>ERZ772764.1539-NODE-1539-length-14349-cov-13.313838_pt1 | contig 14349 bp, 14 predicted proteins | sample MGYA00512163_ERZ772764 | MGnify/ENA primary metagenome ERZ772764 (study PRJEB29015, sample SAMEA2737903) | human oral metagenome | biome: human oral; feature: human-associated habitat; material: dental | place: China | collected 2094 ... | reverse complement strand
AGGAGATGGGGCTGGCCGCGCACGAGTCCGTGCGCCGGGAGTTCCTGTCCAACCGCCACCTGCAGGACCTCCTGCAGATCGTGGCCGACCTGGTGGGCTAGCGGCTGACCGACTGACGGCACCGGCAGGCCCGAGCAGATCCGGCTCGGGACAGGCCTCGTTCCCACTCGGTCGAGAGGATCAGTCACAATGCGGTTCGCCGCCCCGAAGGAGATGACATCACTATCTACAAATATTCATGAGTACATGTGTATATTTGTGCTAGGGTGAAGTCATCGACCTGAGGAGGAGCGCGTGGGAGCAGCGGAGGCGATTGATGTCGATGTGGCGTTACGAGCCCTGGCCGACAGGAACCGTCGGGCGATCCTGAGGGTGATCCGCTCAGGTCCGCAGCCTGTCGGCGTCGTCGCGCAGGCGGTTGGGCTGTCACAGCAAACCGCCTCGCACCACCTTCGGACCCTTCAGAAGGCAGGCCTGGCAACCGTCAGCGCCGATCACACGCGCCGCCTGTACGCGCTCAACACGGATGGACTGGCGGCGGTGCGCTCCTACCTCGACGACTTCTGGCCCGGAAGGCTGGCGGCCCTCAAGTCCGCCGTCGAGCAGCGAGAGAAGAAGCGGCATGGCTGAGTTCCGGGACTCCATTGAGATCGAGGCACCCCCGCAGGCGGTGTTCGAGTACCTCACCACCAACGCGGGCATGACGGCGTGGATGGGGCAGTACGCCGATCTCGATCCGTCGCCGGGCGGCCGGTTCGCGGTCGACATCGCCGGCTATCCCGTGCGGGGTGAGTACCTCGTCGTCGAGCCGTGCAAGCGCGTGGTGGTCTCCTGGGGGTTCGCCGGCAATGATGACCTGCCCACGGGCGCGTCCACGGTCGAGTTCCTCCTGACACCGATCACTGGAGGCACGCGCGTGGACCTGCACCACACCGACCTGCCGGAGCCCGAGGTCCGCGGGCACGCGCACGGTTGGGCCCACTTCATGCCCCGCCTCAAGGTCGCCGGCGCGGGCGGGGACGCTGGACCGGACCACTGGCAGCCGCTGACCGACTGATCACTGAGAGGAGGAGAAGCCATGTCAGTGATGACGCCCGAGCAGCACCGCCTCGTTCAGCGCGTCCGCACGCTGGTCAATGACGAACCGGATGTGCGGGAGGTCTCCATGTTCGGAGGCCGCGCGATCATGGTCAACGACAAGATGATCGTCAGCGCAGGGAAGAGCGGGGACCTCCTGGTGCGTGCCGATGCCGAGCGTCATGAGGCACTCCTGAACGAACCGGGTGCGACGCAGGCTCAGATGGGTGCCGGGCGAGACATGGGGCCCGGCTGGATCACCGTCGCGCCCGAGGCCATCGCCGACGACGAGAGGCTTGCCTTCTGGGTCAACGTCGCCAGGGACCACAACCGCACCCTTACCGGCGGGGAATCGGGAGGCAAGAGGTCCAAGAGAGCATGAGGTCCTTCCAAGAACCGCGCCGAACCTCTCAAGGCATGGCTCGACGAGCACGTGGCACAGCGAAGTCATGAACCACTTCATTGAGGAGCAGCATATGACCACTGACAACAAGACCACTTCCGACAGCGCTTTAGGTGTCGTTACCGCTTATCACGAGGCGTGGACCGGCGGCGACCTCGACAAAGCGATGAGCTTCATGGCCGACGACGTAGTCGTGCACGCGCCAGGAAAAGAGCTCAACGGCAAGGAGGAGTACCGTGCATACCTCTGCGGATTCATGAAGGTCATGGAGGGATACACGCCTCACGCCGCCTTCGGTGACGACAGCACTGCTGTGCTCTACTACTTTCCCCACACCCCCTCGACCCGCTCCGCTCCAGTCAGCGAGTGTTTTCTCGTTGAGTCTGGGTTGATCAAGGAGAGCCATTTAGTCTTCGATAGACTGTCTTACGCTCCCCCCTCCGAGTCTCAGTGAACATCTCGTTTCACGGCAGTGGATTCGGAATGCGACTCATAGGAGCACGCGCGCGAGGATAATTCACAGAGGCAGTGACTACCCGTGTCCGCCCGACCGGAGACCGCTCGCCTCGTCATGCGCCGATCCCAGGTGCTCCACGATCCAGCCCCCCTGGCCGCGACCTACACGGCTCAAGATCTCAGAGGACTTCGTTACACCGTGAGCGGAGTTATCCACAGGTCGTGTCCACAGGCTTGTGCAGGGTTGTGTGGGTTCTTGGGATGTCGCCACTCCCCCTGTGCACAAGACCCGTTCGAGACCTCCAACTCGGGTGAGCGATCCCGCTGGGGACTTCCCACAAACCCGACGGCGGACCTTGGGGCATCATCGCTATAGACAGAGTTTTGGCTGAAAAGACAGGGAAACCAGCCGATCAGTCAGGCCCTGTCCGCGAGATTCCAACGACCACGACCTCGGCGGCAGTGACTGCACATTCTTCGGCGTCGTGCAACTCGAGCGTGACCACTCCGGGGAGGTCCAGACAGTGAGGCTACCCCGCCCTCTCCACAGTTCTACACAGGCTCGACGGCGACCTGTGGATAACTCGGAGGGGCGGGGTGTCGTTGTTCTCAGCCCTGACGGCTGTCAGGAGCAGGCGCGGTCAGACGGCCAGCAGGGAGTCGATGGCGGACCGGAAGACCCCCAGTCCATCAGTACCGGTGCGCGGACCGGCCTGCGAGCTGGGACCGAAACCGGGCTCAACCGCGTGCTCGGGATGGGGCATGAGGCCGACAACGTTACCGCGCTCGTTGCGCACACCGGCGATGTCACGGGCCGAGCCGTTGGGGTTGCCCACATAGCGGAAGACGACGAGTCCCTCGCCCTCAAGGCGATCGAGCTCCTCGGGTGCGGCGATGAAGTTGCCCTCGCCGTTCTTCATGGGGACGACGATCTCCTCCCCATCCGTGAATCGGCTGGTCCAGGCGGTCTGCGCGTTCTCCACGCGCAGCCGCTGCTCAACACAGATGAAGCGCTGACCCGCGTTGCGTAGGAGCGCCCCGGGCAGGAGGTGGGCCTCGGCGAGGATCTGGAAGCCGTTGCAGATGCCGAGCACCGGCATGCCGCGCTCGGCGGCGGCCACAACCTCCTCCATGACGGGGGCGAAGCGGGCGATGGCGCCGCAGCGCAGGTAGTCGCCGTAGGAGAAGCCTCCGGGCACGACAACGGCGTCGACCCCGTGCAAGTCAGCGTCCTTGTGCCACAGGCTCACCGGCTCGGCCCCGGCCAGGCGCACGGCACGGGCGGCGTCGACGTCGTCGAGGGTGCCGGGGAAGGTGATGACACCGATGCGGGCGGAAGGAGACTCACTCACGGCTCAGGCCTCCTCGTCAGCGGTCACGGAGACGACATCCTCGATGATTGGGTTGGACAGGAGGGTGTCGGCGGCCTTGCGGGCGGCGGCCAGGTGCTCCTCGGTGACAGGGCCGTCCACGGTCAGCTCGAAGCGGCGGCCCTGACGCACACCGGTGAACTGGTCGAATCCGAGGCGAGGAAGGCTCCCGACGACGGCCTTGCCCTGGGGGTCAAGAATCTCGGGCTTGGGCATGACCTCGACGACAATGCGTCCCATGGGTGCTCCTCAGATAAGGCGGGAAGAGTGTGCCTCCAAGACTACCCGGACTTGACCGGGAGCATTCATTCGACCGGCTCGCGCCGGATCAGACCTGCCCGAGCCACTCTCCGGCCAGACGGATCGCGACGATCCCGCCCAGCGTCAGGGCAGCGGTGGCGATGAGCCAGCTCGGCCCCAGGATGAGGGCGACGACGGCGCAGACCACCGCACTGGCGAGCATGAAGCCGCCCACCGCACCGGCCACTCCGGCCGGCGCGTGGGTCGACTGGTCGACGGTGGAGGTTCCCATGATCGGCTTGGGGCCGGAGTCCACGGTGGGAGCGGTCTCGTCGCCGCGCACAGAGGTGCCCAGCAGGAGCGGTCCGCGAGCGCGGGCCACCAACCGGTCGGGGTCGTTGACCTTGACTGTCCCGATGGTCAGGCCCGCAGCGGCGTCGAGCACACCGGGCTTCCAGCGCTCGGCCTCTCGGCGCACAGGGGTGCCTCCGGCCCAGGCCAGGTAGCCGGCGGCCGCCACCAGTCCGGCCCCGCCGAGGACCGCGACGAGCCACGGCGGGATCCACAGCTGGCCGACCTCAGCGTTGCGGGCCAGGTTCATGGCCGAGACGGTGGCCAGGACCAGGCCCAGCAGGGCGAAGACCACTCCGACCAGGCGCTGCCTGCGCACAGCCGCGGGCCATGGGGAGCGCGGGCGGGCGCCGGAGCTCTTAGCGGGTCCGCGTCCCACCCCCCAGTCGGTGCCGGAGGAGGGACGCCGCTGACCGCGCCCCTTGGCCGGGCCTCGACCCACGCCCCAGTCGGTACCGCCGCCCTGAGCCTTGATCTCCTCGGAGTCGAGAGCATTGGTGGCCGCCTCCCAGGCACTGGACTCGGCCAGGATGCTGACCTCCTCGGGCCCGAGCTCGCCTGGCGCGCTCGTGGGCGGTTTCGCTGATATGCCGGTGGCCGTGGCACCGGTCTGGGAAGCCGTCGTGGGGGCGCCACCGGATGAGGCACTGGGCCGTGCCTGGTACCCGGAGCCACCTGTGGACGGACTTCCAGCGTCAGGAGCCGGAGCGGAGGCTGGAGTGGGCTGTGACGGCACGCCGGCCCCGGAGCCGCCACTGGGTACGGCAGTGGGTCTGCCCTGGGAGATGGTGAAGACGCGGGTGGCGGCGCCCCCTGATCGGGGCGCGTTGCTGCCCGTCCCATCGACAGCGGTGGGGCGCACGACGGGCCGCGAGGAACGGCTGTCGTTGACGACACCGGCAACGGCCCGGTCCTGCTGGGCGGCAGCAGCTGCGGAGTCGGGGGCACTGGCGGCGCTGTTGCCGGTGGGTGGGACGGAAGCACCCGTCGGGCTGGGCTCCCCATGAGCCTCGGAGTCCTCGACGGGGCTGTCGACGGCGCGCAGGGTAACCGGGGACGCGGGAGAGCCCGCAGACACGGCGGAGTCGGCCCAGCCGGAGTCGTCACCTGCGACGTCGGCCAGGTCGATGGCGATGGCGGCGTCAACGGCGTCGGCGGTTCCCGAGGCAATGGCCTGGGCGGCGGCCGAGCGCATGTCCTCCTCGGTCATGACCGCAGCGCCGCCCGCACCTCGGGCACCGGGGACGCCATCGGCCGAGCCCGAGGCGGACGCGGCCGAGGCCCCCGTCGCGGCCGGCGCAGTCGAGGCGGCAGAAGTCGGGTTGTTGCCGGAGCGCACGGTCTCAAGGCGCCCACTGCCGCCGGGCCGGGTGGAGGAGTTCTTCGGACGCGGGGTCCGCTTGGGCATGATGCCCCAGTTGACGGGCCCCTGCTCATTGTCGGGACGTCGGTCACGGGGGGTCATGAGATCACCTGTCCCAGGATGGAGGCGAGCCCCAGGGCTACAAGGACGAAGCCGGTGGCACCGAGGAGGAGCTGGCCGACACGGATGAGGGTCTCGCCGGTGGATGTTCCGGCCAGGCGCTCGTCGGCAGCGCGCCCGAAGGCAGTCGCGGCAAGCGCGGTGGTCACCGGCCCGGAGACCACGTCGAGGGTGGTCAGCTCGCGCCGGCCAGTCGACTCGGGGACCAGCACCTTGGTCCCCGGCACGGTGAGCGTGGCCAGGTCGGTTCCGGGCTGAGCAGCGCCGGCGCCCTCAGGCCCCGGGCCCCGTTGTGAAGACTGGGGGCCCTTGTCAGCCTTGCCCTTGGCGCTCTTGGCATTCTGGGCGGCTTCGGCACGCTGCCGGGCCTGGGCTGCGCGAACCCGGTTGCGCTCCAGGCGCAGGCGGGGGGCGTTGACCACCAGGGAGCGGGCGGAGACCCGCAGAGAGGCAAGCATGCCCAGCCCCACCAGGATGAGGGCGGTGCCGCCCAGGACGCGGGAGGTGCCGGTAACTCCGAGGGCCGAGGTAATGGCGGCCGACAGCGCCAGAACGATCGTCAGGACGATGAGGCAGACGAGGACGTAGAACCCCGGTCCCGGTTTGAAGCCGCGGGCGGCTACGCCCGTATCAGGGGCGTCCAACGAGGGCGAGGTGGTGGTCATGACAGCTCCAAGGGACGGCCGGTGAGTCGTTCGTAGGCCTCGAGGTAACGGGACCGGGTCCTCTCGACGACGTCGTCGGGCAGCGCCGGGGGCTCCTGGCCGCCACCACGGTCCCAGCCGGAGGCCGGCGAGGTGAGCCAGTCGCGCACGTACTGCTTGTCGAAGGAGGGCGTCACCTGGCCGGGCGCCCAGGCATCGGCCGGCCAGAAGCGGGAGGAGTCGGGAGTGAGGACCTCATCGCCCAGGACCAGGGCGCCATCAGCGTCCGTGCCGAGCTCGAACTTGGTGTCGGCCAGGATGATGCCGCGCTCACCGGCGATCCGGGCGGCCCGCGTGTAGAGGGCCAGGGTCGTCTCGCGCAGGGCGGTGGCAGCAGCCTCGCCCACCATCTGGGTGACGCGCGCGAAGGTGACGTTCTCATCGTGCTCGCCGAGCTCGGCCTTGGCGGCGGGGGTGAAGATCGGCTCGGGCAGACGGGAGGCCTCGGTCAGGCCCTCGGGCAGGGGCACGCCGCACACGGACCGGCTCTCCCGGTACTCGGCCAGGCCGGAACCGGTGAGGTAACCGCGGGCCACGCACTCCACCGGGTACATCTCCAGCCGCCGGCAGATCATGGCGCGCCCGGAGACCTGGGCGGGGACGTCGAGGGAAACGAGGTGGCCCGGAACGACGTCGGCAAGTTGCTCGAACCACCAGGCGCTCAGGGCGGTCAGGACCCTGCCCTTGTCCGGGATCGGGGTGGACAGGATGTGGTCGTAGGCGCTGATGCGGTCCGAGGCGACCACGAGGAGCACATCCTGCCCGGCCCAGGGGCCCTCGGCGGTGGGGGAATAGATGTCTCTCACCTTGCCGCTGGAGCGGTGCTCCCAGCCTGGAATGGCGGGGGCCTGGGAAGCGGGTGCTGAGGCTCCGAGGCTGACGGAGACGGAGCTCGCGGACTGAGTCATGCTCCCATCCTGCCATCGGCAGGGTGCCCTGTGCCCAATTCCGGGCCGCCAGGTCGCCGACGCGATTCACCGCACAGCACAACTCACTATGTCGCAGTATCACGCCAATTCATCCGGGTTTCCCCACGGGAGGGCGAGGCGATGGGCCGGAGCAAATCCGACCGGTGGGAAGAGGACGAATCGGAGGGGCGACCGGCACCCGAACAGGCCGACAGGACGTTGACGTGGGCCAACACCGCCGCCGCTGCGCGCTGTACTCGCCCGTCGCGGCGATACTCACCAACCTTACGAAAGGATCACAGATGTGTCCTTGGTCTCGGAAGAAGTGCGGGCGATGTCGGTACGGTACTGAGCGCCCTCAAGGCTGATGCACTCGACGGCCTCGTAGGCGCGCGCCCGAGCCTCCTCCACGGTGGGCCCCAGGGCGACGATGGACAGGACGCGCCCGCCGGTGGCCACCAGCTCGCCGTGCTCGGTGGTGCCGGTGCCGGCGTGCAGGACGTGGACGTCGTCGAGCTCCTCGGCAGCCTCGATCCCGGTGACGGTGCCGCCGGTCGTCACGGTACCGGGGTAGCCGGGGGCGGCGATGACGACGTCGACGGCGCACTGCTCGGACCATGTGGGTTCGGGGACCTCGGCGAGGCGGCCGGTGGCGGCGGCGTGGAGCAGCTCGGGCAGGGAGGAGGTCAGGCGGGCCAGGACGGCCTGGGTCTCAGGGTCGCCGAAGCGGACGTTGAACTCGACGACGCGCAGTCCGCGGCTGGTCAGGGCCAGACCGCAGTAGAGCAGGCCGATGAAGCCGGCACCGCGGCGGGCCATCTCGTCGACGACGGGCTGGGCGACCTCGCGCACCACCTGCTCGGTCAGGTCCGCCGGAGCCCATGGCAGGGGCGAGTAGGCGCCCATACCGCCGGTGTTGGGGCCGGCGTCGTCGTCGAGGAGCCGTTTGAAGTCCTGGGCGGGGGCCAGGGGGCGGACGGTGGCACCGTCGCACACGCAGAACAGGGAGGCTTCAGGGCCGTCGAGATAGTCCTCGACGACGACGCGGCCGCCGCCGCGGGTCAGGCAGGCACGGCCATGGGCCAGGGCCACAGGACGCTCATCGGTGACGACGACGCCCTTGCCGGCGGCCAGGCCGTCCTCCTTGACGACGTAAGGGGCCCCGAAGCGGTCCAGGGCGGCGGTCAGCTCGGCCTCGGTAGTGCATACGGCGGCCTCGGCGGTGGGCACGCCGGCAGCGGCCATGACCTCCTTGGCGAAGGCCTTCGAGCCCTCCAGGCGAGCCGCCTCGGCGCTGGGACCGAAGCAGGGGATCCCGGTGTTGCGCACGGCGTCGGCGACGCCCGCCACCAACGGCGCCTCGGGCCCCACGACGACGAGGTCGGCCTCCATCTGGGCGGCCAGGGCAACGACCTCCTCGGGAGCACAGGGGTCGATGTTGAGGTTCGTGGCGATGGCTGCGGTCCCAGGATTACCGGGGGCGACGACGAGCTCGGTGGTCTGCGGGTCACGGGCGAGGGCACGGGCCAGGGCGTGCTCGCGCGCGCCGGAGCCGAGAAGCAGGATCTTCACGGTCTCAGCCTAGATGATGGAAACCGCATCACGTCTGGAATCGCGGGCACCGCGCGTCCACGCCCGGAGGATATCTCCGATCGCCGGACGAACCATGGTCCGGTCTCTCCGGGATGACGCCTCCCACCGTGAAGAGCAAACCCAAGAAATCATCAGCGCGACAAAATATGCTGAGGAGTACAAGTACACATTCAGCACACAGTGGCTGACAACGTCGAACGGAGAGATCTTGTGACCAACGTGGCGATCAGCACTGTGAACGGTGCGGTGAACCCTGAGGTGGAGATGTCCGACCGCGTGGCCTCGCTCCTGGGCACCACCCTGACCGAGGCGGACGTGCACCGGTTCCTGCTCGACGCCGCCGACATCCTGGGAACCGAATCCTTCGCCGTCTACGGCCCGGACCTCTTCTTCCGCTGGCGGCTCGGGGAGCGGATCGTCGAGATCGAGCCAGACTATCGCCCGCTGAGAGACGAGTACGAACTGACTGTCAACTCCTACAACCCCACCTACCCCATCGATACCGACGAGTATCAGAGCTTCAAGTGGGGCGAGGCTGCATGGTATCCGTACTTGTGGAGCGTGGAGCTGGGAAGGGCCCCGGTCAGTGACTGGGGCCCCGGAGAGGCCTACGTCGTCAACTGGGAGATGTTCGAGGAGACCACGGCGAAGACTCTCGGCGGACTTCCCGACAACCTGGCTCTCATGCCGCCGCAGTGGCGCCGCCCCTTCACCCTCCGCTGGGACATGGGCGCCTCGGACCTGGGACTCGTCTCCTTCACCGGCACGGCCGAGGGCCTCACGGTCACCGTCGAGTCCACCGGAGAGCAGGTCCTCATCCCCCGCAACCTCCTCGGCAGCGAACGAAGCCAGATCAGTATGCGCGACGTCGCCGCCGGCCTCGCCGGAGGGCGCCCCCTCATGGACATCCGCTTCGCCGGCTCCGAGGGCTTCGGCGACTATGGTCTCATCGCCGCCAGCCCCAGCGGAGACGAGGACGATATGGAAAGGGATGAGATCGAGTTCCTTCTCAAGGATCGGGAGCAGGACTCGCTCGGGCCCGCGATGACGATGGACGAGCTTCGCAGGCTTGCCACCTCCACCCCCGCCCCCAGCGGTCCCGCTCGGCCTGCGGTGAACTGGCAGGTCGTACCGATGCGGATCGGACTGTCCATCCCCCAGACCCTCTCCGTCGTCGAGCAGGTCCTCGACGGCGCCGCCATCAAGAACGTCCTCAAACGGCTCGGCGGCCGCCCGGGCATCAGGTTGGACCGCCCCATTCTGCGCGGAGACGGCTGGCTCGCGGAGAAGTCGCGATTCTCCGGTATCTGGGGCATCGAGGTGGTCACTGCGCCGGAGGGGGATGAGGAGGCGCGGCTGTGCTTCGACGAGTGCCACGTGGCCGACTACACCTGGCGGATCGCCCAGGCCCTGGAGCAGCACTACGGGTTCCCCTACGGAATACGCACCACGAACGACGGATTTCTCATGCGCCTGTTCCAGGTCGGGGACCACGGAGTCAAGGTGACCAGCGGATTCAGCAAGGTCGAGGTTGAGATCGACTCCTTCCAGACACTGCTGGAAAACACATACGGACGCTACTGAGTCACCCAGCCGCCTTCCGGCCCCGGTACGAGGAGCGATGCTCCGGTAGGCTCAAGCCGGTTCCGGGACGCGGAGCCCCTGGAGGACGATGCGTCAGGAGGCCCCGATGGGAGTCGACCAGTCCCCTGGGACGACGGCGGTCGATACAGGAGACGGCACGGCGGTCGGCGTTGTTCCCAACACGGAGGTCATCGCAGAGATCAACGCGGTGACAATTCGCCGACTCGGGGCCGTCTATCTCCCGCCGACCGCCGGCGGGCCGGCGCCGTCGCACTCCGCCCCTCCACAGGGCGAGCCCACCGCGCCACCGCCGAGCGCCGATCCGGGCATCGAAACCGCCCTGACCACCCTGCGCGCTCTGGGCTACCGGCTCTCCACCCCGGTGCGGGATGCTCTCACCATCCCCGAACAGGCCTGGGCGCTGGTCAATGCCGCAGCCCGCGTCACCTCCGGCTCCCCGGCCGCCGAGTACCGGCCCTTCTACCCCGACTTCCCCGTCCAGGTCCACACCGCCTCCGAGGACACGCTGCTGGTCAATGCCGCCCTGCACTACCTGGGCGACGTCGTCGGAGCCAGGATCCTGCCGGGCTACCGGCCCAGCCCCCGTGAGCCGCTGCCGGGGGACGACGGAGCCCTCACCGAGCTGGGCCTGGCCACGGAACAAGACCTGAAGTGGATCGTGGCCGATCTCTTTGCCCAAGCCACCCCTTTCAGCGTCCAGGACCGCTCAGACCTGAAGGCATTGCGTGATCACTGCCCCAACTTCGTCTCCGACCAGGCACCGCGCATCGCCGTCAAGGAGAACCTCGCCGTTCTCACCGCCGCCTTCCCCGGCCTGGACTTCTCTGGCGCCTACCGCACCGTCGCCGATGTGCTGCGCCTGGCGGTCGCCATGGTGGGCGGCGATGTCTCCCTGGCCGAGCCGTGCCGGTTCCCCTCCTTCTCCCGCGGCCAGCGGCGCCGGCTGCTGGGTCTGCTCGACGCTGTCGGGCAGGTCCAGGACAGCCGGGGCAGCGTAAAGGAAATGGCTCGGCGCTCCGAGCGGTGGAAGCGGTTGGCCCGTCACCTGCGACCCGGCGACTACACCCACCGCTTCCCGTACGCCGCCGAGCTCCAGCGCCAGGTCGCCTCGGGGCGCACCGAACGGAGCTTCGGCTCCCGCCTGGAGGAGGCGTTCGCACGCGACGACGTCGAGAGCGCCCTCCGCCTGCTGGCCACCCGCCCCGGGGTCTTCGCCCGCCGGCTCAATCACCTGCTGCGACTGTGCGCCGATGACGCCGCCCGCGAGCGCGTGGTCGCCGAGTTCGCCCGGGTCGCGCCCGAGGTCTCCCTGCCGGTTCTGGTGCGCCTGTGGGAGTACTTCTCCTCCCCCGGAGCGGAGGCCCTGCCGTGGCGGGTCGTCGCCATCAAGGCGGCCGCGGGCGCCAAGACGACGCTCATCCCCACCACCCGCCGCCCCGGCCCCGTCGACGCGGAGGTGGTTCGCGTCGTCGAGGAGGCCTTGCGCCAGCGGGCGCACCTGGGGCGGATCGCCGTCGACCAGGGGCTTTATGAGGGCTACACGGCCCCGTTGGGTCTGCGCTCGGCCTCGCCGGGCCTGCGCACGGCGGGGCGCGGCACCCGTCTGCCGCTGCCCGAGGGCGAGACGATCCGCTTCTTCCTGCACTGGCGCGACCTGCCCGAGGCCCCACCCGAGACCCCGGGGCCTGCCGGTCCTCCTGCCGCCGAGGACAGCGGGGGGACCCGCGTGGACCTGGACCTGTCGGCCTTCTTCGTCTCCGAGGACCTCGCACGCACCGAGCAGATCGCCTACTACAACCTGCGTTCGACGGCGGCCGTGCACTCCGGCGACCTCACCTCGGCGCCCGATGGGGCGGCCGAGTTCATTGACGTCACCCTGGCTGAGGCGCTGCGGCAGGGGTGGCGCTACGTCGTCATGACGGTCCACTCCTTCTCCCACCACCGGCTCAGTGAGGTGCCCGAGTGCTGGGCGGGGGCGATGGCCCGAGGCGCGGACCCGCAGAGCGGTGAGGTCTTCGAGGCCTCCACCGTCATGCAGCGCCTCGACCTGATCTCACCCACTTTCAACGCGACCCCCTTCGTCATCGACCTCGCCGAGCGCCGCCTCATCTGGTGGGACCTGCCCGTGGGGGTGGGTGAGCACCAGGTGGCGAACCTGGATCGCAGCAGCAACCGGGTCCTGGCGCACCTGCTCGACCTGCTGGAGGGGCGGCGCATGCCGCTGGCGCACCTGCTGGGGCTCCTGGCCGACGACGTCGTCGAGGATCCTGATGAGGCCCAGCTGGTCTTCGGCGAGGGCGGGATCCTGCCGTGGCAGACCGAGCGGATCCTGGCGCTGCTGGGCTCCACGGAGGTCACGGCGAACGCGGCCTCCGACGCGGGCCGGGGGCACCGAGGGTCGGCAGGCGGAGTAACCTGAGCCGTGTCCGGCCATGAGGGTGCTTCCTTCTGCCTTCACATTTCTCCCAGCGCCTTCGCTTCCCGGACGCAGTCGGGCGGAACCACTGATGGCCCCGCCCGGCACACTATTTTCTCTCGCTCGCTACATCGTCACTTAGTCACAAAGGGCAACAGGACCGATTCTTTAACAGTTTCAGCCAGACCTTTCTTTCTTTTCTTCGCCAATTTGACGAAGGATCTCTCAATAGCCCTCCGCTCATCAACAGAACACCTATCTCCATATCGGCTCTGGAGTTTTAACTCATGAACCCAGATCGGAGCCAGAATTGATTTGAGACAGTCAAACCTTCCCCACAAAAATCGAGCACCTGACGCAACCACCGACAGCAACACAGCCAATATTGATGTCGCGATCACAGCAAAAATGAAACCTAAATTTCTCCACAATGAAGAATTCGTCACAACCACAATGGATTCAACCTCTACCAAAAAACCTTGGACAAGCACAAGGAGAGCCGAAAAATAGAGCGGGACAGAAGAAATAATCCCACTCCCCCAACGATAGTACCCACTCCCGATTGCCCCCAGTGTCGCAATCACCACCAAACAACCCGCAACACACTGTCGACGCAACCCCAAATGGCCACCTGAGCAGTATTTTTCCAAAACAACCATTACCACTAAGATCAGCGCAAATAACAGTAATGAAATAACAACCCTCAATCTCCTCGCCCTAACACTCAAAGGAAGTCGCTTCACCTCGGCCTCACTCACGGCATTTCTTATGCCTTCCGGCCATTTCTCGGCAATATAAAACAATCGAGCCAGCGACCTCCAGTAATCATCGACAGCAGCAACCCCTGTCGCAGGCACCATGATTAACGCAGCAGAGGAAACGGCGTGAATCCCCCAGACAACCACCAGAAGCAAGATTCCCCCCGCATCTAACCCCCGGAAAATGCAAGCAGCAACCCCAAACACAATAACTCCCGAAATGCCGATCAACCCGATCATAGACGCGATATAACGGTTTTCTTGAGATGCAACCAGCCTTACTTCACTTAGCCAGCAGTCACCCAACTCCTTCGGAGTTCGACGCCACCGCTCAGGCTGAAACTGCGCCATAGCGACAACCAACGCTGACACCCCAAGCTGAGAACCAGTCAGAATGGGAAGCAGTTCAGACCTCGCGCTCGCGATCTGCGAAACAATAGAGAACACTCGCCTGCCACCCGAACCCAGGGGCGCCAGCATCGCCACTAGGGCGAAGACAACAACCAACGGAAGGACAACTAGAAACACCCATCCGCCAACTTTAGGAAGACCGCTACGCCCTAAATCATCACCTAATGCATCTCGCATATCTAAATTATTACAGTCGACTTACACGAAAGTCAACAGCGTCATATAGGGATCCGCCAACGCAACACAACCTGCGACAAGCTGATTTTCGTCAGGAAAGAGGAGCTCAAGCAGCATGACAGGATCGTTCCATATCCGTCGATTCGGTATCGTTAATTTCGCTTGTAAACTATCGGACGCAGTCGGGCGGGACCACCTGTGGCCCCGCCCGGCTATCGCGTGAGGATCAGAAGGTGGTGAGCAGGAAGCGCGCACCGTGCGGATCTGCCACCTCCACCATGCGCCCGAACGTGAAGTCGAAGGGCTCGACGATGACAGTTCCTCCGAGCTCGTGCACGCGCTGGGCTGCGGCGTCGGCGTCCTCAACCCCGAAGTAGATGCGCCAGCGCGAGGGGAC
>ERZ772764.1532-NODE-1532-length-14415-cov-3.267897_pt1 | contig 14415 bp, 15 predicted proteins | sample MGYA00512163_ERZ772764 | MGnify/ENA primary metagenome ERZ772764 (study PRJEB29015, sample SAMEA2737903) | human oral metagenome | biome: human oral; feature: human-associated habitat; material: dental | place: China | collected 2094 ... | reverse complement strand
GCAATACGGGTTAATTCCGCACAGGCAAAATAAGTCAGATAACGCTGCGATTATGTGACATACGCCAACAGCACCGCATTGGAAGCGCTTCCAATGCGGTGCTATTTTTGAACTCGGCAATTCAACCAAAACCCGAACAAAATGTGCCCTTGCCGACTTTATATAATGGCAGCTATAACACCGTAAACGCCGAGAAATTTGACCGCCTTTGTGATTTCGGTATGATACCGCCCGACTTTTATCGAACAAGGACACAACATGACAACTGATATTCAAAAACTCGATCCCGATACGGCAATTAATATCGCTTACGATATTTTCTTGGAAATGGCGGGGGAAAATCTCGATCCGGCGGATATTGTGCTGTTTAATCTGCAATTTGAAGATCACGGCGCAGTGGAATTTGTGGAAACAGCGGACGATTGGGAACAGGAAATCGGCGTGCTCATTGACCCCGAAGCCTTTGCCGAAGTGTGGATTGGCTTAGTTAATGCTGATGACGAAATGGACAATGTATTCGCTAAATTGTTAATTTCTCACCGCGAAGATGAACGCGAATTTCATGTCATTTGGAAAAAATAAACTAAAGAGCGATCACAATCGCTCTTTTTTATCTTTACTTCCAAAAGCATTTTCTCACCGCGATGGTAAGCCCAAAAGTCAATAGAATCACCGGAAAAGTCAACCCCAACAAGCTTTCCCATTCCAGCCACATTAACACGCGATAAAGCACAAAACCGATAAACCAGAGAGTTAAGCCCACCGCGTCCAATGTGTTGCGCGGCTCGGTTCGTTTAAATACGAAAAAATCCGCCATTAATACGCCAATCATTGGCGCAAAAACCGAACCGATAAAAAACAAAAAATGTTCGTATTGCGTTACCGGTAAGGCTGACGCCAATGCGGTGCCCACAAGCACGGTTAAAATTGAAAGCGCTTTTACGTTTAATTTCGGCCAAATATTGTTCAAGCTCATGCCCGTCGAATGGGCGGGCAATGCGGTGTTGATCATAGTGGAAGTGACGACAATCAATACGCCGACAATACTGACGCCGGAAAGCGCCAAGATTTGCGAAATTTCCGATTTGCCGGTCACCAATGCGGCGCCGAGTCCGATGGAATACATCCAGCAACTCGTGAGCGTATAAATTAGCGTGGAAAGTAATGTCGTTTTTAACGGCGTTTGAGTATTTTTGGTGTGATCGGAAACCACCGGAATCCAAGACAACGGCATAATTGCAGCAATTTCGACCGCTGTACCGAATTTAATCGCCTGGCTTTCCATCGGCATGAAATCATGCCGAATAATCTGCAATGTAAGCCAAAGCATTAATAGAAACATGGTGCCGAGCGAAACACTTTTGATTACCCCCAGATTAGTAAAACCGAGCAATAACCAAATGATAATTAGCAAGCCTAAACCGAGAGTAAATAAGGGAAAAAAGGCGTTATCAACACCTTGTCGATTTAAAATGGAAATGACTTCCGCGCCCATATAAATCATCACCGCCGTCCATCCCATTAACTGTAATGAATTCAGCACGGAAAACAGCGCCGAGCCTTTTCGCCCAAATGAAATTTGTACCGTTTGCATCGCGCTTTTTTGGGTTTTCGCACCGATAAAACCGGCGCAGAAGAACATCGCACCGCCGATAAGATGGCCGCATACAATTGCCAGTAGTCCTTGTCGCCAGCCTAATGGAGAAAACCAAGTGCCGGTGAGAATTTCCGCCATCGAAATAGCGGCACTAAACCACACCAGGCTAATCGTAAGATTTGAATATTTTTGTTGCATCTTCTGCTCCTTTAAATAACAGGCATTAATTTAACCGGAAAATTATCATTATGGGTTAAATGGGAATACTGGAAAAAAAGACCAATAAAAGCGGCGGTAAAATATTGGTGACAAAACCGAAAGAAATGGCAATCGGCGTCACTTCAATGCCGCCGGACTTTTGGATAATCGGCAGTGTACAATCCAATGCGGTGGCGCCGGTGATGCCAATTGCGGTGGAACGAAAATGCCGCATAAAAAGCGGAACAGCAAAGAGGCTAATAATTTCGCGCGATAAATCGTTAAAAAATGCGATACCGCCCTGCACCGGCCCCCAGGCGTTGGTCAACACCACGCTGGATAAAGAATACCACCCCATCCCGGAAGCAAACGCCAAACCTTGCGTAATCGGCATGGTCAGTACAAATGCGGCAATTATGCCGCCAAACAAAGAAGTAACGGTAAACACGATGCCGGTTTGAAAGCCGCGCTTATTAAATAACGCTTCTTTTAAAGAAATACCGTTATTACGCAGTTGAATGCCGACGAAAAAAATCAGCACGATCAACACATAAAGATTAATGCCGGCGGGCAACATTAGATGAGATTTAAATAACCACCCGCATAGCGTACCGATAACCACCGTGCCGGAAAGCTTAAAGGAGTCGATTAAAGCATGCCGGCGGGAATCGATTTTAGCTTTCGATTTAAGCGACACGGCAGGATTAAAACAATCGTAAAGGATCAACCCGAGCAAATTTGAAGCCAGAATAATGGCGGAAAGCGTTGCCGCCGTTTTGCCGATAATCGGTAATTGGTTTTCGAGATCATCAAGTTGTCCCAACAAATAGCCCATTAAAAACAAAATGATATACAGCAAAAACATCACGATATGATCGATGTTCGCAATTTGCCTGTTATTTTTAATTTTTATCGCATAACCCGATAACATCGGCGCTAAAACGATTAACAGTCCATTGATCATATCTTGCATAGCGCGCTCCTTTTTTTGGCAATCGGTGGATATCAAAAACAGCACCGCATTGGAACCCACGCCAATGCGGTGCTGTTTTCAGCGCTCGGAATTTGAGCGCGATTAGAATTATGAATTGATTTTGCGGCGAGCCAGTACGGCGTCAGATAATTGTTTAAGCAACAATTCACTATCTTCCCAACCGATACAGGCATCGGTAATGCTTTGACCGTAAGTCGCGGCTTTGCCGTCAATCAAATCTTGGCGCCCTTCGACTAGATGACTTTCCACCATAACGCCGAAAATTTGCGTTGAACCGCCGGCGATTTGCTTGCATACGTCTTCGCATACGTCCATTTGTTTTTTGAACTGTTTACTGCTGTTGGCGTGACTGAAATCAATCATTACGTGCGGCACGCGGCCGGATTTTTCGATGTTGGCACAAACTGCCGCCACATCGTCCGCGCGATAATTCGGGCCTTTATCGCCGCCACGTAAAATAATATGGCAGTCTTCGTTACCTTTGGTGGAAACGATGGCGGAGTGACCGAATTTAGTTACCGACAAGAAGTAATGCGGTGCTTCCGCCGCACCAATAGCATCAAGCGCCACTTTCACGCCCCCGTTGGTGGCATTTTTAAAACCGACTGCGCAAGATAACCCGGAGGCAAGTTCACGATGAACTTGAGATTCGGTTGTGCGCGCCCCGATTGCGCCCCAACTCATAAAATCCGCCACATATTGCGGTGTAATCATATCTAAAAATTCACCGGCGGAAGGCACGCCGAGATTATTGATGTCGGAAAGCAATTTACGCGCGATGCGTAAACCGTCGTTTAAACGGTAAGTATCGTTTAAATACGGATCGTTAATTAAGCCTTTCCAACCCACCGTAGTACGTGGTTTTTCAAAATACACGCGCATAATGATTTCAAGGCTGTCTTTATATTTTTCGCGTAACGGTTTTAAGCGGTTAGCGTATTCAAGCGCAGCTTTCGGATCGTGAATAGAACAAGGGCCGATAATCACCAATAAACGATCATCTTCGCCGTGAATAATATTATGCGCTTTATGACGGGTTTGTTGCACTAAAGCAGCGGCTTCTTCACTGGCCGGAAATTTCTCCAATAAGGCAATAGGCGGTAAAACCTGATCTACTTTTTCAATACGTGTGTCGTCATTTGCCACTTTAATTTCAATTTTTTCTTTCGTCATAATCACTCTCTTATAATTATTTATGTTTAATAAAAAATATGTGAGGTACTCTACACTTATTTTATGTACTAGTAAACTAGTTCATTAGAAATATTTTAACGCTGAATTAATGATTACTCAAAACTTGAGCCGGTTGAAGTTTGGCTGCTCGATTCGCCGGATAAAGGCTTGCCAACAGACTGAGGAGTAACGCTGCCGCTAAAACAAGCAAGACATCTTGCCAATGAAGCTCACTCGGCAGAAAATCCACAAAATAGATGCCATCGGAAAGTAATTTCTTGTCGAATAAACGTTCCAAGCCTTGAATTAAACTCGTCAAATTCAACGCGAACAACACGCCCAGCACAATCCCAATCAAACAACCTTTCATCCCCGCCTGCAAGCCATACCAGATGAAAATACGCTTAATAAAACCGTTATTGGCACCCAATGTTCGCAAAATCGCAATATCGCCCTGCTTATCTTTCACCGCCATAATCAGCGTGGAAACGATATTGAAACATGCTACGCCGATCACCAACACCATCGCGATGTACATCACGCTACGAATAAGCTGAATATCGCGATACATATAACCAAATTTAGCAATCCAATTTTGTACATAAAGCGACTGCGGATAATCACCTAACGCAGAATAATCCAGTTCCTGAACTTTAAACGGATCGGCGACTTTCAATTCGACGCCGCTGATTTGCATCGCCTGATAGCCTAATAATTCCTGTGCTTGTGGCAAAGAAAGCAAGGCATAGCTGTGATCAAGCTGACCGTCTAAGCGCAAAATACCGGTCACTTGCACTCGTTCGCGATGAGGTTGCGACACCTTCTCCGTGCCATTTTGTTGTGAAATTAACAACGTAACCCAGTCGCCGGCATTTACTTCTAAATCTTTTGCGATGCCCGAGCCGAGTACTAAACCGCCCTCCTTCCCAAATCGTTGCCAACCGTCATCTTGTACGTATTTTCCGAGGGAACTGACTTGATCTTCCGCGTCTTTATCCACGCCTTTCACTTGCACCACTTTCAACTTACTGCCATTTTCTACCAATGCGGTGAAGCTGACAAAAGGCGAAAGTGCAACAATTTTTTCGTTCATTTTTAAACGGGAAATTAACATATCTTTGTGATTAATCGTTGCCTCATTGGCATTCGGGTTAATCGTAATTTCCGCGTGCGGCACGACGGCGAGAATGCGTTGATTAAGTTCACGCTCAAAACCGTTCATCGCGCTCAAGCCGACAATCAACACCGCAACGCCAAGGGCGATGCCAACAGCAGAAAATTTTGCGATGAGCGCCACCAGCGGATTTTTTTGCTTGCCGCGTTGATAACGCCAGCTAATAAAAAATGGCGTATTCATTACAAGTTTTCCTTTAGCACACCGTCTTGCATGGTTAGGCGACGTGATAATTTTCCCGCTAAGTCCATATCGTGGGTCACCAATAAAAAGGCGATATGTTGTTCTTGGTTAAGTTGCCGAATCAACTCGAAAATACTTTCCGTAGTTTTGTGATCTAAATTTCCGGTCGGCTCATCGGCAAGCACTAAAGCGGGGTGATTCACCAATGCTCGGGCTATCGCCACCCGTTGCCGTTCACCGCCGGACAATGCCGAAGGGCGATGTTCAATGCGGTGCCCCAAGCCCACCGCATTGAGCATTTGCTCCGCACGATCTTTAGCTTCGGTTCTATTTTGATTACCAATTAGCAGCGGCATCATCACATTTTCCAAAGCGCTAAAATCCGCCATTAAGTGATGGAATTGATACACGAAACCGAGGTTTTGATTACGCAATTTCGCTAATTCTGCTGCGGAAGCTTTTTGCAAAGAGCGGCCTTTGATAAACACTTCGCCACTGCTTGGTTGATCCAACCCGCCTAGGGTATGCAAAAGCGTACTTTTACCCGATCCGGAACTGCCGACAATCGCGACCAATTCATTCGGCCGCATAGCGAAAGAAACGCCTTTTAGTACTTGCGTTCGGAGGTCGCCTTCTTGGTAAAATTTACTGATGTTTTCGCACTGTAATAAATATTGACTCATGATTTACTCATAACGTAATGCTTCTGCGGGCTCGGTTTTTGCGGCACGATAAGCGGGATAAACGGTTGATAACAACGATAACAATAAAGAAAACGCAATAACAATCACGATTTGTAACGGCGCCAATGCAATCGGTAAAAAAACACCGTTCGAATTGAATAGCGCGATAATTTCTGTCAGGTTTAGCGTAATTAGCACGCCTAATGCGGTGCCAATAAGCGTGCCCACCAAGCCGACCAATAAGCCTTGATAAATAAATACCGCGCGCACTTGCGATTTGGTCAGTCCTTGGGTTTGCAGAATGGCGATTTCGCCCTGTTTATCCACCACCATCAAACTCAATGAGGTGACGATGTTGGAAATCGCCACCACGATAATCAAGCTAATCAACAAGCCCATCATATTTTTTTCCATCCGTACGGCTTGGAAAAATTCGCCTTTTTGCACGCGCCAGTCGGTAATTTGTTTATCCGGAAAAGCTTGCGGCAATTCGGTAATCAAAAAAGGATCATCCAAAAATAAACGATATCCTTGAGCCTGATTCGGTTGAATCCGCATTAAACGCCCGATGTCCGACAAATTGGCAAAGGCCTGATAAGCGGAAGCTTCGCCGTAATCGAAATAAATTTCGCTGACGGTAAATAAACGCTGCATCGGTACGCGGCCGAACGGCGTATATTGACTGTTTTCGGTAATCATTAAACGAATTTTATCGCCGATATTCACGCCGAGTTTTTGCGCCAGTTGATCGCCGATAATAAGCTTAAATTCGCCTTCCGGCAGCACCGCATTGAAACGCCTATTATCAAGGCTTTCCAATAATGGATCGTCGGAAAACGCTCGTACGCCGATCACTTGTCCGGCGCTGACACCTTTTGCCGTCTGAAAAATTACATCGGTACGATTAATCGGTACTGCTTTTTGGACGAAAGGCGGCAGATTTTTCAACCTTTCTTGGCTGGAAATCGGTTCTGCTTCGCTCACCACAGCGTGCGGAATGGCGGAAAGCACTTGTTGTTTTTGATAGCCTTCCAAACCGTTCATCACCGAAAGCACGATGATCAACGCCATTACGCCCAGTACAATACCGAAACTGGCGAGATTAGCGACCAATCGTCCGAAACGGTCGGCGCTTTTGGCGCGCCAATAACGCAAGGCGATATAAAGGGAAATCGGTAAATTCATGTTTTCGTTCGTATTACTCGACATAAACGGTACAAGGTCATTTCAGCACCGCATTGACGCCGTTACCTTTAAGCATGCAGGCATTAAAATAACCCATACCGTTCATATGGGGAGGAAACTATAGACTTTTAACGAAGTCTTCGATATTTTGCGTCACTTTTTTCACTAAAGTCGTCACCGCGCTATCACTTGCCCAAGCGATGTGTGGCGTGATAATTAAGTTTGGCATGGTTTTGGCTGCCAAAATTAACGGATTGTCTTTTTCCGGTGGTTCTTTCACCAATACGTCTAGCGCTGCACCGCCCAAATGACCGCTTTTTAACGCGTCCAATAAAGCGGTTTCATCCACTAAAGGACCACGTCCAGTATTGATTAAAAATGCGCCTTTTTTCATTTGTGACAGGGTGCGCGCATTGATTAAATTTTGGGTATTTTCTGTCAACGGGCAATGTAAAGTAACAATATCGGCTTGTTTTAACACCTCGTTAAACGGCGTATAACCGTCGCGACAAGTCGTTGCATCTTGGTGCTCGGCATATAGCACCTTCATACCGAGCGCTTGCGCCAAACGTCCGACTTCGCTGCCTAAACAACCTTTACCGAACACGCCCAATGTAGAACCACGCACATCGGTAATCGGATAATCGAAATAACAAAATTGCGGACAATCCGCCCATTTGGCCGATGTTTGATCACGCAACCAACCGGCCAAACTGTGTTTGAGCGCGAAAATTAAGCCCAAAACGTGTTCCGGCACCGTCGTACTGGAATATCCCGTCACATTACGCACTGCCACGCCTAATTCTGCGGCCGCGACCAGATCAATGTTATTGGTTCCGGTCGCTGTTAGCGCAATTAGTTTGAGTTTTGGTAATTGTTCTAAGGTCTTGCGATCAAAAATTACTTTGCTGGTAATCACAATATCGGCGTCTTTCGCTCGCTCGACGGTTTCTTCTGCTGAAGTTCGTTCATATTCAATCCAATCATGCGCAAAATCCGGGCGTGGAATCAGGATGTGTTTTGGAATAGCGGTGCTATCTAAAAAAACAATTTGCATCATCAATATTCTCCTTTTGAACGGCGCCATAAAAACTTTCGTTTTTAACCACACGTTAAATTAAATTGAAGTATCTAATTCCGGGAAAGATTTTACTAGATCATCAATCGCTTTCATTTGTGAGACAAAATCTTCCAATACGCAAAGCGGCAATGCCGAAGGGCCGTCGCATTTGGCATTTTTCGGATCCGGATGGGCTTCTAAGAATAAACCGGCAATGCCTACTGCCAAACCGGAACGGGCCAGTTCGGTCACTTGCGCTCGACGACCGCCCGATGCGGCGCCGAACGGATCACGACATTGTAATGAATGGGTTACGTCAAAAATGACCGGACTGCCCTTGGAGACTGTCTTCATCACCCCGAAACCCAACATATCCACAACTAAATTATCGTAACCGAAATTAGTACCGCGATCGCAAAGAATGACTTGATCGTTACCGCATTCCTCGATTTTTTCTACAATATTGCCCATTTGTCCCGGGCTCAAGAATTGCGGTTTTTTTACGTTAATCACTGCACCAGTACGCGCCATCGCCTCAACCAAATCGGTTTGGCGCGCTAAGAACGCCGGCAATTGAATCACATCGACCACCTCAGCAACCGATTGGCATTGATAAATTTCATGTACGTCAGTAATAATCTTTACGCCGAAAGCCTCTTTCAATTGTTGGAAAATTTTCAACCCCTCTTCCATACCCGGACCGCGATAGGAATGCACGGAAGAGCGGTTAGCTTTATCAAAGGATGCCTTGAACACGTAAGGCACACCGAGTTTTTCCGTCACTTTTACATAGGCTTCGCACACTTGCATGGCCATATCGCGACTTTCCAACACATTCATGCCGCCGAAAAGCACGAAAGGTTTATCATTAGCGACATCAATATCGCCGATTTTTACAATTTTGTTTTGCATAAATTTTCCTTTATTAATTAATAAGATGACGTGCTTTTTCTACTTCGCCTTTGAGTTCTAAAAGTTGAGTGCGAATTAAACCCGCAGTCGGATCTTGCGGGTATTGCTCTACAAAAAATTCTAAATCTTGCAACGCCGCTTGATACGCGCCCATTTGCGCCAATACCAAACCGCGATCGCGAATATCGTAAGGATTATGTTTTGCGCGAATCAAGGATTCAATGTAATGAAATGCCATATCGTTATGTTCTTCGCGGATCAGCGCGTTCTTCGCCAACTGTTCAAAACGGGAATATAACAAAGACAAATCGGCGCGCGCCAATTCTTCGGGTTGAATTTCAGCGCCGAAACCAAAAGCGCCTTCGTAAAGTCGCTGTAATTTTTGTTGCGACATATAAGTGCCGTTCCAAGGATCAATAAACACCGCTTCGCCATTCGTTTCCGCACGCAAAATTAGTTGGGTCGGAAAATTAACCGGATAAATCGGCAAATCCAGCGCCTCGGCCAAATACAATACAATGGCGCCAAGGCTAACCGGCATACCTTGGCGATATTCCAATACGTAAGGCAAATAAAGATTACGTGCGTAAAAATATTCGTCAGCATCGCAATGAAAACCCCAATCGCCGTAAACCAGTTGCAGCAAGCGTTCAATGCGGTGCTCTAACGGCAGGTCAAGCGAAATCTCGCGGCGGGCTTTGCGCACTAAACCGCCCATTAACGAACGAACGCGTCGTAGCGCATTACCTTCATCGTCGCAAACAGCTAAATAAAAAGTGACAAATTCATCGTATAACGCACGTCTATTGTATTTCATGATTTTTCCAAAATCCTAAGGTAACACGTTCATTGTCGCCGTAATCCCGCACCGTTACAACTTGCCGCCCGGAATTCTCGCGGAAAATCGACCGCACTTTTGCACCTTGTTGCCAACCGTGTTCCAGTAGTAACGCGCCGTTTTCCTTCAAATAATGCGGCGCTTGCTCGATGATATGACGCAAATCCGCATAGCCTTGCTCTTCCGCTACCAATGCCGAACGCGGTTCAAAGCGCAGGTCGCCTAGGCTTAAATGCACATCATTTTGGTCAATATAAGGCGGATTGCTGACGATGATATCGAATTTTCCGGTTACCTTTTCAAACCAATGACTTTGTAAAAAAATTGCATTTAGTTGATTTTTCACCGCATTGGACTTCGCCAAGAGCACCGCATTGGACATGAAATCTACGCCGATGATTTCTAATTGAACACCTTGTTTTTGACAGAGCGGCGTTAGCTCGGAAGTCAGCGCTAACGCAATAGCGCCGGTGCCGGTGCCAAGATCGAGAATGCGAAGGGGTGAGTTTTTTTTATGAAGCTTTTCAAGCGCAATGTCCAATGCCTTTTCCACTAAAATTTCCGTATCCGGACGCGGAATCAACGTATCCACCGACACATTCAACGGCAACGACCAAAATTCTTTTTCACCGAGAATATAAGCGATAGGTTCGCCTTTTAACCGACGCGCCAAAAGCGCGGTTAAATCAGCGCTCATTTTTTCATCTATTTGCGTTTCCTCGAACGCTAAAATTTGTGTACGCGATCTACCGGTCGCGTGTTGGAGCAACACCAATGCATCAATTTTGGCATTTTCGTTCGGATTGGCCTGACTAAGTCGTTGCGTCGCGTCAGCCAGCCATTGTCGGTAATTCATTAATTTTTAACAACAATCGTTGACATAATAATATCGGTAAACGAACGACGTTCCTGATTCACAAATGCAACAATAGCATTAATAATGACCAGCCCCGACGTATTTAAACCGAAATCTAAAAACTCTCTGATGACATATCGCCCGAAACTGAGCGGTCGGTTTGTCATATAATCCAGCACTCGAATATTTAACCAACGCTTTCCAAGGGTCTGTCCATAGGTTTTCATAACATAGAGTTGCAAAATAACATATAAAACCAAGCCGATAATGTGGCCGATATCAATTATGCCTAACAAGTTAAATATCATGATTCCCATGAACATAAAACCGTAACACATCAAATTATCAATTAATGCCACACACCAACGTTTAAATCGACTTGCAAACTGAATCGGATAAACGCTCGCGCCATTATCGGAATAATCTGCGCTAGGATTTTCTACCAACATTTGTTCATTTTCCTTAGTAAATTTAAAAGGACATCCGAAAACCGGATGCCCCAGAGGTTAATTTTGTTCTGACAACGCCGCCAACTGATCCGCCTGATATTCGGTGATAATTGGCTGGATTAACTCATCGATTTTGCCGTTCATCACTTCATCTAAACGATAAATCGTCAAGTTAATGCGGTGATCTGTTACACGACCTTGCGGATAGTTATAGGTACGGATTTTATCGGAACGATCGCCGGACCCTAATAAGTTACGGCGCATATCCGTTTGTTCCGCGGCTTGACGTTCCTGCTCCGCCTGCACAATACGTGACGCCAATACAGACATTGCTTTGGCTTTATTTTTATGTTGTGAACGCTCGTCTTGGCATTCCACCACGATGCCGGTCGGAATATGTGTGATACGCACCGCGGAATCAGTAGTATTTACGTGCTGACCGCCAGCACCGGACGAACGATAAGTATCAATACGCAAATCTGCAGGGTTGATTTCCGGCATTTCCGATTCCGGTAGTTCCGGCATCACCGCAACGGTACAAGCGGAAGTATGAATACGCCCTTGCGATTCGGTTTTCGGCACACGTTGCACACGGTGACCGCCCGATTCAAATTTAAGCTGACCATACACGCCCTCGCCGCTGACTTTTACAATCACTTCTTTATAACCACCCTGCTCGCTTTCATTGGCGCTAAGCATTTCCACACGCCAGCGTTTGCTTTCTGCATAGCGACTGTACATGCGAAACAAATCGCCGGCGAAAATCCCCGCCTCATCACCGCCGGTACCCGCACGGATTTCCAAATAACAGTTATATTCGTCATTCGGATCTTTCGGCAGCAAGAGAATTTGAAGTTGTTGTTCCGTTTCTTCAATTTCCGCGTTGGACGCTTCAATTTCCATTTGCGCCATTTCTTTCATTTCTGCATCATCGAGCAACATTTCTGCTTCTTCAACATTGCGATTAAGCTGCGTCCAACGATTGAAACATTTCACAACTTCTTCAAGTTGCGCATATTCTTTGGAATAGGCGCGAAATTTATCCTGATCACTAATCACTGAAGCATCGCCTAGCAACGCCTCTAATTCTTCATAACGTTCTTTCAAACTTTCTAGTTTGGTAATAATCGAATCTTTCATAATTTTAAAGTTAAAGCCAAAAATAAAATCGGCGTATTCTAGCCGATTTAGGGAAAAATTGACAGCGCGGAAGCGCCTTCAATGCGGTGCTGAAACGCCACCTCAATTTGGTGTCGAAATCAACCGAACTTGCACTTGATAAATACGTCTTTAGCCTAAATCCTCGTTACATCAAATTTTTCCAATTCAATGCGGTGCTGTTCCGTACCATAAAATTTCGCCAACGCACGGCGTAAAGTTTCTGCGCGTTGCGGCAAGCCTTTTTCCGCATAAACCTTGACTTGTTCATACACCGCCAATTTAAACGGCCGCGTATCGCCCGGATTACCATTTAGATTATCGGCGCTGGCAAAATAACGAAAACCGGCAGCGGTAGCTAAGATCCATTCGATCGCTTGCGGTTTGACTTCGACTTTTTCAAAATCTCGTTGGCGCGCTTCCGAACGACCATCAGGCTCGTACCAATACCCGAAATCCTCCAATTTGCGCCGTTCTTTGCCGGCGACCAACCAATGTGCGATTTCATGCAACGCGCTGCTGTAAAAACCGCGTGCAAAATAAATGGCGTTATACGGCACCTGCTCGTTGGCCGGAAGATAAATTGGTTCTTCGCCGCCTTTCACCAAACGCGTATTATATTCTTGTTCAAAACATTGATTAAAAATCGAAATAATATCTTCTAATTTATGTTCTATTGTTGCGTTCATCGTATTGACTCCATAAAAAGCGCAGAATTATACACTACCAAAAACTCATTTGTTCTTGTTTATTTCCTTCCGGTAAATTCACATGAAGACCGAGTAAGCGCACGGATTTACCTTGGCTGCGTTGCCAAATTTGACCGAGTAATTGTCGGAAGCTGTCGAGACAAAGCGGCAAGCCGGTTTTTTCTAAGGTCGTTACTTGAAAGTCTGCAAATTTGAGTTTCACGCCAATTTTACGAAATGCCGACAAAGGCGTATTCGGTGCACTGCGCTCAAGACGACGAAGCAGTTCAGCATAAAGATTGTCCAGCAATGCCAGACCCTGTTCGGCGGTATGAATATTTTCCGATAAAGTACGCTCTACACCGACGGATTTTCGCACGCGGTGCGCTTGCACTTCGCGTTCATCAATGCCGTGGCTGAAATCCCATATGCGCTTGCCCATTTTGCCGAATTGATTAAGTAACAGGTTTTGTGCCGATTTTTGAATATCCGCGCAGGTTTCCAATCCCATATCCAGCAAACGCTGCGTCGTCACTTTACCCACGCCGGGAATTTTCTTTAACGGCAAAGTTTTGACAAAACTTGCTACGTCATCGGGTTTAATCACAAATTGGCCGTTCGGTTTGTTCATATCCGAGGCGATTTTAGCGAGAAATTTCAGCGGTGCCACGCCGGCTGAAGCGGTTAGCTGCAATTCGTCAAAAATTGCTTGACGAATTTCTTGCGCAATCCAAGTGGCGGAACCGGCACATTTTTGGCAATCGGTTACATCCAAATAGGCTTCATCCAACGAAAGCGGTTCGATAAGGTCGGTATAACGATGAAAAATTTGATGAATTTGTGCGGACACTTCTTTATATCGCGCCATATTTACCGGCAACAAAATGAGATTCGGACATTTTTTCACCGCCTGTGCCGTCGGCATTGCGCTATGCAAACCGAACTTACGCGCCTCATAATTGCACGTGCTGAGCACGCCGCGCTGACGCGAACTGCCGCCCACCGCAACGGGCTTGCCTTGCAAGGCGGGATTCTCACGAATTTCCACCGAGGCATAAAAGCAATCCATATCAATGTGAATGATTTTGCGGGCTGGAGACATAGTTAAAAGGCGGCTTCAATGCGGTGCTGATTACGCACTTGATTACAGTTTTGGCTTAGTATATCCGCAAGCAAAATACTGTTCAAGCATACAGATGAATTAAATTTAAGCGAAGCGTTTGCGCAAACTTTCAAGCATTTATTTGCCATCGTCCGGAGCACCGC
>ERZ772764.1527-NODE-1527-length-14433-cov-4.205522_pt1 | contig 14433 bp, 15 predicted proteins | sample MGYA00512163_ERZ772764 | MGnify/ENA primary metagenome ERZ772764 (study PRJEB29015, sample SAMEA2737903) | human oral metagenome | biome: human oral; feature: human-associated habitat; material: dental | place: China | collected 2094 ... | reverse complement strand
TACCGACATCAGCAACCAACACTATACGATCACGGCTTTCAAGTCGGGAGTCGGTCGTGTCGGTGGAACATTGCGAGGCACTGTCAGCGGCACCGGAGCTACGAAGACCTTTACTCCCGACCCGGGCACGCAGCACGAGATAGAGCTTCCGCCTGGAACCTATACATTCTTCTGCTTCAATGACAAAGTGAGCGACGATGGCTTATTCAATTATTCGATTCAACAAGCCGATGCCGCCGGAGCACTTTTCGATTATAAGACAGAAACGATCACCGGTAACCACTATCGTGTGAATTTCGAGATGAAACATCAGGCTGTCCGTATGCGTTTCGAGCTGACTACCTATTGGGACATCATGGGCATCAAAGCCACGGCAAGTGCCGACAATGGCATAACAGCATTCACTTATGATGACCTGATGTCGAACTACGCGGCGAGCGGAGGTGCCGTGACCTCTTCGGAATTTGGCTTTCCCAACGCTACAACCGAGGCCGCCAACTATACCTACACTTCAACATCAGATTACGGATATTTCCTCTGTAGTTTCTTTAATGGTGTGCATACAGCTTCAAATCCCAAAATCAACTTTACTTCGGGTTCGCTCTATGGCAAGTCTCTTGTAGGAAAAAGCCTTCCGCTTAGTGGCTTTCCTCGGTCAAGCTTGATGCGGAATGAATCCTATAAGGTGAAAATCAAACTGTTTTATAGCTACAACTATCTCTTCCAAGATGGAACTGTCAGTACGTTGGCAGTGGGAAGAAAAGCGGGGAAGACACCCGTAGGGGCTTGTACGATAGGACGACGTGCCATGGCGCTACGTAGCATTAGTGGTTGTGCATGGGGACCGAGTGCTTCGCAATTTGATAATGTTGCCCATAGCGTGAATCTGGACGACCATAAAGGCGTGATTTGGGGCTGGGAATTGACCTATAATGCCAACCAAAGCTACGATCATGCTACCATTAAGGCCGATGCCACCAACTATCCGGCATTCTATCAGGCCGCACATTACGCTCCGGGCGTACCGACTTCGGGCCTCGGACAATGGTATCTGCCCAGCTTGGGAGAATTCCTTGATGCCTATAAAGCCATTGGAAAGTTTGATAGAAGTTCGGTTACAGGAACTTGGGCTGACTATACCAAAGACTGGAATGGTAAAATCTACAGAGTAGTATTCGTGCAAGCAGGTGGCTCGCCCACACTGGGTGAGTGGTGTTGGACATCACAGGAATACAACCAGCAGTCTGCCGTCAACTGTGGTTGCACCACTGATTATATTCGTTTGAGTGCTTATACAAAGAATCTGCCGGGTAACTTCGTTCGTCCGTTTATCAAATACTAACAACGTTCTTGGAACAAAACGATAGGCCTTCCATTTTCCGATTAGAAAAGGTGTCAATTAGGTATGGAAACGCCGCTGCGCGGACGTTCAGGCGGGCACACACGCAACCGCCCCTACCATTCCAACACACATCGCCATTCTGCAAAGGTGGAAATAAAAATTTTAATGCTCGCAATAACGCTGCAAGCACTAAAACGCACAAATATCGTTCCCGCGCTGCACGGTGACGATAAATTGGTAAAAATATTGTTTCCGCGCTGCACGGTGACGATAAAACGGCACAAATATTGTTTCCGCGCTGCGCGGTGACGATAAAACGGCACAAATATTGTTCCCGCGCTGCATAGCGACGATAAAATCATAACGATACACACACTTTTTTATTTCAAAGAATGGGGGCGGGAGTGCGCGATGCATTTCCGCCCCCGATGTGTGTGTGGTGGGTGCTTATAGTGCAAGGTCTTCTTGTTGCTTTTCCTTGGACTTGAAGATGAGGCGCAGACTTTGTTTGTAGTTAAGATAGCTCCACATCCAATTCAGCAGGACGATGGTTTTGTTGCGCACGCCCAAGATGGAGCGTAGATGGACAAAGAGCCAAAGCAGCCAGGCAAAGAACCCTCCGAACTTTAATTTGCCGATTTCGACCACGGCCTTTTTGCGGCCAATGGTGGCCATGACGCCGAGGTTGTTGTAGTTGAAGGGACGTATGGGTTTGCCCTCTTGCTGCCGTTCGAGATTATGGGCCACGTTGGCCGCCTGCTGAATGGCTACTTGTGCTAATTGCGGATGGCCGTGGGGATAGGCCGTGTCGCCTTCTATCAGACATTGGTCGCCAATGGCATAAACGTCGGTCATGCCTTTCACGCGGTTGAAGCGGTCGACGACGATGCGGCCACCACGTCCGATGCTTGTGGCGGGGATGCCCTCGATAGTGTTGGCTTTGATGCCGCTCACCCAAATCACTGTCTCGGAAGCGATGGGCGCGTGGTCTTTCAAAAGCAGTTGGCCGTTGGCATAATCAAGCGCCATGCAACCGCTCATGATTTCAACCCCGAGCTCTTCGAGTCCCTTTTCGGCTTTGGCCGACGAGGTTTTGTCCATGGCGGAGAGTAGCCTGTCGCCCGCATTGATGAGGTAGATGTGCATCTTTGAGGCATCTAAATCGGCGTAGTCGCGTGGGAGAATGGTGCGTTTCATCTCGGCCAATGCGCCTGCAATTTCCACGCCCGATGGTCCACCGCCTACGATGACAATGTTCATGAGTGCTTGCCGGCGTTCGGGGTTGTCTTCGGTTTCGGCAGCTTCTAAACGTTCTAAAATTGTGTTGCGCAGATGAATGGCGTCGTCGACCGTCTTCATCGGCAGGGTGTTGTGCTCGAAATGCGCATTGCCAAAGAAGTTGGTCGTTGCACCGGCCGCCAAGACGAGGTCGTTGTAGTGCACCGTTCCGAAGGTTGTTTTGATGGCTTTTTCCTGCTCGTCGATGGCCAATACTTCGCCCATGCGGAAGAAAAAGTTTTCGCAGCCTTGGAAAATGCGGCGAAAGGGGAACGACACGTTGCTGGGCTCGATGCCCGACGAGGCGACTTGATAGATGAGGGGTGGAAACTGGTTGTAGTTGTTTTTGTCGATTAAAACCACCTGATAGCCTTTGTTTCTTAGGCTCATGGCCATCTTGAGGCCGCCTAATCCGCCACCCACAATCACTATCCTGTGCAGGAGATTTCTCCGTATGTTTGCTCTCATATCCGTTGAATGTTTTACAATCTTTTTATCTTTTCGTGCACAAAGTTACTGCTTTTTCAGCCGAAATGTGCAGCTTCTTATCGAAAAGAATGGGTAGGATTTGTTATGAATGGAGAGCGTATGGGGAAGAGTTGGCGGTAGAAAGCGGAGAAAGAGAACGGGGCGGAGATGTGGAGTTACATCTTCGCCCCGAATGGTTTGCTGTGTGTGGCGGCGCTTTAGCGTCGCAGGTGCAGCTATTGATTTTCTTTGTCGATGGCCTTTATCTTTTGTTTGGTGAGTTCCATCTCGTCTTTCAAGCGTTGCACTTTGCGGTTCATCTCTTCAATGAGGCTGTTTCCTTTGCGGCTGCTGCTGTTGAGAAAACCCAAATTGTTTTCGTAGGTGATGATCTCTTGCTTTAAATTCTCATAGCGGCGGAGCAGTTTTCCGCGCTCATTGTCGAGTGTTTCGCTGCCGCGTTTCGCCATGTCTTGCAGATTGGTTTTGAAATTGTCGAGATGCTTCTTGGCGATTTCAACGTGCAAGCCATCATAGAGCTTGTTGATTGCCTCGTGGTATTGCTGATAGAGCTTGTCCTTTTCTTTAAACGGCACGTGCCCCACCTTGTTATATTGCTCGACCAGCGCCTGCACCTTTTCGTGCAATCCTTCGCCGGCATCGTCCAACAAGGCTTTGAGTTGCGTGATGATAGCCTTCTTTTGCTTCAGGTTTTCGCGCTCGTCGCTATGCACATCGGCGTGTGCAGCGTGGCGCGCTTCGAAGAATTTGTTGCAAGCCGTCTGGAAATCTTTCCACAGTTCGTCGCCCACTTTCTTGGGCACGGTGCCGATGGTCTTCCATTCTTTTTGCAGGGCGATGATTTTCTGTGTGGTTTTTTGCCATTCGGTACTGTCTTGCAAGGCCACCACTTGTTCGATAAGAGCCTTCTTCTTGGCAATGTTTTCGTGGGCTTGCTGCTTTAAGTTCTTGAAGAAAGCGGCCTTCTGACTGAAGAAAACATCGCAGGCAGCACGGAAACGCTCGAAGATTTTTACGTTCATTTTCTGTGGTGCGAAGCCAATCTTCTTCCAATCAGCCTGCAGCGCAATGATAGCTTTCGTCTGCTTTTCCCATTCGGGAGGTGTCTTGTTTTCGACCTTTGCAATGGCCTCTACTTGTTCGCAAAGTGCTGTTTTGCGTTGCAGATTCTCTTCTTCTTTCGCGCGAAGCTCTTCGAAATGTTGCTGATAGCGTCTGTTGATGGCTGTCGATGCCGCTTTGAATCGTGCCCAAATCTCTTCGCGAATATCTTTTGCAACAGGGCCCGTCTCGCGATATTGCTGATGAAGTTCCTGTAATTGGTGGAAAGCACTGACGACGTCTTTTTCTTCGGCCAACTTCTCGGCTGCTTCGCAAAGATGCGTTTTCTTTTCTAAATTCTTTTTGAAATCATATTCGCGTGCCTCACGATTTAAGTTTAATTGGTCGTAGAAGCATTCGACATGCAGTTGATAGTTGCGCCACAATTCGTTTGCCTTCTCCGCAGGAACGGCTTTGATTTCCTTCCATTCTTGTTGCAGCTTTTTCAGTTCGTTATAATTCTTATTGGCCTCTTCGGGCGAGGCACCCATTTCTTTGATGCGCTCAATGATATGGAGTTTTTTCTGAAGGTTTTCCTGCTTTTCGGCCTCCTGTTGCAGGAAGAGCTGTGTGCGCCGTTCCTTGATCACACTCATTTCGGCCTTGAAAACCTCTTCCAACTCATCGGGCACGAAGACGTATTTCTCGGGATCGCCGCCCTGTTCAAGATAGTCACGCTGCTGCGCCTCACGTTCGGCCACGTGCATTTTGTAGAACGTTGTTTTGAGTTGATCGATTTCTTCCTTTGTGGGATTTTCGTGGTTCCCCACAATTTCTTTGAGTCTTTCAACCACTTCAGCTTTGCTGTGATAAGTCCGTTTTGCTGTTTCCTCCTGCGTTTGTGGCGCAGCATTCACTTCTTGCGGTTGTTGTTCGGCCGTTGACTCGTTCACCTTAACATTCTCTTGAGCATTCATCGTTTCACTGTTTTAGTTTATGATCTTCGTTTTTCATTGCATGACGCAATCAGAAATACCATGCAAACTTATATAAAAAAACTGTAAGTGCCTAATAATATCATTCTTTTTTCGGTTGTGATGCACGATTTTTACACTTTATATCAGTCGTTTTCGGCGCAGCAACCACCACGAAGCCCCCGAAACAATCACCGAGATGATGATGGCGATGATAAACCCCCACGGGCTGGTCTCCATCCCATTGATGAGGTTCATGCCGAAGAGGCTCGAGATGAGCGTGGGAAACATCATGATGATGCTCACCGAGGTCAGCGTACGCATCACGGTGTTCATGTTGTTGTTGATGATGCTCGAATAGGTCTCCATCGTCGATTCCAAGATGTCGGAATAGATGTTGGTGGTTTCGCGTGCCTGCGTCATCTCAATGCCCACGTCTTCGATGAGATCGGCATCGAGCTCGTCCACTTGCAGTTTGAACTTCAGCTTTTGCAGCAGCGTTTCGTTTCCGCGAATCGAAGTGATGAAGTAGGTGAGCGAGTCTTGCAGCCGGCTCAGCCCGATGAGGCTTTCGTTGTTCACCTCTTGGTCTAAGTTGTGTTTGGCTTTTTCGATGAGGTTGTTAATCTGCTTCAATCGTTTCAGATACCACACGGCGCTCGAGAGGAAGAGCCGGAAGATGAGGTCGACATAATCGATGAAGCCCTCACGGCGCTTTTGCTGATAGCTCACGAAATCAATCATCATGTTGGTTTCGAAATAGCACACCGTGATGGTGACATCCTTCTTGTGGATGATGCCCAGCGGCACGGTGGTGTAGGGGGTGCGCGACCTCACTTCCTTTACATAGGGGATGCGCAGAATGATGAGCATCCAGCCGTCGTCATATTCATAACGCGCGCGCTCATCGGTATCGCTGATGTCCGACAGGAAATAATCGGGGATGTGGAATTCCTGCTCCAAATATTCCTGGTCCTCGTCCGTGGGGCACGTCACCTGAATCCAGCAATTTGGCTGCCACTCTTTTTGTGGCGTTAAGTTCTGATTGATGTTCCAAAAAGTTCTCATTTCAGTTAATCTCCTTTTGCGATGTTAAGGTGTGGAGATTAGCTGCGTTGCGCTAAACTTCACGCCTATGAACCATAAGTTTCCGAATGATAATCGTCCATTAAATCTGTTGAAGTTTTCTATTTTGCTATGCAAAGGTAGGTATTTTTGCCGAATTGCGAAGCGGTTGCGAATGAAAATATGTCGGAGGAAGCCGTGAAACCACACGATTTTTCCCCTGTTAGCCTCCGTTGGCAGAAAACAACCATCGTTTTTTGACGTGCAACCCTGCGGCGCAGAAAACGGCCATCGTTTTTTGACATGCAACCCTGCGGCGCAGAAAACGGGCCACCGTTTCTTGACTTGCAACCCTGCGGCGCAGAAAACGGCCATCGTTTTTTGACGCGCGATTGCTACGGCATCATTTTCTAACGCAAATGCTGCTGTTGCTGCTTTTCGAGGGCGCGTTGCTCAGCGGCACCATACATGAAGTATTCGAATGCGGCATAGACGTTGAGCAGTTGAAACAGCAGCAGGCCAATGAGCGTGCAGACGGCAAACATCATGGGAACGAAGTGGGCGGGCAGCCCGTTGGCATCGCCTTGCAGCATGCCGATGGCGTTGAGATAGTAGGCGTTGAGCAATATTCTCACGGGTATGCTGATGAGGCAGTAGGCCACGCCGCAGAGGAAGCAGATGGCTGCTTGGTTGGAAACGAGGTAACCCCAGTTGCGCCGGCCGGTGGTGAAGGCCTCTTTCAGGGCTTTGCGCAGGGGCAGGGTGGGGGTGATGATGTATTTTGTGAACGCGAAATTCAGCGGGCAGAACGGCAGCAACAGGATGAAGGTGAGGGTGTATTTGATGATTTCGATGTTTTGCGTATCGTTTAAATCGTTTTCGCGAATGAGCGATGGCCACAGCGTTTGCACGCCATATTGTGCCCATTCGAGCAGCAGATAGAGTACCAAAGTGAGCAGGGCAAACGCGAGGGCGGCGATGAGGTTGCGCTTGATGCAGCGAGCGCGGGGTTGCTGGTGGAGCTTGCCGAAGACGATGCCCATGGCGACGGCCGGCAGTAGCAGGGCTAAGGGCAGCGCTACGAGGCTCAACAGCACCTGCAGCAACGAAGGATCGTCGCCTGAATAGAAGTTGACAACGGCGTTGGTTCCATTGAAAAGCAGTGTGGTGAGCGCCATGGCCGCCACGAGATAGGGAATCAACGTTTTATAGAACAGTGTGGGATAGTGTTGCAGCAGCGTGTTGATGGTGGTCTTCATGTTGGCCAGCACGCTGCGCGTTTTGAATAAATTTTCGTTCATCGTTTTATGGATTTGATGTTACGTTATAAAAATGTTTGTCGGCGAAATTCCGAACACACGATGGCTGTTGCAATGGCCACGTTGAGCGATTCGGCCTTGTTGGTGGCCGTCGAGCAATTAGGGATGAGCAGCCGCTGATTGACCCATGCGCGTGTTTCGGGCGACAGGCCGTTGCCCTCGTTGCCCATGATGATGATGCCCGTGGGCGACAGCGTCTTTTGATAGATGTTTTCACCATCCAACATTGTGCCGTAGATGGGGAAATTGTGGGGCAACGCAGCCAGCAGAGGGGGAAGCTCGGTGTAGTGAATTGCCACGTGAGCAATGCTGCCCATGGTGGCTTGCACCACTTTGGGATTGTAGGCTTCGGCCGTGTTGGGCGAACAAAAGATGTGCGCGATGCCAAACCAGTCGGCCATGCGGATGATGGTGCCTAAATTGCCGGGATCTTGAATGCCGTCGAGGGCAAGCGAAAGTTGCGTGAGCGGAATGTCGAAGTCGCTGACGTCGGGGTAGTGGAAGAGGCCCAGCACCTGTTGCGGATGTTGCAGCAAGCTCACGCTCTGCAGCTCGTCTTCGCTCACAATGTGTAGCGCTGTGGTTTGCGGCACTTCGTGCGTTTCCGTCCATTCTTCGGTGGCAACGAGGGTGTGAGCCGGCATCACGGTCAGCAAATCGCCCACCACCTTGTGACCTTCGGCGATGAAAAGCCGTTCGCGAAGCCTGTTTTTCTTCAACTGAAGCGACTTGATAAATTTGATTTTCGCTTTGCTAATCATGCTTGCAAAGGTAGCAATTTTCGGGCAAAGCGCATTTTGTTATTCGTGGAAAATGTGCTAACTTTGCGTCGCTATGGAGTATTGCAAGATTTATAGTGTGCTTTTTGCAACGTTGCTGACGGCATGTAGTGCATCGAAGTTCGTTCCCGAGAATCAATATATGCTCGAGAGTGTGAAGATAAAATCCGACCGGAAGGATTTGGATGCCTCTACGCTCAGTGCCTACGTGCGGCAAACGGCCAATTCAAAGTGGTTTTCGTTGTTCAAAATTCCACTGGGCACCTATGCCTTGGCAGGGCGCGACTCAACGAAATGGATGAATCGCACGTTGAAGCATATCGGCGAGGCACCCGTGATTTTCGACACTGCGCAAGCGCGTTTGTCGGTGCAGGATTTAACGTCGGCCATGCGCAACATGGGCTATATGCAGGCAAAAACACAGCTCAAAACAACGGTTAAAGGCAAGAAGGTGAAGGTGGTGTTTCGGCTGCAACCCGGCGAGCCCTACCTGATTCATACGTTGAAATATGATATTCAAGATAGCGTGATTGCGGCTTTGCTGGCGCGCAAAGAGAAACGCAACATGTTTAAGCCCACCTTAGCGGCCGGAAGTCGATTTACGGTAGATGCTTTGAATGCCGAACGCAAGAATATTACAGACTTTTTATTGAATCACGGTTATTACAAGTTTCATCGCGATTTTATCCAATATAGTGCCGATTCGGCGCGCAATAGTCGTGATATCAACATCACGTTGCATCTGCTGCCTTATCGCACAAACGAACAAAAGCACGACACCTTGCATCCCTGCTATGTCATCGATAGCATTTATTATCGCATGAATGAGGATGGTGGTGCCATACGTTTGCGCAAAAGTGTGCTGCGCAATGCTACAATGCTCGAAGCACACGAGCCGTATGATGCCAATAAACTGGAGCAAACCTACAACAAGTTTGCACGCTTTCAAGTCGTCAGATACACCAATATCACTTTTAAAGAGCGACCCGATACAACGCTGTTGGATTGCGAGATTCAGTTGAACACCAACAAAGCCAACACACTATCTTTTCAGCCCGAAGGTACAAACACGGCCGGAGATTTGGGAGCTGCCGCCAGCTTGACATGGGAAAATCGCAACCTTTTTCATGGGGCTGAGTTGTTGAGCGTGCAATTACGTGGCGCTTTTGAGGCTATTCGTGGGTTGGAAGGCTATAAAAACCAAAACTATGTGGAATATGGTTTTGAAACGAAATTGCAGTTTCCTCGTTTTTTAGCGCCGTTCCTTTCGCGCACGTTTAAGCACAGGAGCTTGGCAACATCCGAATTGGCAACAGGTTATAATCTGCAAAATCGTCCTGAGTTTCATCGGCGAGTCTTCTCGGCCGCATGGCGTTACCGTTGGGCAGAACCGCATCATCACATCAGTTATCGTGCCGATGTGTTGGATTTGAGCTATGTTTATATGCCTTGGATCAGTGCCACTTTCAAACACGATTACTTGGATGGGACGAGCAATCGCAATGCTATTTTGCGCTATAATTACGAGGATTTGTTCATCATGAAGATTGGAATGGGGTTGACCTATAATGACAATGTGAATGTTGTGCGGGCTAATATTGAAACAGCGGGCAACATTCTCAACGGGTTGTCGCATTTGTTTCGTTTTAAGCAGAATGCCAATCAGCAGGCCACCTTATTTAATATAGCCTTTGCGCAATATGTGAAGTTTGATGTAGACTTCACCCATTTAATTTGTTTCGATGCGCGCAATGCTTTGGCTATGCACGTGGGTTTGGGCGTGGCGTGGCCCTATGGTAACAGCACCATTCTGCCTTTTGAAAAGCGTTATTTCTCGGGTGGTGCCAATAGTGTGCGCGGTTGGAGCGTTAGGGAATTAGGACCTGGAAAGTTTAAGGGCTCAGGTGGTCGCATAGACTTTATTAATCAGACGGGCGATATGAAGTTAGATTTGAATGTAGAGTATCGAACGTATTTGTTTTGGAAGTTTAATGGTGCGGCTTTTGTAGATGCAGGTAACATTTGGACATTGCGAAACTATGTAGACCAGCCTGGCGGGCAGTTTAAGTTCGATACGTTTTACAAGCAAATGGCTGTGGCCTATGGACTTGGACTCCGTTTGAATTTCGATTATTTCATTCTGCGTTTTGACATGGCAATGCGCGCCATCAATCCTGCCTATGCTGATGTGCACGAGCATTATCCTATCTTCCATCCTAAGTTTAGTCGTGATTTTGCTTTCCATTTTGCAGTTGGACTGCCATTTTAAATGCCGCAAAGCGTTTTCTTCTCTCTATATAAAGGTGAAAGTGTAGCATTGAACGTCGTGGAGAAAGTTTGAAATGTTGCCATAAAGGCTGTGCAAATTAATATTAAAACGAGAGTGTAATGAAATAATTTATATACCTTTGCGACAAATCTAACTCATTCATTTTTATGAAACAAACTATATTGGTAACGGGAGGAACGGGCTTCATTGGTTCACACACAGTTGTTGAATTGATGGAAGCCGGTTATGAAGTTGTGATTATTGATAATCTCAGTAATTCAAAAATTGAAGTACTTGATGGTATTGCGCAGATTACAGGGCAGAAACCTGCTTTCGAAAAGGTTGATTTGCGCGATAAAGAGGCTACGGAAGGCGTGTTTAAGAAATATCCACATATTGCGGGTATCATTCATTTCGCTGCATCAAAGGCTGTGGGAGAGAGTGTGCAAAAGCCGCTACTTTACTATCGAAACAATATCGTTTCGCTGATTAATCTCTTAGAGTTAATGCCACAATATGGTGTAAAAGGTTTTATCTTCTCTTCAAGTTGCACTGTGTACGGGCAGCCGAAGCCAGAGAATTTGCCTGTAACAGAGGACGCTCCTCATCAAAAGGCTACATCACCCTATGGTAATACGAAGGAGATTAACGAGCAAATTATCTATGACTATATTCATAGTGGCGCAAACATCAAGAGCATTGTGTTGCGTTATTTTAACCCGATAGGGGCACATCCAACAGCCCTTATCGGTGAGTTGCCCAATGGCGTCCCAGCCAATTTAATTCCATTCGTCACGCAGACAGCAGCAGGAATACGCAAGGAATTGACTATCTTTGGAAACGATTACAATACGCCCGATGGCACTTGTATTCGTGATTACATCTACGTGGTTGATTTGGCTAAGGCGCATGTCGCTGCGATGCAGCGTGTGTTGAATGCTGATGCAGAACCAATCGAATATTTTAATATTGGCACAGGAAAAGGCAATACCACGAAAGAGATTGTCGACACCTTTGAAAAAGCTACAGGTGTAAAAGTGAATTGGAAATATGGTCCACGCCGAGAAGGCGACATTGAAAAGATTTGGGGTGATTGCTCTAAGGCAAATGCGGTCTTAGGTTGGGAGGCAAAAACACCTTTGAATGAAGTGTTGGCAACTGCATGGAAGTGGCAACAGAAGCTAAAGGAGGTTTAAGTATCAGCATTTAACGGCGCAAAGGGATTACTAAAAAATAGTTTTAAAATTTGGTTTATAAATTGAAAAGTACTACCTTTGCAGCCGTTTGGTATTTAAACAGACAGAAAATAATTGGATGAAGAATGACAAATTAAAAAACCAGTATCGTGTCAATGAACAGATACGTGCACGTGAAGTTCGCATAGTAGGGGATGAAGGCTCTGAAGTTGTGTCAACGAAGAAGGCTTTAGATATGGCTCGGCAACAAGGTGTCGACCTTGTAGAAATCTCCCCCAATGCTCAACCTCCTGTTTGTCGTCTCATTGATTATTCAAAGTTTTTGTATCAGCAAAAGAAGCATCAGAAGGAAATTAAGCAGAAGCAAGTTAAGGTTGAGGTGAAAGAAATACGCTTTGGCCCACAAACCGACGAGCATGATTATAATTTTAAATTGAAGCATGCTAAGGAATTCTTGGAAGATGGTAATAAAGTTCGTGCTTATGTTTTCTTTCGCGGTCGTTCCATTTTGTTTAAAGAGCAGGGCGAAGTGCTTCTGCTTCGATTTGCAAACGATTTAGAAGAATTTGGAAAGGTTGAGCAAATGCCCCGTCTTGAAGGTAAGAAAATGTTCTTATTCATTGCTCCAAAGAAGTCGGGTGTAGCAAAGAAAAGCCAGCAGAAGCTTGATCGCGAGAAGAGAGATGCTGAGGCAAAGTTAGCAAGTGACATGCAACGTGAAGCCAATCTTGAGAAGACGGGCTTGTTTGCAAATGCAAAGAATGGAGAAAAGGCACTTGATCAGCTGAAAGATAGTGCTGCAACAAATGAATAAAAAAAGTGCGTAACGCCAGGTATATGCGTTGCCACGATTATTAATAATAATAAAAAGTAAAAAAATGCCTAAAGTTAAGACAAATTCTGGTGCAAAGAAACGTTTTTCTTTCACCGGTACTGGTAAGGTTAAAAGACATCATGCCTACCATAGTCACATTCTGACTAAAAAGACAAAGAAGCAAAAGCGAAATCTTGTTCATCAAACATTAGTAGATCGCACGAACATGAAGCAAGTGCGTGATTTGCTTTGTTTGCGTTAATTCACTTTTTAGTAGAAAACATTAAAGAAGAAAAATTATGCCAAGATCAGTAAATCATGTTGCTTCAAAAGCAAAGAGAACAAGAATTCTGAAGCTCACAAAAGGTTATTATGGAGCGAGAAAGAATGTTTGGACAGTAGCAAAAAATACTTGGGAGAAGGGTCTTACGTATGCTTATCGCGACCGCCGCAACAAGAAACGCAATTTCCGCGCCTTGTGGATACAGCGTATTAATGCAGCTGCTCGTCTTGAGAATATGAGTTATTCTACATTGATGGGGGCTTTACATAAGGCTGGTATTGAAATCAATCGTAAGGTTCTTGCAGACTTAGCTGTAAATAATCCTGAGGCTTTTAAAGCGATTGTGGATAAAGTAAAATAACTATTAGTATTTTATATCAATAAGAGAAATGGGGATGTATGTTGCATATATCCTCATTTTCTTTGTCTATATCCTATGTAGGAAAGGCAATAATTATACGCGGGTAACCCCCTCTTTATGCTTAATAGAGATTGGTGTCTTCAAAAAGATTTAGAGGCATCTCCTTTTTTATTTCCTCCATATTCCTTTCTTCCTCGTTATGTTCTTTGAATTGCAGTAGTAGTTGATTAGAAAGTGGATTTTCGGTATTGATACGATAAGTTCCTCGTTTTGCTGTGCGCACAATCAAAGAATTAGGCTTCTTTGCATGGGTTATCAAATCTTGCACCACTGCTTTGTAAACACTATCATAAGCAATGGGAGCGAAAAGACTATTACATGCGTTGTACACATGATTCACAATCTTTTTGACAGAAAGTCCTTCACAATCGGCTTCGATTAAAATACGTAAAATCTCTTGATGATAATCCAAAACAACCCATCATTTAAAAGGGGGAGCTGCTTATTATTCAACAGTTCCCCCTTTTGGTGAATAAGACTTTTGAGAATGGTTATGCAAGTGTTAGCAAGTTATTCTCATCTTTAACTTTTCCTTCTTTGAAGAGCCAGCCTATGCCTAAGTAGGCTTCTTCAACACTAATCTTTGCAGCTTTTGCAATCTCAGCAACAGAAAGCGCACCTTCTGCAGCAGCTAATGCCTGATAGACATCGCCTGCACGGAAACCAACGCTTTCAGCATTGATATACAAAACGGGAGTTGCAGAAGTGGCCTTCTTGGGCGCTGCTGCTTTCTTTACTGCGACTTTCTTGGGTGCAGTAGCTTTTGACGTAGCTTTTTTTTCTGTCATAAGTGACTAAATTAATTGTTGTTGCTTATCGTAACCTGCTCTTGATGAACTTGGAATCCGACACTGCAAAAGTACTGAATTCTATTCAATTAGTCGTTGAAACAAGTGCAAAATTAGCGATTTGACAGTCTTGTTGTCTCATATTTTGACTTATGTCAATCTTTCGTGCTCGGATTTAAACGAATTTGCAACTCTTCCAACTGCTTATCATCAAGCACACCGGGCGCATCTAACATCACATCGCGACCGCTGTTGTTCTTCGGAAAAGCGATGCAATCGCGGATGGAATCGAGGCCTGCCATGATGCTCACGAAGCGATCTAAGCCAAAAGCCAAACCAGCGTGGGGAGGAGCACCATATTTGAAAGCATTCATG
>ERZ772764.1525-NODE-1525-length-14446-cov-3.681190_pt1 | contig 14446 bp, 15 predicted proteins | sample MGYA00512163_ERZ772764 | MGnify/ENA primary metagenome ERZ772764 (study PRJEB29015, sample SAMEA2737903) | human oral metagenome | biome: human oral; feature: human-associated habitat; material: dental | place: China | collected 2094 ... | reverse complement strand
CTCGTGGTACAGGATATCGTCCGAGAGAGGTGAAGCGAGTACCGTAACACCTACGACTGTCGTATCTTGAAAAAGGTTGACAGATGTTTTTGGCATAATGCAAAAAAGTATTACCTTTGCCCAGAATTCATCAAATGAATTTTTTATAAATAAATGTAATTAGAGTATTTGCTCTTATTCTCGGTTCTTGAATCTGGACATTCAAAATTAACTGTATGAGAATAAGCAAGTAAAGACTCACGCTATGGCGTGGTCTTTTGTGCTTATCTATATGGTTGGCAGTCCAGAGCCAAAGAGCCAGATAAACAAAAAAGGTTCACGCTTTTTTGTTTAGTGAAAGTTTAAGTTGCAAGGCTCATAAAAACTTAAGGATATGCAACAAAAACATACTACATGTGCCCCACATATAGGCAAAATGATAAGAACTGTGTTTCTCCAAAGCGGCATGAGTGTGGCCGATTTTGCACGAAAAATCCATGTAGAACGTACTACTATCTATAGCCTATTTGAGCGCCAAAGTGTTGATTGCATACAATTAGCTAAAATTTCCTTGATACTAAAGCATAACTTTTTATTCGATTTAGAGCAGCATTATGATCTAAAACCGAAAGTAACCTCGCTCACGCTTAATATTGAACACTTAAAACCAGAAACAATTCTCCAATTAACTGATTTACTGAATTCAGTAAATCACAACAGTTGATTTTTTCTACTAAATCGTGGACAATTTCCACAGTTTGCTGTATATTGGTAACGGGTAATAGTTGTAATTTTGCAGTGTCAATTTTTCAAACTCGTGTCAAACATGACTTGGTAAATTTTAAAGATTAATGCTAAAATGACAAAACAAACAAAACTGTATATAAATAACCATAAAAATATGAAAAAAATATTTTTGAGCATTGCATACGTATTACTATCTATAACAGTAATAAACGCACAATCGTACACACAGAAATGGAATGACCTTTATAAAAGGACGGAGTTTTATGATTCGTATGGCAGAATGGTCGGATATGCCAAGTATAATGATTTATACAAACGTTTAGAGTATTATGATAGTTATGGAAATCTTCAAAAGACAGAATCAAAAAATAATCTGTATAATAGAACAGAGACAAGAGATAGCTATGGTAATATACAGTCGACACGTTCTTATAATCAATTATATGACCGAGAAGATATTAAAGACGATTACGGAAGAGTTATCGGTTATAAGAAATGGAATGATTTATATAAAAGATATGAAATTTATAACATAAACGGAACAATGGTTGGATATTATAAATGGAATAATATCTATATGCGTTGGGAGTATTATGAGAACTAACATATCTTTTATATGTCCGCGATATGACATGGCTTTGGGTTATTTTAGTAGTTGCAGTAATTGGTGGTATAATTGGATGGCTTTTTTCGGATAAAGAAGATAATGGCTTTCTTTCTGGTTTTTTAGGAGCAGGATTTGGTTGTGGATATCTAATATTACAAATATTTCTTGCAATATTAGGGCTTTGGTTAGTATTAAAGTTGGGTAGTTGGTTGTTTAGTTAATTGCTTTACAGTAATATTGATTGCTGTCTCGCGAACACGACCACACTGCTGTAAAAGTAGGAGATAACCATAGTAATGCAAAAAAACTATGATAACCTCAAGTTCTCATTTGCTCAAAAACTATCAACAAAAATTGAAAGGGTTGAAGGTCGTACACATCGGGCAATAAAGACATACCTACTGCTACGGGTACACGTATGTGACACCCTACACATAGATATAGCTGAAGCAGAAAAAAACAGTTAATGTACTGAATATTACTTCTTAGGATAAAGTAACTTGATAATATAGCTGATTTAGTTATGAGAAAGGCGAGACCCGAAAAGCCTGTAAGAGAGTAGGGAGGTTTTAAATAAAAGAAAGAAATGAGAAGAATTGTATTGATTGCAGTGTGTATGTTAGTAGTAATAAGCATATACGGACAGAAAAAGAAATCTACTAAAAAAGCAGTCAAAAGCTATACCATAGAACAGGCTTTAGAGTATGTAGAAGATTATTTTAGCTTCTATGAAGCAGATACACAATATGATAATCCGGAAGCGAGAAAAATTTCCAATAATGTCTTTCATATTAGAGTAGATATCTGTGAGAGTGGGGAAAACTGTTATAAAACAGTACATTATCCGTCTTTTTCAGGGAAAGTACAATTACCTCCAAGAACAGAAAAAAAAGATTTTTTTTGGCATTCACAACTTTATATTCTCACTATTGGTACAGGAGGTAAATATAGAATGAAAAGAAAAGAAGATTATGAACTTGATTATTAATTACTCCGCCACTAGCAGATGAGGGCAGTTAATTTAATGAATATCTTTTTAAGATAAAGGCGAGCGTACGTTTCGCCTTTATTTTTCGTACCGCCACGTACAGACAAATCATGATTTGTATCGATAACATCAGGAGAAACACAAGGATAACAGGGCAATCACTTAAACACCAACACCTAAATCCCCCCTTTTCTTTTTTTGACTATGCCAAAAAATTGCTATCTTTGCACTTAGTTAACACATAATAAAAATGAATACCACGATATTACAGTTAGAGGTCGAAACCTCCGAAGTACCTTTTATAGAGACTCTTTTGTCGAAATTGAAACATTCTATTCGCGTCAGAAGGCTCGACGAGGTAGAAGACGAAAACTTTGAACTCTCCCAAGAAGACTTGCGTCGTATAGCTATCTCTAAGGAGCAGGCTCACAAGGGAGATGTGATAAGTAGCGACGAACTTCACAAAACTTTGAGGGCAAGATATGCACATTGATTGGACTATCGGAGCAGGCGATAGCTTAAGAGAGACATTAGACTATTGGGTTGAGCACAATGGAAACATTGCTTATTCGAACAAGATTCTCGATGAGGTGCTTAATGTTGAAAAAGAGATTGCGAGACAACCTCTTTTTTTAGCCAAATTCTTGGACGAAATACACCTATATCGCAGAACATTCTTTTCGGGGAAGTTTGCAATCTATTTCGAGATTCTCGACGAAGAGAACAGAATCCTCATACACCACTTCCGGAGCTCCAAACAACAACCTTTGTAAATAGGATTGCGACCTACATCACAAATCAAGACTAAAGGCGAAAACGTACGTTCGCCTTTATTTTTTCGTACCGCCACGTACAGACAAATCATGATTTGTATCGATATCCAAAACATAATCCCCAATATCCAAATTATTATTACCTTTGCCACCAATTTTTATAATAAAAATTCAATTTTATGAAGAAAATATTTATATCATTTTTTGCCCTTACGATAGGGCTTCTGTGGTGTTCCACGACAACGGCACAGAATGTATTATTAAACGAAGACTTCGAGAGCGTAGAGCTCGACAAAGGCGATGGAAGTTTATCCTACAACCTGCCTGAGGGTTGGACAAAAATCGACGCCGACAGCGATGGTAACAACTGGTACATCTTCGGAAATAGTTCCGGATTCGGCGGTGGCAATTGTGCCACATCTGCCTCGTGGGGAGGAGGCAAAGCGCTTACGCCCAACAATTACCTTATCACCCCGAAGGTAGAAGGGGCTCAGCGTGTAGAGTTCTATGCCAACGTACAAGACGCAACCTCTCCCGGAGCTTTGGGCGACCACTTTGCAGTATGTGCTTCGAGCACAGGTACGGCTGAGGGCGATTTCACTATCATCTTCGAAGATACTCCCGCCGCCGTTCCACCTTCGGGACAGACAAATAGAGCTCAGGGCACGTGGAGGAAATACGTTGTAAACCTGCCCGTAGGTACGAAGTACGTGGCTTTCCGCCATTACAACTGCACCAACTTCTTCCGTATAAATATTGACAACGTAACGGTGTACGATACTCCCGGTACAGGTGGTATTACGCCACAGCCTAATATGAACACCTATATCACACTGACCGTATTAAAAGGCTCGGAGATAAAGATTGACTTACAGGCAGTCGCCGCCGGCACGCCCGTAAGGATTATGAGCGGCAGCCTCGACACTGTTATCTCGGTCGGCACCGCTTGGCACGGCTACACTACTCACAAAGCCGACGATACTACTATGAAAGTCTACGGTAATGTAACGAGGTTCGCTTGCAGCAACAACGGAGCGAAAATTACTGCCCTCGACCTAAGCCACAATACGAATCTGACACATTTAATCTGCAATGGCAATCAAATCACCGACATCGACGTGAAAGGCAGTGAAGAGTTGAAGTGGTTAGACTGCTACGGCAATCGGTTCTCTACTCAAGCTCTCGATAATATCTACTGCCAGCTACCCGATAGGGCGGAGGAAGATAACGCAGTAATCTTCACCTTAAAAGACGCTTCCGACCCGAACGTTGCTACCGTCCTTGCCTCTACCAAGAAGAACGCCACCGACAAGAACTGGAAAGTGCAGTACTCCGACAGTAAGACAGACATACCGGCTACTACGGGCACACACGAATGCTATCCTACCAATATGGCAAGCTATATCACACTGACCGTAGTAAAAGACTCGGCTATAAGGCTTGACTTCGCAGCAACCGCTGAGGGCACAGGAGTAAGGATAATAAGCGGTAGCACGACAAAGAACATCACCGTCGGACCCGAAGGTAAAGGCACTACAGCCTACATCGCTGCCGACAACACAATGACTATCTACGGCGATATAGTGGCTTTAGATTGTAGTGAAAATGAAGCGAATATCACCGCTCTCGACCCAAGCCACAATACAGGACTTACTCAGCTGAATTGTTTTAAAAATTCTATACGTACTCTCGATCTATCGAAAAATACGCAACTGACACTGTTAGATTGTCAGAATAATCAGCTGAGCACCCTCGATTTATCGAAGAATACGGCTTTGATGATGTTGGGTTGTAGCAACAATCAGCAGCTTACCTCTCTCAGTTTATCGAATAACACATCCCTGATGATGTTATGGTGCTTCAACAGTAAACTAAGCAGCCTCGACGTAAGCGGATGTACACAGTTGACGGACTTACGTTGTTTCAACAACCGCCTTACAAGTCTGAATGTAAACGGATGTACGCAGTTGACGGATATAATCTGTTATTCCAATCAGCTCACAAGCCTCGATGTGTCGAATAACACAGAATTAAAGACGATAAGTTGCGGAAACAATCAACTCACGAGCCTTGATGTATCGAAGAATACGGGGCTGACAAACCTATGGTGTTTCGGCAATAAGCTAAACAGCCTTGACGTATCGAAGAATGTAAATTTGACTATGTTAGGTTGCTGGGGAAACAACTTCACTACCGCCGCCCTGGACAACATCTACTGTGAGCTACCCGATAGGACGGGGCAATCACAAAATGGACTGATATTGCCCTTACACGAGTCATCGTCGGCTGCGGAACAGAGTATAGTCAAAGCCACCAACAAGAAGAATGCCACCAACAAGAATTGGAAGGTACAGACATACAAAGACAACAACAAACACACCGATATCAATACTACGGGTACAGACGATTGCAACAGTGTCGACATAGCCGAAGCGACAGCCGAGCAGCAGCTCACTCTCTACCCCAATCCTACGGCAGACATACTCTACCTTTCGGCTACGGCTCGCACCATACACATATATAATATGTACGGCACAAAGGTAGTCCAAGCCGCCGATACCGACCGCATCAACGTATCGCACCTACCCACAGGCGTATATACGGTAAAAGCCGATGGCAAGGTAACGAAGATGGTGAAAAGGTAATTAATTAGGTATTAGGTATTAGGTTTTAGGATAAAGGCGAACGTGCGTTTCGCCTTTATTTTTTCGCTCCGCCAGGTTTAAACAATTACACGATTAACAATTAAACTATTGAACGATTAACCCTCACATAAATCAAAAGTTTTTATTACCTTTGGCGGCACAAAATGAACATATAATTAATTAATCGAATAAAAACATATTAAAATGAATAACGTAAAGCATATACACGAGGTACTATTTCTTTTTCAACGTACCGGCGGATACAACAGCATCGAAGAGATGAATGCCGACATAAAGGCAAATCTCGGCAATGATGTACGGTTTGTAGCGTGCTCCGGTACGCCGTTCGGTATCGACGAAGTGGTACCGTTCCTCACAAGCCGCAACAAGATAATAGTATCTCACGACGGCAGTCTCCGACTAGACCCGACAATGACAATGTGCAACGGACACGAAGACGGACATCATCACGATCATCATCACTAAAAAAATAAAACGACAATGGCACTAAAAGTAGGCGACAAAGCCCCCGAGATATTGGGCATATCGCAAGATGGCAAAGAGATAAAGCTCAGCGACTACAGCGGGCGTAAACTGATACTCTATTTTTACCCGAAAGACAATACATCGGGTTGCACGGCAGAGGCTTGTAGTTTGCGAGACAACTACGCCGAGCTGCGTGCAAAAGGCTACGAGGTAGTGGGCGTCAGTGTCGACAGCAGGCAGTCGCACACAAAGTTTATCGAACGCCACCAACTCCCCTTCGACCTCGTGGCAGATACGGAAAAGACTCTGGCAGAGCAGTTTGGCACTTGGGGCGAAAAGTCGATGTATGGCAGGAAGTATATGGGAATGTTACGCACTACATTCATTATCGACGAGCATGGAGTTATCGAAAAAATATTTACTCCTCGCGAGATAAAAACCGCTACGCACGGCAGTCAGATACTCGGTTTATAAGAATACGGTCTTGTACAGATGATAAAACATAATTACTCGCTTCTACCACACAATAGCTTCGGGTTCGACATCAAAGCAGATACCTTCGTGGATTACTCCACAGAGACAGAGCTTATCGACTTTCTGCGACATAACAACGCCGACGACACTCCTCTTCTACACATCGGAGGAGGCAACAATCTGCTCTTCACGGGCGACTTTGCAGGTACGGTATTGCATTCGTCCATCAAAGACATATCCGTAACAGACGAGACAGACGACAGCATAACACTGCGTGTAGGCTCGGGCGTCGTCTTCGACGACCTGTGCCGCTACACAGTAGAACATAACATCGGCGGACTGGAAAACCTATCGCTCATACCGAGCGAGGTGGGAGCTGCCGCCATACAGAACATCGGTGCTTACGGCACAGAGATAAAAGACCTGATAACAAAAGTCAATACCATAGAGATCGCTACCGGCAAACGACGTACCTTCACTGCCGCCGAGTGTATGTACGGCTACCGCAACAGTATCTTCAAGACCGCTCTTGCAGGGCAATACATCGTTGTCTACGTCGGTATATGTCTGACCAAGAATCCCAAGCCAAATATCGAATACGCCGCTCTCCGCAACGAACTTGCCGACAATAAAGAGCCGTCGATATACGACGTCCGTCAGGCAGTGATACGTATCCGTAACGCCAAGCTCCCAGACCCGAAAGTATTGGGCAACGCAGGCAGTTTTTTCAAAAACCCCTACTGCACCCGAAGCTACTACGAAGACCTACGTCGGAAGTATTGCGATATACCGCATTACGACATATCGGAAGAAGAGGTAAAGATACCCGCAGCGTATCTCATAGAGCGGTGTGGCTTCAAAGGCATACGCTACGGTAATGTGGGAGCATACGACAAACAACCATTGGTATTGGTCAATTACGGTGGCGCTACCCCCGACGAAGTGGTAGCCCTTGCCGACAATATCGAAAAAAGCGTGTTGTCAGAGTTCGGCATATCACTCGAACGTGAAGTAATCTACGTGTAGCTCAAGACCGTACACAATAGGTTCGTCTCTACGACATCAGTCGAAGTCGAAGGGAATTTCGGATTAAGATATTTGCGTGCCGCAACTTGGCGGACACTCTCTGCCGCTTTCGACGGCTCGATACGTTCTATCTTCTCCATATCTTGTTCGTAATATTGATGTAGGTCGGCATCGATACAGTCTGCCTTCAGCGGAGCGAGATACTCCTGCTCGTAGTGTACGGCATCGGAGGTCTCGGCGCTGTTCTTTTCGTTAGAACGCATATAATATACAACACCGTATTCTCTACACTTATCGAGGCGTTCATCTTCGGGTAGATGAGCAAAAGTAGCTTCGATACTGTTCCAAAGCTCTTTGATGAGAGTGTCTGCGTTCTCACGTTCTTGAGCAAGTTTGGTCTTGGTGTGCTGTATATAACCGAGCTTGGTCTTCTGGTTGAAGTTAAGGTCGGTAAATTTATCATAATATACGTTCAGGTTGGCTATTGTGGGGTTTGTAACGGGTGCCCCGCCCGCAAGAATGCGTTTCTGTTCGCCGTCGCTCAATCGCCGCCCCCAATCCAGAATATCTTCTTCGGAGTTAAAGACGGGCAACGAGGCGTCTGTCATACGGTAATACACACGACTGTCGGGGTTTATTTCGCCACGCTCTATTGCAGCATTGTACGCCTTTACGAAGTCGATAATATATGCCGTAAGATTTTTTATTATCTCTCTGTATTTTTGATTGTTTTCTTGCCACATTTTTACCGCCTGCCTGTGCAGGTCGTGCGAGTTACGCAGTACAATCAACTGCCTTTCGGCAGCGGTAAGCAGGTCTTGCGACAGTGCAATGTCTCGAAAACCTGTGTGTTTGATTTCGACAACCACTTCCAAAGCGTTTATACGAGCAATATCTGTATTGGGTAATCGTCTGTATGGCATTTGTTTGGAGTATTTTGAGTAAAGGTTACTTTTCTCTAATCTTAAGTTTATTAATTAAATTTCTAATATCTGTCTTTGCCTCGTCTGCTACCGATATCTCGGCGAGCAGTTTGCCTGCTTCGCAGTAATAACGGTTTATCTCTTCTTCGCATATCTTAGCCACATTCAACCGATTGTATATCTCGGTTACTTCTGCTATTTTTCGGTCATCGGCTATCGATGTCGAATTTAGAATCGTCCTCAGATGCTCTCTCTGATTGCCGTCAGCGTTGTTCAGTGCCGTCAGTAGCAAGAACGTCTTCTTGCGACACAATATATCGTCTCCGATACGTTTGCCGAGTGTCTCGAACGTACCGTAAGTATCGAGATAATCGTCTTTGAGTTGAAAAGCCATACCGATAGCGATACCCAAATCGTAGATAAGTCTCTGGTCTCGTTCGGAAGCATCAGCAATAATAGCTCCCATTTTCAAAGAGCAGGCAAGCAAAACGGCAGTCTTCAGTCGTATCATACGAAAATATTCGTCGATAGTAACGTTGTCTTTTGTCTCGAAATCCATATCGAACTGCTGTCCTTCACATACTTCCAAGGCTGTCTGTGTAAAAACGGGCAATACTTTAGCCCAATATTTTTCGGGTATTTTTGCCAAAAACTCGTACGCCTTTATCAGCATTGCATCGCCGGATAGTATCGCAGTATTTGCATTCCACTTCACGTGAACGGTCGGTTTGTTGCGTCTGGTGGGCGAATCGTCCATCAAATCGTCGTGCAGAAGGGTGAAGTTATGAAAAATCTCTATCGCTACGGCAGCATTCTCTACCGCCTCCGACGACTTACCGAACATCTCGCAGGCGATAGCCACAAGCATCGGGCGAAGTCGCTTACCTCCGCTATCCAAAGTATATTCTATTGGTTTATATAGATTTATAGGGTCTATATGCCAATCGATACGCCGTATGCTATTTTCTATATCTAAACTCATCAATTATTTGATTGATAATACTAAAAAACGCCACAAAGTTACGAATTAAATTATTAAAAAACAAAAAAATCGACAAATACAACCTAAAAGCTATCCTCTATAATATCTCTCATCACTTCGGTAATATCCATACCTGCTGCCCTAATCTGCTGAGGCAAAAAACTCTGCGGTGTCATACCGGGTGTAGTATTCACCTCGAGCAACACTATCCTGCCCGAAGGCTCTATTATATAGTCTGCCCTTATGATACCTTTGGCGGCAATCAGTTCATAGATTTGTGCCGTGGTTTGCTTAATGGCTTCTGTCAGTTTGTCGGATATGCGTGCCGGCGTTATCTCGTCGGACTGATTGTTGTATTTGGCGTTGTAGTCAAAGAACTCGTTCTTGCTGACAACCTCCGTAAGAGGCAGTATCACTGTCTTGCCCTTGGTCTTGTACATACCGCAGGTAACTTCGGTACCATCGACAAAACTCTCTACAATAACCTCATCTGCTTCTGCGAAAGCCTCTTCGACAGCCTGTTGTAGCATATCTTTCGACTTCACCTTAGTAGTACAAAAACTGCTACCTCCGGCAGCGGGCTTCACAAAGAGCGGCAAACCAAGCTTACGCACAACACTTTCATTATCAATCACCTGATTAGTTCGCAACAAAACAGACTCAGCTACGTTTATATCGAAATTTTTCAGGAAACAGTTGCACACGTACTTATTGAACGTCAGTGCCGAAGCCAACACGTCGCAGCAAGAGAACGGCATCCCTATCAGGTCGAAGTATCCTTGAAGTATCCCGTTTTCGCCCGGTGTGCCGTGTATGGTAATATATGCAAAATCGAATGTGAACTTTTTACCGTCCGCCACAAACGAAAAATCGTTTTTGTCTATCGGAGCTCTTCGGTCGTCGGGCAGGTGAACCTCCCACTTCCTGCCTATGATGGTAACGATATATTTTTCGTAATCATCAGGGATAAAAGACATTATACCGTCGGCACTTCTGAGCGATACCTCACATTCAGACGAATCACCTCCGGCTACTATTGCTATTCTCTTCATAAATACCTATTCGTATAGATTTTTTGCAAAAGTACAAAATTAATCCACACAATAGTGTTTTTATCCCCAAATATCGGCATCGGACAGTATTACGACGGTCTTGGTACCCTCGGGCGAATAGTTGGGCGTCCGACACTGAAAGAGTGAGGCTATCAGAGCCTCCGTCTCTTGGGCATTAAGATTGCTATGTGTTTTTCGGGCATAAGCCTTTGCCGTACGTATAGCTATTTTCTCATAAATCTCCTTACCAACGGTAGTGTTATCCACCACATAACCGACAATATCCCTAAGCAAATCGGGGACACTGCCCACTTCGGTCAAGAAAGACGGAATACCCGCTATTGTATACGACGGTGCCGACAGTTTGTCGATATCGAACCCCATTGCTTCGAGTTCGGGTAGTATCGTCTCAAAAGTGATGTTTTCGTCAGCCGAAAACGTTATCGTTTCGGCAAAAAGCAGAGCTTGAGTAGCTTTTTGTCCCTGTTGCAGCCGTAGCAGTATCTGTTCGTAGGTGATACGCTCCAAGGCAAGCTGTCGGTCTATTATCATAAGACCCGATTTGACGGCGGTAATCAGATATTTGTCTCTATATATCCAGAAATTACTTTTGGCTACCTCATCGGGCGAAAAGAAAGCTTTTTGCTCTGCCGTATCATACGGAGAAGCCTGTTGTTGCCTCCGTTCGTAAAGCATATCCCAATTTTTTACCGAGATGCCTCTGTTACTACTCGTAGAGTGTACTGCGGCAAACGGATTATAGTTGCTGTCGGTATTTATTTGCGGCATATCGGGTTTATTATCTGCCAGATACGTAGGTATATCAAGAGTACGGTTGGTATCGAAGTCGAGCGAGGGCAGAAAATTGAATTTTCCCAAACTCTCACGTACACAAGACATTATGATAGCAAAGATTTCTTTTTCGTCTTCGAACTTTATCTCTGTCTTGGTAGGGTGTACATTGACGTCTATATTTTCGGGTTTCACCTCGAGGGTAATAAAATATATCGGTTGGGTATCGTGAGGCAACATATTATCGTAAGCCATCTGTATGGCTTTACCAAAATACGGATGCCTCATAAAACGCCCATTGACGAAGAAAAATTGCGTCGCATTACGCGAAGCCGACTGCGGAGAGCCGACAAAACCCGATATCTTGACTAAATTGGTCTCTGCGGCAATATCAATCAGTTGCGAGGCATAGTTTTTCGACTTCTTGCCGAAAATAGCCGTTATCCTCTGTTTGAAGTTACCCGCAGGCAACTCGTACAACGCCTCCGTCCCATTGTATAGCGACAGCTCTATATGCGGATTAGCCAAAGCTACCCGCTGAAACTCGTAAATGATATGTCGCAATTCGGTTTCGTCTGATTTGAGAAATTTCCTGCGTGCCGGCACGTTGAAAAACAGATTCTTCACCGCAAACACAGTCCCCTCTACACAAGAGCCCGGCTCGTGCCTGATGATATTGGAAGCGGCTATCTCTACGACTGTGCCGAAGTCGGCACCTGCCTGTCGTGTACGCATTTCGACGGCGGCGACAGCGGCGATAGACGCCAGAGCCTCGCCCCGAAAACCCATTGTGCGAAGCCCAAAGAGGTCGCCTGCCTTGCTAATCTTCGACGTGGCGTGTCGCTCGAACGACATTCGGGCGTCAGTATGCGACATTCCTTTGCCGTTGTCTGCAACCTGTACGAGCGTACGACCTGCTCCCTTGACAACAACCGAAATTTTATCGGCACCCGCATCCACGGAGTTCTCTACCAACTCCTTGACCACAGAAGCCGGACGCTGTATCACCTCACCTGCCGCTATCTGATTGGCAATGGAATCGGGGAGAATATTGATAATATCTGACATATTTTTAATAATGCTCTTTTCGAAAATAGAGCGAAAAATTTCGTTTGCAGTGCAAAAGTACAAAAAAATTACCGTTTGAATTGGCTTTTCCATACGTCAGTTTATTGATAGAGACTATTATTTTGCCACAAATTATTAAATAACGACAACAAACACAAAGCACATTAACAAGTAAAAATCAGCAATTTATAACTTTTTTATCCGTAAACACAGAAAAAATATTAATTTTGCACTTTCATTAAACAATATCGAAAATATAAAACAACATAGACGACGAATATTATGATGAATGCACAAGACATTAAAAACGGTACCTGTATAAGAATGGATGGCAGATTGTACTTTGTAATAGACTTTCTGCACGTAAAACCGGGCAAAGGCAATACATTTATGCGTACCACACTCAAAGATGTCGTAGACGGCAGAGTACTCGAACGCAGATTCAACATCGGCGAAAAGCTCGAAGATGTCAGAGTAGAACGCCGTCCCTATCAGTATCTATACAAAGAGGGCGACAACTACATATTTATGAATCAAGAGACTTTCGACCAACACCCTATTGCACACGACCTTATCAACGGCGCTAACTTTTTGCTCGAAGGTATGGTGCTCGAGGTAGTATCGGACGCCTCTACCGACACGGTGCTCTTTGCCGATATGCCGACAAAGGTACAGATGAAGGTTACATACACCGAACCCGGACTAAAGGGCGACACAGCCACCAACACTCTGAAACCTGCAACGGTAGAGTCGGGAGCAACGGTACGAGTGCCCCTGTTTATCAACGAAGGCGAGATGATAGAGATAGACACCCGCGACGGTTCGTATGTCGGAAGAGTAAAGGCTTGATAATAAAAAAAATATAAAGATTACGAGATTCCTTATATATTGCTGCCCATACTAAACGGAGTGGGTGGCAATATTTTTTATATTCGCGTATATGCACAAAATCCTATTTAAATGTGCGTATTTCGAAAAAAAGATTTACCTTTGCTCGTCGGGAATTTGCTGCGGCAAAGAAAATTCTCTACACATAAAACAATTCAAAATCGACAAAAAACAATGAAACGAACATTTATCTTAACATTATTGACAATACTGGTTATAACACCTTTCTGTGCTTGTAAAAAGGTAAGCCGAGACACAGACCCCAACTACCCAAAACCCGAAAGATACAAGATGAAACTGACTGTTGGCAATAAGACATTCACTGCCACACTCGACGTAAACGCCTCTGCCGATGCATTCAGGGCGCAGTTGCCGCTGACGCTCGATATGACCGACTACGGCGGATTCGAAAAGATATACAAACTCGACGTCAAACTGCCATACAACGACAAACTCGAAGAGAGTCTCGGACTTGGCGACATAATGCTCTATCAAAGCAATACGATAGTGCTATTCTACGACAATCACGGAGGGTTCAGCTACTCCCGCATAGGCAAAATAGACAACACACTCGGTTTACGGGAAGCTCTCGGTACAGGCAACGTTACCGTAAAGTGGGAGAATATCAAATAAATCGGTTATCTACACATTGAAACGGAAGTGCATAATATCGCCGTCTTGGACGATATACTCTTTGCCCTCGACCGATAGCTTGCCCGCCTCACGCACAGCCGCCTCCGAACCGTAGGCAATATAATCTTCGTACTTGATTACTTCGGCACGGATAAAACCTTTCTCGAAATCGGTATGAATCACTCCGGCACACTGAGGAGCTTTGCTACCGGCTCTGAAAGTCCATGCACGCACCTCATCGGCTCCGGCTGTAAGGAATGTACGCAGGTCGAGCAGAGCGTAAGCCGACTTTATGAGGCGTGCCACTCCCGACTCTTGCAAACCGACTTCGGCGAGGAACATCCGACGTTCGTCGTAGTCGTCGAGTTCTGCTATTTCGGCTT
>ERZ772764.1519-NODE-1519-length-14489-cov-2.587155_pt1 | contig 14489 bp, 15 predicted proteins | sample MGYA00512163_ERZ772764 | MGnify/ENA primary metagenome ERZ772764 (study PRJEB29015, sample SAMEA2737903) | human oral metagenome | biome: human oral; feature: human-associated habitat; material: dental | place: China | collected 2094 ... | reverse complement strand
TGTTTCTGTTTAATTGTTGCCGTGCAATCGTTTCTGACTATTGTTTATGTTACTAACTTCCCGACAAATCATTATTTTTAAAAGAGAGGTTTTGTATGTATCTTGAGATTAAGGGGCTTTCTAAAAGCTACGGTACTAAGAGTATTATAGAAGATATAGATATTACTATGGATAAGGGGGAGCTTTTGTGCCTTTTGGGCGCATCGGGCTCAGGTAAGAGTACTATATTAAAAGCTATAGGCGGTTTTATAATCATTGATAAAGGAAGCATATATCTTGACGGGGAGAAGATAAGCGACAAGGAGGCACAGAATAGAGAAGTGTCTACAGTGTTTCAGTCCTATGGACTTTTCCCCCATATGTCCGTAATTGAAAATATTGCCTATGGGCTTAAGTTTAAGGGAATCAAGAAGAAGGAAAGATTAGAAAAGGCGGAGGAATTTCTTGATATTATCAAGCTTTCAGGTTTTGGAAGCAAGAAGATATCAGAGCTTTCCGGAGGGGAGCAGCAAAGAGTGGCTCTTGCCAGAAGTCTTATAGTAAAGCCTAAGCTGCTTTTGCTTGACGAGCCTTTAAGTAATATAGATGCCAAGTTAAGACAGAGTATGAGAAATGAAATAAGAAGTATACAAAAAGAATTTGCCATAAGCACTATTTTTGTAACCCATGATCAGGAAGAGGCTTTCGAGCTGGCAGACAGAATTATTTACCTTAATAATGGAAGTATAGTACAAAACTCAGACCCCAGGAAGCTTTACTTAGAGCCTAAAAGCGAAAAGGTACTTAAGTTTATAGGTCAGGTAAATATCTGTGACGAGGGTTATGTAAGACCTGAAAAAATAATACTTTGTGAAAACGGAGAAGAATTTGAGATAATGCATACCGTATACAAGGGAGCCTTTACGGAAATTTTGATAAAGAACGAGAAGTATACATTTACAATGCTGGTATTAAACTCGGAGGATAAGGAGTTTAGAGTGGGGGATAAAATAAGAGTAAGGTATAGTTTGAGAAAACTTGCGACTTAGGTTTATGGTGTAAATATATTTGCTGTTATTTGTACCGCAAGCCGTCGATGGAATGGGAACTTACATGACTAAGGAATAGAATTTATTTGTTGGAACACTATGCAGATCATAAAAATAAAACAGCAAATCAAGTATTACAAGAGTGGGATGTATATGGCATTACTCAAAAAAAATATGACAGTTATCCGGGATATCATACAGAACGAATTGAAAATTCCTATGAGTATATTGACAGTTTACTTAATACCGGAAAACACACATAGTAGTACAGAGATATTTTCCAATGCTAATTAAATGCCGATAAATATATGGACTTTTCAGCTAAATACCATTTGTTAGGAGCAAAAAATGATAAATCTATTTAAATATATTAAAGAATATAAAGAGTTAAATACATTACTCATGCATGAATGTGATATTTATTTTTATTAGCAAAGTAAAGAAATTGATTTTTTGAGCAATCATGAATTATACACCATGCCATGTGAGGCATTTGCAAAGGATGGCAGCGGCGGAGAGTTTGTTTTTTTTTTGAATGATGGCAGTATATATGTATAGTTTGAACTTAGGAGTTTATTTATTAAAGATAAAATTAAGGAAAAATTGAGATATAATACTACTGTATTAAAACTATAAAGACCTTGGAGAAGGTCTATAAAAAATACTACTATATCATGTATAAGGAATATAAAATATGTTTTCAAAATTAAAAGAAAAGGGATTAAGTACAGCGGATCTTAAACTTATTGCAATCATTGCAATGACCATAGATCATTTGACTTGGCTGTTTTTTCCGGGATTGCAAAGAGTATGGTATGTGTGCTTACTACATATAATAGGCAGACTTACCGCTCCGATTATGTGGTTTTTTATAGCGGAGGGATCACATTACACTAAAAATCCTAAAAAATATATCACAAGGTTATTTGTGTTTGCAATTATATCACATTTTGCCTATAGCTTTGCCTTTGGGCTAAACCCTATTCCATTTAAAAGCGGAATTTTTAATCAAACAAGCGTCATTTGGCCTTTGGCTATAGCTGCCGCCTTGATATTTATTGTAAATAACTATAAGCTTTCTTATTGGAAAAATTTTGCATTAATATTGCTTGCGAGTTTAATTTCTTTTCCTTCCGACTGGTCCAGTATTGCAACTATGACACCATTTTACCTTTATAATCACAGAGGCGATTTTAAGAAACAGCTTAGGGATTATATATTTTTCGGACTCCTGTATGCATTGGTCTATATTATATTTATAGATAAAGTTTATGGTGTTTTGCAATTATTTATCTTCCTCAGTATACCGTTACTTAGCTTATATAACGGCAAGGTAGGGAATAATAGAAATATGAAATGGTTATTTTATATTTACTATCCTGCGCATCTTGTTGTAATAGGAGTATTAAGACTGCTTCTATATGGAAATGTAAATATTTTATTTTGATGTTAACGGATTGATATTATTTGCAGTATAATATATTATTATTTAATGTAGAGTCAGTAAAATAATATAAATAGCTTAGTAAGCTTAAGCCTGTGTTAAATAGTTGTGAGTTAGTAGGGCATGGCAGCAGGATCAAGCAGATAAGATAGCAACCTAGGGCATATCAAGCAGAAAGCTCTTTGTCTTATAAAATAGGTAGTTTAGATATATTTAAGTGGAGGGAAAGATTTTGAACTTAAAGCAGGAGTTAGTGATTGTTATTGATTTTGGCGGACAATATAATCAGTTGGTAGCAAGAAGAGTCAGGGAAAATAATGTTTATTGTGAAATTTATTCATACAAGACTGACATCAGTGTAATAAAGGAAAAAAATCCTAAGGGTATAATACTGACCGGCGGCCCTAACAGTTGTTATGAAGAGGGAGCACCAACTTATACAAAAGAACTTTTTGAACTTGGTATACCTGTTTTGGGACTTTGCTACGGTGCTCAACTTATGAGCCATTTGCTTGGGGGGAAGGTGGAAAGAGCCAAGGTAAGAGAATACGGTAAGACAGAAGTTTTAATAGATAAAAAGGATTCTAAGCTTTTTGACAATGTATCTTCTCCGACTGTATGCTGGATGAGCCACTTTGACTATGTATCGAAGATTCCTGAAAGTTTTGAAATAAGTGCATATACTAAGGACTGTCCGGTGGCAGTATTTGAAAATGAAGAGAAGAAACTTTACGGTATTCAATATTATCCGGAAGTGCTGCATACTAAGGATGGCAGTAGGATGATAGGCAATTTCCTTAGAAATGTATGTAAATGTGAATGTAATTGGAAAATGGATGCCTTTGTTGAAACAGAGGTTGAAAAGATAAAAGAAAAGGTAGGAAGCGGAAAGGTACTTTGTGCCTTATCAGGCGGAGTGGATTCATCAGTTGCTGCGGTTTTACTGAGTAAGGCGGTAGGTGAGCAGCTTACCTGTGTATTTGTAGACCATGGCCTACTTCGTAAAAATGAAGCAGATGAAGTGGAAGAGGTGTTTGGGGCAAACGGTCCTTACAAACTTAATTTTATAAGAGTAAATGCACAGGAAAGATTTTATTCAAAGCTTGCCGGAGTATCCGAGCCGGAGGCAAAGCGCAAGATCATAGGTGAGGAGTTTATAAGGGTATTTGAGGAAGAGGCTAAGAAGATAGGTAAGGTGGACTTCTTGGTGCAGGGAACTATTTATCCCGATGTAGTTGAAAGCGGTCTCGGAGGTGAGAGTGTGGTTATCAAATCTCACCATAATGTAGGCGGACTTCCCGATTATGTTGACTTCAAAGAGATAATAGAGCCGCTTAGAGATCTTTTCAAAGATGAGGTAAGAAAGGCGGGTCTGGAACTGGGTATTCCAGAAAAACTGGTATTCCGCCAGCCATTCCCCGGTCCCAGACTTGGTATCAGAATAATAGGAGAGGTTACAGCCGAGAAGGTGAAAATAGTACAGGACGCCGATGCTATTTACAGAGAAGAGATAAAAAATGCCGGACTTGACAAGGAACTGGGGCAGTATTTTGCAGCCCTTACCAATATGCGAAGTGTAGGTGTTATGGGGGATGAGAGAACCTATGACTATGCGGTGGCACTTAGAGCAGTAAATATGGTGGACTTTATGACAGCAGAAGCGGCAGAGATACCTTGGGAAGTGATTAAGAAGGTAACAAGTAGGATTATTAATGAGGTAAGCCATGTTAATAGGGTGCTGTATGATATAACAAGTAAGCCGCCGGGAACGATTGAGTTGGAATAGTTAAAAACAGGCTGTAAAGCCTTATAAATAGCCGTTTTGTGAGTGTCGTGCTTGCAAAATGCTTGCAAAGTTTAGAAATGGATCACCTGAAGAGTAATTCTTTAGGTGATTTTTTTGTATTTAAAAATGCTACAGGGAGTTTCCCGTAGCATTATTTATTACAGTAAATTATTTTCTTTCAAGTATTCAATTCTCTTTTTTAGAATCTTATCACGACTAAGAGCTTCAAATCATTTTTGTGTAAGTGTAGAGTAATCAAGTAGTTAGTTTTTTGAGTAGAAAAGTTTTATTTGTCTTAAGTCATATATAAATTCATCATACCTATTATAGTCGATATAAAATATATCTTTTACAATAGGTACGAAAGAAAATATGAGTGAAAAAATTAATAAAATTAAGATTATTGTTAATACCGCCATATTAAGCATCTGTGTTTCTGTAGCTGTCTCACTAATTTTCTTGGCAACAAATACGACGATAGGAATAATGATTGCCCCCAATGTTTTGAAAGGTTTTTTAAATTGTGAGAATAAATCACATTGTATTTGTGCATATTTTGCTTCCGTAATTAACATATCAAGAGAATCTAAATTTTTGATGTCAATATTATACTTTTTTAAAACGTCAATTGTCATATTTATTCGCTTTTCAGAATAGGGAATATAATGGTTTTCAAGCATGACACTAAGATTATCTTTTTTAGAGTCAATTATAGCGAAAATGATAGGTGAAATTAAGCTTAATCCCATTGGGATAAATGAAAATATATTTTGTATAAATATAAGCAAAATGCCACTGATAATAATTCCGGTAAGAAAGATGACAAGAAAAACTTTTCGGTATAGCGGTAGCTTAGTAAAAGGGATAGTACTCTTGGTATCCTTTAAACCTATTTTATAACTGATAAATAAATCGCAAAATCTCATATGTATACCTCACTTTTGTATATATTACAGTATTCTATTAAAGCTATAACAAATTATTTTCTTTCAAGTATTCAATTCTCTTTTTCAGAATCTCATCTCTTGAAAGTTCTTCAAATTCTTTCTGTGTTAGTGGTAGAGAATAATACTCTGCGGATTTATTTTTCATAGAATCAAACTGTTCTTTTGTAATAGAGTAGGACTCCAAGTCAAACAAATTATCAGACAATTCTTTTAGGATATTACATACGTCAGCATTAAAAGCGTGTTCTTTATCATTACCATAGAACACAAGCTTAACATTCCATTTATTTTCATCGGTTTCAATGTCATTATTGGGGAATTTATCTTCCACAATTATTTCAAATCCGATTTCTTTTTTCATTGCCAGTTCATACATAAATAATACAAAATCGCTCATGTTTGAAAGACCGAAAGTATAGTCACTTCTTCCGGCAAGCCAATCTAAAGATACTCTGCATTTATTGGCAATATCGATCAGTACATCTATTGTAGGATTGTTTTTACCGTTTTCATATGCAGACATGGACGGTTGAGGTATTCCTAAAAATTCTGCAAATTCCTTTTGTGTTTTTTTATTTATAGAACGAAGATATTTCAAACGTTCTGATACAGTTTTATTATTCATATTATAATCTCCTATATTTATTATATCTTATTATATCAAATTGTATACTAAAAATAAAGAGAAATCCTGATAAAAATTACAAATAACTATTGACTTCCTTTATATAAATCAGTATGCTGATATATATCATAAGTTCAAATATAAATAAAAGGAGGAAAAATATGAGAAAGATGTATGTTGATGCTGAAGAAGTCAGCAAAGATTGGGGAGTTTCCAAACCCAAAGCATACAAAATGATAAAAGAATTAAATGAGAGAATGCTAAAAGACAATCCGAACCTGATAGTGATTGCAGGTAAGGTTAATCGAAAATTTTATGAAGAAAACTGTTATGGACAAACGAAAGAAGTATAGGAGGTGATGATGTGTCAGCCAGCAAGGATAAAGAAAGAGGCACATGGAAAATCTATTTAAGGTATGTTGATTGGCAAGGGATGAAACAGATTCACACAAAGCGTGGATTCGCTACAAAGAGAGAGGCTTTGGAGTATGAACGGGAGTTTTTGGCAAGTAAGTCGAGAGATTTGAATATGCTTTTTGAGTCATTTGTTGAAATCTATTTGAATGATTTAAGACCGAGAATTAAATTCAACACTTACTTGACAAAAGTTCATATTATAGAAACGAAAATAATACCTTACTTTGCCAAAAAATCTATAGCTGAAATAACGGCTCCGGATATTTTACAGTGGCAGAATGAATTACTTAAAAAATCTGATGGTGAAGGTAAGTCATATTCTCAAACTTATTTAAGAACGATTCAGAATCAATTAAATGCAATTCTTAACCATGCAAATAAATATTACGGATTAACAAGCAATCCCACTCATAAAACAACTAAGATGGGAAAATCAAAGGCACAGGAAATGTTGTTTTGGACGAAAGAAGAGTATGAAAAATTTGCTGAAAGTATTAAAAGTAAGCCTGCTTCATATTATGCTTTCGAGATTCTTTATTGGTGCGGTATTAGAGAAGGTGAATTGCTGGCATTATCAAAAGATGACTTTGACTTTGAAAAGAAAACTTTAACAATCACTAAATCATTTCAAAGGCTAAAAGGAAAAGATTATATTACAAGTCCAAAGACAGAAAAAAGCAATAGAGTCATTCAATTACCACAATTTTTATGTGATGAAATTTCGGATTTCTTCGGAATGTATTATCATCTGGATCCAAAGGCAAGGCTATTTACCTTTACAAAATCATATTTACATCATGAAATGGATAGAGGCTGTAAATTATCAGGAGTGAAAAGAATCAGAGTTCATGATTTAAGACATTCACACGTTGCGTACTTGATAGAACAGGGATTTTCACCTGTGGTAATTGCAGAAAGATTAGGTCATGAAAGTATCTCAATAACTTTAAACTATGCACATTTATATCCGTCAAAGCAGTTGGAAATCATTGAAATGATAGAGAAAGAAAGGAATTAAATTTATTAAGATGAGTAAGATATTTAAAAGAGAAAGTCTACAAACAAAAGGTAGAAAACTGAAAGTCGATAAAAATAGAAAAAGAAATATTATAGTGAATTTCAGAATGTCTCCGGAAGAAAAAAGTTTATTGGAAGAGAAAATAGCATTATCAGGATTAAACAAACAGGATTATATGATTCAAATGAGCATAAATCATAAAGTTGAGGTATTTGGAAATATAAGAGTGTTCGATGAACTGAAAACGAAACTGAAGATGCTTGAAGATTATTTTAAAAATGTTAATTTGGACTGCGATATGGAAGAAAATAAACTTGAACTTCTGGCATATATTCTGGAAATGTTTGAAACGGTGAATAGAAATAAAAATGACTCTACCTACGGCAATAGATAGAGCCAAGAAGCAACCTGATAAGATTGCAAATCTCAAATAACATTTTATCAGGTTGTACTTCTATCATCAACATGATTATGGAGGTAATAACGATGAATAAAGAAAAATATATTAATAATATTCCACAGGAATTAAAAGAATGCAAGCAATGGTTATGGTTCAAGATTTATCATAATGAAGATAAGAATGGAAATATAAAAATGGTTAAGATTCCAATCAGTCCAATTACTTGTGAATCGAATGAGTGGAACAAAGAAGAGAACTGGACAAGTTTTGAAACAGCCTTAGAGGGACTAGAAAGAAGCGGTTGCAACGGACTATCATTTGTTTTAACTGAGGATGATCCATTTGTCTGCATTGATTTAGATAAAGTTAAAGATACTTTTGAAGATATGCAAGATATCATGAGTGATTTTGCAGAAACATATAAGGAGATTTCCGTATCAGGAAACGGAATTCATATCTTTGTTAAGGGAAGAATTCATAAGAACATCAATAATCAAACTGATTGTTTTGAAATGTATAAATCAAATAAGTGCATTGCTATGACCGGTGATGTTATAGGAGCTTGCACGGAAGTAAAGAATGAACAGTATAAGTTAAATCTTTACTATGAAAAATATGCCGTTAAAGAAACGATTCAAGAGCAAATTGCATACTATAAAAGCATAGATAGTGATGTTCCGGATATTGAAGGGATTTTAAAAGCAATCTATATGACTAATAGCAAAGGCAGAGAGCTTTTTAGAGGTGAATATTCTACAGGTGATGCAAGTAAAGACGATTTTCAATTACTTCTTATCTTAAACAGCTTTACACATGGAAATGCAGATTTAATGCTTGAGATCTTCCTGAAATCAGCATTGAACCGAATGGGTGATATGAGTAAGAGAAGAACTGTGGCTGCGTATATTAAATACTTAAATCAAAGTATTCAAAAGGCACAGGAAGTTGGAGGAACGAATTATTGGGATTATAACTATCACAGAAAAACAAGGGAGGCAGTTCGTTGAAAGCATATACAATAAACACTGAGTTTGATGCCTCTGATAAGTATATTGTTGATAACATTATTGCAAGAAAAAGCATTACATTGATTGTAGCTTCACCTAAAAAAGGTAAGACAGCATTGGGACTGAATCTTGGGATATGTATCAATGAAGGAATTGATTTTCTTGAAAATAAGGTGCGTAAAACAAATGTTGTTTACTATTGTAACGAACTATCCGGAAAACTTATTCAAGAAAGAATTAAGAGATTAGATATACCTTGTTCAAACACTATGAAATTTTATGAAGGCACAAGTTATGTAGACTTTGATGAGTTTGAAAGAATTATAAAATCTGATGTTGAATTGGGTTATGAGGTGTTCGTAGTTGATACCTTTTCTAAGATAAAATATGACAGAAAATATAATGCCAATGATTACAATGATACCTATGAGGTTATGGCAAAGTATTATGAGCTTATAGAAAAATATGGTTGCACTTTTATTATGATGTATCACACAAAAAAGGATTCATCTATCAAAAGTGTGAGTGAAAAAGTGATAGGTTCTCAAGCATTATCCGGTTCAGTAGACACTATAATAGCTATAAATAAATCATCGGAATTTGATACAGAGTTTAGCTTAGATGTAACCAGTAGGCTTTTTGAATCAAGGGTATATCAAGTAAAAATTCATCCATCGAAAAAAATATTGGAGCTTGATAAAGTGGATCCGATTGAAATACTGGAACCGTCCATTCAAAGATTAGTTCAACTTATGCCTAAATTAAAAGAAATAGATGGAACAATAGTTGATATTTGCTCAAAGATAAAATTAGAGATAGAAAGTCCGCAGCAATTCGGCAAGACCTTAAATCGTAATAAAGAAGTTCTCAGAAAAAATGGAATCAGCATTACAATGAAGCGAGGCAAAAACAACAATAACTATCAAGTTAAATATAATTCAGAGGATGTGATTTATTAAAATGCCGTTCAAACCGTTCGCACCGTTTGATGTTTTGTATATAAAAGAATGTCGTGCGGTATGAACGGTGCAAACGGTAAATGAAGAATTTACATTTATTTTTTCTGTGCAAGTTAAAGATAAATTTATAAAAATCATGAATTATAGGTAGATAGCAAGCATATACTTTTTGACCACAGTCCAAAAAGTAGGCTTGTAAGCTGGGAATTCAGCTTAACCAATTTTACCCTCGCCTAATTATCTCAGCAACTCAAATAAATTTTCGTTGGAGATAATTGGCTGGGGCAGACCCTAGGGAGAACCCTAAGACCCCGAAAAAGAAAGGAGCTATAAAAAATGTCAAAGACCGCTAATCGTAAAAATAATTGCACCGTTCATTTTATGGTGAATGAAGAAGATATGAAGGAACTTAACCGAAGATTTGCATTGACCAATTTCAAAAGTAAAAGGGAGTTTTATAGAGATAGTATTTTCAAGAATAGAATTATCAGCATCGATTTATCCGGTGAGTTTAGAAAGGAACTGAGAGAGCTTTCTTCCCTTGTAAGTCGTAACTCAGCAAACCTAAATCAGATCGCAAAAACGGTAAACAGCACAGGTGTTATTTATAAAGAGGACATTGAAAGTATCAAGAAAGCTTTACAAGGGGAACTACTTTTTCTATCAAAATTTAGAGAAAGAGTTTCCGATTATATTATCAATGAGGTTGTAGGATAATGGCTGTTACAAAGATACATCCGATTAAAACAACTCTTAAAAAGGCGATAGATTACATCTGTAACGGAGATAAAACCGATGATGAAATCTATGTTACCACACATCTTTGCAGCAGAAAAAATGCTCATAAGGAATTTGAGCTTACCAAGAAACAGTTTAACTCAAGAACCAAAACTTTAGCTTATCATTTAATTCAATCATTTGTACCGGAAGAAGTCAGTTTTGAAGAAGCACATCAAGTGGGAATCGAACTTTGTGAAAAGATTTTAGAAGGGAAATATGAGTATGTTTTAGCGACACATATCGACAAAGACCATATACACAATCACATAATTTTTAATTCCATAGATATTGATGATGGGAAGGTGTACCACTCCTATTACGGCTCCTATATGAACATCAGAAATCAAAGCGACAAGCTATGTAAAGAGCATAATTTATCTGTAATTGACCAAGAAACACAAAAGGAAATCAACGAGATTAGGCGAAGAAAATTTGTAAGTTGGCATGATTGGAATGAAGATAAAAAAGGTAAAAGTTATAAATCAAGACTTCAATTTGATATGGATAGAGTAATCCAAAAAGCAATAAACTGGGACCATTTTCTTAAAATAATGGAACAATATGGATATGAAATCAAGTTTGGAAAGCATATTGCTTTTAAACAGAAAAATCAGCAGAGATTTACCAGAGCGAAAACCATAGGGACTAATTACACAGAAGAAAAAATCAAAGAAAAAATCCGAAATAAAGATAAGGAAATAGGAGAGTTTGTTGATAAAACCAAATATGGAAATCAGGATTGGGTAGTTCACACCAACATGCAAGTAGCATCCAAAATTCTATTAAAAATAAGAGATAAAGGCTTTACATCTATGGAAGCATTGGAAAAAGGAATTCAAAAAATATCATTTCAAAAAAATGAATTGAAACAAGAATTTGACAAACTTTTGTGGGAACAAAAGAGGATAAAAGAAGTAGTAAAGAATATTCAAATCTGTATCAGCAAAAGAGAACATTACGAAGGCTATCGTAAAAATCCGAACGATAAAATTTATATGATGATGAACAGAAAAGATGTGGAAGCATATCAGAAATCCTATGAAGAAACAGATATTTTCCTTAAGCAATTCCCGCATTTGAAAGATACTGTATTGGAAGGATTGAAGAAAAAATCAGGTAAAAATCTTTTCAGGAAATTAAACGAGCATTCTAAAGAATTGCAAGCTAAGCAAGAGGTGATTGCCAAGAAACATAATTCATTAGCAGTTCAGTATGCGGAATTGGAACATTTAAAAAATAACATGAATGAATATCTCGGAAGAAATAAAGCAGAGAAAAAAGAATCGGTTATTGGTGCGATTAAGAGTCAGCATATCGAATATATGGATAAGCATAAAGAAAAGAAGGAAGTAAGCAAAGAAGTTGAACGATGAATTTATGATTGGTGTGGTCTTAGGTCTACACAAATTTTTTTGGTATCCGATTTATTTTTTGCAACTATATGTAGTATGTGTTATAATATAATGTATAAAAAGTCCATTTTTATGGAATGAGGAGAAATAAAAATGAAATTTAACTACAATGGATTATGGAAGTTGTTGATAGATAAGAATATGAAGAAGAAGGATTTAATAGATGAGACAGGAATATCACCAACAACGATATCAAAAATGGTTAGAGGCGATGCGGTATCTCTTTCTGTAATCGGGAAAATTTGTGAAGAATTAGGTGCAGATGTAGGAGATTTGATTTGTATTGAAAAAGACATAGAGGAAGATAAATAAATGGCATTTACAATTGATGTAGATGAGGAGAAATGGAGCAAAAAAGTTCTGGAAACTCTTCTTATTGATAGGACTACGAATAGAAATATTATCTGGGGAACAGATGACTATGAGATATTAGGTAAAGAGTACTATTCTCACTATCCTATTCTTTTTAGTCTTATTACTGGTGATAATTCAAATGTTATTCAACCTAGAATACTAAAGACTAAGGAAAGTCAAGGAAATAGAACAAAGGAAAAAGCAGAGGTGTTTACACCTAGCTGGGTTTGTAATGCTCAAAATAATTTGGTTGATAATGCATGGTTTGAAAAAACTTCTGTTTTTAATGTAGAAAATGGAAAATCATGGATTGCAACAACAGATAAAATAGAATTTCCACATAAAAAGAACAAAACATGGCAAAAATATGTTGATGAAAGAAGACTTGAAATCACTTGTGGAGAAGCACCTTATTTAGTGAGTAGATATGATACTGTAACGGGCAAGCCTATAGATTTATATGAACGAATCGGTATTTTAGATAGGAAAATGAGAGTAGTAAATGAAAATGCTATTAGTGAAGATGAATGGCTTAAATGGTCAGAAAGAGCATTTCAAAGTGTTTATGGTTTTGAGTTTCAAGGGGACAGCCTGCTTATAGCGAGAGAAAATTTACTCATTTCGTATTGTGACTATATGCAAGAAAGACTTAAAAGGGAACCGGAAGAGAAAGAGCTTTTAAGGATAGCTAAGATAGTCTCGTGGAATCTATGGCAGATGGATGGTCGAACATATACTATTCCATATAGAGAACCGACTGAACCAAATGAACAGATGACACTATTTGATTTTATGAAGAAAGAAGAAAATGCGTTATGCATTATAAAAGATTGGCGAGCAAGAAAAAATATTACTTTCCAAGACTTGCTAAATAAAGAGGATGATGCAAATGAAAGAAAATAAGATTGAAGCTATAGATATACTGGATAGGATTATCATTGGTCGTGTAGAGCCTCATATCTACGCATTTACGACAAATACAGTACCAAATTATTTAAAGGTTGGCGATACATACAGACCAGTATCAAAAAGATTAAACGAATGGAGAGAATTTTTCCCGGAGCTTGAAAAACAATATGAGAATAAAGCCATAATTAATGAAGAAACTTATTTTAGAGATTATGCCATTCATCAATATCTTGAAAATGATTTAAATAAAAAAAGATTAAAGCCGGATGATTTAGAAGATGGCATTTATTACAGTAGAGAATTTTTTAAAGAGACTCAAATACTGGATATTGAAAATGCTATTGAAGATATAAAGGAAAATTATCAAGCTAACTCAAGTAAGTATGAATATTATAGTTCTGAAAATAGATTACCTCAGACATATCATTATCAAAGAGGTGGGAATTGGGACTTAAGACCAAATCAAGAAGCTGCGGTAAATAGTTTTATACAGGCGGTGAAAAATGGACGTAAAAATCTACTAATGTATGCAGTTATGCGTTTCGGAAAATCTTTTACTTCACTTTGTTGTGCTTTAGAAATGAAAGCTCAAACTGTCTTAGTTGTGTCAGCTAAAGCAGATGTTAAAGATGAATGGAAAAAAACTGTTGAAAGTGCAGGTAACTTTTCAACGTATGTTTTCATAGAATCATCTGATTTGTTGGTTAATGAGAATGTAATATCTGAGAAGCATTCCGAAGGAAAGAAAACGGTTATTTTTCTTACCTTGCAAGATCTTCAAGGGGATACCATTAAGGATAAACATAAGGGGCTTTTTGGGGAACAAATTGACCTACTTATCGTTGATGAAACACATTTTGGTGCAAGAGCAGAATCCTTTGGAAAGATATTAAAGAGTGCTGGATATGATAAGGCTGATGAAAAGAATATCAGGAAACTTGAAGATGAAAATATAGATGTTAGCGAAGCGGATATTGAAATCAAGAAAATAAATGCAAAAATTAGATTGCATTTATCAGGAACGCCTTATCGTATTTTGATGGGAAGCGAATTTGAAAAAGAGGATATTATTTCATTTGTGCAATTCTCAGATATAGTCAAGGAACAGGAAGAATGGGATAAAAATAATCTTAGTAAAGATGATGTCAATGAATGGGACAATCCATATTATGGATTTCCTCAAATGGTTAGATTTGCGTTTAATCCCAATAAATCTTCCCGCGAAAAAATGGAAGCTTTTAAAAAAAGTGGAGTTACATTCGCGTTTTCAAAACTATTTGAGCCTGAGTCAATAAAAAAAGATACGAAAAATAATGGGCATAAGAAATTCATAAATGAGACTGAGATATTAGATGATAAAAATTTTAGTATAATGGAAAAAAAAGATTTAAAATATAAAGAAA
>ERZ772764.1518-NODE-1518-length-14506-cov-4.105529_pt1 | contig 14506 bp, 10 predicted proteins | sample MGYA00512163_ERZ772764 | MGnify/ENA primary metagenome ERZ772764 (study PRJEB29015, sample SAMEA2737903) | human oral metagenome | biome: human oral; feature: human-associated habitat; material: dental | place: China | collected 2094 ... | reverse complement strand
CCGCCGCAGGCATCAATGCGGGTAACAAAGCCATTACCAACGTTGCCGCAGGCCGCGTTGATGCAAACAGTACGGAAGCCGTCAACGGCAGCCAGCTCTACTCCACGCAGGCTTCTTTGGACAATATGGGTAAAACCGTTGCCGGAGTGCTGGGCGGCAATGCCAAGTTGAATGCCGACGGCGGAATTACCATGAGCAATATCGGCGGCACGGGCGCCAGCACCATCGAAGGTGCGATTTCGGCGCTGAATACGGGTGCCTACAAATCATTCAAACTGGTTACGGCGGCCACCAGCGGCACCAACGGGCAGGCAAACAACCATTCGCTGAAAGAAATCACCAGCGGCTCGACCATCACGCTTGAAGCAGGCAAAAACATCGTCCTGAACCAAAACGAAAGCACCGTCAGCATCAACACGGCGGACGCCCCTGAGTTTTCGGGCGTGGTTAAGGCCAAAGGCGGCTTGGATATGGCCGATAACAAGATTACCAATGTCGGCAGGGGTGATAGTGCCACCGACGCGGTCAATCTCGGCCAGTTGACCGACGCGTTGAACAACCTGCGCGTCAGCACGCTGACAACGGTCAATAACGACGCACCGTTTTCCTATATCGGTTCGGACGGCAAAATCCTGAACCGTAAAGTGGACGTTGACCCGCATGGGGTGAAAACCGTATCGTTCGTCCATGCCGAAGACGGTACGCCTTATACCGATACCAGTAACATCACCATCGCGGCGCTGAATCCGACCGACCCGCAGACTTCCACTCCGACCGCTTTGGGCAATATCAAAGCCGGTACCAAGCAGAACGACGCGGTAAACGTGGCGCAGCTCGACAAACTGGCTAAAGCGGCCGGTACCAAGGTTAATCCCGACGGTACCATTACCGCGCCGAGCTATACCGTGATTTCAGGCAGCCCGGCCACTGCGGGCGTGACCACTTACGACAGTGCGGACAAAGCATTTTCCGCCCTGAGCGATGCCGTAAGAAGTCCGCTGAACTTTGCCGGCGATACGGGTGCGACGGCTACCAAACAGTTGGGCAGCACCGTTACCGTCAAAGGCGGTGAAACCGATACGGATAAGTTGAGCGACAACAACATCGGCGTCGTTTCAGACGGCCAGGGTACATTGGACGTCAAACTGGCGAAAGCACTGAAAGGCTTGGATTCGGCCGCCTTTACCGATACTTCGGGCAATACGACTACCGTCAACGCCGCAGGCGTAACCGTGGGTACGGCCGCCAATCCCGTGAAACTGACTTCAGACGGCCTCAGCAACGGCGGCAAAACGATTACCTCGGTCGCCGCAGGTAAAAACGATACCGATGCCGCCAACGTCAGCCAGCTCAAACCGCTGGCGGCGGCCTTGGGCGCGGCCTTCAGCAATGCCGACGGCAGTATTGCCGCACCGACGTTCAACGTAACCAAATCCGACGGTTCTTCGGTGGCGGCCAATACCGTACAGGGCGCGTTGGACAACATCGGCATCGAGTTGCAGAAAGGTCTGAACATTACCGCCGACAAGAGCAATCTGGCAAACAGCGAGACGAAGGACCATGTCAAACCGGGCGAAGTCGTCCTGTATACCAGCGTGGACAAAAACATCGTAACGACCGTATCTGACAACCAAATCGATTTCGGCCTGGCCGATAAGATTACCGTCGGTAAAAACGCGGCCAAACCGATTACCATCGATGGTACCTCAGGCAAAATCAGCGGCTTGGGCGACAACCTGACCACAGTCGCCGCAGGCGATACATCGGCGGCCAAGCCCGCAAACATTAACGGCAGCAATGCCGCCACGGTGAACGACGTACTGAACGCCGGATGGAACCTGCAAGGCAACGGCGAAGCGAAAGACGTCGTTACCGCCTACGATACCGTTAACTTCGCCAACGGCACCGGTACGACCGTCAGCGTAGAAAGTGCAAACGGCGTCAGCACCGTCAAAGTCAGCGTCGATGCGCAAAACCTTGCTGAAACTGCACAACATCCGGTGGTCTACACCGATGCTTCCGGTAACAGAGTATACAAGCAGCAAGACGGCAGCTTCCGTACCGGACCGAACGGACAAGGCAACGAAATTGCCGACACCAACGTGATTGCCTCCCTGCAAAACGCAGCGGGCAGCACGACCGATCCGTTCAAACTGGCCAACGTTGCCGAAGGCAAAGTTGCCGCAGGCAGCAAAGAAGCCGTCAACGGCAGCCAGTTGTATAACGCGGCGGCCAAAACGGCCGAAGTGTTGGGCGGCAGCGTCGACAACGACGGCAATCTGGTTGCTCCGGCCTATGCCTTGGTTGACGGTACGCCGGCGGAAGGCAAACCCGCCAAGACTTACAACAATGTAGGCACCGCGCTGAATGCATTGAACACCGCCGTTACCAGCCCGCTGACTTTCGGCGGCGACAACGATACCGCAAACTTCGAGCGCAAACTGGGCAGCCGGGTATTCGTCAAAGGCGGCGCAGATGCGGCCGAACTGAGCGAAGGCAATATCGGCGTCGTTTCCAACGGCAGCGATACGCTGAATGTCAAACTGGCCAAAGAGTTGAAAGAATTGGCTTCCGCCGAATTTAAAGACGCGGACGGCAACACCGGCAAAATCTCGGCCAACGGTGTAACCGTTACGCCGTCCGCCGCAAGCGGCAAACAGCCGGTCAGCCTGACTTCAGACGGCCTCAACAACGGCGGCAACAAAATCAGCAAAGTTGCCAAAGGCGAAGCGGATGACGACGCAGTAAACAAAGCCCAGCTCGATGCAGCGGCAGCGGCGGCTACCAGCAAAGTTGCCAGCGGCCACGACAATATCGTAGTCGAAACCGTGAACAACTCTGACGGCAGCACCACCTATAAAGTGGCGACAGCCAAAGACTTGAAAGCCGACAGCGTTACCGCAGGCGATACCGTGTTGAACAACGACGGCGTTAAAGTAGGCAACGACGTAGCTCTGACTTCAGACGGCCTCAAAGCCGGAGACGTGGGCGTAACCGCCGCAGGCATCAACGCGGGCAACAAAGCCATCACCAACGTGGCCGCAGGCGTCAACGACACCGACGCCGTCAACCTCGGCCAGTTGAAACAGCAGTTGGACGCCAGCGAAAAAACCACCACCGTAGCGGCAGGCAAAAACGTTACCGTCAGCAGCAAAGTGGAAGGCAACAACACCGAGTACACTGTCAACGCCGACAAGACCACCCTCAGTCAGGCTGCCGGTGGCGCGGTTAAAGTGAACGCGGGCGAGAAAGACGGCGACGGCGTAACCGATTACGCGCTCGACCTGACTGACGAAGCCAAAGAGGACATTGCCAAAGGCGTAGCGGCCAAAGAGGCCGTCGACAACAAAGGCCTGACCTTTGCCGGCGACAGCGGCAGCACCGGTGCGAAGAAACTGGGCGACAGTCTGGCGGTGAAAGGTGACGACAACATCACGACCAAAGCCGACGCAGACGGTATCAGCGTGGCGCTGAATAAAACGTTGACCAACCTGAGCAGCGCGACCTTTGCCAACGTGCTCGGCGGCAATACCGTTATCAACGGCAGCGGCATGACCATTACGCCCGCCGACGGCAAACAGCCGGTCAGCCTGACTTCAGACGGCCTCAACAACGGCGGCAACCGCATCAGTAAAGTTGCCAAAGGCGAAGCGGATGACGACGCAGTAAACAAAGCCCAGCTCGATGCAGCGGCAGCGGCGGCTACCAGCAAAGTTGCCAGCGGCCACGACAATATCGTAGTCGAAACCGTGAACAACTCTGACGGCAGCACCACCTATAAAGTGGCGACAGCCAAAGACTTGAAAGCCGACAGCGTTACCGCAGGCGATACCGTGTTGAACAACGACGGCGTTAAAGTAGGCAACGACGTAGCTCTGACTTCAGACGGCCTCAAAGCCGGAGACGTGGGTGTAACCGCCGCAGGCATCAACGCGGGTAACAAAGCCGTGACCAACGTGGCCGCAGGCGTCAACGACACCGATGCCGTCAATGTCAGCCAGTTGAACCAAAAAGCCGCAGCGGCCAAAACCGAAGTGGCGGGCGGAACCAACATTGCAAGCGTAACCAGCAGCCAAGGCGGCAACGGCCAGACCATTTACACCGTTAACGCCGATGGTGCCAGCGTATCCGCCGGTTCGTCCGACATCGTCGTGGCCAAAGGCGCGAAAGACGGCAACAACGTAACCGATTACGCCGTCGATTTGGCGCAAAACGTCAAAGCGGACATCGCCAAAGGTGCGGCGGCCAAAGACATCGTCGATACCAAAGGCCTGACCTTTACCGGCGACAGCGGCAGCACCGGTGTGAAAAAACTGGGCGACAGCGTAGCGGTGAAAGGCGATGCCAACATCACGACCAAAGCCGACGCAGCCGGCGTCCAAGTCAGCCTCAACAAAGACTTGAACGTCAACAGCGTTACTGCGGGCAATACCGTGGTGGATAACGGCGGCGTTACCGTCGGTTCCGGCAACAACGCAGTCAGCCTGACTTCGGGCGGCCTCAACAACGGCGGTAACAAAGTTACCAACGTTGCGGCCGGAACCGTGTCGGCAGACAGCAAAGATGCCGTCAACGGCGGCCAGCTGCACCAGCTTTACCAGTTAATCGGCAGCAACGGCGAAAACCACAGCACCACCAAACCGACTACCGACAGCAGCACCGGTACCAGCAATGTGGGCAATATCAAGGGCATCACCCTGGTGGACAACAGCCAGAACGGCAACGTTAAAAACGTAACCAACCAAACCACCGTGGCGCAATCCAACGGTTACACTTTGGTTACCTATAACGTCGAAGGCAAAGGCATGTATGTCACCAATGACGTGATTGAAGCCGTAGGCCGTATAAACGAGCAAGGTATCAGGTTCTTCCATACCAACGACGGCGAAGTGGATCCCGCGGTTCAGGCCACCAATACCGAGGATTCCAGCGCGAGCGGCGCGTACTCGACGGCAGTCGGCTATCAGGCTCAGGCTTCCGCTTCCGATACGCTGGCCATCGGCAGACAATCCGTCTCCAGCGGCATGAATGCCATCGCCATCGGTAAGGGTGCGCAGGCCACCGCCGAGAATACCATCGCCATCGGTACCGGCAACATCGTCAGCGGCAAAGCCTCCGGCGCCATCGGCGACCCGAGCGTGGTTACCGGCAACAGCTCGTACTCTGTGGGTAACAACAACACCGTGTCCGCTAACAATGCTTACGCCTTGGGCAGCAACATCACCGCCGGTACGGCCGATTCCGTGTACCTCGGCGACCGCGCTACGACCAGCGGCGTGCATACCGCCAATACCGCTTCCGGCGAAGCGTACACCTACGGCGGCCTGAACGACGCAGCCGTCGCAGGCAAAGCGGGTTCGAGCGCAACCGCCAACAAAGTGGCCGGTGTGGTAACCGTGGGCAACAACGCGGACGAAACCCGCCAGGTACAAGGCGTGGCCGCAGGCGTGGTATCGGCGGCTTCGACCGACGCCATCAACGGCAGCCAGTTGTACTACACCAACCAGGCGATTAACCAGAGCATCAACAGCATCAACAATTACGTTGCGAACATGGGCAACCAGTTGAACCAACGTATCAACGATGTCGAGAGCGACTCTAAGGCCGGTACCGCAGCGGCGATGGCCGTGGCCGGTCTGCCGCAGGCCTATCTGCCCGGCAAGAGCATGATGGCCGTTTCCGGCAGTGCATACAGGGGCGAAAGCGGCTATGCCGTCGGCTTCTCCAGTATCTCCGACGGCGGCAACTGGATTATCAAAGGTACGGCCACCGGCAACTCGCGCGGCCATTACGGCGCCACCGCAGGCGTAGGCTACCAATGGTAAACGGCTGATACCGCGATAGGGTAAAGTAAAGGCCGTCTGAAAACGGAAGTATCGTTTTCAGACGGCCTTTTTTATGGGCAGAACCGGCCGCGCCCCGTTCCCGATTTGCCTGCCGCGCGGTAAAGGCAAAAAAACACCGGATTCCGTATGGTTCGAAATCCGGTGTTTTACCGCAGGCCGTCTGAATATTCGGACGGCTCCGATGGTAAACGGCCGTATTATTGGGCGTCTTCTTTAGCGTCAGCCGCGGCGTCTTTGGCTTCTTCGGCAGCTTCTTTCGCTTCTTCGGCTTTATCCTCGGCGGCGCCGGCTTGTTCGCCTTTCAGTGCTTTCAGCGATTCGCTGCAAGTGGCGTCGCGTTGGTCGGCGGGCAGGTTTTTCAGCGCTTCTTTGGTCTGGTCGAACGATTTTTGCATCATTTCTTTAGTTGCTGCGTCCACACCTTCGACGGATGCGGCAAATGCTTTTTCGTATTCGTCGCAGACTGCCGAGCTTGCACTGCCGGAGCCGGAAGAGCTGTCGCCGCATGCGGACAGGGCCAGTGCGGCCAACAGGGTTGCCAGTAAAGCTGATGTTTTCATCGGTATCTCTCTTTTAGAAATTTTGGTTAAAAGGACCTGCATGTTAAACCATTTCGGCCGGGTGTTAAACATTGTCATTTTATTTCTTTGATTCAAATCACATGTTTAGACGAAATCAGGCCGTCTGAAAAGGGCGGGGCGGCGTGCCTCCGCGCTTTTCAGACGGCCTGACGGCCTGACGGCCTGACGGCCTGACGGCCTGACGGCCTGACGGCCGGTTGCGGCCGATTTAATTGTCGGCCGCGTGCCAGGGTTTTTGCGCGCCGGCGTAGAAACTCGGCTTTTCGCCGCCCCAGAGGGTGTCGATGTCGTAATAGTCGCGCACGGCGGGCAGCATGACGTGCACCACCAAATCGCCCGCGTCCACCAGCGCCCATTCGCCGCTGTCCTGTCCTTCCGTGCTCAGGATTTCGAATCCGGCCTCCTTCAGGCTGACGGCCACGTTGTTGGCCAAGGCTTTGACCTGGCGGCTGCTGTCGCCGCTGGCGATAATCATGCGGGAAAACAGCGAGGTTTTGTCTTGCGTTTCCAAAACCGAAATATTGTCGGCTTTGATGTCGTCCAATGCTTCGACGGCGGTTTCGACCATTTTTTGCAGGTCTTGCAGTTCTTGTTCTGTCATATCGGCTTCCATAAAAAGTATGCCGCCGATTATACCCGATTACGGCGTTCCGTATCGCAAACAGAACGACAAAGGCCGTCTGAAAACAAGATGCCTGCTTTCAGACGGCCTTGCCGGCGTCAGACGGGGATGCGGGTCAGCGGTACAGGCCGTGTTCGCGGATATAGCGCGCCACCTGCGGCGGTATCAGGCCGTCGGGAATGCTGCCGTTGCGGATGTCCTGTCGGATTCGGGTGGAGCTGATGTCGTACAGCGGGGCTTGCAGGATTCTGACGCTGCCGTTTTGCAGCGCTTCGCCCAGCCATGCGTGCAGTTCGCGCGGGGTTTGCCCGAGGCTGTCGCCTTCGCGCATGGCGACGGCGATGTGGGTCTGTTTAACCAGCGTCTGCCATTTTTTCCAGGTGTGCAGCTTCATCAGGCTGTCGCTGCCGAGCAGCCACCAGAGTCGGGCGGCGGGAAACTGTTGGCGGAAAATCTGCACCGTGTCGAAGGTGTAGGTCGCGCCGCCGCGCACGATGTCGCAGTCGCTGACGGCGAAACGGGCATCTTCCGCTGCGGCAAGCTCGGTCATGGCGAGGCGGTGTGCGGCGGAAGTCTGCGTGGCCTGCGGTTTGTGGTAGGGGTCGCCTGCGGGCAGGAAAACGACCGTGTCCAAACCGGTTTCGTCGGCGAAGGCGCGGGCGATGTGGAGGTGGCCGTTGTGTACGGGGTCGAAGGTGCCGCCGAATAGTCCGATGTTTTTCATGGTTCAAAGGCCGTCTGAAAGATTTGCCTGCGCAAGGGTGCCGTCGACGACCATGCTCAGTTTGCCCGTGGTCGGGTGGATGACGAGGCCGTGTACGGCGATGTCGGCGGGCATCAGCGGGTGGTTGCGGATAAGCCTGACCGTGTGCCGCACGCTGTCTTCCACATTGTCGAAGCCGGTCAGCCAGCCGTCGAGGTTGATGCCGGCATGGCGCAGGGTTTCGATGCGGTCATCGGGGATGTCGCTGTCGTGCACTTTGTTTAGGAAACTTTCGGCGTGCAGCCCCTGCATACCGCAGTCGTGGTGGGCGATGACCATGATTTCCCTGACTTTCAGTTCGAACACGGCCACCAGCAGGCTGCGCATCACCGAACCCCACGGGTGGCTGACGACCGCGCCGGCGTTTTTAATCAGTTTGGCGTCGCCGTTTTTCAGGCCGAGCGCACGCGGGAGCAACTCCATCATCCGCGCGTCCATGCACGACAGAATCGCCAGCCCGCGTTCGGGGTATTTGTCGGTAAAGAATTTCTCGTATTCGCCGGAATCGACGAATTGCCGGTTGAAAGAAAGGATGCTTTCCAGTTCGCTCATTTGCCGCTCCTGTCGGTCGGGTGTGTGCCGCGGTCATTATAACGCGGTTTCGCCGGTCCGGTCTGCGGCTTGCAAATCGGAATGAAGCAGTTAAAATCTTATACGTCGTCAATATTCGGGCAGGCAAATTATGGCTGAGCGACCTTGTTTTTCGGGTGTTTTGGATGGCAGCGCACACGACGGCCTGTGGCAGTGGGCGCAGCGGCAGTATGGTTTGAAAGGAAGCTGGCAGACGCTCTGGCTCAACGGGTTGCCTTTGGGCCGTCTGAATCCGCAATGGGGCGCGCAGCTTAAAAAAGACTGGCCGGGCGCCGTCGGCGAAGATTCAGACGGCCTGCACTTGGTCGGAGAAAGCTGGGCGGCTTTGGGCCTCAGCCTGCAAAGCACGGCCTGCGGCTGGCGGGAGGCCGGCGTACTGCGCGGCTGGCGCGGCGAATATTTCGACGTGTGCGACGAAGCCGGCCGGCCGCTGTTTGCCCTGGAACGCGCCGCCTTCCGCCCGTTCGGGCTGTTGAGCCGCGCCATACACCTGAACGGGCTGACCTGCCGCGGCGGCTGGCGGTTTTGGATAGGCCGCCGCAGTGCGGACAAAGCCGTCGATCCGAACAAGCTCGACAACATCGTTGGCGGCGGTGTCGCCAGCGGTGAAACGGCGCTTGAGGCCGCATTGCGCGAGAGCGAAGAAGAAGCGGGGCTGGGCGCGGTTCTGCCCGACAGAATGCGGCGGCAAAGCTGCCTGCACAGCCTGCGCCCCGTATCGCGCGGCCTGCACAACGAAATCCTGCATATTTTCGATGTCGTGCTGCCGCCCGACTTCACTCCGAAAAACCAAGACGGCGAAGTGGCCGGATTCGTCCTGATGGACATTCCCGAATTGGTCGAAGCCATGCTTGCCGGCGAAATGATGGACGACGCCCAGTTGGTGACGCTCGACGCCTTCCGCCGCTACGGCCTGCTGAAACCGCAACATCCGCTGTCGCAATGGCTCGAAAGCCTGTGCCGCCATCCGCAAGAGGCCGTCTGAAAATGCTGCAACTGAAAAACATCGACAAATCCTTCGGTACGAAACAAGTCGCGCAAAACATCAGCCTGAGCGTGGAAGGCGGCGGCGTACTCGCCGTGTTGGGCAAATCGGGCTGCGGCAAATCCACCCTGCTCAAAATCATTGCGGGCCTGATCCCCGCCGACGGCGGAGAAGTCTGGCTGAACGGGCGCGACATCACCCTGATGCCGTCTGAAAAACGCAATATCTCATTAATGTTTCAAGACTACGCCCTGTTTCCGCATCTCAACGCATGGCAGAACGCCGCCTTCGGCCTCAAGATGCGCAAAGTGCCGCGGAAAGAGGCCGAACAGCGGGCGCGGCAAGCCTTGGACGAAGTCGGACTGGGCGGCGAAGCCGAACGCAGCGTGGACAGCCTGTCCGGCGGCGAACAGCAGCGCCTCGCACTGGCCCGCGCACTGGTGACGCAGCCCGACCTGCTGTTGCTGGACGAAGCCTTTTCCAGCCTCGACACCCACCTGCGCCGCCACCTGCGCGACCAAACCGTCCGCCGGATACGCCGGCAGAACATTCCCGCCATATTGGTTACCCACGACCCCGAAGAAGCCTTCACCCTCGCCGACCGCATCGCCCTGATGCACGCGGGCAGGGTATTGCAATACGGCACGCCGCGCGACCTGCTGCAACATCCTGCCGACGCGCAAGCCGCGCGGCTGCTGGGTTTGCAGAACGTCAGCGAAGAACGCTACATCCCGCCGCAGGCGATAACCGTTTGCGCCGCCGGTTCGGATTCGCCGGCCGAAGGCCGCATCGTCCGCATCACCGACCTTCCGGAAGCGCGCCGCCTCATTTTCGTCCACCGCCGCTACGGCGAATTGACCGCCGACTTAGACCGGCAACAGGCCGGATGGCTCGATTCCCTGCCGGATAACGGTAGAATCGGTGTCGCCATAGACGACCGGCAAATCGTCCGCTTTGCCGGTCAGACCCAAAACAGCGACGGAGCCGTCTGAAAAACCGCCGGATTTACAAAAATTATCCAAACGAACTTATATTTTAAATATTACCGGTATTAGTATGGGCACGCTTTCGGAAGCATGAGCAGTCATGAGCCGTAGCACATTCAATCCCACACTTTAAAAGGATACTTGCAATGAAACTATTGTCTGCAATCGTATTGGCTTCGGCAGTAGCAGTGAGCGGCGCGGCCATCGCCAAACCCGCAAAAATCAGCAACCCGACCGTTGCTAAAAAATCCGTAACCTACCGTTGCCAGCAAGGCAAACACGTAACCGTAACCTACGGCTTCAACAAACAGGGTCTGACTACCTCCGCTTCCGCAGTGGTTGACGGCAAACGCCGCTTTATGCCCATCGACCTCGACCGCTCCGACAACGCCGACACTTACTACGGCAAAGAAGGCGGCTATGTGTTGAGCACCGCTTACATGGACAAAAAAACATACCGCAAACAGCCGATTATGATTACCGCACCCGACGACGAAATCGTATTGAAAGACTGCTCGCCGCGCTAAGTAATCACCGATAGAAAAAGGCCGTCTGAAAACATGTTTTCAGACGGCCTTTTATGTTTTTATGTAAGTAACTTTTTGGTTGGCGTATATAGTGGAATCGCGAAATAATCATCACGATGCAGGGTATGGCGGCGATGGGTTTTCAGATGGCCTTTGTGCCGCAACGGCAAACTTATTCTTACTCTGTTTGGCGGGGGAAGATTAGGATGGAGAGGCTTTTTGAGGTTGCAGAAAACCAAATTCATAGAGGCGTAGCGCCGCCTTCCTTCCAATCCTCTTGCCGGACGGGAGAGGGAGCAGATTGCTGAATATGGAGGTTATTGTTTTTTAGATATTTCGCTATTTAAAGGGTATTTTGCAGTTTTCACATGAGTTGGGAACTACTTGGGTTTGAGTGTGCTTTTTATTTTAGCAGTGTTCGGATATTGCGTTGATTTTTAACTTGTTATTTAGTTGACGCAAGTTCGCTATCACCGTTATTCCCGTGCAGACGGGAGTCCAGAACTTATTATTCTGACAAATAGCGGTAGGTTGGGTTAGGAGGAATGCCGTAATCCAAAAAACGGCTTAATTTTTAGAATATTGTTTTTTCAGACGGCCTTAGTTGGGAATTTTGGCATTTTGTTGGGTTACGCCTACGGTTAATCTAATCTGCATTTTTTTATTTATTATTGATTAATTAATCCATTTTTCGGGCTATCTGAAAGATTTTCTGTAGGCTGATTATCCTCTTCTCGTAAATTTACTAGACTATTATCAATTTTCACCAATAACTGTTTGCCCTTAGGTGTATTTTCTTTCATAAACCGCCAGTTTGGATAAGCTTCTTTAATAATTTTATTTAATGCTACATTTTTACCCACAAACGAACTTTCTTGCCTCAAATTAGAGAGAACATAAGGATGTTCTTTTTGTATTTCTTGAATGATGCTTGCCCAAACAGCCCAGTTATCGGGACGTTTATGTTTTTCATAAATTTGTTCAAATAATTCATAAGCACTCAATCTACCAAAATTAAGAACAACTATTTTGATTTGTTTAATTATTTCTGGCTGAGTGTTGTATTCAATATGGTTAATTATCGTATTTAAAAAAGGTATTAAATGGTTTTCTTTGAATTTATCTGCGCGCTCATATTCTTCTTTTAATTGTCCTAAAATGGCATCTTGATTATCTTTGTTTGGAAAGTGATGAATAAATCTGTTTCTATCTTGAACAACTTGCTTAAAATCCAAAGCAAATTTTTCCTTATCTACAAATTTTATTATGGGAACATGATACGAAAAAGATACTTGGATTAGTTCAGGATTAGCTACATGACTATCCTGATACTTTGGTTCATTTTCTGTTTTTTCTAATTGTGTAAGTAGGTTTCCCAAAGTTGCATTAGCAATATTTGTCTGATTCGACCATATATTTAATTCCGGCCTTGAGTCTTTATTGAAAGATTGTATAGGTAACTTTACATAAACAGTTTGGCTGGAAATAGAGATAATACGTTTAAAAATCTGTTCAATTTCTTGATATTTTTGTAGATTTATACCCATTTGATATGGTATTTCAAATTGTTTTGCATCCATTTTAAAAAATCCCTTTATCTTTAAATATTGTGCGGCAATTATTTTCTCTCTTCGGCTGTCTGAAAACATAATGCGGTGGCGGCTTTGCATATGATACTCGGTTTTTCCGCAGGAAAGTGAACGGTGCGCGGATGCCAAATCAGTTTTTCGGTTTTTTAATCGGTAGGTTCAGCAAGGCGGCGCCGGCGGCGATAACCAGCCACGGATGTTGGATGTTTTTGTGTGTGTCATGTTTCAATTGATGTCGTCTTTCAGACGGCCTCAATTATTTGAAAGGGCGGTTTGTTCCGGCCGTATCAAATTGCAGGCCGTTTGGTTATAGAATACGGTTTTCCCCTACGACAGGCAGCCGCCATGAATCTCCGCCGCTTATGCACCACCTTACTGCTCGCACTTGTGCCGCTCGGTTTTCTCGCCGTCATGGTGGTCGCGCCGCTGTTTGCGCTGGCGGCATACGACAGCGGCGGCATGGTGCGGGAAATCCTGCAAGACGGCTACATGCGGCACAGGATAGGCTGGACGGTGTTTCAGGCGGCCGTAACCTGCGTGCTGACCGTGCTGGCGGGCGTGCCGACCGGCTGGGTGCTGGCGCGGCTGGACTTTTTCGGCCGCGGCTGGATTCTGCGGCTGCTGATGCTGCCGTTTGTGATGCCGACGCTGGTGGCCGGTATGGGCGTGCTGGCGCTTTTCGGCGCGCACGGCGCATTGTGGGCGGGCTGGCAGGATACGCCGTACCTGCTGCTTTACGGCAACGTGTTTTTCAACCTGCCGGTGCTGGTACGTTCGGCGTATCAGGGGTTCATGCAGGTGCCCGAAGCGCGGCTTCAGACGGCCCGCACGCTGGGGGCGGGCGCATGGCGGCGTTTCACCGATGTGGAATGGCCCGTCTTACGTCCGTGGCTTGCGGGCGGGGCGTGTCTGGTGTTTCTATACTGTTTTTCCGGTTTCGGACTCGCGTTGTTACTGGGCGGCAACCGCTACGCGACGGTGGAGGTGGAAGTTTACCAACTGATCGCCTACGAACTGGATATGGCGCAGGCGTCGGTGCTGGTGTGGCTGGTGCTGGCGGTAACGGCCGCCGCCGGACTGCTCTATGCCCGCCTCAGCCGCAATACGGCGGCGGGGAAAACAGTGCGCGTGCCGGCCCCGCGCAGGCCGCAGTCTGCCGGCGAACGGCTGCTGCTGGCGGCTGCATTGCTGGTGCTGCTGTTTTGCTGCGTACTGCCGTTGGGCGCCGTGGGCGCGAAAGCCTTGGTGGCGGGGGATTCCTGGCGCGTACTGGCGGAGGCGGACACGCTGGCGGCACTGTGGAACACGTTGCGGTTTTCGGCGATGGCGGTGCTGCTGGCGGCCGCATTGGGCATTTTGCACGCCTGCCTCGTGCGCCGCGCGCCGTGGGTGCGCGGGCTGACGTTCCTGCCGTTTATGGTGTCGCCCGTGTGCGTCGCCTTCGGCGTGCTGCTGCTTTACCCCGACTGGACGGCCTCGCTGCCCTTGCTGATCGCCACCTACGCGCTGCTTGCCTATCCGTTTGTCGCCAAAGACGTATCCGCCGCGTGGGACGCACTGCCGCCCGATTATGCCGATGCCGCCCGAAGCATGGGCGCCAGCCGTTTTCAGACGGCCTTATATGTTACCGCCCCGTTGCTGAAACCCGCCCTGCGCCGCGGCCTGACATTCGCCGCCGCCACCTGCGCGGGCGAATTTGCCGCCACACTGTTCCTGTCCCGCCCCGAATGGCAAACCCTGACAACCTTGATTTACCGCTATCTGGGCACGGCCGGCGCAGACAATTACGCACGGGCGATGGTACTGACGGCGGTGCTGATGGCAGTGGCACTGGCGATATTCTTAGTGCTGGACGCAGAAGAGGGGAGAAAGGCCGTCTGAAATTTCAACATGCCGGTTTTCAGACGGCCTCTGCTTATGTTCAAGCTGTTATAATCACCTTCAAAGATACAGATACGGAGGTTTCATGCAGTTCTCGGCATTCGGCGAAAAATTCACGCAACACAGCGGCATTCT
>ERZ772764.1510-NODE-1510-length-14554-cov-3.395407_pt1 | contig 14554 bp, 8 predicted proteins | sample MGYA00512163_ERZ772764 | MGnify/ENA primary metagenome ERZ772764 (study PRJEB29015, sample SAMEA2737903) | human oral metagenome | biome: human oral; feature: human-associated habitat; material: dental | place: China | collected 2094 ... | reverse complement strand
ACTTCGTGCACAAAGCCGGCCACGTATGGCACACCAGCCTCATCGGCTTTGGGGTCGGGGCGGTCGAGTGCAAGGTGGAAATGGAAGTTGGGATATTCCTTTTCCAACTCGTGGAAGTCTTCCAAGAAGAATGCCTCGCTAAGGCTACGCGCACCATAGAAGTAGTGCATCTCGCGATCGCGTACGTGCAGCGTCTTGAGCAAGTGCATAATCTGACTGCGAAGGGGTGCCATACCTGCACCGCCACCAACCCAAATCATCTCTTTCTTTGAGTCGAATATCGGGTGGAAGTCGCCAAACGGACCGCTCATCACCACCTTATCGCCTGGCTTGCGCGAGAAGATGTAGCTGGATGCAATACCCGTGGGCACGTCTTGAAAGCCCACCTCCGGGCGAGGCTTAAACGGCGTAGTGGCAATACGCACAGTTAGCGTGATGCGGTCGCCCTCTGCGGGGTAGTTGGCCATAGAGTAGGCGCGGATGGTTTCTTCGGGATTGTGAGCTTTGAGGTCGAAAATGCCGAACTTTTCCCATACTGCCACGTACTCTTCGCCAATATCTTTCTTGTTGAAATCCTTGTTATAGTCGATGGTTTCGTATGCGGGTATCTTTATTTGAGCGTAACTTCCCGGTACGAAGTCCATGTGTTCGCCTGGTGGCAACTCAACGATGAACTCCTTGATAAAGCTCGATACGTTCTTGTTACTGATAACCGTGCACTCCCACTCTTTCACGCCCAACACGCTTTCGGGCACTTTAACCTTCAAATCGCCTTTAACCTTGCATTGGCAACCAAGTCGCCAATGGTCTTTCACCTCTTTTCGCGAGAAGTGCGAGCGTTCGGAGTCGAGTATTTCGCCGCCTCCTTCGAGCACTTGCAGCTTGCATTGTCCGCAGCTAGCCTTTCCGCCACAAGCCGAAGGCAAGAAAATGCCGTTCTCGTTGAGGGTGGCCATCACGTTGTTGCCTTGCTCTACGGTAAGTTCCTTATCTCCGTTAACGGTGATAACCACCTTACCACTGGGCGAAAGGTATTTCTTGGCCACCAGCAACATTATCACCAGCAGCAAGATGATGAGCAGAAAAGCGGCTATACTTATTAATATAAACTGTAACATATATCCTTATCTTATAGATTTAAGCCCGAAAAACACATCATGGCCATCGCCATCAGTCCTACGGTAATGAATGTTATGCCCAGTCCTTGCAGGGGTTTGGGCACGTCGCTGTATTGCATTTTCTCCCTAATGGCACCCATCGACACGATGGCCAGGGCCCAACCGAAGCCGCTACCAACGGCATAAGAGATGGAATCCCATACCGAACCGATGTATTGCGTGCTAGATGGGTCCATGTTTATACGCTGCTGCATAAAGAGCGAAGCACCCATAATGGCGCAGTTAACGGCGATGAGGGGTAGGAATATACCCAAAGCCGAATAGAGCGAAGGGGAATATTTCTCGACACTCATTTCAACCAGCTGTGTGATGCCGGCAATCACGGCAATAAAGAGAATGAAGCTGAGATATGACAAATCAACACCCTCGATAAGACAATCGGGCCCTAAGACTTTGGTTTGCAACAAATAGTCAACAGGCACCGTAACCAACAGCACAAAGGTGACGGCCATGCCTAAACCGAAAGAGGTTTTCACATTCTTACTCACGGCAAGGAACGAGCACATGCCGAGGAAGAAGGCAAAAATCATGTTGTCGACAAATATCGAACGGAAAAATAATGATATGATATGTTCCATCTTTTCGTCTTGTTTTATTTTTCTTTATAGATATAAGCACGATGCACCCAAATGACACATCCCAACAGAATGAGCGCCATGGCAGGCATCGTCATCATACCATTATTCATATATCCTGCATCGTAAACGGATTGCGGAATGAGCTGGAAACCCAACAGGCTGCCACGACCTAAGAGTTCGCGAACAGCACCCACGATGACCAAAATCATGGCATAGCCCAAGCCATTGCCTAAACCATCTAAGAAACTCGGCCAAGGTTTGTTCATCATGGCGAAAGCTTCCAAACGGCCCATCAGAATGCAGTTGGTGATAATCAAACCGACATAAACCGACAGTTGCACGCTCACATCATAGGCAAAAGCCTTTAAAATCTGACTCACGATAGTCACTAAGGCTGCCACAACCACCAACTGCACGATAATGCGGATGCGCAATGGAATGGTTTTGCGTATCAATGAGATGATAACGTTCGAAAAGGCAGTGATAATGGTAACGGCAAGCCCCATCACGATGGCGGGCTTTAGTTGTGACGTTACGGCTAAGGCGCTACAAATACCAAGCACCTGAACCATGATGGGATTATCCAAATTCAGGGGATTGATGAAGGCCTCTTTATTTTGTTTACTAAATAAGCTCATTTGTTTCACTATTGATTAGAGGAATGTTCATTCAAAAATACCAAATATTTGCTCAACCCTTCGTGCAACATGTCGCGCACTCCATTGCTGGTGAGCGTTGCGCCCGTGACTGCATCGACCTGTGTTGCGGGGTCATCAACCTTCTTTTCAACACCTAAAGCAATGGCCTTGTCATTGCCTCCGGCAAACAATTTCTTGCCTTTGAACTTGGCTTGCCATGCCGCATTGTCTTTAATCTCTGCACCCAATCCTGCGGTTTCGCTCTCGTGGTTGAAATAAACACCATAAACAGTGGCCTTGTCTTCATTCAAAGCAATATAGCCACTAATCGGTCCCCAAAGTCCCATTCCATAAACAGGAATGACATATTTGCGCTGCCCATTCACCTTGCAAACATATAAAGCAAGTCGACCTGCCTTATAATCCTTGCTTTCCAATTTAAAACCAGCCTGTTCGCCACCGGGCTTTCCTACATTTAACACATGCCCTTGTGCGTCAATAATCTCATCGGCCTCAACCACCTCTTTATAGGTTTTATCGGCCACCTCATTGCTCAAATCACGAATATTGAGCGCATTGAGTATCTGCTTTTTCTTGTCCAACGCCACATTGGCATCCTGTTGTGGTTTCAACCCCTGAAAAACAAAGGCCAAAAGGAAAGCCACAATAACAACAATTACGGCAGAATAGATAATTGTATATGAATTAGAATTCGTCTTCATTGTCTTTATTTATTCATTAGTCGTTTTGCACGCTGTGAGATATTGCGTTGCACTACACAATAATCAATCAACGGAGCCACCATATTTCCAAAGAATATCGCTAACATCATGCCCTCGGGGAAACCGGGATTCATCACACGGACAATGATAGCCATGGCACCAACAAGGAAACCATAGATGTATTTTCCCGTCTCAGTGCGCGCTGAAGTAACCGGGTCGGTGGCCATAAACACTGCTCCAAAGCAGAAACCGCCTAAGATAATATGCTCATACCACTGTATAGGTGTCATGCCCAATGCATGGAATAACAACGCCATCACAACGCCTCCACAGAACACAGCGCCCATGGTTTTCCAGCTTGCAATACCCGTCCACAAAAGAATAACTGCACCAATAGCAATCGCAATGACACTCGTCTCGCCGATGGAACCGGGGATGAAACCGATAATCATATCGGCAATAGAAGCATGTGGAAGTGCTCCTACAGCCAACTCACCTAACGGTGTTGCAGCTGTCAGTGCATCAGGCAGGTCATTTCCTAAACCTAATAGGGAATGATTAGCAACCCAAACACGGTCACCCGTCATGGCATTAGAATAAGAGAAGAACAGGAACATACGTGCAGCAATCGCTACATTGAAAATATTCATACCCGTTCCGCCAAAAATTTCTTTTGCAAAAACAACTGCAAAAGCACAGGCCAATGCCAACATCCATAATGGACAACTCACGGGAACAATCAAAGGAATGATGATACCCGACACCAAATAGCCCTCTTGTATCTCTTCATGCTTCCATTGTGCCCAAGCAAATTCGATTCCAAGACCAACGACATAGCTCACGACAACTTTCGGAAGAACAGCCAATGCGCCATAGAAAAAGACACTCCAAAACGATGCTTCCGCCAATTTTCCTGCGAGAAGATAATTCTGATAGCCCACATTATACATTCCGAAAAGCAACGCCGGAAGCAAAGCAATCACCACAAAGCTCATGATTCGCTTTGAATCAATGGCGTCATGAATATTCGTTCCTGTCGTTGCAGTGGTGTTAGGAACAAACAAAAAGGTCTCAAGTCCTTCGAACACACTTTGGAAAGCGTGTAATTTTCCACCCGCTTCAAAGTTGGGTTTAATCTTATCGAGATATTTTCTTAAACTCATCATGATTTATATTCGTTTACGTTAAGCATTCTCTTTGCGCAACATGTCAAGTCCACGACGCACAATGGCCTGGAGTTCCAACTTCGAAGAATCAACAAATTCTGCTAAAGCAAAGTCTTCAGGGCTCACCTCATAAATGCCTAATTGTTCCATTTTATCAATATCTTCAGCAAGAATTGCTTTAATCAAATACTCACCATAGATGTCCATCGGCAGCACTTTATCATACTCACCACTCATAATCATGTGGCGTTCACCGCCCTTTACACGTGCATCAAGATCGTATTCACGCTTACCTAACAGCCAAGAGAAGTAACTTCGCGAGGTAGAAAACTGCCGAAAGCGAGGCAAAATCCATCCCAACATCTCATGCAAGTTATCCCCTTCCGGAATAACAGTAACCTCTGATGTATGCGCACCAACAGCACCTTCAAGTGTCGTTTTTGTACCCGTTAGCGGATTGCCATTGATGATACGCACATGCTCTGTATGCTTAAGTTGCCCATCTAAAACAACAGCCAAAGGGGTACCCACCAACGCTTCTACATAGGTTGGATGATTAACCTCACTTCCTGCCACGGCTATCACACGGCGAAGGTCTACCTTCCCCGTCAAAAACAAGCGGCCAATCATAATGACCACTGCGGGATCAACCGTCCAAACGACCTCACCTTTATTCACAGGTGCAATATGATTAATCTGAACACCCACATTTCCTGCAGGGCATTTCCCCTCTATCACATGCAACTCCACCTGTTTTGCTTGAAGCAAAGCGGTTGCAGTTTGACGCTTATGCACACTTAAATGAGTCGTTTGCATCTTCGACAAAGCCGTCAAACCAGCTTGAAACGCAGCTTCATTGCCCTGCAACTCCACTTCGAAATCGGCAGCCAAAGGCATATCACGGAAAGCCGAGACAAAAATATCACGCGGCAAGGTATCGGGGGTCGTTGCCACAGCATAAGGCAATTGCTGAATAAAGCCAAACAAACCCGCTTCCAACAGCGCATTTTTCACCTCATCTCCTGTGAGCGTCTCGACATCACGCCGACCGAAATCCACATAATCTTGTGTCTCATCTGCCTGAATGGTAATGGCTAAAACCTTACGCCGATCACCGCGAACGACAGCCGTAATCTCACCACTTACGGGAGAAGCAAACTTTTCTTCAGGATATTTCTTATTCACAAACAATGCGTCTCCAGCCTTAACACGATCGCCTTCGCGCACAAGAACCTTCGGAATAACACCGCCAAAACTATCAGGAACCACAGCATATTGCTTACTATTGAGTGTCGTTACCTGAACACTTTTCGCTTTACCCGTTAGGTGAATGTCTAAGCCCTTACGCAACTTAATTACATTTGCCATAACTATTTTATATAATATTATTTTTCATTTCCTCAAATCAGTCGAAATAACCGGTGCAAAATTAAGGAAAAATAAGCATAAAGGAAAGAAAAAAAGTCAAATTATTCCCGTATATTCCTTTTTTCATGTATTTTTGCAACGTCACAAAATTAGGGGGAAAGCATCTGAAACGACTTAAACATATTGTCAATAGTGTAATATGGACCATGGCGGGTCTATATTTCCTACTGGTTATATTGCTGCACATCCCTGCTATAAAAACATGTATCGGCAACGTAACAAGCGATGCACTTGCAGAGAAATTAGGTACGAAAGTCGAAATTCAGGAGATTAATTTAGGCTTTCTCAATCGCATTATTCTTGACGGAATAACCATTTACGACCAGCAACAGCAGAAGTTATTAACCTCATCACGCACATCTATCAAGGTTAGTATTTTATCGCTTCTACAAGGAAAGGTCTCCATTTCTTCTGCACAATTATTTGGTGCTACTGCCAACACCTATCGCCAAACAGCCCACAGCAAGCCCAATTATCAATTTATTCTCGATTCACTTGCCTCGAAAGAGCCACAAAAAGAGTCGAGGCTTGATGTTACCATTGGCTCATTAATTATTCGCAATGGCACGCTCATCTATCACCAAAAAGATGCACCAAAGACCATTGGACAACTCAATTTAAAGCATCTGCACATTACAAACCTCAGCGCACATATCTTGGTTAACACCCTAACCAACGATAGCTTAAACTTGCAAATCAAGCGTTTGGCACTTGATGAAGCCAGTGGTATGCACCTCAACGCGTTGACAACAAAACTACAAGCCAACAAAAAAGAAGCCCGCCTGAGCTATCTCAACATCGATATGCCCGGCACATGTATCCGCATAAAAGACGGCATCGCACATTATCAGTTTGAAAACAAGCAATTAGCCCTGCCCACACTGACCTATAACCTCACCCTCTCACCCTCCTACATTCGCCCTTGCGACTTTGCGTTCTTATTGCCTGCACTACGCCCTTTCGTTAAAAAAATAGACGTATCAACAGGGATTAGTGGCACAAGCTCCTCGCTTCGTGTACACCATTTGCATCTTTCCGGCTCCAGCATTTACCTTTCTGCCAACGGAACAATGCGTAATTGGCAAAACAATCTGCAATGGAAGGGGCACATTAACACCCTCAGTTTGCGCGCTAATGGCATTCAGTTTATGGTGGATAATTTAGGACAACAATTCCATATTCCGCTTGAGATTACCCGATTGGGAAACATTTATTTTAAAGGCGATTTAGATGGACATCACGAAAACATCGCGCTAAAAGGCAACCTCCATACCGATGCAGGGAATGCCAAATTGGCGGTGAACCTACAAAGTAATCGTTTTAAAGGACACATCGAAACAACCGGAATAGCCTTAGGGAGAATTACAAACAATGCCCAGTTTGGCAATTTTAAAGCACAACTCGATGCCGATGGTTACTGGCAAGGCAACGCACTGGGGGTGAAAGCGAAAGGTGTGATTGACCTGTTTGATTACAACCAATACACCTATCACAACATTTCACTGAACGCAGCCATAGCAAAAAAGAACCGTCAGATGAACTTTGATGGGAAGTTTGATATGAATGATCCCAATGGAGAAATACACCTTAATGGTTCATTTAGCAACATGGGCAAACTTTTTAATGCCAAATTACAAGCCAATGTGGCGCACTTTAATCCACAATCTCTGCAACTTTCGAAGCAAATCCCTACTGCTTTTTTCGGCATGCAAATAGATGCCAACATCAAAGGGCACAACCTTAACACCGCATTGGGTAGCATACGTGTCAAAGATTTTGACATGCAAGCCCCCTATAAGCATTATCATCTCAATGCCTTGACCTTGCAAGCGGGCACTGAAGAGGGCGTGCATACCATTCGTTTAGACAGCGATTTCGGACAGATGCGTTTAAAAGGCAACTATGACTATGCCACACTTTCCAACAGCATCACCAACATTATTGCTACAAAACTCCCCACCCTTCCCGGGCTGCCACATTACAAGAAAATAAAAACAAATGATTTTACATTTGAAGCCAATATTCAAAAAAGCGATTGGTTGCAACAAGTATTCGACATAGATTTAGATCTGCAACAGCCTCTTCGGCTCAATATGATGGTGAATGATAGACACCATTTAATGGATATCTTAGCGCAAATGCCCTCGTTTACCTATGCCGGACAACACTTTGAGCGAGGCTATCTGTACCTTTCTGCATTGCAAGACACACTGAAAGCCAATATCCAAACGCGGAAAGTTGACGAAACCGGGCATGGGGTTTATCTCAATGTGCAAGCCAATGCCGCCGACAACAAACTGAATTCTATCCTCACCTGGAGAAATCTTAAAGGAAAAAGTATATGGGGTTCGCTGCGCAGTGAAGCCACATTTTTCACTCATCAAAAGTTAGCTACAGCACATATCCGCATCCATCCTTCCGATATATGGGTTGACAAAACCGCATGGAAAGTGCAGCCCAGCGACATCATCTATCAGGCAAAGCACCTTACTATCGACCATTTTGCAGTAGTGCACGACGACCAACATATTGTCATTGCAGGTGAGGCCACGCCCCATTCAAATGATTCTATCACGGCCGAATTAAAAAACATTGACGTGGCCTACATCCTTAATTTGGTAAACTTCCACGCAGTAGACTTTAGCGGAAAGGCAACAGGGCATGCGCATGTCTCTAACGTTTTTACGAAGCCTCAGGCTGCAGGAACATTTAAAATTAGTGATTTTAAATTCCAAGAAGGGCGCATGGGCACACTCCTTGCAAATGCAACTTGGAATGATAAGGCCGAACAAATTGATATTGATGCCATAGCACACGACACACTTACACAGGACAATCGCACCACGCCGATGCTTGCACTGACGAATATCCGGGGCTATGTGTCGCCTACTAAAAATTATATTGATCTCAATATTGCCGCCAATAACACCCGCATAGCGTTTTTAAAGAGCTTTTGTGACAGCTTCATTGACCGCATAGAGGGCTATGCTTCAGGCGATTTCAAAGTGGCAGGGCCGCTGAGTAACATTAATTTATCGGGCGATGCCATCGTCAATGGGAAGGCACATCTGAGCACACTCAACACAGAATATACACTGAAAGATGCACACATGCATGCCATCCCGGATGAGATTTATCTCATGAATGACACGCTCTACGACAAGGATGGCCATCATGGGGTGCTCTATGGGGTGCTCCATCACCAACATCTCACACAAATGAGTTACGACTGCACGATTGAAGCACACAACCTTTTGGTCTATGATACCCACGAATTTGGCAACAACACGTTTTATGGAACAGCCTATGCAACGGGACGATGCGACATCAAAGGTCGGCCTGGAAACGTGGATATCAACATAGATGCACGTCCGAATCAAGGTACACAGATTGTATATAATGTGGCCAGTCCAACGGCGATTGCCGACCAAGAATTCATTCATTGGCGAGACAGAGGGCAGGAAGCATTGCAAATGGTGGAAAATAAGCCACAACAAAATGTAGATGAGGAGTCGGATATTCCATCGGACATGCACATTAATTTCCTCATTAACATGACACCTGATGCCACCATAAAACTGCTTATGGACAAAGCTACAGACGACAACATCACACTACACGGTTCAGGAGGTATTCGCGCCACCTATTATAATAAAGGTGGATTTGATATGTATGGCAATTATCTTGTCGACAATGGCATGTATAAGCTCACCATACAAAACGCCATTAAACGCGATTTCAGCTTTATACCCGGAGGGACAATCAGCTTCGGAGGTGACCCCTATCATGCTGCATTAAACCTCAAAGCGCAATATACGGTGCAAGGAGTTAGTCTGTCCGATTTAAATATTGGTCGCAGTTTTGCCAATAACAACATCCGCGTAAACTGCTTAATGAATATCACCGGGACGCCTGCTGCCCCAAAATTAGACTTTAATCTCGATTTGCCAACACTCAACAGCGATGCAAAACAGATGGTTTTAAGCCTCATCAATAGCGAAGAAGAAATGAATCAGCAGGTGCTCTATCTGTTGGCTATAGGCCGATTCTATACCCAAGCATCGAACAATGCAGCCACGGAGACCGGACAAAGCAAAACCAGTTTGGCCATGCAGAGCATTCTCAGCGGAACAGTAAGCCAACAAATTAACAATGTGTTGAGTAGTGTCATCAACAACACCAACTGGAATTTCGGAGCCAATATATCGACAGGTGACGAAGGATGGAACAATGCTGAATATGAAGGAATCCTAAGTGGTAGGCTTCTAAACAACCGCCTTTTGTTCAATGGTCAGTTTGGTTATCGTGACAATGCCAACGCAACAACCAGTTTCATTGGCGATTTTGATTTGCGCTACTTGCTGTTTCCGAACGGTAATTTCGCCATCAGAATGTACAATCAAACCAATGATCGCTATTTCACTCGCAATAGTTTGAACACGCAAGGCATTGGCTTTATTCTGAAAAAAGATTTCAATGGAATAGGCGAACTATTCAGAAAGAATAAGCACAGAATAGAAATAAAAAAAGTTAAATAACTGCTTTCGCCAAGAAAAATAAAGTGCAAAAGCATAGCATTCTTACGAATTCATGTACCTTTGCAGGCGTTTTCGAGCACACCTATTATAATATGGTGTGCCACAATTCACATAAAGTCTAACTTTATTAATTAAATTTTTTATTATTTTTATGTCAGATTTAAAGAACGTACAACCGTTGGCAGACTTTGATTGGGACGAATTTGAGCATGGTACCCAAGCAAATGTCAGCAAGCAAGACCTTGAAAAGGCCTATGATGAAACCCTGAATAAAATTCAGGAGCATCAAGTAGTAGAGGGCACCGTGATTGCACTCGACAAGAAAGAAGTTGTGGTAAACATCGGTTACAAGAGCGATGGTATTATTCCTGCTTCAGAATTCCGTTATAACCCCGATTTGAAAGTTGGTGACAAAGTTGAAGTCTTTGTTGAAAACCAAGAAGACAAGAAAGGTCAGTTGATGCTTTCTCACAGGAAAGCTCGTCTCAACAAGAGCTGGGATGAAGTGAATGCTGCCCTTGAGAACGAAGATATTGTTCAGGGTTATATCAAGTGCCGCACGAAGGGTGGTATGATTGTCGATGTATTTGGTATTGAAGCATTCTTGCCCGGAAGCCAGATTGACGTTCATCCTATACGCGACTACGATGTATTCGTGGGCAAAACCATGGAATTCAAGGTGGTTAAGATCAACCAAGAGTTCCGCAACGTTGTTGTTTCTCACAAGGCTTTGATTGAAGCTGAGTTGGAAGCACAGAAGAAAGAAATTATTTCTCACTTGGAGAAGGGTCAGGTGCTCGAAGGCACAGTGAAGAATATCACTTCGTATGGTGTATTCGTTGACCTCGGCGGTGTAGACGGATTGATTCACATTACCGACCTTTCTTGGGGCCGCGTAAGCGATCCTCATGAGGTTGTTGCACTCGACCAAAAGATTAATGTCGTTATCTTAGACTTCGATGAAGGCAAGAAGCGCATTGCACTTGGCTTGAAACAACTCACTCCTCACCCATGGGATGCCTTGAGTCCCGACCTCAAAGTGGGCGACCATGTGAAAGGTAAAGTTGTTGTAATTGCTGACTATGGTGCATTTGTTGAAATTCAACCCGGCGTTGAAGGCTTAATCCACGTGAGCGAAATGTCATGGAGTCAGCATCTCCGTTCTGCACAAGATTTCTTGCATGTTGGCGACGAAGTTGAGGCCGTTATCCTGACGCTCGATCGCGATGAGCGCAAGATGAGCTTGGGTATCAAGCAACTGAAGGAAGATCCTTGGGAGGCTATTGAGGTGAAATATCCTGTAGGTAGCAAGCACACTGCAAAGGTTCGCAACTTCACTAACTTTGGTATCTTCGTTGAACTCGAAGAAGGTGTTGATGGCTTAATTCACATCAGCGACTTGTCATGGACGAAGAAAGTTAAACATCCTTCAGAATTCACCAATGTAGGGGATGAGATTGAAGTAGTTGTTTTAGACATCGATAAGGAAAATCGCCGTTTGAGCCTTGGCCATAAGCAGCTCGAAGACAATCCTTGGGATACTTATGAGACACTCTATACCCCAGGTTCTGTGCACGTAGGTAAGATTACACAGCTCATGGACAAGGGTGCAGTCATCACATTGAACGAAGGTGGTGAAGGTTTTGCAACACCCAAACACCTCGTGAAGGAAGATGGTTCGCAAGCACAACTTGGTGAAGAACTGCCCTTCAAGGTAATAGAGTTTGTGAAAGATACCAAGCGTATCATCCTCTCTCACAGCCGCACATTTGAAGAAGGCAAGGACGATGTCGTTGCAACGAAGCCCGCACGCAAGCACAGTGCGCACAAGGGTGATGCAGCTGCTCAAATCAACAACGTAACAGCCGGAACCTCTTTAGGCGACTTAGACGTGCTGGCTGATTTGAAAGCTAAGATGGAAAAAGGCGAATAATCATTCTTTTTCACTTCATATTAGGGGGTCTGCTTTGAAAAAAGCAGGCTCTTTTTTTGCACATACAAATATTTTATTTACCTTTGCAGCAATTAAAAACAAGGCGTTTCCATCCGTGAAACGTTATTCCATCAACAAAATATTTTCACATACAATTAGATATGTATAGTAAAGATGAGCTATTACCTAAAAGCATTCCGGATTTAAAAGTAATCGCAGAAGGCTTAGGTGCAACAATTCATGCCAATGATAGCCAAGAGGATATCATTTATGCGATACTCGACAAGCAAGCGATTGAAGAGGGAAACAAAAACCCCTTGACAACGAAAAGAAAACGCACACGCATTGCTAAAAAGGAGTCTGACCACGTATATAGCGTGAAAGGAAAAGCTGGAGAAAATCTCGACACAAAGAAAAAGACAACCAATTTGGAGCAGAAATCGCTCTTTAATGAAACTGATATGGAAGCAAAAACTGTTGAAGAAAACACAAAGGCCGAGAACCCCGAAGAGGTTTTGGCCACAATGCCCAAACACAGAGGACGGAAATCGAAAAAAGAACTTGAAATCATTGCTGCCGCAGAAGCTGCACAAAAGACACCTGATGCGGAAGAAACAACCGAAAATTCGGCCGCAGAAGAAAACGTTCCGGAAGCCAAAACCGCCGAGGCTGCTGGAAAAGAGGCTGCGAATGATGCGCCTGAAGCCACGGCTGCAACGCAAAAGCAGGCAGACATCCCCGAGTTTGCCATTCCCGAAGCACAATTCAACACGGCAGCCAACAGCGATAACGACAGCGAGAAAGAGGATCTGCTGGCACAACTGCAAGCCAAAATCAAAGACCGCGGCAAGGAGCGGAAGACCGCACCTGAAGAAACGCGCGCCGGTGTTTGGGAGGGCGACCCCGGCGACGGCACAGACTTTATCATTGCCGTTGACATCCCTATCGAAGATCAAGGTGCAGTGCCCAACTACGATATGTTTGACAACCCCACCATCGGCATGGCCAACCAGCAGAGTTTTCAACGGCAGGCTCCCACCCGACCCACCGAGGAGAAATTTGATTTTACCAATCTCATCAGCGCCAACGGCGTGCTCGAAGTGATGTCCGACGGCTACGGTTTCCTGCGTTCCAGCGACTACAACTACCTCTCATCGCCCGACGATGTCTACATCACCGCCAACATCATCAAGAAACACGGTTTGAAAACGGGCGATGTCATTGAATGCCATGTGCGCCCACCCCACGAAGGCGAAAAATATTTTCCACTCACCAGCATCGACAAAATCAATGGCCGCGACCCTGCCGAAATGCGCGATCGCATGCCCTTTGAACACCTCACCCCACTCTTCCCCGAAGAGAAATTTACGCTCTGTGGCGACCGCCGCACCACCAATCTCTCCACACGCATCGTCGACCTGTTCTCGCCCATCGGCAAAGGTCAGCGCGCCCTCATCGTGGCACAACCCAAGACGGGTAAGACCATCTTGATGAAAGACATTGCCAACGCCATCGCAGCCAATCACCCCGAGGCCTACTTGATGATGTTGCTCATCGACGAACGCCCGGAGGAAGTGACCGACATGGCGCGCACGGTGAATGCCGAAGTCATTGCTTCGACCTTCGACGAGCCGGCCGAACGACACGTGAAAATTGCCGGCATCGTGCTCGAAAAGGCCAAACGCATGGTGGAATGTGGCCACGACGTGGTGATATTCCTCGACTCCATCACCCGCTTGGCCCGCGCCTACAACACGGTGAGCCCCGCCAGCGGCAAGGTGCTCACGGGTGGTGTGGATGCCAACGCCCTGCAAAAGCCCAAACGCTTCTTTGGTGCAGCGCGCAACATCGAAGGCGGCGGCTCACTCACCATCATCGCAACAGCCCTCATCGACACGGGCAGCAAGATGGACGAAGTGATTTTCGAGGAATTCAAAGGCACGGGTAACATGGAGCTGCAGCTCGACCGCTCGCTCAGCAACAAGCGCATCTTCCCGGCTGTCAACCTCGTGGCTTCGAGCACCCGCCGCGACGATTTGCTACAAGACAAGACCACGCTCGACCGCATGTGGATATTGCGCAAATTCATCAGCGACATGAATCCCATCGAAGCCATGAACGCTATTCACAGCCGAATGGCGCACACGCGCGACAACGACGAGTTCCTGCTCTCGATGAATTCGTAGGCGTTGACCGCAAAACGAAACGAAAAATCTGCAGACACACGCTGTTTGCGGATTTTTCTTTTTGCAACAACGAAGGTGCAGCCACCGCGAAAATGTTTTTCCACCGTTGCCAAAAAGGTCGTTTGGCAGTAGTGCCTCGGGATTTTCTGCGCCGCAGGGTTGCACGTCAAAAAAAACCGAGTTTTTT
>ERZ772764.1506-NODE-1506-length-14568-cov-3.567422_pt1 | contig 14568 bp, 18 predicted proteins | sample MGYA00512163_ERZ772764 | MGnify/ENA primary metagenome ERZ772764 (study PRJEB29015, sample SAMEA2737903) | human oral metagenome | biome: human oral; feature: human-associated habitat; material: dental | place: China | collected 2094 ... | reverse complement strand
CCAAGATCCGCATTAGCAAACGCCGCCGCTTTTTTCAAATAACCAAAGGCTTCGATCACTTCATGTGGCATAGAAGCCGCAGGACCAATTTTAAAATTATTACGGGATCGTTCGGTTTGCGCCGCCCAATACTTATCCGCCGGAACCTGAACTTCACCCATAGTGTCTTTTTCAATACGAAATGCCATTGTGATACTCCTGTCAATAGAATAAAAAAAGTCGTTGGAATTCTAACACTTAGGGGTTATCAATGGAACGTAGCCAAAATACTAAAAATAAGTTTTGTGATTTAGATCATAAAAGTTGAGGTATGCCTGAATTATAACCGTACAAATCTCACACTATGTTGCAGTAATAATTTCATCGGATCTTCATCCATACCAATAGTTTTTTCTTTTAATTCAATAAGTTTCATACGCAAATGGGCAAGCTCATGGATGCGTTTGGCAACATCTTTAATATGACGGTCAAGTAAACGATTAATTTCTTCAGTGCGTTGTTCGTTGTGATTTTCCAATGAAAGCAGGGTTTTAATTTCATTAAGGGATAAATCCAAACTACGGCAATTGCAAATAAAAGAAAGACGTTGAACATGTTCTTCATCGTATTTGCGGAAATTGCCGTTGGTGCGATGCGGTGCCGGCAGTAAACCTTGTTTCTCATAGAAACGAATGGTTTCTACGGTACAACCCAATGCATCGGCTAATTGACCTATTCTCATCTTCTCTCCTAAATAGCGCTTGACTCTGAAGTTACTTCATATTTTATTATAAGTCCTAATTTCGTAATAAAGTAAAGGAGAGAAAAATGGAATTCAAAAAAATCGCCTTGAATTTGGCCATACTTTTAACCGCCACCTTTGCCAAGGCGCATAATGTATGGCTAGAACCCACGTCATCGCAAGGCGAATACGTGATGAAATTCGGCCACGAAGAAACCGAAAATTATCCGCAATCCAAAATCCAATCGATCCAAGTCTTAAATTCTCAAGGAAAATTAACCCCGCTTGAGTACCAATTCAAAAATGGCGAAGCCTATTTGACGCCCCAATCCGAACTCGTATTCCTTGAATTTAACAATGGCGTTTGGTCAAAATTGCCGAACGGTAAATATGTAGAAAAAACCAAACGCGAAGCACCAAACGCGGAATTTAGCACTAATCCGATAAAATTTGGCAAAGCGATTCTAAAATGGGGCGAACAAGCCTTTTACGCGCATAACGTGGCCTACGAACTGATACCTCAAAGTGTAGCCGAGGCCGGTAAACCGCTTGCCATTCTTGTATTGCACAACGGCAAACCGGTGCAAGGGATTAAAGTTGGCACCGGTGAAGACGCACCGTTTAATTTAACCGATGAGAAAGGCATCGCCGAATTTACTCCGCGCAAAGGTGCCAATAAAGTTTGGGCGGAATTTAATGAAGCTGTGTCGAATAATCCGGATTACGATCGCCGTTCAATTGAATACATGCTGACTTTTGACGCCAATTAATCGGAAGGTTTATGAAAATTTTGTCGTTTTTCACTGCACTTTTAAGTCTTTTCTTCGTGGCGCACGCACAAGCCCACGCACTTCATGTATTTGCTCAATATGATGGGCAAATGCTTTCCGGCAAAGCCTATTATTCCGATATGACGCCTGCTGCCGAAACCTATTTGGAAGTGCAACGTTCCGGCGTCGAAGAACCGATTTTAGCGAGTAAAACGGATGCGCAGGGCGCGTTTAATCTGACCGTGCCGGATATTGCAAATAGCACATTAAAAGTGGTGGTAGAAGGCGAAGAAGGACATCGTGCGACCATTACGGCGGATCGCATCGCCACTTCAAATAACAAGGGAGCGGATTTGATGTTATTGCGTGAAGACATCGCTCATTTAAAAACCCAAATTTATCTGCGCGATATTTTGGGCGGCATCGGTTATATCGTCGGGATTATCGGCCTATTTGCGTGGTGGAACGCACGGAAAAGCAAAAGCGAAATTGAGAAGGAACGAATCTGATGCATTTATCTGAAGGCGTACTACACGCACCGGTTCTATTGGCCAATGCGGTGCTCGCAGCAGGGGGCGTCGCAATTGGTTTGCGCAAACTTGAACAAGAGCGCTTACCGCTTACCGCATTATTCGCCGCCGCATTTTTTGTGGCCGGCACCATTCACGTGCCGGTCGGCATCGGCAGCGTACATTTGATATTAAACGGCATGGCTGGGCTTTTCCTCGGTTGGACGGTATTTCCCGCGTTTCTGATTGCATTATTGTTGCAAGTTTTGTTTTTCTCCTTCGGCGGCTTTGCCGTATTGGGCGTAAATCTGTGTATTATGGCGATTCCCGCCGTCATCGCCCATTATTTATGGCGCGCGCGTTTACGCCCGCAAATGAGCTTAAAAGATCGTCTGTTTGTCGGTATCGGGGCGGGCGTCGTTGGTGTAGGCGGCGCGGCGGCCTTAGCCTCTTTGGAATTAATGCTGGATGGCGGCAAAAGCTACACGGATCTGGTCTGGTTACTTTTGGCTTCGCACTTGCCGGTATTTGTGTTAGATAGCGTAATTAGCGTTGGTGTGATTAGCCTACTGTGCAAAATGTACCCCGACGCGCTAAATCCTTCCGTATTAGCGTCCTCATGAACAAAAATCTCAGCAATTGTCTGCCGCACTTTTCCCCGTCTTCCTTTTTAGCACCGCATTGGCGCCTTATTGGACTGTTTTTTTGGGGCTTAATCATTAGCGTTCTAACGGACTTCGCCTACTTGATTGGGCTCAATGCGGTGCTAATTTTGACCTTCGCCATCTTACTTTTGCGCAGCCAAAAATCTCTATCGCCTTATTGTAAACGCGGGATCGCCTTACTGATTTTTATCGCCTTGATTTGGGCGACGTTAAGTTGGCGCATCGAACAGAACCGCATTGAACTCAATCCGCAAGGCATTTTGCTGGCCGAAATCTTAACCTTGCGTATGAATTTACTGCTGTTTTCCCTTTGGCTTTTTTTATGGAACATTAGCGATGCGGTGCTGTTACAAGCATTGAGCAAATTGCCGTTGCCGAAAAAATTATTGCAACTGTTTATTTTAACGGTGCGCTATATTGCGCTTTTGAGTAAGCTTCGCCAAAAAATGGATCGCGCAATGCGCGCGCGCGGATTTCGTCCCGGCGTGAATCGTCGCACCCTTTATGTGATTGCACAGTCGGTTACGTTATTATTAATTCATGCCTTATTAAAAGCGGAAACGGCGCAAATTGCGTTGAAATGTCGCGGCTTTCAATTCACTCAAAAGAAGGAAAACGAAAATGTTGTCCGTTAAAAATCTTTGTATTGAACGCCATGGCACGCCGATTATTAACGATTTAAGTTTCACTTTGGCGGGACAAACCCGCTTGTTTGTACAAGGCGAAATCGGCACCGGCAAAACCACCTTGCTACTAGCATTGCTCGGTTTTGTACCAATTACACGAGGCGAAATCACCCTATTCGGAAAAATTTGCCGCCGAGAAAAGGACTTTGCGCCGTTTCGCGGTCCGATCGGCATTTGTTTCCAAAATGCCGATGATCAACTATTTGGCCCGACGGTATTGGACGACGTGGCATTTGGCCCCTTGAATCAAAACATCGCGCGTGAACAGGCTTATCGGATTGCCGAGCAACAACTTGAGCGTCTTGGTATCGAGCATTTAAAAGATCGTACGGTGCACACGCTTTCCGGTGGCGAGAAAAATTTCACCGCCCTTGCCGGTGTGTTGGCGATGCGACCAAAAATTTTACTATTGGATGAACCGACCAACGGGCTGGATCGAAAAAATAGCGAAAAATTGCTTGCATTGTTGCGCGAATTGCGTTTGCCAATGCTGATTTCCTCGCATCATCAAGGATTTATCCGCCGCTTAGCGGACGAAATTATTAGTTTATGATCTCTATCAAAAACAGAGACTTTGATTGTGTTATCCTTGTTGCAAATTTGTTGAAATCTAATTTCAACATCCAGCAACGGAGGATTTATGTGTACAACCTGTGGCTGCGGACATCCGGATCAGGTCCGCATTGGCGAGCTGCCGCACCGTCATTCTGACGACGATGCGCAAGAATATACAACGCCAAATTTTTCTCATTCTACCTTTCATTTCAACAAGCCCACCGAACCAGATGATACGCAAAAACGTCTGCTAAAAATCGAACAAGATGTGTTAGGCAAAAATAATCGGCTAGCAGATCACAACCGTGCTTTCTTTGAAAAACAACATATTTTGGCGTTAAATCTGGTATCCAGCCCCGGTTCCGGCAAAACCACGCTTTTAACAACTACGCTAAACGCGTTGAAAAACGACTGTACTTGCTATGTAATTGAAGGCGACCAACAAACAGAAAATGATGCCGATCGCATTCGCGCTACCGGCGTGCCGGCAATTCAAGTAAACACAGGCAAAGGCTGTCATTTGGATGCGCAAATGATCGGTGAGGCTATGGTGAAATTACGTCCAAAAGCCGACAGTATTCTGTTTATTGAAAATGTGGGAAATTTGGTTTGCCCGTCAGAGTTTGATCTCGGTGAAAAAGCTAAGGTGGTGATTTTGTCCGTGACCGAAGGCGAAGATAAACCGTTGAAATATCCACATATGTTTGCCGCTTCCGGTTTGATGATTCTGAATAAAGTGGATTTATTGCCGTATTTAAATTTCGACGTAGCGCAATGCATTGCCAATGCGAAACGCGTGAATCCAAGTATTGAAGTGATTCAACTTTCCGCCACCACGGAACAAGGCCTGGGCGATTGGTTGAACTGGCTAGAAAACCAAAGAAAACAAGGATAGTTAATGCGATTTGTCGATGAATTTCGCGATCCTGAGCTCGCCCGCAGTTTAGTGACGCAACTTGAAAAACTGATGGAAAAGCTCCCACACTTCACAGAGGAAAACCCACTGTATTTAATGGAAGTGTGCGGCGGTCATACGCATACGATTTTTAAATTCGGCTTGGATCGCTTATTGCCGAAAAGTATTGAGTTTATCCATGGCCCCGGCTGCCCGGTATGCGTATTACCGATGGGGCGAATTGATGTATGCATTGAAATTGCGCTCAAACCCGATGTGATTTTCTGCACTTTCGGCGACGCTATGCGTGTGAAAGGTCGTCAAGGTTCGCTGTTAGAAGCGAAAGCCAAAGGCGCGGATGTACGAATCGTATATTCACCCTTGGATGCGTTAAATATCGCGCAAAATAATCCCGATAAAAAAGTGGTGTTTTTTTCCCTTGGCTTTGAAACCACGATGCCAAGCGCGGCGGTTACACTGCAGCAAGCGAAAAAACTGAGCACGAAGAATTTCTGGATTGTCTGCCAGAACATCACGATTATTCCGACTTTGCACAGTTTGTTGGCGCAAGATCACGTGAAAATTGATGGCTTCATCGCACCGGGACATGTAAGTATGGTAATAGGCACGAAGCCGTATCAAAGTATTGTCGATAAATATCACAAACCCTTTGTGATTACCGGTTTTGAACCCTTGGATATTTTACAGGCGATTGTAATGCTTGTTCGGCAATTTGTGGATGGCCGTTGCGAAATCGAAAACCAATATAAACGCATTGTGGATAATCACGGCAATTTGCTTGCGCAACACGCCATGCAAGAAGTATTTCAACTAAAAGAAAGCAGCGAATGGCGCGGATTAGGCGAAATTGAACAATCCGGCGTGGAACTTACCGAGGCTTATCGCCAATTTGACGCCGAAATTTACTTCCAAAGCCAAGCGCAACAAGTGGCCGACGATCCAAATTCTCGCTGCGGCGATGTGCTGACCGGACGCTGCAAACCCTCCGATTGCCCGCTATTCGGCACCAATTGCAATCCGGATAATGCTTACGGCGCATTAATGGTATCTTCCGAAGGTGCTTGCGCGGCTTATTATCAATATCGTAGAGAATAAAGAATGAATAATATTATCACCATGGCGCACGGTAACGGTGGTGCGGCAATGCAACAATTAATTCAAGACTATTTTATGAAAGCCTTTGCCAACCCGATTTTAGCGCAAGGCGAAGATCAAGCGCGTATTCCTTTGGCCGAGCTGACACAACAAGGCGAAATCCTTTCGTTTAGTACCGATAGTTTTGTGATTGATCCTATTTTCTTCCCGGGCGGCGACATCGGCAAACTGGCAGTGTGCGGTACAGCGAATGATGTCTCAGTATGCGGTGCGGTACCGAAATATCTTTCTGCCGGCTTTATTTTAGAAGAAGGCTTGCCGCTTAGCGAACTGCAACAAATTATTCAATCCATGGCGGAAACCGCAAAGGCAGCCGGTATTCAAGTGGTAACCGGTGATACCAAAGTGGTGCAAAAAGGCGCAGTGGATAAGATATTTATCAACACCAGCGGCATCGGTGTTATTCCAAAAGGGCTGGACTGGGGCGTTCATCAAATTCAGGCGGGTGATAAAATTATCGTCAGTGGCACCATCGGTGATCACGGGGCGACTATTTTAAATTTACGCGAAAAATTAGGCATTCAAACGGATTTGCACAGCGACTGCGCAGTACTTTATCCGTTAATTGAATGCTTACGTGAGATCGACGGTGTGAAAGCCGTGCGCGATGCCACCCGTGGCGGTGTCAATGCGGTGCTACATGAGTATGCTAATGCGCAAGCGTTGGGCATTCATATTGATGAGCAGGCGTTGCCAATTCGCCAAGAAGTGCGCGGTATTTGTGAATTGCTCGGACTTGAAGCCTTAAACTTCGCCAACGAGGGGAAACTTGTGATTGTCGCTTCGGCAAACAAAACAGCGGAAATTTTGACTGCACTTCATGCGCACCCGTTAGGCAAAAATGCTGCTGTGATTGGCGAAATGACGACGGATAAAAAAATACGTTTAATGGGCGTGTTCGGACAAAGTCGTTTACTGGATTTACCGACTAATGAACCGTTACCTCGAATTTGTTAAATTTTTAATAGAAATTTTCAATTAATACTTTAAATTCGAATCATAATCCTTATTTAACTTATATCATGTTGTCTGAGGCGTGTAATTGTAATAGCCCCTTAGTTATTAAGATTTAAAAAGGAAATAAAAAGGAAAAGTATGGCGGAGAAAAATTATTACGATGTATTGGGCGTAGCAAAAGATGCCGATCTCAATACCATTAAAAAAGCATATCGCAAATTAGTGCGTCAATATCATCCTGATGTGAGTAAAGATCCCGATGCGGTGAAAAAAACGGCGGAAGTCAATGAGGCTTACGAGATTTTAAAAGATCAAGAAAAACGCGCCGAGTATGATGAAATGTTGGCCAACCCTTATGGTGCGGCTCAAGGTGCTAATCCGTTTAGTCGGGGTAACCCATTCGGCGGTGAAGGCGGTGGATTTCATCGTTATGAATTCCATTCCGACGGCGATGGCGCTTTTGGACAAGCTAATTTCAATTTTGAGGATTTATTTGGTTCATTTGGTCGTACTGCGCAAGCACGTGCGCGTCAAACCGGTCCAATAAAAGGCGACGATCAACATGCGGAATTTACCATCGACATCGCTACCGCTTATAACGGCGCGGCACGTAGCGTAACCTTAAATGTACCAACACTAGACGAATACGGACACGGTGTTTATCAAGCGAAAACGTTGAATATCAAAATTCCGAAAGGCATTACTGAAGGACAACAGATTCGATTAAGCGGTCAAGGATTGCCGGGCTTAAACGGCGGTGAAAACGGCGATCTATACTTAAAAATAAAATTCGACGAAAAGCCGGATCTTTACGTCAAAAATAAAAAAGACGTATATCAAATTATTGATGTAAAACCTTGGGACGCTGTCTTAGGCGGTAAAATCATTGCCGATACCGTTGCCGGTCGCTTACAAATCAACTTGCCGGAAAACAGCCAAAGCGGTAAAAGCATTCGTTTGAAAGGCAAGGGTATTCCGGCGAAAGAAGCAGGGGATTTGTATTTGAATATTCGCATTGTCGTACCAAGCGTGCAAAGCGATGCAGATCGTGCAGCATGGAAAGCTTTAGCCACACATTTTAACGGCAAGACAGCATAAGGAATTGAGGAGATCACATGAAGGACATTGATATTACATTGACTTTTAATGAAATCTTAAACGTATGCGCTTGCGATCGCCAATGGTTGCTGGCATTAATTGAAGAAGGTGTAATTACCGTGGACGGCGATCCGGAACAGGCTATTTTCAGCGGTTTTCAAATGGGACGTATTCGCCGTGCCGGACGAATTGGTCGCGATTTTGAAGCCAGCGTACCGGCGCTAGGATTGATTCTTCAATTATTAGATGAAGTCGAAGAGTTGCGGAAAGGAACTCGGCCTATCGCCATTACTGAAAATAATTCGTGAAAAATACGCTTGTCATCGACATGAATCTGAATGCGCAACTTACCTTGCGCATTCGCATTAATACGATGAGCCATATCCGGGCTAAATATGCGTTCGCGGCGTCGCTCTAAGCCTAATCTCCCTCCCCGCATCAGCACCATTGAGATCCGTTTTCAGCACCGCATTGAAATCATCTTTCAATACGGCATTACTATGTTCGAGTATAACGAAATTATACGTGCGCATGACGGCGTGTTCAGCTAAGCAGCGCCGTTACATAAAATTTGCCGTCAGTGCCCCAATTACCGTCATCAGCTACATCGCCAAAATTGATTTTACTTAAGGTAGCTTCGCCACGATTGCATAGCCTTCCATTAGGCCTTCCACGCGATATGAAGAACCGGCCGTAATAAAAGCGGCTTCGCCTTGTTCAAGGTTCAATGCGGTGCTCTCAGCGCAGTCTAACTTCACTTGTCCTTTCATCACCATCAAAATCGCAGCGCTTTGTGTCGTTAAGTGGTGGGTTTCACCGCATTCGTATCGAATGTTTTGCAAGGCGAAGTCTTTTGCCGGCGTGGAATAAGTAAATACGCGCGATGCTTGCGGCGCAACCGGGATAATTTGTGGTTCCACTTCACGGCAATCGACGATTTTCAGCAATTCCGGAATATCCACATATTTCGGTGTCAAGCCACCGCGAATAACATTATCTGAACAAGCCATCAGTTCGATATTTTGTCCGCGTAAATAAGCGTGTGGAATGCCGGCTTCTTGGTAAATGCCTTCGCCGATTTTGCAATGAACGATATTAAATAGATAAAAACAAATTAAGCCCGCATCAAGTTTTTGTGGAGAAATCTCCATCGCATCCATTGTATAAAGCAGCCAATAATCCGGATTCGTTAAATCCAGTTTATCGGCGGTATAAGCGGCGTAGTTTTGTTCAATAAACGGGACGAGCCATTGAGCCAGCGAGGCCTGATCCGCTTGCATTATCTCGGCATAGAAATCGTGCAAATCTTGTTTGCGTAATTTTTCCGCCAATGGCGCAAGCGATGGACGACATTCGAACGCGGCGAGAATTTTATCTTTGCATTTAAAACCGTGCAGTAACCAAAAATCCGATAAGGCAATCATCATTTCCGGTTTGTGATTATCGTCTTTGTAAATGCGTTTTGGATCGTTCAAATCAATGCCTTTAGCATTTTCTGCGGCAAAACCAATTTCCGCTTGCCGTTTCGTCGGATGAAGTTGAATAGAAAGCGGTTTCGCCACATCCAAAATTTTCAGTAAATACGGCAACGCATGACCAAAAAGCGCCGTACTTTGCGCCCCCAATGCGGTGCTATTTTGGCATACAAAGTCGTTAAGCGGTTGAATTTTACCTTTCGTTTCAAGTGCGGAGGGCGCAGAAGCATGCGCGCCTAACCAATATTCGGCGTAATGTTGGTTTTCTTCGGCGGGAATATTCAATAATTGCGGAATATAATGGCGTCCACCCCAAATATAATGCCGGAGGGCACCGACGAGTTTATAAATCATAATTTTCTCTTTGTAGAAATAAAAAATCCGCTCAACGGCGGACTTTTCAGGGATAACAAAAACTATTTTTTGAGTACCAACACGATGGATTCACCGGCAACCACTTCGCCCGCTTTTTTCTCGATGTTGGAAATTTCGTCCATATTAGAAACTACAACCGGCGTTAATACGGATTTTGCTTTGGATTCTAATAATTCAAGATCAAATTCAATCACCGTATCGCCGCGTTTTACAGCTTGGCCTTCTTGGGCGATGCGGGTAAACCCTTCGCCTTTTAATTCCACAGTATCAATGCCGAAGTGAACGAATAATTCAATCCCTTCTTTTGATTCCATTGAAAATGCGTGGTTGGTTTCGAAAATTTTACCGATAACGCCATCAATCGGGGCTACGATCTTGTTGCCTTTCGGACGGATAGCGATGCCATCACCAACGATTTTTTCAGAGAACACAACATCAGGTACATCTTCGATATTTACGATTTCACCTGAAAGCGGTGCATAAATTTCGACTTCTACCGATTTGTTCTCTTTAGAACCGAATAATTTGTCAAATAAGCCCATTTTAATCTCCTATCCATTAAAGATGGCCGGCATTTTAACGCAAAACCTTAATTTTGTATCTAGTTTAGCGCTTTTTCTGCCAAAAATTCTTCAATTAACCGCTCGATTTGTGCTGCAGTCGGTTGCTGTAACGCCTTATCTGCAAGCGCTTTTGCATCTTGGAAATTCACGTTACGGATTAACTTTTTAATGCGCGGTACGGAAATCGCACTCATACTGAACTCGTCTAAACCCATACCGAGCAACAATAAGGTTGCGTGTTCGTCACCGGCCAATTCGCCACACATTCCTGTCCATTTACCTTCGGTGTGCGACGCATCAATGACTTGTTTAATTAAACTGAGCACAGACGGTTGCATTGGATTATAAAGGTGAGAAATCAATTCGTTACCACGATCGACCGCTAAAGTATATTGGGTTAAGTCATTAGTACCGATGCTAAAAAAATCGACTTCTTTTGCTAAGAATTTTGCGTTCACCGCAGCAGACGGCGTTTCCACCATCACGCCAATTTGAATGTTTTCATCAAACGCTTTCCCTTCCGTACGCAATTCCGCTTTTAAGATTTCCATCACGGATTTTAATTCACGAATTTCTTCCACCGAAATAATCATCGGGAACATCACCGCCAATTTACCGAATGCGGAAGCTCTTAACACAGCGCGTAATTGCGCATGAAGAATTTCACGACGATCTAAAGCAATCCGAATTGCGCGCCAGCCCAAGAATGGATTCATTTCTTTCGGTAAATCCAGGTAGGGCAAATCTTTATCGCCACCGATATCCATCGTGCGAAGTACCACTAAGCGGCCATCCATCGCTTCTACCACTTCTTTATAAGCAATGAACTGCTCTTCTTCGGTCGGCAATTGATCACGATGCATAAATAAAAATTCGGTACGATATAGCCCTACCCCCTCAGCACCGTTACGATGAGCGCCGTCGCAGTCGCGAATGGTTCCGATGTTTGCCACCACGTCCACTTTATGACCGTCTAAAGTAATTGCCGGAAGATCTTTTAATTTCGCCAATTCCGCTTTTTCTTCCGCTAGCTTTGCTTCCAATGCTTTTAATTCATCAATTTGAGCTTGAGTCGGATTGATATAAATTCTGTTATTTACCGCGTCAAGAATTAAGAAATCACCGGTATTGACTTGTTCGGTGACATTATTTGTGCCCACAATCGCCGGTAATTCTAAAGAACGCGCCATGATAGACGTATGAGAAGTACGACCGCCAATGTCGGTGATGAAGCCAAGCACTTTCTCAAGATTAAGCTGTGCAGTTTCGGATGGGGTTAAATCATATGCTACAAGAATCGATTCCTCGTTAATATCGCCAAGATCGACAATCGGCATACCTAAAATATTTTTAATTAAACGATTACCGATATCACGAATATCACCGGCTCGCTCTTTCAAATATTCATCATCAATTTCCGACAGCATCGCCACTTGTTGATCGATAATTTTGCTTGCTGCGACGCTAGCGTTAACGTTATGTGAACGAAGATAATCTAAAATTTCCTCTTCTAATTCTTCGTCTTCAAGAATCATTAAGTGGCCTTCAAAAATCGCCGCTTTTTCTTCACCCAATGAAGCGAATGCTCGATCCTTAATGGAATTTAATTGCTCAACAGCGGCATTTCTGCCCTCATAAAAGCGTGCCACTTCAGCTTCAACTTGATCATCTGTAATTTTAGTCGTATCAAGAACGATTTTTTCTTCTTTAAGCACTAATGCCTTACCAAAGACAATACCTGGGGATGCGGGAATACCTGAGATCATGTTCACCTTCCGAAACAATTTAATAGGGGTCAAACAAAACTATAGCCATAAAATACCGCAACATTTCCCGAGTACCTAAACCGGAGCAAACTTAAAACGGATTTTATGGCTATATTCAAAATTATTCTAAAGTTGGAATTAATGCGACTAAATGCTCGACAGCTTGTTGCTCGTCTTCACCCTCTGCAGAAATAGTGATCACTGTCCCTTGCGTTAAACCTAAAGTTTGTAACTTAAACAAACTTTTCGCACTAGCACTTTTCCCTGCGGATGTCACAGTGATATCAGAAACAAAGCCTTTTGCTTCTTTGACGAATTGTGCAGCCGGACGAGTGTGCAAACCGTTAGGAGCTGTGATTTCGACATCTTTTGAAAACATATGTTACCTCTATTTAGTAATTGTTTAATTTTAAAATAGCCAGATTCAAAAAATCCGCGATAGTATCCTTGCTAAAGGCTAAATAATCAAGGAAAAACGGGAAAAACTTGCGTTATGTCGTAAAACAAAAGTATTCCTATATGTCCAAATGTTATCTTATTTGCATGAAATTGAATCAAAGCGTAGAAAAATGTCGTTGTGATTTGGTTTCCGATAAACTCGCTATGAGCTTATGATAATTATCATAACGAACTGAAGAGATGCGCCCCGCCGCTACTGCATCGCGTAATGCACAGCCGGGATCATTTAAATGTTTGCAATCGCGAAATTTACAGGTGCCAAGTACATATTGAAATTCGCGATAACCTTTAGTAATTTGCTCCGCATCCAAATGCCACAAACCGAATTCACGAATGCCCGGCGAATCAATCAAATTCCCGCCTTGCGGCAAATGGTATAAACGAGAAGAGGTCGTCGTGTGCTGACCTAAACCCGAAGTTTCGCTAATGCTTCCCACCACCGCATTCACGGACGGCAAGATGCGATTGATTAAGCTGGATTTCCCTACGCCCGATTGCCCAACGAAAATTGATGTGCCTTCACTTAAAAGCGCGCTCAGTTTTTCCATATTTTTTCCGTTTTGTGCAGAAATAATCATCGTTTGGTAACCGATATCGCGGTAAATTTGCAGTTGCGCCTCCACTTCGTTTTCTTGCTGTTGCGACAACAAATCACCTTTATTGACGACAATCAGCGGTTCAATGCGGGCGGTTTCACATACCACAAGATAGCGATCAATAATATTCAAAGAAAGCGCAGGCAACATGGCGGAAACAATAATAATGCGGTCGATATTCGCCGCAATTGGTTTCAAGCCGTCATAATAATCAGGACGTGCGATTTCATTACGACGCGGATGAATTGCCTCAATTACACCGCTGACACCTTGTAATTGTTGATTGCCTTTACGCCACACCACATGATCGCCCACCACCACGCCTGATAAAGCACGACGCAAATTACAACGATAAACCTCGCCTTGCGCATTTTCTACATCCGCATGCGCGGAATAACGCGTCACCACAATACCTTCTTGCGACTCGCCGAGCATTTCGTCTTGCCATTCAATGTCCTTTCTTTTATGACGATGCAAGGTTTTGGCGTTGTTAGCTTGAATACGGCGGGTTTGGTTTTGGGTAAGTTTACGTTTAGCCATAAAAGTGCGGTCGTTTTCTGCGAAGTTTCTGCTAAAATGAAAAAAATTTCACATAGGATACCTTATATTATGCAATTAGATAAACAAAATCTGATTTGGCTCGACTTAGAAATGACGGGCTTAGATCCGGAAAAAGAACGTATTATTGAAATTGCCACCATCGTCACCGATAAAAATCTCAACATTCTGGCCGAAGGCCCTGTCTTGGCGGTACATCAAAGTGACGAATTGCTAGGCAAAATGTCTGATTGGTGCGTAAAAACGCACACGGCGAACGGCCTGGTGGAACGTGTCAAAGCCAGTAAACTCACCGAACGAGCAGCGGAATTACAAACCTTAGATTTTTTAAAACGCTGGGTGCCGAAAGGCGCATCGCCGATTTGCGGCAACAGCATCGCGCAAGATAAACGTTTTTTGTACAAATATATGCCGGATTTGGCGGATTATTTTCATTATCGCCATATCGATGTCAGCACCTTGAAAGAACTTGCCGCCCGTTGGAAACCGGAAGTATTGGAAGGATTCCAAAAAGGCAACACGCACTTGGCTCTGGACGATATTCGCGAATCCATCAAAGAACTCGCTTATTATCGCGATCATTTCATCAAATTGGATTAAAACTTCGCCAAGCGGCGCATTTTACAAATTTTGCCCTTGCAAGGCATTAAAATATTCGTATAATGTCGCCCCATTCACTGATGTGAATTTGCGGGAATAGCTCAGTTGGTAGAGCACGACCTTGCCAAGGTCGGGGTCGCGAGT
>ERZ772764.1500-NODE-1500-length-14606-cov-8.076971_pt1 | contig 14606 bp, 11 predicted proteins | sample MGYA00512163_ERZ772764 | MGnify/ENA primary metagenome ERZ772764 (study PRJEB29015, sample SAMEA2737903) | human oral metagenome | biome: human oral; feature: human-associated habitat; material: dental | place: China | collected 2094 ... | reverse complement strand
GGACTATATTCTTAATGATTTGGTTTGTAACTGGATTACCAATAGGAGTAGAAGGAGTTATTCACTTAACAGGAATGTAAAAAATTTAATCTAATTTTTATAGTTAGTATATAAAAGATAAGAAACTAGTGCAATAAAAAGTGCTAGTTTCTTTTTTCTTTAATAAAAAAAGGATTAATCCCTTTTTAGAAACTAATCCCTTTAATCTTTTTATAAAGTTGAATTATAGTAATTCATCTTTAACTTTGTTTTCTAACCAATCTTCAACTTTAGAAGTGATTTCATCAGTATCAAATGAAGCATCTATTGCAAGTCCCATAAATTTATCTCCATCAATAACTGCTTCAGAAGCTTCAAAATCATATCCATCAGTAGAAGTAAATCCAACTATTTTAGCTCCTTTAGGTTCAACAGCATCATAGAAATGTTTCATAGCTTCAACATAGTTAGCTCCAAATATTGCAGCATCTCCTACACCAACAAATGCAACAACTTTTCCAGAGAAATCCATATCAGCAACTTCATCAATAACAGAAGCCCAATCATCTTGTAATTCTCCCATTCCATAAGTTGGAGAAGCCATTATAATGTTATCAAAAACTTCCATTTCAGCAACACCATTAGCAACATCAAATACTTGTGCATCTCCTAATTGAGCAGCTATGATATCAGCAACTTCTTGAGTTTTTCCTCCTGTAGTTCCAAAAAATATACCAACTGTTTTCATTTAAAATTACCTCCTTAAAATATACTATCTTAATTGTATAATTTTAGCTAATTATTGTCAAGTATTTTTAAAGTTATTATATATTCCAATAATCAAGGGATAAATTTTTAGACTGATATATAAAGATAAAATAGAAATTATCAGTAAAATTATTAAAATTATAGTTGAGAAAAATTTATATTTATGATATAATTAAGGTGTATTAAATTGTACTTATAAAGTTTAAAAGTAGGTGTTAGTTATGTTATTAAATACTCAAAATATAAATGAAATAACTGATTTTTTAAATACTTTATCTTTCAATGATTTTAAAAATATTGTTGAACAATATTCTAATAAAAATAATGCTAATTTTGATACTCAAATGGAAACTATGGTTACTATGAGTTTACAATCAAGATTAAATAAATTAGGTGTTAATTGTACTTGTCCTAAATGTAATTCAGCTTTAAAGGTAAAAAATGGTAAAAGAAAGAATGATATTCAAGAATATAAATGTAAAGAATGTGGAACTAAATTTACTGCCTTTACTAATACTATTCTTGAAAAAACTAGATGGCATTGGGATATATGGGTTAAAGTATTAGAGATGACTATTAATAACTTCTCTATAAAGAAAATGGCTAATATCTTAGAAAATGATTATGGTTGTACTAATATTAATGAAAAAACAGTTTGGTTATGGAGAATGAAATTAATTCATTCTATTGCTACTTTACCTATGCCTAAATTAAATGGTGTTATACAAGTAGATGAAACTTTTATAAGAGAAAGTCAAAAAGGTAGTAGAGAATTAGTAAGTTATATAAATGGAGAAGAAAGAACTGCTAGATATGGAAGAGTATCATCAAAATATGGAATTATGGGAACAGAATTTGCAACTGTTACAACTGCTATTGACAGTAGTGGTTATTCTGTATGTAAAGTTACAGGTTTAGGAAAATTGACTAATGAAATGTTTATTGATTTATTTTCTGATTATTTTGATAATCCCTCATATATATGTAGTGATGGCAATTTAGTATATGAGAAATATTGTGAGATATTTAATGTTCCACATTATATAAAACCCTCTAATTATAGTGATATATTATTAAAGAATGGATATGATGATTGTAAGACTGTTGAAGATAGGAAAAACTAATGTTAAAACTATATAATAATGATTTAATAGATAAAATAACATACAAAGGAAGATTAAACTACATAGAATTTAAAAATCTTAAAACAAACAATAAATTAAGCCTAGCAAGAGTAAATGAACTTCATAAAGATTTAAAGAAATTTATATACACTGATAAAACTAATGTAAGTACAAAATATTTAGAAGATTACATAGGCTTTTTTACATACCTTAAAAATTGGAAAGTAAGATTTAATCATTATCCTAGTTCTAAAAAAGATATAGAACAAATTTTTGAAGAAATATTAACTGCAAAAGTAAATTACACTATAAATGATATTAAAACTAAGGAACTTGATTTACCAAAGCCTAGTGGAAAATATATGAATATATTAATAGAAGAAACTAAAAAAGTGAGAGAAATAACTAAAAATAAATATTTTAAATTCAATGAAGAAGATGGAGTTGTAACATTCAATAAAAGAGAATATTTACTTGATATTCCTAGATACAAGCTATATAACTTATGTAAAGAATATAATATTAAAAGATTTAGAAAACTTGCTATATGGAGTATAGTTACTTTATTATTAAAACAATCTGATATAGATATTAAAATTTATCAATTATTAGAAAAGGATAGATATTTAAGAAATAATGATGAATAATATATTGAACAAAAAAAGTATTCTTTTTTGAAAAATTTAATTTTTGTTTTAAATTTGCAAAAGTGTTTTTTTTAGTACAATCTAATATATAGAATTTTATATGTTAGGAGTGTACTATTTAATGAAAAGATTTGAAATAGGTGAAAAAATTGGAAATAATTATTTAACAACAAATTATGAAAATGATGAGTATAGTTATCCAAAAGCATTTAAGGAAGCAGGAATAACTTTTATTCCTATAAGAGGAAAAAAAGCTCCTGTAAAGGGGTATAAGGCTTTGGACAGAAGATTTACAAGAGGTGATATTTCTATTCTTGTTGAAACTAAGCAAGATTATGAAGATGATAAAGAGGCTATATCTCAATTATCTGCATATATCCAATATGAAAAAGAATTAACTGGAAATAAAATTATAGCAATTTTAGCTAATACAAATGATGATAAAATTATGGTTTGGCGGGGAGCGATTTCAGATAATAATTTTATGCCAAAAGAAACTACAATGAAAACTTTTGAAGAATATGCTGATTTTTATTCGTATAAAATAAATGACAAAGAAAAAGTAATGCAAAATACATATAAATTAAATGAAACTCTACATAAATATGGGATATCTGAAAAATTAAGAAGTCAATTTGTAGCAACTTGTTTATTAGCATTAAAAAATGATTTAGATTTTGAAAACACTAACCTTACAGTTAAACAAATAATAACAAAAATAAAAGAAATTTTTGAAGACCTTTTAACTGAAAATTTAGAAAAGGCTACAAAAATAGCTGTACTAAATAAAAATATTTTAGAATCTCAAGATATAAAAAACTTACCAATAGAAAATTTTAGAATTATCTTAAGAGATATTAAAGAAGATATTTTGCCTTTTATTAATGATAAAAGCACAGCAGGACAAGATTTGTTAAATCTATTTTTTATAACATTTAATAAATATGTTGGGAAATCTGATAAAAATCAAGCATTTACTCCTGACCATATAACGGATTTTATGTCAAAAATAACAGGTGTTAATAAAAATTCAAGAATATTAGATATTTGTTGTGGTTCAGGTTCATTTTTAGTTAGAGCAATGACACAAGCACTTGATGACTGTGCAACATCAGAGGAACAAGAAATTGTAAAAAAAGAACATATTTTTGGGATTGAATATGATGAGAATATTTATGGACTTGCTACAACAAATATGTTAATTCATTCAGATGGTAATTCAAACATAAAACAAGGAAATTGCTTTGATTTAGAGGATTGGATAGTTAATGATGTTAAGCCAACAATTATTTTAATGAACCCACCTTATAATGCTCAAAGAAAACATATAGAAAATAAGAAATTTGAAGAAAACTTAAAAAAATTAAAAAAGAAAGATGAAGAAAAAAAAATACATTATGGAAATGAGTTTATAAAAAAATGGAAAAATGACAAAAAAGAAGACCCATCAAAAGGATTAATTTTTGTTGATTATATTACAAAAATACTGAATAAGGCTAAAATTCAAGCTACTTTGGCTGTTCTTTTACCTATTTCTTGTGCCATTGGAACAGGAAAAATTTTAAAAAATTTAAAAGAAAATATTTTAAAAGAAAATACTTTGGAGGCTGTGTTTACATTACCAAACGAAATTTTTTATCCAGGTGCAAGTGCCTCTGCTTGTTGTATGATTTTTAAAATTGGAGTAAAACATAATAGTTTAACAAATCCTGACACATATTTTGGATATTGTAAAAATGATGGTTTTAGAAAAAAGAAAAAATTAGGTAGAGTTGAACAAATAGATAATAAAACTAAAAAAAGTTTATGGGAAGACATTGAAAAAGAATGGATTGAACTTTATAGAAACAGAAAAGTGGTAGATGGAAAATCAGCTACAAAAAAGGTTAATGAAGAAGACGAATGGATAGCTGAGGCTTTTATGAAAACAGATTATTCTCTACTAAATAATGATGTTTTTGAAAAAACTATAAGAGATTATTATTCTTATTTAATTAAAGATGGAGGTTTTATAAAAAATGATTGAAACTATATCTTGGGAGGAATTTTTATTAGATAAATTATTTGAAATAAAAGCTGGGAAATACCATAGTTCAGATGAATATGAAAATGGAGATACTCCTTATGTATCGGCTTCAGCTACTAATAATGCAATATCTGAAAGAATTAATTTAGAGTACGATTTTGAAGGGAATGTGATAATTACAGGTAAAGTTGGTTGTACAGCATTTTATCAAAAAGAAAATTTTTGTGCAACAAGTGATGTGAATATATTTATAGCAAAAAATTTTGAAATGAATTATAAAATAGGATTATTTATTGTTACTATTATAAATTTTTCAGAAAACTATAAATGGGGATATGGTAGACAATGTAGAGTTAATGATAGTAAAAAAATTATAATTAAACTTCCAATTCAGTTAGATAGTAGTAATAAACCAATAATAGATGATAAACTACTTTATTCAGAAAATGGATATATTCCTGATTGGAAATTTATGGAAAAATATATTGAAAATTTAGAAAAAAAAGAAAAAGATAATATTAAAAATTTAATAAAAATTTAAAAACAGGGGAAGTTAAAAATTCCCCTCATTTATTCTCAAACTGTATTTTTTTAAATATCAGTTATATCAAACTCTTTCTTTTTCTCTTTTTCTATTTCCTCATCTTTATTAGTTTCTTTTGAAATATTAGATTTTACTTTATTTTCATTTGATTTTTCAATTTCTAACCCAAATTTTTCTTCAAAATGGTCTATATAATCAATAGGAAAATTATTTTTTTCTAAATATATGAACACTGCTTTCATATCTTTTGTATTTTTATTTTCTAAAAAGCAATCCACAATTTCATAAAAATCTTCAGTATAAATTTCGTTTTTATTATTTTTAACTAATAGTTCTTGTATTTCTAAAGCCTCTTTAATAGAATTAAAAAAATCTTTTGTCGGTTTTATATCGTCCTCTATATAAGAAATACAATCTGAAGCGACTTTTTCCAAAAAATTCTTTTTATCATTAAAATTATTATTTATTATCATTTCTTCTACTTTATTATAAGTTTCTAAAACTAATTTTTCACCATCTATTTTTTTCAAATGATTTTTTTCAAATTCTTTATTCAGTAAAAATGCAAGGTCATCTAAATCTTTATATTCCATTTTTGCTTTTAAATCTTTTAACATTTCATTAGAAAAACAATTAGGTTCTTTTTCTAAAAAAAATGATAAATCATAAAAATCTCTAATTTTATCTCTATTTCCAAATGCAACTAACTTCATTTTTAAAATTTCATCTAAATTATAAACATTTACTCCATTGATATTGTTATATTTTAAACTTTTTGAATTAAGAAGATTTTTATTTCTTGATGAAATTTCAATTTTTAAAGGATAACTTCCATTATCGTTTTTAGCACCATAATCTAGCATTATTCTATAAACAGTATCTGTATTTTTTTTTACATTTATTTCCCAATTATTTTCCTTTATCTTATTACAAATGTTCATATTATCACTAAAAGCGTCTAAATCAATATCTTCTGAAAATCTGTCTAATCCATAATATAAAAGTAAGGCTGTTCCACCTTTTAAAACAAAATTATCTCCAACTTTATTTAAAATTTTTTTAAAAACTTCCAATCTCTCTATTTGCCATTTTTTTAAATTTTTAGTATTTATACCTAATTTCTCCATTTTTCACTTCCTTTATATTCGTAAAATTTTTTAGGATATTCATTTTCTAAAAACATAATTATTTTATCACTTTTTTTATGTCCTTTTTTTAATATTTCTATAAGTTGCTCAAAAAGTTCTTCTTCTTCCTTATCTGTTAGAAAATCATTTTTACAACCAAAAAGACTTTTTATCTCAATATCTCTTTCACTAAAGATTATTATATCTATAATAGCACGAACATAATTTGCTATATAAACTTTTGCTTTATAAGGAAAATTTATTATTTTATAATTAATTCCTATATTTCCAATAGTTTCATCTAATTCATAAGTTCTTATATCTTCATTAGGATTATGTGAGGACAAATAAGTTCTTGGGTGCCAGTCTGCTACATTTCCTGTTTCATTAGGAATATTTAAGGCTTCATAACCTGAAATATATTTTTTTTCACTTGTTTTAGGAATTTTTTGCCAATACATTTTTCCACCTCACTTTACCTATTTTTACTCATTAATTCAATAACCTTATATCCAATATCAGTTATAACATATTTTCTTCTTTTATTTTCATAGTTAGCAATAAAACCTTTTTCTCTTAATTCTTGCATTATTCCATTAGTTTTAAGTTTAGAAAATTGTACCATATCTGCTATTTCTTGTTGTGATAGAACTATATAATATTCATCTTTAACCTGTATTTGATTATCATATAGAAATTTTAAAACTTTATAATTATCATTAGCAAAATATTCTAAATTAAACATACTCAACAACTCCTTTTTTTATTAATTATACCATATTGTAATAACTATTTTCAATATTTTTTAAAATATAAACACTTTAAAAGTGTTAAAATACTAAATAAAAATAAAAATGGAAGCAATATTTTTTCACTTCCATATTTTAATGATTTTTTCTATATTTAGTTGTTATAAATACCTATAATTCATTAATATAACTTATCCCTCTTTAAATGGAATATATAATAAAGTTATGTAAATTTTTTACTTATATTTTATATGTTGACAAACAAATATTTAGTTTATATAATGAATTTAGGTTCAATAATAAAGTAAAAATTAAGGAGAAGTAACAATGCCTCAAATTTTAAAAGAAGAAATTAAGAATAGAATTTATAAAGCTGCTTCAAAAATTTTTTATAAAAAAGGATTTTTAAAGACAAAAATGAAAGACATATCAGAAGAAGCTAAAATACCAGTAGGTTTAGTATATACTTATTATAAAAATAAAGAAGAGCTATTTGATGAAATCGTAAATCCAATTTATTATTATTTGAATTTAGCAATAGAAAAGGAAGAAAAAGAAGAAGGTTCTGCATTGGAAAGATTTAAAGCTACTGGTGAAGAATATGTTTTAAAATTACTTAATCAACATAAAAGCCTTGTTATTTTAATGGATAAATCACAAGGTACAAATCACGAAAATGCAAAACAAGTATTTATTAAAATTTTAGAAAATCATATTAAAAGACAAGTTCAAAAAAAAGGAATTATTGTTGAAGAAGAGATTTTAATACATATTTTAGCAAGTAATTTTACAGAAAGCTTATTAGAGATAGCAAGACATTATGAAAATCCAGATTGGGCAAAAAAGATGTTGAATTTAGTTACTAAATGTTATTATGAAGGAGTAAATTCTATTTAATTTTTTTATTTCAATATTGAATTAATATTCAATATTGAAATGGAAATTCCAAAATTTTAAATATAGATGTATTAAAATATTAATTGAAAGGGGAAATAAAATGAAATTAATTAAAATAGCTATTAAAAGAACTATTGTAACAACAATGATTTCTATTTCTTTATTAATTCTTGGAATTTTTGCTATGAGAAGTATGAGAACTGAATTATTACCTGATATAGAATATCCTGTTGTAAAAATTATAACTCATTGGTCTGGAGCTTCTGCTGAAGATGTTGAAAAACAAATTACCAATAAGATAGAAAGGATTTTACCTAATGTGGAAGGAATTGAAAATATTTCTTCTGAATCTAGTTATGAGAATTCAAGTATTTCAGTTGAATTTAATTATGGAGTCAATATTCAAGATAAGGTTACAGAAATCCAAAGAGAAGTTTTTCAAATAAAAAATGATTTACCTAATTCTGCAAAAAATCCTATTATAAAAAAGACAGAAGTTGGAGCAGGAGCTATTACTTTATTTTTAACATTTGTTTCTCCTGATAAAAAGGCACTTTTTTCTTATTTAGAAAATTATGTAAAACCAAATTTAGAAACTATTTCAGGTGTTGCAGAAGTAAGTATTTTAGGGGGAACAAAAAAACAATTACAAATTCAGATAGAACCAGCAAAATTAGCAAGTTACAATTTAACTCCAATGGATATTTACCAACTTATTAGAAAATCCTCTATGGTAATTCCCCTAGGAAGTTTAATGAATGGAAGAGAAGAATATGTTATTCAAGCTTTAGGAGAATTAGAAAGTATAGAAGAATATGAAAATATATTACTTCATTCTAATGGAGATACACTAAGATTAAAAGATATTGCTAATGTTGTATTAACAGAAGAAGATCCACTTAATTTAGGATTTAATAGAGGAAAACCTGCTACTACAATTGCTATTTCAAAATCTTCTGATGGTAGTACCATAGAAATAAATGAAAAAATTATGAAAGCTGTTAAAAATATGGAAGAAACTATGCCCTCTAACATTAGTTACTTTAAAGTATTTGATTCTTCTGAAAGTATAAAAAAATCTATTAATACTGTTGGAAAAAGTGCATTACAGGGATTAATTTTAGCAAGTTTATTTTTATGGATATTTTTTAAAAATAAAAAGATGACTTTAATTGTCAGTTTTGCATTTCCTCTTGCAATTTCTACTACTTTTATTTTAATGAAAGGAATACATTCTACATTTAATCTAATTTCTTTAATGGGACTTGCTATAGGTGTCGGAATGTTAACTGATAATTCAGTTGTGGTTATTGATAATATTTATAATCATATACAAGAAGAAAAAAACTCAATAGAAGCTGCTTTTATAGGAACAAATCAGGTATTTTCTTCTGTACTTGCCTCTACTATGACATCAATTATTGTATTTTTACCAATTATTTTTACAAAAGGAATATTTAAAGAAATGTTTCAAGATATGGTATGGGCTATTATTTTTTCAAATGTAGCAGCACTTTTAGTTTCTGTCACTTTTATTCCAATGTTAGCAAGTAAATTTATGAAGAAAAATATAATTCAAACAGAGGGAAAATATTTTTCTAAAATTCAAAGAAAATATCAAAGGTTTCTTAGTATATCTTTAAAACATAAGAAAAAAACTGTTTTAATTTCTTTACTTTTTGCTTTTTTAATTTTTGGAATAGGAGGAAAATTTGTAAAGTTTGGCTTTTTAACAAAACAAGACTATGGTTACTACTCTGTTATTGCAGAATTTCAAAATGGAAGTGACTTTGAAAAAATACAAGAGCTTAGAAATGAGATTGAAACTATTATAAAAAAGGAACCTCATACAAAAAGTTACTTTTCAATTATTCAAAAAAGAAATGGAACTATTTCTGTGAATGTAGATGTTGGTTTTAAAGAAAAAAGAAAAGAAAGTATTTTTGAAATTGTAAAAAAAGTCCGTAAAGAAGTTGAAAAAATACCTGATATACGAACTACATTTTTTTATGAGTATGCCAAGGGAAAACCTAAAAAAGATATAGAATTTCAAATAGTAGGAACTGATTTAGAAGCTATACAAATATTGGCTAGACAAATATATAAAGATGTTTTAAAAATAAAAGGAGTTACTGATATCAGCTCAACTTTGGATTCTGGTGGGAAAAAACTTGAAATTATATTTAAAAGAGATAAGATACAGTCTTTAAATATGTCAATAAAACAAATAGAAGAAACAATTAGTTATTATTTATTAGGAGGAGATAGAGCAAATACAATCACTATAAAATCTGGAAATGAGGAAATAGAAGTTTTAGTTCGTCTTTCAAAAGATAATAGAAAATCTATAAAACAATTAGAAAATTTAAAAATTAAAGTTACAGATAATTCATTTATAAATTTAAGTGAAATTGCAGATATTAGAAAAGTAGAAAATCAACTTAGTATTGATAAAATTAACAGATTTTATAGTGTAAGTATTTATGTAAATGATGGAGGTATAGGAACACAAAAAATTCAAGAAGAATTAGTAAAAATATTTTCTGAAAAAAATAAAGATTCTTCTATTCAATATCGTTGGGGAGGAGATGCAGAAAAAATGCAAAGAGCAATGAAAGAGTTAATGCTAACTTTTCTTATTGCAATCTTTTTAATTTATGCTTTATTAGCTTCACAATTTGAAAGTTTTTTATTTCCATTTTTGGTTATGGGAAGTATTCCTTTTTCTTTGGTAGGAGTTATTATTGGATTTTTAATAACTCAACATACCTTAGATGCAGTTGCTATGGTTGGAATAATTCTTTTAATAGGTATTGTGGTAAACAATGCTATTGTATTATTAGATTTTATACAACAAGAAGAAAAAGAAAGTAAAAATAAAAAAGAAGCCATAGAAAAGGCTTGTAATCTTAGATTGCGTCCTATTTTACTGACTAGTCTTACAACTATTGTAGGGATGATTCCATTGTCATTAGGAATTGGAGATGGAAGTGAAGTTTATCAAGGTCTAGGTATTTCTATTATTTTTGGAATGAGTTTTTCTACTTTGTTGACATTAATATTTGTTCCCACAACTTATTATATGTTAACAAGTATATTTTCAAAAAAATTATAAACTTTTAATAAAAAAAAGCAGTCTATATACTATATTGAATTAATAAATTAAAAAAGCCTTTCACTTTTATTTATGAACAAATTATGTTATAATATAATGCTATGTTGATTAAATTTGTTTATAAAAAGTTATAATTTTAGATTAGGAGGAAAATGTGAAAAAGGCATCAATCATCACTTATGGATGTCAAATGAATGTAAATGAAAGTGCAAAGATAAAGAAAATTTTTCAAAATTTAGGATATGATGTTACAGAAGAAATTGATAATGCAGATGCAGTCTTTTTAAATACTTGTACAGTAAGAGAAGGTGCAGCAACACAAATATTTGGTAAATTAGGAGAATTAAAAGCACTTAAAGAAAAAAGAGGGACTATAATAGGAGTTACAGGTTGTTTTGCACAGGAGCAAGGAGAAGAACTTGTAAAAAAATTTCCAATAATAGATATAGTTATGGGAAATCAGAATATAGGAAGAATCCCCCAAGCAATAGAAAAAATAGAAAATAATGAAAGTACCCACGAAGTATATACAGATAATGAAGATGAATTACCACCAAGACTAGATGCTGATTTTGGCTCAGATCAAACAGCCTCTATTTCAATCACTTATGGTTGTAATAATTTTTGTACTTTTTGTATAGTTCCTTATGTTAGAGGAAGAGAAAGGTCGGTTCCTCTTGAAGAGATAGTCAAAGATGTGGAACAGTATGTTAAAAAAGGTGCAAAGGAAATAGTTTTATTAGGACAAAATGTTAATTCTTATGGAAAAGATTTTAAAAATGGAGATAATTTTGCAAAACTTTTAAATGAAATTTGTAAAGTTGAGGGGGATTATATAGTGAGGTTTGTATCACCACACCCTAGAGATTTTACAGATGATGTCATTGATGTTATTGCAAAAAATGATAAAATTTCAAAATGCTTACATCTACCTTTACAATCAGGCTCATCTCAAATATTAAGAAAGATGGGAAGAGGTTATACTAAGGAAAAATATCTAGCTTTGGTTGATAAAATTAAATCAAAAATTCCTGGTGTAGCTCTGACAGCAGATATTATAGTAGGGTTTCCAGGAGAAACAGAAGAGGACTTTTTAGACACTATTGATGTTGTACAAAAAGTTAGCTTTGATAATTCATATATGTTTATGTATTCTATAAGAAAAGGAACAAAAGCAGCAACTATGGATAATCAAATAGAAGAAGCTGTAAAAAAAGAAAGGCTTCAAAGATTGATGGAAGTACAAAATAAATGCTCTTTTAATGAAAGTAGTAAATATAAAGATAAAATTGTTAGAGTTTTAGTGGAAGGACCTAGTAAAAAGAATAAAGAGGTTTTATCAGGAAGGACTTCAACAAATAAAGTTGTTCTTTTTAAAGGAAATTTAGGTTTAAAAGGACAATTTGTAAATGTGAAAATTAATGAATGTAAAACTTGGACATTATATGGAGAGATAACTTAGAAAACTATAATAAGGAGAGACTATGGATATTTTAAACAAACTTCTTTTAAAGGATTTACAAGAAATAGCAAAAGTTATGGAAATAGAAACAACAGCAGGTCAAAAAAAAGATGATTTAAAAAGATTGATATCACATTCTCTTGAAGAAAATAATACAGTTCTTGCTTATGGGACATTAGATACAGCTCCAGAAGGCTTTGGTTTCTTAAAAGAAACTACATTAGGTAAAAATATCTATATGTCTGCCTCACAAATAAAAAGATTTAAACTTAGAAGAGGAGATCAAGTTTTAGGTGAAGTTAGAAATCCCATAGGAGAAGAAAAAAACTTTGCTATAAGAAGAGTTTTAAAAGCTAATGATAATGATTTGGCAGCATTAGAAAGTAGAGTTCCTTATGAAGAATTAATCCCAACTTATCCAACAGAACAATTTAAACTTGGATTAGAACAAGATAATATTTCTGGAAGAATATTAGATTTAATATCTCCAATAGGGAAAGGACAAAGGGCATTAATAATTGCACCACCAAAAGCGGGAAAAACAACCTTTATAAGCTCTATTGCTAATGCTTTAATTGATGGAAAACAAAATGCTGAAGTTTGGATATTATTAATAGATGAAAGACCAGAAGAAGTGACAGATATAAAAGAAAATGTTAAAGGAGCAACAGTTTTTGCTTCAACATTTGATGATGATCCTAAAAATCATATAAAGGTAACAGAGGAAATAATTGAAAAAGCTAAAATGAAAGTTGAAGATGGAGAAAATGTAGTGATTTTACTTGACTCTTTAACTAGACTTTCAAGAGCATATAATATTGTAATGCCATCAAGTGGAAAATTACTTTCAGGGGGAATAGACCCAACAGCACTATATCACCCAAAAAACTTTTTTGGTGCAGCAAGAAATATAAAAAATGGTGGAAGTTTGACTATTATTGCAACAATTCTTGTTGATACAGGAAGTAAAATGGACGAAGTTATTTATGAAGAGTTTAAATCAACTGGAAATTGTGATATTTATTTGGATAAACAATTAGCTGAATTTAGGATTTTTCCAGCTATTGATATAACTAAATCAGGAACAAGAAAAGAAGAATTGCTTCTTAATAAAAATCAAATAGATGATATTTGGAATTTAAGAAGATTATTAAATGATTATGATAATAAAATTAGTGCAACCTCAGCATTAATAAAAGCTATAAAAACAACTAGAAACAATGATGAATTATTAGCACACTTACCAAAAGTTTTGTACAAATAATCTAATTTCTGAAAATGAGGTAAACTATGAAAAGAATTGTTAGGAAAACAATGGGCTATACATTGATTCTAGCTATTGTTGTGTTCTCTTTTAGACTATATATGATTTCTAGTAAAGAAGTAGTTGATAATGAATTATTTACTGATTATTTCCAAGTAGATGAGGCTGGAAATGGGGGATTAGAATTAACTACAAGTAACTTTACTACTTTTGAAAAGGAATATAATTTTGTAAAAGAAGAAGTTGTAGAAAAGAAAGAAGAAAAACCACCAGTTCAACCAAAAAGAGCTGAGAAAATAACATATAAAGTACAGAAGAAAGATACTGTTCAATCTATTGCAAAGAAATTTGGTGTTAAACCAGAAACAATTATGATTAATAATCAAACTGCTATGGATAATAAATTAAAAGTTGGAGAAGTTTTAACTTTCCCATCAATAGATGGACTTTATTATAAACTTCAAAAAAATGAAACACTTGCAAAAGTTGCTAAAAAGTATGGAGTAAGAGTTGTAGATATTGTTGATTATAATAATATTAATCCTAAAAAATTAAAAGCTGGAACAACTTTATTCTTAAAAGGTGTAACATTAAAGAAATATAAAGATGTTGAAGCAAGACTTGTAGCTGCTCAACAAGCAAAAGAAGAGGAAAAGAAAGAAAGAGCTAAAAAAGGTAAAGGTAAAAAAGGAGGGGCAGCAGCTCCACCACCAGACACAACAGGTGGAGGAGATGATGGAGGAACAGCAGTTTCACATTCAGAAGAAGGATTTGCTTTCCCTGTTAGATATGCAGGTGTAACTAGTCCATTTGGAAATAGATTCCACCCAGTTTTAAAAAGATATATCCTACATACAGGTGTTGACTTGGTTGCTAAATATGTTCCACTTAGAGCTTCTAAGGC
>ERZ772764.1490-NODE-1490-length-14684-cov-14.924739_pt1 | contig 14684 bp, 15 predicted proteins | sample MGYA00512163_ERZ772764 | MGnify/ENA primary metagenome ERZ772764 (study PRJEB29015, sample SAMEA2737903) | human oral metagenome | biome: human oral; feature: human-associated habitat; material: dental | place: China | collected 2094 ... | reverse complement strand
CTCGCGGGGCGAGCGCGAAGGAGGCCGAGGACCTGGGCGAGGAGGAGGGGGCGCCGCTGCTGACGATGGAACGCACCGGCTACGCCTCCGACGGGCGGGTGGTCGAGTTCGGTCAGCACGTCTACCGCCCGAGCCTGTACTCCTTCCACTTCTCGCTGTTCACGTCCTGAGGTCGGGCGCGCCACGGGGGCAACGGCGCCTCTCGAGGCGAGACGTCTCACATTTTCTTCCCGAACGGTACAGAACCGTTCAAATAATTGACCAAATTCCAGGCACTCACCCACGCACGCCACTCTTCCCGGGAAAGACCCTTGTCAGACGCGGGTTTCGGACCCTCCCACAACCTCTCCCCGCACATATGACCCCCACGAGGGTCTACTTCTGGCCAGCCGGTCAATACCCCCTGCCCAGCGACAAGTTTAAGGAATTGGCGCGAAAAACCACTTATAGCCAAGAAGGCAGTGCGCCTCTATCCAAGCCGAGTTAGAGCTATTGCACCCGGAATTTTTCGTGCTTAAGCTGATATCAACTTCAGCGCGCAGAGAAGTAACAAGAAAGCAAAACAAGAAAACTCCTGAGAGAAAGGACATCATCATGCAGAACAAGTACGACGACCAGATCCTCGACAACCTCGCCGAACTCAGCGACACTGAAATCGAAGAACTTCTCGGGGCCGGGTGGGGGTCTATCTTCAGTTTCACCCATGAATGTAATACCAACACAATGACACAACTCTTCACCTGCTGTTTCTGAACCTCAATCTTCGGCTGGGGGCAAAGTTTGCCCCCAGCCCACTTCCACATCTTTTTAAACAAACCCCCTCCTGAAGCTCAAAAGGATTTTCAATGAAGCAGATTCATTCCGCACTGGCAGCCTGGATGTCAGAAAAGGCGGGTTGCTATCCTTGGCTGAAGCTCTGCCTCCCCCAGGTGGCGGACTGCGGCGACCACACATGGGTTGCCCCCGTGCAGCACGGATCCCTGGAAAACCGTGCCGCTGATTCACGCTACTATCGTCGGGCCGGACAGTTGCTGGGCATCACCTATCTGGTGAATCTCACCGATCTGCATCATGAGAATATCATCGCAACGGCGACCCAGCCTATCCCAGTAGATCTCGAGGTCATCATGAGCGTACTTCCAAGAGTTCCGGAAGACCAACCTGATGCTTCCAATACAACGCTACGACAAACCACGTCATCCCCTACCTCGACTGGTCTAATCCCCCTGGGTACCAGCTTTAAAGAACTCGGCGGCGACATCAGCGGGCTCTTGATCGACAGGGACGATCCGACATGCGCTACATCCATACAATCGCTGAGATCACTCCGGTAAATCATCTTCCCACCTTGGAAAACAATCCAATTCTCGCCGCAAACTACGTCGATGAAATCGTCGAAGGTTTTGTCTTGACTCTGCAAATTGCAATGAAGCATCGCAATGACCTAGAAACATTCATCTGCAACAATGCCAGCAATCTCCATGTACGGGTTCTCGCGCGCATGTCTAATGACTACGCAACGGTCCTAGCCGGACTGTCTCGGATTGGACACAACACAAATCCTGAACAACTCTTTTCCATACTGCGTCGCAACTCAGTTGGCCTCGCGGAGAGCATGGTGGATTCGAAGGAGGAGCAGCTGCGCACATGGGCCATCCCGCATTTCTGGGCAATCGCCAGCGAAACCACCATTCGCGACCCCTGGGGCAGACCAACAGGGAGGCTCCACGTGGCGCCCATCGCCCAAACAACCGCAAAGATCAGGGCGATCACGGAGACCGATATCAACCGCCATATTTCCCTGATCCGGATGGCATTCCACAAGCCGGAAGAAGTCATCCTCCCGTTGGGCCCACGCCTCGCCACACAAGATGCCGGCTCATTTGAGGAATTCGAGCGGATCCATTTCGACGCCCTGCAAGCTCAAACCGTGACCGGCGCCGACGGCAGCGTCAACTGGCCAGTGCTGGCCGTGGTTGAAAGAGAGCAGCTGGCCGTGCAGCCTTTGCTCGGCGGGCTGTACCGGGGCATTGCCGGAGTGGCCGAGCTCTTCACGACCATCCCCCATCGCGATGCGCAATGCCATCAGCTGGCAACATCCCTCCTGCGCGCTGCAACTGGAAACCGACACCATGGTAAACGACTCCGGCGCTTCGTTAAGCTATTACCATGGCCCGGCAGGCCGGCTCGCAGCTGCTCACCGGCTCAGCCGGGCGTTCGAGATTTCCGCCCCGTGGCTGCGGCATCACTACGACCGCTTCCTCACAACGGTTGAGAGCATCACCCCGGATGACATCAAACCCGGAGCACTTCTGGATGTGATGGAGGGCCCGGCGGGGCTCATCATCGCGCTGCGCCACCATCGCGACACTCGCATCCGCAAGCTGTGCCACCGGCTGGGTCTCCTGCTGACGGATGCCGCATCCGAGGGCTGGGGCTCGAAGAAGGTGTGTGCGCTGTCGCGGAACGCCAGCTTCGCCCACGACGCGGGCGGCATGGGGACTGCCGTGCTGATCGCCGCGGGGATGGGGGCCGATTCCGACATGGTGGACAGCTGGAGAGCTGCCTGGGATTTCGAGAACACCTTCAAGCTCAAGGAAGGCTGGAACGACGCCAGGTGTCCGGGCGATGGCCACGCCACCCACTGGTGCCACGGCCTGGCGGGCATAGCCTTGGCGCGCACCGTGTGGCTCCAGACCATCGAAGACAGCGCGTTCCTTCGCTCCGTCGTCACCCCGGACGAGGTCGCACGGATCCGCGCCGAGCTGGAGGAGGCCGCCGACCTTCTCGCGCGGGACTTGGACACATCCGGGTCACCCAGCCTCTGCCACGGCGTGGCGGGCGGCGCGCTAGTGCTCGATCTGGCCGGAAGGCAGCTCCGAAGGCCGGATTGGCGCGAAACGGCAAGTGATCTCGTCGCCCGAGGGGGCGCCACGCTGTCCCGTTGCCCCTGGATGTGGGGGAAACATGACGTCCGGGATTTCGGCATCATGACCGGCCCCGGCGGCCTGATCCTCGCACGCGACCTCCTGCAGCTCCCGGATGGTGGCGTCGGACCGCTCCTGCCGGACCTGGAACACATCGGTGGTACGGCAGGTACGGCATGAGAATCGTCCTGCAACAGAGCGAACAGGACTGCCTGCTGGCCTGCTAATCCATGATCCTCGGCAACATGGAGCTGCGGGTTTCCCCCGGGGATCTGCGCGACTGGCAGCCCTTCTGACGGGCACCTCGTTCGCCATCCGCTCCTTCGGCCTGCAACACGGCTCCGATCAGTTCGAGGAGAAATACACCCACCGCCTGTTCACGGAGCTCTTCTCCCAACGTCTGTCCTACTTCGCCGGCCAATCAGTGGGGGCCATAACGGAGAAACTCAGCCTGAGGTTCGTCCTCAAGGACGCCCTGGTGAAATCGATCCTGCCCTCGGTGCTCTCGGTGCTGTCGCTGTTGCTGACACTCACCTACCTGATCCTGGTGTCACCGCCCCTGGCCAGCCTGCTCGTGGTCGGCTCGACGGCCTACTTCCTGGTGAGCCTGTTCCTGACCCGCCGCCAGATGGAAGCGAGCCAGACCCACGTCCAGGCGCAGGTGAACATGAGCGGCGAGACGCAGGCCACCCTCAACAACATCGACGCGGTGAAGGCAACCGGCACCGAGGAGCACCACATCCAGCGCTGGACCACGCTGAACCAGAAGGTGAGCGAGGAGTACAAGCGGGTCATCCGGTGGAGCAGCCTGACCAGCGGTGTGCAGTCCGGATATACCACCATCATGCTGGTGCTCGTGGTCGCCGCCGGCCTGTGGCTGGCCTCGGGCGGGCAGGTCGCCCTCGCCGACATCGTGCTTTTCCAGACCGGGATGGCACTGTTCACCGGCGCGGTCTCCGAGACCCAGGGCGTGGTGCAGCAGATCGCCAACGTCGCGGTGTACCAGGACAAGCAGGCCGACCTGCTCCACACCTCCCCCTCCTACGGCACGCTCGAACCAGCCGGAGAACCGGGACGCATCGAGGCCCGGTCGCTCTCGTTCGGCTACCCCGGGAGCGCGGCGGTGTGCAACGGAGTCGACCTCCAGGTCAGGCCCGGGGAGAAGGTGGCAGTGTTCGGCCCGTCAGGAACCGGAAAATCCACCCTGCTGTACGTCCTGCTGGGGCTGAACGACTTCTCCGGGCTCCTCAGGGTGGGAAATACCACCTTCCGCGACACCACGGGGGTGCTCTTCCCCAAGATGACGCTCGTGGAAGGGACAGTTCGTGACAACCTCGTGCTCGGTAACGACCGCGACATCGACGACACCGAACTGCTCCAGGTGCTGCGCGACGTCAACCTGGAGCAGACGATCGAACGGCTCCCGGCGAAACTGGGGTCACGAGTCCAGGCAGGTGGTCGCAACTTCTCCACCGGCCAGGCCCAGCGGCTGCTGATGGCGCGCGCGCTGGTGCGGGGAAGCCAGTTCCTGTTCCTTGACGAGGCACTCAGCAGCCTGGACGAGGAGAACAGGCACCACATCTATCGACACGTGGTCCTGGGAGAGCGTTACCGCAACGTCACCATGGTGATGGTGAGTCACGACCTCTCCCTCATCGACTACTGCGACACGGCCTGGTTCATGATGGATCGGGAAACCTTCGAGAAGATACCCGGCGGCAGGGCACACGCCGGATCGATCACCGGGTCGCCCCCGACGCCGGCCACTCCCCGACGAGCCCTAAAGGAACCGGAGGACCTACTCCGCAGCCTCACGGCAGACATGAACTCCTGGCAGACCCACCACTGACCCCAACCACACCCACGCACCACCAGCGGCCATCCGCGATTCCCTGCTCACGGGGCCTCCGCGGATGGCCGCCGTCCTGTGACCATCATCTGGCTGACCGCATGGACCAACTCAACAAAATGCCTTGTCACGCCGCAGTGCATGGCCTTCCCGACGGGCCCCGTTGTCGCAAGTTGCGGCGAAAAGACGCTCGGAAGCTAGTCAATGGTGCACTGTTGCGCCGCCTAAAACCTTCCTAGCCTTGATACCACGATCGAAAAAACCTGTTCAACCGCACCGCAACATTGAGGAGAAGGACATGTTCACTCGCAGGATTTCAGCCATCATCGGAGCTCTCTTGGCGCTGCTGGCCCTGGTCGGGACCTCCACCGCTGCACATGCAGCAGAAACCACCGATCCAACAGCAGAGACTCCGAACAATCTCTGCGATATCCTGCCGATCTGCCCCCGGTATCGCTGACTTGTCCGAATAAGAACCGATTTCGAGAAGGACATGTCATGCGATTGATGATTCTCAAGCAATGGGGAAGCGCAGAGTACTCTACCCGCATTCCCCACTGGCTCAGCACGGGAGCGTTTTTCGTTATTTTCATTGCCATGGCGAGCGACATCAATTACATGCGCCAGGCCCCGTGGGATTCGTTGACCGCGTGGTTTCTACTCGAGATCGTCCTCACGTACACAGCGATCGCAGCTTCCCTTTTCTCTGCAAAGGTCTCGGTCATCCTGCTTGCACTGGATATGGGTGTAACGTTTGCAACCCAACGCCCGGTTCTGCCTCTCATCGCTGCTTGCATTATCGCTTTGGTCATATTTGGCCGGGAGCTTCGCGCGAACAGGGCGGACATCCTGCCCAGAATCGGTTCCCTCATCGAGGGCCCCGCGTTCTACCCGCACCTCACGGGAGCCCAGAACCTCCGCATCGTCGCCGACTACCTCTCGTGTGACAAGAGCTCCGTCGATGCTGTCCTCGACGTCGTGGGGCTCACCGACGCAGCCGGCAAACGCGCTCGGCAGTACTCGCTGGGTATGAAACAGCGCCTCGGCATCGCGATGGCCCTGATCTCCGGCCCCGAGCTGCTCTTGCTGGACGAACCGACCAATGGCCTGGACCCTGCCGGTGTGGCCGAGATCCGCAACCTGATCGTGCGGCTCGCCCACGACCGCGGCATCACCGTCATGGTCTCCTCCCACCTGCTCTCCGAGATCGAGCAGATGGCCGACATCGTCGGCATCATCCAATCCGGTCACCTCCGCTATCAGGGCCCCCTGTCGGGTCTGCGGGATCAGGGGCAGCTCGTCATGAAGGTGTCCCCCGTGAACGCTGCCGTGGCTCATCTGGAGGCTCTGGGTCTGCGTCCCCAGAGCGCCGGCGACGAGATCATTCTTCCGCCGCTGCGCGACGATCTGATCGCCGAGGCGGTGGCCCGACTGGTGGGCGCCGGGGTGCGCATCGCACGGGTCGAGCTGCGACGCAAGAGCCTCGAGGAAGCCTTCCTCGAGCTCACGGAAACTCCTGTCGTCATGCCCACCGCACCGCAGACAACCGGAAGGAGGGGACGAGCATGAGCACCCTCGCACTCGAGATCCGTAAACACTATAAGAGCAAGCTACTTGTCTTCGTCCTTGGAATCGCATTCATCGAAGCAGTGTGGTTGGCGGGGGTCATCATGGTTTCGGCTTCCCGTTCCCCGCAAGGAGTCCAAGCGCTCAAGACATTCTCCCTGTATAACTATATGAGCATGCAGTGGTTGCTGCTCGGGCCGACCATCGCCTTCCTCGCCTCCCGTATCGCTGGCGTCGACCAGGAGGGTCGCATGGGGCAGGTGTTCCGGGCCCTGGGGGAGTCGCCGCGTCGGCAGTTCATGACCAAGCTGGCGCTGCTCACGGGGCTGGGAACTCTCATCAGCATGATCATGCTGATATCCGCCGCCTTCGTCGGGACGCAGGCAGGCCTGCTGGATTCACCGTCCTACGCGGCAGTCTTCTGGCTGATCATCGCCCTCACCATCGTGAGTGTATTCGCGATCAGCGCCGTACAGCTGGCCCTGAGCAACCTGTTCGATGGTTCCTCGGCCGGGGTGATCATAGGCGTCGTCGGAACGTTGATCACGTCTCTGGCAGGGATAGCCCTCAAGATGCCCGTGATCGGCTGGCTGCTGCCCTGGGGCCTGCTGATGGCCGGTTCGCCTCTTGAAACTCTCACACCCGGGAACTCCGCTGGCGCCGACTTCGTCCTGGCCTCCAATCCTTGGCTGCTGGTTGCTCTGGCCGCCGCCGTCGCGCTGGCCTGGGCCCTCGTGTCGGCCAGGCTCATCATACGCAAGGAGGAAAACGCATGACCACGAATGCCACAGCAACCGCTATCGCTGCGCCGCGTCGTCGCATCGGCCTCGCCGCGGCCTGGCGGATCGAACGTACCAAGATCCGCACCTCGTGGTTCTTGATTGGAACCGTGATACTCGCCGCCTTCGCCCAAATCTTGGGGGCGTGGAACTACACCACCAATCTGTCCATATTCCAGGAGCAGGGGATCACGTGGGTTGCGATTTGGGCGCAGGGTGGGATCATGGTCACCACCGTCTTCATGCCCCTGCTCTACGTCGTGTTCCTGGCCCACGCCGAATCGCTCGAATACCAGACGCGCGGCTGGCAGCGAATGGTCTCGATCGACCGGATCGTTCCCGCCATGCTCGGCAAGACGCTCGTCGCTCTCGAGCTGGCTCTCATCGGCATGGCTGTCTACTACGTGGCCGCCGCGATCACCGGCCTGCTCCTTGGCTTCAACCCTGCCGACCCCACCGGACCGGGCATCCTCCTCCCGTGGGGGTTGTGCGGCGCACTGGGGGCCTGGGCCATCGGAACGGTCACCATGATGCTGGCCACGTGGTTCCGCACATTCGCCGCCCTCTCGGCGGCCGGATTGGGGGCCATCATCATCGGCATGGTACTCACCTCGGTGGTTCCGTCACTCGCCTCGGGCTACCCCTTCACCCTCATCACCTTCGGCATGGGAGCCAGGGCAGCGTCACAGGAAGAGACGTTCACCTCTCCCATCACCATGACCGGCACGGCGATCGTCTGTTTGATCTGGGTGGCGCTGAGCGTCGTGGTGACCATTTCCAGGATCCGCCGCCGAGAGTGGTGAGAACAACATAAAATCCTTACATGGCAGACATCACCGTCCTCATTGTCGATGATCAACCGCTCATGCTGCATGCGCTGCAGACGTTCATCGAGAATGAGGACGGTGTGTCCGTTGCGGGGACCGCGGAGGACGGGGAAGCCGCCGTCGAGGCCGCGAAATCCCTCCAGCCGGATCTTGTTCTCATGGACATCAAGATGCCTCGACTCAACGGGATCGAGGCCACCCGGAAAATCGTCTCGGAGATTCCGGGAACCCGGGTGCTCGCGCTGACCACGTTCTCCACACTGGACTACGTCGTTCCGGCGCTTCGGGCCGGAGCAGCCGGTTACCTGGTGAAGGACGCCCGTCCCGACGAGATCCTCGCGGCCATCAGGAACGCAATGGACGACAGCCTCCCCCTGTCCCCGTCCGTGGTGCGCCTCATGGCGCGGCAGGTGATCGGAGGCGCCCTCGACACCCAGGCCGTCGCTGGGGCGACCGCGACGGAGGTGGGGCTCGCTCCCCGCGAGATCTCGGTGCTCCAGTTCTTGGGAAACGGGCTGAGCAACCGCGAGATAGCCAAGAAGATGTACATCTCGGAGGGGTCGGTCAAGGCCTACCTGGCCAACGCCTGTACCAAGCTCGGGGTTCGAGACCGCCTCCAGGCGGTGATCCGGGGGTTCGAACTGGGCATCGTCAGCCCCCGCCTGTCAGCCGGCGAGTAACCAACGACCACACAGGACCCGCAACACCCCAGCCACCAAAGTGCTTTGTCATTACAAGTGCTTGACTTGGTGTTGCCATTGGGGTTGACTTGGTTCGGCGACGGCGATGACGCTGCCGCCACCCCCGAGAAGGAGCCTGAAGTCCATGACTGACATCGAATACACGCCAGGACCTCTCCTGGACGCCGCCCGCAACACCCCGACGGCGCTCTGGAACGATTCCTCCGACCTGGACGAGCTGCGCCAGTCCATCTCGTACGGCGGCGTCGGCGCCACCTGCAACCCGGTCATCGCCTACACCACCATCAAAAAGCACCTCGACGTGTGGGCGCCGCGCATCCAGGCCATCGCCGACGCGAACCCCACCTGGGGCGAGTCGGAGATCGGCTGGAAGGCCGTCAAGGACATGTCGCAGGAGGCCGCGAAACTCCTGGAGCCCATCTTCGACGAGCACAAGGGACGCAACGGCCGCCTGTCGGTGCAGACCGACCCGCGTTTCCACCGCGACGCCAAGAAACTCGCCGACCAGGCCGAGGAGTTCCACAACCTGGCCCGCAACATCGTGGTGAAGATCCCCGCCACCAAGACCGGCCTTGAGGCCATCGAGGACGCCACCTCGCGCGGCGTCTCGATCAACGTCACCGTGTCCTTCTCCGTGCCGCAGGCCGTGCAGGCCGCCGAGGCCATCGAACGCGGCCTGAAGGCCCGTGAGGCCGCCGGGCACGACACCTCCGAGATGGGACCGGTCGTCACGATCATGGTGGGCCGTCTCGACGACTGGCTGAAGCACGTCGTGGCCCGCGACGGCATCTTCATCGATCCGTCGGCCCTCGAATGGGCGGGCATCGCCGCCATGAAGCGCGCCTACCAGATCTTCCAGGAGCGCGGCTACCGCGCCCGCGTGCTCGCGGCCGCCTTCCGCAACGTCAACCAGTGGGCCGAGTTCGTCGGCGGCGACGTGGTGGTCTCCCCGCCCTTCAAGTGGCAGAAGATCATCGCCGATTCCGGCTACACCACCCGCGAGCGCATCGCCGACCCCGTCGACCCGCACTACATCGCCGAGCTGGAGCGCATCCCGGACTTCGTCCGCGCCTACGAGCCCGACGGCATGACCGTCGAGGAGTTCGAGGAGTTCGGCCCCACCCGCAAGACGCTGCGCCAGTTCCTGGCCGCCGACGCAGACCTCGACGCCCTGGTGCGCGACATCATCGTCCCCGCGCCCTGACCCAGTTCCCGGAACAAGCCGGTTTGCTGGCCTTGTACCCGGTTTGCTGGACCTGTTGCTGTTTGCCTGCGCTGTAGCGCAGGCAAACGTGAATACGCCCAGCAAACCGGCATTAGGGCCAGCAAACCGGCCTCCACGCCCAGCGGGCATCTCACTCCAAGGAAGGAAACCACATGCTGCGCATAGCAGTGATAGGCGCGGGGCGCATCGGCAAGGTCCATGCCGCCACCGTCGCCGCCCATCCCCAGGCCCGGCTCGTGCTGGTCTGCGACCCGTTCATCGAGGCCGCGAAGGCCCTCGCCGAGCCCCTCGGGGCGCGCGCCTCCGCCGACGCCGCCGAGGCCTTCTCCGCCGACGACGTGGACGCGGTCGTCATCGGCTCCCCCACCCCCCTGCACGCCGAGCACGTCCTGGCGGCCGCCCGCGCGGGCAAGGCCGCGCTGTGCGAGAAGCCCGTCGCGTCCTCCGTCGAGGCGGCCCGCGCCCTCGCCGACGAGCTCGCGACCTTCGAGCACCCGCCGGTGATGGTCGGTTTCCAGCGCCGCTACGACCCCTCCATCGCGAAGGCCCAGCGGCTCGCCGCCGAGGGCCGGATCGGGCGTATCGAGCAGCTCACCATCGTCTCCCGCGACCCCGCCCCGCCGTCGGCGGAGTACCTGGCGCAGTCGGGGGGCGTGTTCAAGGACATGACCATCCACGACTTCGACGAGGCCCGGTTCTTCCTGGGTGAGATCGTCTCCGTCAACGCCATCGGGCAGAAACTCGACCCGGCGCTGGCCAACGTCGACGACTTCGACGGCGCCGTCACGACCCTGCGAGCCGCCAGCGGCGCGGTCGCGATCATCAAGAACACCCGCCACTGCGCCAGCGGCTACGACCAGAAGGTGGAGGTCTTCGGATCCGAGGGCGAGGTCGTCGCGGAGAACCTGCGTGCGACATCGGTCCAGGTCAACGACGCCACGGGATCGGCCCAGCAGGAGGTCTACCTCGACTTCTTCCTGGAGCGTTACGCCGACGCCTACCGCGACGAACTCACGGCCTTCATCGACGCCGTGAACAACGACTCCCCCGTGACCCCGACCGTCGAGGACGGCGTGGCCGCGCTGGTACTGGCCGAGGCCGCAGAACGTTCCGCCCGCAGCGGACAGACCGTGGAGGTGACGAAATGAAAATCGCAGGGGCCCCGATCTCGTGGGGCGTGTGTGAGGTGCCGGGCTGGGGGTTCCAGATGAACCCCGACCGGGTGCTCTCCGAGATGGTGGAGCTGGGGTTGACGGCCACGGAGTTCGGCCCGCAGGGCTGGCTGCCCGTCGAACCGGAGGCGCGCGCGGCCGCGGTGAAGGCGCACGGCCTGACCCCGGTGGGCGCGTTCTTCCTGGCCGTGATGCACGACCCCGACCACGACCCGATCCCCGCCGTCAAGGCGGAGCTGGAGGCGTTCCGCGTCGCGGGCGGGTCGGTGCTGGTGCTGGCCTGCGACTCGGGCCGCGAGGGCTACGACGACCGTCCCGTCCTCGACGAGCAGGGCTGGGCGACGCTGTACCGCAACCTGGACCGGATCGCCGAGGTGTGTGCCGCCTCCGGTGTGACGGCGTGCGTGCACCCGCACTGGGGCACCATGATCCAGAACGCCGACGAGGTGGAGCGGATCCTCGACGAGACCGGCGTCGGGCTGTGCCTCGACACGGGACACCTGATGGCGGGCGGCGCGGACCCGGTGGACATCGTGCGCCGCCACCCGGAGCGGGTCGCGATCGTGCACGCGAAGGACGTCCACAAGGAGCTCACCGACAAGCTCCTGACCGGGGAACTCACCTGGAGCGAAGGCATCAGGGCAGAGATGTTCGCCCCCATCGGTGACGGCGACGTCGACTTCGCCACCATCGTCTCCCTGCTGAACGAGGTGGGCTTCGACGGCTACTGGGTGCTGGAGCAGGACATCATGCTCGACGAGGACCCCGCCCTCGGCGAGGGCCCCATCCACAACGCCCGCAGGTCCTTCGAGGCGCTGAAGTCCCTGGCGGGCTGAACGTCTCCACCCCCTGAAGCTGGTTGAGCCGGGACGCGACGAAGGAGCGGCCCGTGTCGAAACCACCCGACCACGAGTCCTCGGACACGCGCAAGAGGTTTCGACACGGCCTGCTCGCTGACGCTCACAGGCCGGCTCAACCAACTTCAAATGGGCAAAACCGGTTGGGCCGGGCCGTAGAGCAAGCGGCCCGGCCCGGTCATTTTTCCCGGTGCTCAACCCGACCCAAAAATCTGATATCATTTTGACATCACGAAGAAGGAGTCGACATGACCACCAACGTTCCACTTCCCTCCACTCCGGATGTCGACGTGCAGGAGCGCCGCGCCTGGACCATGCCCGGGCCCATCGGCCTGCTGGGAATCGTCGTGGCCGTCGGGTTGATCGCCCTCGGGATTCACCAGACCCAGGCCGAGAACCTGCCCCTGGGGCCGATCCTCATCGGGGTCGGAGCAGTGCTGCTGGCCGTCCTCGCCTCCGGGCTGTGCATCCTCAGCCCCGGCGAGGCGAAGGTGCTGGAGTTCCTCGGTTCCTACATCGGCACCGTCCGTAAACCCGGCCTGTGGTTCGTGGTCCCGTTCGTCGTCCAGAAGAAGGTCTCGGTGAAGGCCCACAACTTTGAGACCCACGAACTGAAGGTCAACGACGCCGACGGCAACCCGATCAACATCGCCGCCATCGTCGTGTGGCAGGTGGCCGACACCGCCCAGGCCAAGTACGCCGTCGAGGACCACATCGACTTCGTGCGCGTCCAGTCCGAGGCGGCGCTGCGGCACATCGCGATGAGCCACCCCTACGACAACCAGGACACCACGATCACGCTGCGCGGCGACACCGAGGTGATCGCCAAGGAGATGGCCGACGAGGTGGCGGCGCGGATCGCGCTGGCCGGGCTGCGCGTCGTCGAGACCCGGATCTCGTCGCTGGCCTACGCCTCCGAGATCGCGCAGGCGATGCTGCAGCGCCAGCAGGCCGCCGCCATCATCGCGGCCCGCGAGAAGATCGTCGAGGGCGCGGTCTCCATGGTCCAGGACGCCCTCAACCAGCTCGAGGCCGCCGACGTCGTGGTCCTCGACGACGAGCGCCGCGCCGCGATGGTCTCCAACCTCCTGGTGGTGCTGTGCGGCGACTCGCGGGCGACACCCATAGTCAACGCGGGATCGCTGTATCAGTGACCCCGAGATCCGCGGATCGGCCGGAGCGCAAACAGGTGCTGCTCCGGCTCGATCCATCCGTGCACACGGCCCTGGCGCGCTGGGCCGCCGACGACCTGCGGTCGGTGAACGCGCAGATCGAATACCTGCTCCGCGACGCCCTGAAGCGGGCCGGCCGCCTGCCGGGCGACGCCGCCCCCATGCGCCGCCCCGGCCGTCCCCCGAAATCGGAACCCGGCTGACGCCCCTCCCGAAGCTGGTTGAGCCGGGCCGCGAGCGCCCCTCCCGAAGCTGGTTGAGCCGGGGCGCGAGGAACGAGCGCCCCGAGTCGAAACCACCGGCAGCCGAACAACAAGCTCACCCCCACTCCCCGGACACCCGCACCATGGTTTCGACACGGCCAGCTCGCAGAGCGAGCAGGCCGGCTCAACCAGCTTCCACGCCCACGAAGCCAGATCTGTTTCACGGTCGCACGGGGTTCACCCGCGTAGGATCGAGACAGGTAGAGGAAAGGGGCAGGTGTGGAACGCAGGCGGATGGGCAGCAGCGGGGTCTCGGTCTCAACGCTGGCGCTGGGGACGATGACCTTCGGGGCGGAATCCCCGGCCGAGGAATCCTTGGCGATGCTGGACACCTACGTGGAGGCGGGCGGCAATTTCATTGACACCGCCGACGTCTACGCCGATGGCGTTTCCGAGGAGATCGTCGGCGAGTGGCTCCGCTCCCGGCCGCAGGAGATCACCCGGGAGATGGTGCTGGCGACGAAGGGGCGTTTCCCCACGTCGGCGCTCGGCGGGTCGCTCGGGGCGTCGCGGCGGCACCTGCGTCGCGCGCTCACCGAGAGCCTGCGCCGTCTGCGGGTGGATCACGTCGATCTCTACATCGTGCACTCCTGGGATCCCATCACCCCAGTCGAGGAGACCATGGACTTCCTGGACCGGGCGGTCAGTGACGGCCTGATCGGCTACGGGGGCATCTCCAACTACCTGGGATGGCAGGTTCAGCGGGCCGTGCGGGCCTGCGACGCGCGGGGACTGCGCCGCCCCGTCATGCTGCAGCCCTCGTACTCGCTGCTGCGACGCGAAGCCGAGTGGGAGATGCTGCCCTCGGCCGCAGACGCGGGACTGGGCGTGATGGCGTGGTCGCCGCTGGCGGGCGGCTGGCTGACGGGCAAGTACTCCCGCGACGGCGTCCCGGCGGGCGCCACCCGGCTGGGCGAGAACCCGCAGCGCGGCATCGAGGCCTACGACCGGATCGCCCGCGACGAGCGCACGTGGGAGATCCTCGACGCCCTCCGGCAGGTCGCCGCCGACAACGACACCACCCCGGCGAACGTCGCACTGGCCTGGGTGGTCGCGCAACCCGGCATCACCACCGCGATCCTCGGCGCCCGCACCGTCGAGCAGTTGCGGGCGAACCTGGCCGCGGCATCACTCACCCTCGCGCCGGAGCACCTGGCCGATCTGACCGCCATCTCCACCCCGCGGACCGGCCCGTGGCCGTACGGCCCCGACGGCGTGGCCCAGCGGTCACGGGGAGTCGGCGAGGGATAACTCCCCGAGGCCGGTTGAACCGGGCCGCGAGCCCCATCCCGAAGCCGGTTGAGCCAGCACGTGAGCGCCAGCGAACGGCTGAGTCGAAACCCCCG
>ERZ772764.1481-NODE-1481-length-14743-cov-3.204861_pt1 | contig 14743 bp, 18 predicted proteins | sample MGYA00512163_ERZ772764 | MGnify/ENA primary metagenome ERZ772764 (study PRJEB29015, sample SAMEA2737903) | human oral metagenome | biome: human oral; feature: human-associated habitat; material: dental | place: China | collected 2094 ... | reverse complement strand
AGTATTAGGATTTATAAAGAGTATATCACAGATAAATATATATGTCAAGTTAAAGTTTGATTAGAAATTTTAGTATAGCGGCAATTTTTATCTATTTTTGCCGAAATAATAATTTATACTTGCATTTTTCTGTTTTTTGTGTTATGATATATAAAAAGTGTGAAATTACGCAATAACTAAGATGATTTGAGGAGGAATTAAGTGAAAGAACTATTAACAAGTAAATCACAAGAGTATTATACGCCAGTAGAAGCAATTCTACCTATCTTGCCATACATTAAGAATTTCAAGAAAGTGTGGTGTCCATTTGATACCGCAGAATCGAATTATGTAAAGGTATTACGAGAATATGGGCATGAAGTAGTGTATAGTCACATTGAAGAAGGAGAAAATTTCTTCTTGACAGAGCCAAAAGATTGTGATATAATAATCTCAAATCCACCGTTCAAGCAGAAAACAGAGATTTTTGAGAAACTATTCCAGTTAGGAAAGCCATTTATGATACTCATTAGCAATCTCTCAATTCTGGACACAACTAAGAGGTGGGAGTTATTCTCAAAGAATCCATTTGAGATAATGGTCTTTGATAAGAGAGTGAGATATTTCCTAGATTATGGAAATCAAGAAGAGTATACGAATCCGCCATTCAACTCATGGTATGTATGCTCAAAAGTCTTGCCAGAAAAAATTATTTTTGAAAGGCTTGACAGACAGTAAATTATGTGATATACTATTATCACAGCTTGAGGATAGGGAGTTGAAAATTTCCTCTTGACAAGACTGTTCAAGTATGTTATAATACATACATAAGGCTCAGACAGCAAATATTCAAGCATTTGACGTTTAATCAAAAGTAGCTAGAAACGAGCCTTGTAGGAAGACGCTGACAGCAAATTCAATTATGTTTAAGGGTAAAAACAGAAAGGGTGTCTAGTTAAAATGAATTTTATGAACGCACTAGAGAAGGGACAAATTTCTCTCACAGAGAATGGAGCAGTAGGAAATCTCACTACTGGAAGTAAGCTAGTAGATCTTAATTTCAAGATTCCTAGTTTTCGTAATGGAATTGACAAGTACGCATTTATCCATGCGCTAAATGAGGATAAGCTACTTGCTCTAAAGTGGCTACTCTATCTACGCGATGTTCGCGAGGGAGTAGGAGAGCGCAAGTCATTCCGCGAGTTTGTAGTAGCACTTGTGGATTATGACCTAGAGATTGCAAATACATTCATTGATGGTGTAGATATTGCAGAATATGGACGATGGGACGATTATGTAGATATTGCATATCGAGTACAGAATGATTTCATTCGTAACCTCATTCTCCATAAGATTGACACACAGTTTGCACAAGATATGCAGAACATGGATGATGGTAAGCCAGTATCACTCCTTGCTAAGTGGCTTCCAAGTGCAAATGCAAGCAGCAAGGAGACTAAGGGTAAGGCAAAGATGATTTGTCGATACCTCCAATTCACAGAGCGTGATTATCGTAAGACTCTCTCTGAACTTCGTGCCTACATTGACGTTGTAGAGCGTAAGATGTCTGCAAATAAGTGGGGAGAGGTGAATTATGAAGGAGTACCATCAAAGGCTAATGTTCTATACAAGAACGCATTTAGTCGGCATGATGAGGAGCGTAGAAATGAATATCTTGAATCACTAAAGAGTGGTAATGCAAAGATTAATGCAAACGCTATGTTCCTTCATGATATTGTTCAAGCATATCATTCATACCATGTAGATGATACTCTTGAAGAGATGTGGAAAGCACAGAAGAAGTGTGATGGGTTTGAGAATACACTTGTAGTCCGAGACGGAAGTGGTTCAATGATGTGCTCAGTTGGTAATTCCAATGTAACAGCACTAACAGTTGCAACTGCAATTACACTTTATTGTGCAGAAAATAACTCTGGTGAGTTCCACAATAAGTTCATCACATTTGGCTCTCGACCAAAACTCTGTGATATTTCTGGGCTAAAGACACTAAGGGATAAGTTAGATTATTCATATCGCGAGGCAGATTGTTCTAGTACAGATATTGAGAAGACTTTCAAGTTAATTCTTAATACTGCTATTGAGAATAATATTCCACAGGAAGATATGCCTAAGACTGTACTTATTGTGTCAGATATGGAGTTCAACGCCGCTCAAGGTTATCATGGGGAGAGAAATAATAGTCATTTGTTCAAGGGAATCCAGAGAGATTTTGAGGGACATGGCTATAAGATGCCAAAACTTGTGTTTTGGAATGTAAATTCTCGCACAAATACTATTCCTATCACAGAGAATGAGAATGGAGTAGTGCTTATGAGTGGATTTAGTAAGAATCTCTTGCAGATGGCGATGTCAAGTGAGACAGACCCATATAAGGTGTTAGTTGCTCAACTAAATAAGCCACGATATGAGATTATCGACAAGATTTTCAAAAATAGGGCTTGACAAGAACACAGAAATGTGTTAAACTATAAGAGTAAAGACGCAAACAGCAATTTCTATTTATTAAATACTTTGACTTGAAATCAAATCCATAATTAGAAAGTGCGTCTTGAGAATTAGGCACATACAGCAAATTCTAATATAACACAAATCAAATTATAACAGAATTGGCAGAGATATATTGGGGCGTGCCTAGAGATGATAAACCTCAATATATCCGAAAGACGGGAATTAGCACCGCAAGTTATAAAGCGGAAGGTCAAAGAGTTAAGACAGGCTAATGAGTTTACTGCGATTATCCGTGATTGTCTAAAAATCCTTTTTATTATGGGGCTATAGCTTAATGGAAGAGCATGGGTCTTCTAAACCCAAGGTTGCAGATTCGAGTTCTGCTAGTCCCTCCATACTAAAATATTTAGGAAGGTTATTATGAATATTGGAGATGTTGTAGGCAAGAAGTGGAGAATTATAGGAGTCTGCGCTGAAAAAGCAAATGATGGTCATAAATTATTTAATGCAGAATGTATTGATTGTGGATTTAGGAAAGATAAAGTCTTTTTAAGCACATTAAAAGCCAATCAAGGCAGTTGTAATCATTTCATTCGAGGATGTTATTGGCACTCTGCTAGATTAAGAAGTATTTATAGTTCAATGTTTGACAGATGTTATAATCCTAAAAATAGTGATTATATGTTTTATGGAGCAAAGGGAATTGCTATTTGTGATGAGTGGCTAACTAATAAGCAATCATTTAATGATTGGGCAGTATTGAATTGGTATGAAGAAGGTTTAACTATTGATAGGATTGACCCAAATAAAGATTATTCCCCAGAAAATTGTAGATGGGTTACTGCAAAATATAACTCAAAGTGGAAATCTACAACTCACTATATAACAGTAAATGGAATTACTGATAGTGGAAAAGGTTGGGCAAGGAGATTAGGATTTGGTATAAATTTCATAAATAGATATATAAGAAATTATGGTATGAATGATTGTATAAAATTTATTAAGGAGAATCTAAAATGAAAGAGTTTGACAGAGAGATGTTTGATAATCTATGCGAAAAGTATGGAGTAGTAATGTCAAAGGAATATGACCAACCAATGTTTAAGGATGAGGATGGAAGTATAGTTCCTCTTGAAGAGAAGCATCTAAAGAAGATGCTAGAGGATATGATTAAGTAAATGGCAGGGTGGTGGAATTGGCATACACACGAAACTTAAAATTTCGCGCCATTATGGATTGAGAGTTCAAATCTCTCCCTTGCTACCATATAATTGGGCATTAGCACAAAAGTGAGTGCAACGGTCTTATAAACCGTAGACACAGGAGCGTTACCTGTATGCCCTACCATGTGGATGTAGTTTAGTGGTAAAACCCGTGTTTTGGGAACACGAGTCGAATGTTCAATTCATTCCGTCCGCACCATAAATTGTTAATAATATAGGCTCACACAGCAAATGTATAATCTGTATATTTTATTGGGAGTAAGAGTATAGAGAGCCTAGATAACATAAAAAGACACAAACAGCAAATATCATCTAAATTGGTTTTGAAAATAATTTGAAGATAGATAAGTGTCTTGTGAAATTGCTCCTTTAGTATAATGGTTAGTACAATAGTTTTGTAAACTATGAATATCTGTTCAATTCGGATAGGGAGCACCATGCTACGATAGCTCAGTTGGTAGAGCGGAAGTTTGAAGAACTTCGCGTCAGTGGTTCGATACCATTTCGTAGCACCATATTCTCTCGTAGTTCAGTAGGGAGAACAACTGGCTGTTAACCAGTGGGTCGCACGTTCGAGCCGTGCCGAGAGAGCCATATTGCAGGATGAACTAATGGTTAAGTTACTAGCCTCATAAGCTAGGTATTGTGAGTTCAAATCTCACTCCTGCAACCATATTTTGAAATTAAATTTAGGAGTTGATAATATGAAGAAGTACGCAAACTCTAAATCAATGTATTCATTCTATGTAAAGACACGAAAGATGAATACACCAGTAGTACCTGCTATTCCAGAACTTATGGAATATAAGGAGAATAGACACAAGAAGAAAAATTAAATAATAAGGCGGACTCACGGCGGGCAAAGTGAGTAGGGATTGGGGTGGGAACATGATAACACCTCCTTTCAAAAACGGCATAGTCATGGAAAGAGAACCAAAACGGCATGGTTCTCTTTTTATTTGACATAAATGTTTTTATGTGGTATAATAAAATTAAATGAGGAAAGGGGGAGATATGTTGTTAAACGAAAAGGAAGAAGTATTCGTATCAGAATATCTAAAATCACGGAATATACTGCAATCATACATGAGAGCATTTGGTGTAGATAAAGATAAAGCAAGAAAAGAGTCAAGAAAGTTTTTTAGACAGAAGCACATTCAAGATAGCATATTTGAATATAAGGCACAACTAGAGGGAGACTATAACATTGACGTAAAAGAATATATAGAATTTTTATTAAAGGGCGCGTTTGCAGATGTTGGTGATTATGTAAAATTTGGGCAAGAAGAAGTTCCTCAGTATAATTCAGATGGTACAGTAATGATAGACATAGATAGTGGAGAACCAATTACAAGAAAAGTAAACAGAGTATACCTAGCAAATAGTGGAGATGTAGATACTAGCTTGATTACTGATATAAGTAATGGCAAAGATGGTGTTAAAATAAAGCTAGTGGATAAGATGATGTGTTGGAATAGATTACAGGAGTTCTTTGGTTGGGCAGATGATAATAATATCAAGGAGAACCTAAATACACAAATTCTCAAGGCACTTGCAGGTAGGGTAGCAGATAATTGGAATAGTGACGAGGATGTATATGAGGAATTACATGAAGCACTTGGTAAGGAGAACTAATGGAAGAAAAAATAGGAGAAAAGAGAACAGTTCTAGGTTCTGGTGGAGAGCGTCAAACATATATAACATATGAATCTGCTATGAGTGAGATAATGCAGCAGATATTAGCAGCAGCACCATATGACGGTCAGTCAATAGATAGATATAAATTATTAGATGATGCCTATAGAGCAAGTGGTGGATTTGAGAGTGGGGATTATATCATACCACACGTTAGCGAGATGATGCCAAAATATCTAAGACGTAAAAATATGGCGTATTTCATAAATTATGTAAAACCTATTACGACAGCACTTGTTAATCCAATATTTAAGACAGACCCAATAAGGGATAATATGTCAAGTACATATCCATCATTTGCAGAGGATGTTGATGGAAATAATACAACACTTACAAGATTTATGAAGAGAGCAGCAATAAGGGCAAAACTTCATGGAGTGGAATTTATTGTAATAGATATGGAGAAGTTAGAGCAAGGAGTTGTGATAACACAAAAAGATAGAATAGAAAAAAGACTATTCCCATATTTATATCTAGTAAGTCCTGCACAAGTAGAAAAGTGGTATACAGATAAACTAGGAAGATTAGTAAGTATAACATATTGGATAGAAGATGTTAAATTAGAGCCAGATGGTTCTGCAAAAAGGATAAGAGAACATTGGACATGGACTAATGACTTTTATATAAAAGAAGTAGATGGTGTTAAAGAGAAAAATATAAATCCAGTAGGTGTCATTCCAATTATACCTCTGTATGGCACAAGGAATGATAGTGATACACTTATTCCACAATCAGATTTATATGCAATAGCAAGAACTAATCATGCACTGTATAATGCGTGCTCAGAATTAAGAGAAAGAAATAGAGCACAGGCATTTTCATTACTAACCATACCTATTGATGAGGATGATGATTTTGATGGTGAAGATACACCAATAAAATATGGAACGGCAGATACACTTATTTATAAGCAGGGAAGTCAATCGCCAGAGTGGATAACACCACCATCTGCATCAAGCGATATTATTGAAAATGAGATAAATTTAATGGTTAGAGAAATTTATCGTATGGCTAATTTAAGACTAAAATCGGATTCTATTGGTTATAATATTTCTGGTATAGCTATGCAATATGATAATCAACAACTGTATCAATCTATAGCAGAGTTTGCACAAGAGATCAAAGACACAGAGGAAAAGATAGCATTTATTTTTGGAAGATACATGGGAGAAGATAATTCCAATATAGTAATTACATATAATAGTGATTATGGAATTATAGATACTACAACAGTATTAGCAAATGCAACTACTGCGCTACAGATGAATATATCACCAAAGGTTAATGAAGAAATAAAGAGACAGGTCATAAAGGCTATGCTAACTAATGAAGATAATCTTGTTCTTGAGGGGGCATTAGAGGATTTCGATAGGAGTGGAAGTAAGGGAACACCAATTACACCAGAACAGGTAGTAGCAGTACAACCAATGAATTGAGGTAAGTAATGTCTAACAGAAAAGATGTAAAACAAGGAACATTTGATTTTAAGCCATTTTCAGATAAACAAATGAAGTTATTAACATTTTGGCATGAAGATAGTCCAGTAAAAGATAAATTTATGGTAGTTGCAGATGGCAGTATAAGAGCAGGAAAATCAATAGCTATGTCATTATCATTTGTATTATTTGTGATGAATAATTTTAATGATATGAACGCAGTAATAGCTTCAAAGAGTGTAGGTTCTGTTAGACGTAATATAATACCATCACTAAAAGCTATGTTATTAACTATAGGGTTTGAGTGCATAGATCATAGAAGTGAAAATTATCTTGAGATAAAATACGAAAATAAGGTTAATTACTTCTTCATTTTTGGAGGTAGGGACGAGAGTTCACAGGATCTCATTCAAGGTATAACCTTATGTGGATTATATCTTGATGAAGTGGTTTTGATGCCAAAATCATTCTATTTACAGGCACTTGGACGTTTATCAGTACATGGAGCAAAATGCTTCTGTAACTGTAACCCAAACAGTCCATACCACTGGTTTTATAAAGATGTGCTAAGTAGGATAGAAGAGACAGATGGTTTATACATACACTTTACTATGGATGATAACTTATCACTAACAGAAGAGACAAAAGATAGATATAAGGCACACTTCAAAGGTGTTTTCTATGATAGAAATATTTTAGGTAAGTGGGCAGTTGCAGATGGTTTAATATATACAATGTTTGATAAGAATGAAAATATAATACCAAGAAATAAAGTACCATATGAAGATATTATTCAGTGGGCAATAGGTGTTGATTATGGTACTCAAAATGCAACAGTATTTTTATTAGGTGGTAAGACTATTGATGGTACGATTTACGTTTGCAAAGAATATTATTACAGTGGACGCGATGAAGCAGAAAAGCAAGGAACGCCAGATGTTCAAAAAACAGATCAAGAATATACAGAAGATTTAAGGAAGTTTATTGAGGATGTATATGACCTAACAGGAAAAACATACAGAGATATTCCTATTGTAATAGACCCATCTGCTGCAAGTTTTAAGTTGAACGTGAGAAGATTCCACATGAAAACTAAAAACGCAGATAATGAGGTCATGGATGGAATAAGAACAGTAGCAACTATGATGGGTGAGAAGAAATTCATAGTGTCGGATGAGTGTAAAGAAACTATAGCGTCATTATATTCATATGTATGGGATGAGAAGAAACAGTTAAAAGGCATAGATGCACCATTGAAGAATGATACAGACCACTGTGCAGATGCAGCGCGTTATCTAACAATGTATTTTGCTAATAAAAATATTATGGCAAATAGAGCATTTAATGCAGGATGGTAAAAATTTGACAAATTGTAGCAGTTGTGATATAATTTATATGAATTAGTATTAGGGGGAATTTAGAAATGACATTTAAGGAACTATGTGAGGCTCTAAGTCTCGATGAGGAAAAGGTAAAGATTCTAAAGGGTGAATACACAACACTAGAAAAGCAGGTTAATGATTCAAAGAAGAAAATTGATAAACTAGAAAAGGAACAGGCTTCTCTAAATGAATCAAAGGATAAGCTAGATATTGTTGTTAAGGCATTTAAGCTAGACATGAAAGCAGATGATTTTGATAAGATGCTTGATGATGTTAAGGATTCATTTGCAGGAAATGTTAAGGGTAGTGAAGACTATAAGGAACTTAATCGTGAACTCACTAAGGCTAGACGTGAATTTGATAGTCTAAAGAAGGAAAATGAGAAGATTGTCGGCGAACTTGAAACAGAAAAGGCAAATAGGGTAAAGTCAGTCAAGCAGTCGGCTATCCTAAAGGAACTTCAAGCAAATAATGTTATTAAAGCAGAACAATGGGTAAATCGTTTCTTTGCAGAGGCAGAACTTGATGAAGATGGTGTTAATATTTTCATGAAGGATGAAGCAGGTAAAGAGATTTCACTGAAGGATGGCATAGCAGATTGGGCTAAAGCCAATCCAGAATTTGTTAAGGTAGATGCTCGCGGAGGCGCAGGAAGTGGCGCAGGAGGCGGCTCTAATAATAAGGAAAATGAGGACTTTATGAACTCAATTATAGGTGATGGCGGTGACGGGGGCGGTCAGAAGTCACTAGCCGAACTTTTTGGATAAAAGGAGGAAGATAAATTTTGAGTATTTTACAACATGACGTAAAGAAAGTTGATAGACTTGATAATGACTTACTACTCATTCGCGAAGGTTATCTTGCGCGACCAGTAACAGTAGATAAGACAACAGTAACAGGTCTTACACCAACAGATAAGGGAAGATATATAATTCCACAGGGAACATATCTAGTAGGTCGTACAAATAGCCTATTAGTAGACCCACAACAGATTGCACAGGAAGCTAATGTAACAGTAACTAAGGCAAGTGCTACATTACTTACATACCTTGTTATCACATCAAGAATCGAGGGTGCAGTTACTCACTCAGTTAATATTGTTGCTTCAACAAGTGCAAACGCACCAACAGTTGCAACATTTAATACAACAACTCATACACTTGATGTTACTCTTGGCACAGACGCTAAGAAGGTAGTGAACGCGACACTTGAGGATGTAGTTAATGCAATCAATAATGATACTATTGCAAACACTTATGTTGTTGCAAGTCTTAATGACGAGGATCATAGACTTGATGTAGCGGCTGCTGCGTCTGGCGCACTTGCAGGTGGTGGTGTTGAGACAGTAACAGGAGATATTGACGGTATTCTCTACCACAGTGTTGATGTTACAAAGGGTGAGGCAACAGGAGCACTTATTATTCATGGTGTTATTGACCTTGATAAGATGCCAAGAGATGTTGGCGCTGCTGTTAAGGCGAAGCTACCAAGAATTATGTTTGGTCGTAAGGACTAATTAAGGGAGGTAATATAGTTTGAATTTATTTGACATTTTAACTCCTACAAATGTGGCGATGTATTGGGATAAGCGTAAGGAAGACCAATCAAAGTATATGGGTCATATACTTTTCAAGCCAAAGAAGATTGTAGGACTAGAGATAAATAAGATTGGTGGACGTGCAGGACTTCCAGTGCAATTAAAGGCATCCGCGTTTGATACACAGGCAGTCACAAGAGATCGTCTCTCAATCGAACTCACAAAGCAGAGTATGCCATTCTTCCGTGAGAGAATGACTATTGATGAAACACTTCGTCAACAGATTATGGTTCTTGCAAATGAGCAGTTACTCAAGGGCTTTATGGCACAGATTTTTGATGATACAAATAACCTCATTAGAGGCGCAAAGGTTCGTCGGGAGAAGATGGCTATGGAACTTATTTCCACAGGTCATATCAAGATTGAAGATAATGGTGTAAAGCTAGACTATGATTATGGTCTTGGCAGACAACAGTTTGTTGATACAAATTGGAGCAATACTGCAACATCAACACCAATTCAAGACCTTATTGATTGGGTAGATTTTGCTCGTACAAAGCTATATGTAAATATGGGCTTTGCGGTTATGACTACAAAGACATTCAATCTCATTAAGGCAAGTGAGAGCACAAGAAAGGCTATGTTCCCACTTATTCAAGCAACTAACATTGATGCGATGCTTATTACAAATACACAGGTTAAAGATTTTGTAGAGAGCGCAACAGGAATTAGAATCCTAATCAATGATACTGCTTATGCGGAACACGTTGGAGGTTCTGGACTTCCACTTTACCCAGATATGAGAGTTACATTACTCCCCGCTGGCGGTGTTCTTGGGGATATGGTGTTTGGTACTACACCAGAAGAGATTGACCTTCTGGGCAAGGCAAACACTGGCGCAGATGTGAGAATTGTTGACACAGGTGTTGCTATTACAACACGCACAATTACACATCCAGTCAATGTTGAGACTCTTGTATCACAGATTTGCTTACCATCATTCAGTGCAGATATTGAAAATGGTAGTGGATCAATCATGATTGCGAAGATAAAGTAATTGAATTAAGGAGATTCCGTGTGGTAGAAATATCACACGGATGATTTTATATCATGGGAAAGCTAAAAGCATCCATAGAAGCACCTAAAGGATTATTAAGTAATGACTTATTATCTGATAGGGAAGTCAGGAAGAGACTAAGAAAAACACTTCAAAAGGCTTGTGAGATTGTAAGGGATCATGCAAGGCAACATCATTGGTATTCTGATAGAAGTGGTAGTTTATCACGTTCATTTAAGTATAGAACAAGAGATACTAATGATGGAATTGTAGGAACTGTTTATCAAGATGAGAGATCAGCATTTTATGGAAAATTTCAAATTGAGGGAACAGGAATCTATGGAAAAAATAAGAAACAGATAGACTTAAATAAGTATGGTAATTTTAGAGGTTATTATTGGATAAGGCGGAGAAGATGGGTTAGGAATCCTCTTGTTAGAGGAATAAGACCAAGAGATATTTTAGGAAATGCTTATAGCAAGAATAGGTCTAGAATTGCACAAATGTTTAGGGATGAAGTGAAAAGAATAGCAGGGGGGATGAAGTAGTGCCAAGTATACCAATGGCAGATATAGAGGATATAGCTACTAGACAGTATTTTGATACTACTATGTTAGATGATGCCCTCTTACGAACTTATGTAACACCAGAAATTGTAAAGGAATCAACTCAATATATTGAGGCTATAGCACAGAGTATGGGAGTAGATAAGAAAGAAATTTACTCACCAACACCATATTTAATAAGTAGATTAGCTATGATTTACGCATACATGACCGCAGCGCAAAGAAAGGCATTATTTACAAAGGGTGGCTCAGTTGGGAATAGACATGATCTAACCCCAGATAATGATTCTTTTGCATTAAAATATAGAATGTATAGAGAGGCATTAAATGATCTAATAAAACAGATAACTCCATTAACATTCACAAATGGAAAGCCAGCAAAAAGGAGAAGATTTCCATTTACTCAACCAATAGCGAGGAACTAATATGTTACAGAGATTATATTGGAATGATGTAGCAATAAGGCTTAGAGATTTTATAAAGTCTTATAGGCGTAAAGATGGAAAAAGGTTATTTGATTTTCTAGTAGACAGAGATGCCTTAGTAGTAAAAGTTGGTTTAGGAAATGCAGGTGAATATCCTGCAATATACATATTATTTGATTCAGAAGAGAGTGTTCATAAGCAAGGCGCAATAGTAGGCGCAAAGATAAGACTGTTTATAGATTTGTTTGTAAAAGGAGAGGCAACAGGAGATGTTGATTATGATGATACCCTATACAGACAAATATATGACGCAGAAAATGAACTCATAGCAGTATTAAATGAGTTTAATAGATATTTACATAGTAATGGACTAGGGAGCAATCTAATAGTAGAGGGTGTACTAAGTGACGGTGATGAAAATGCACCTGCCGTAGTAGCCAACAGAACGGTTGTTTCAATAGAATGGTATAAAGGAGGAAGATAGATTGTCAAATCAGGCATTTAGCAGACCAGAAGATTTGATGGTTGGTGCAGGTACACTTTATTTTAAGCGTACACATTCAAAGGATAAGCATGGATTCCACCATCTCGGAAATTCAACTGGATTCACAATTACAACAGACATCGAAAAGGTCGATAAGAACTCTAGCATGAATAAGCATAGAGAACTTATGGCAAGCGTTGTAACAAGTGTTAAGGCAAGTTCAAAGATTACACTTGAAGAGTATAATCCATACAACCTTGCATTAGGACTTTTCGGCGAGGAGAGTATTAGAAAGCAAGTAGCAAAGACATTTACAGATGAAGTATATGAGGTTCTGGGTAATCCATCAATTATTTCACTTGTAGATGCAGATGGCAACAAGTATATGAATGTAAAGAATATAGTTGTTAAGCCAGAAAATACAATTCCTGCAAAGTTTGAGGCAAAGAGCGTATCACCAAGTATGACTATTTCAACAGTTACACTTACAAATGATACACTTACAGACACAAAGGGTGGAACACTCACTCTTTCGCCAGCGGCATTTGCAGGTACAAACGATGTTCGTGTGTTTATCACAGTTAAGAACGCACCAAATGGTAATGGTGACCTTGATGGGCTAACACTTGAAGTTCGTGAAGGTCTTAGTGGGGCAGTACAGACATTCTCTGTTACAACTACAAAGACAACAGAAACATTTACACTTGCAAGTGGCGCAACAATCGTTGCAACAGTAGGTACACTACACTCATTCACAGCAAGCACTGTAATGAATGAAGCAGAACTTAAAGCACCAATTACTGCATACAAAGAGGGTAAGGACTACGTAGTAAACGAATTAGAGTCTCGTGGTGGTCTTATAAAGATTACACAAGAAGGACTTATCAAGATGGGTGATAAGGTTAAGGTTTCATTTGAAGTACCAGAGCAAGATTTCATCAGTGTAGCAGGTGGAATCGCAGGATTCATTGAAGGTGAGTTACTATTCCTTGGCGATCCTAATAATGGCGGACAGTACAACATTGAAGGTTGGAAGGTTCGTATTACACCAGATGGGGATCTCTCAGGTTTCATCTCAGAAAATGAGTTTGGTAACTTTACACTTAATGTTGATTATCTCTCAGATAGAGAAAATCACAAGGATTGCCCACTTTATCGCGCAACACTTGTTGGTTATGCTCAAAATGAGGATGAAAACAAGGGATATTACAACCCAATTTACTAATTCATTTAGTATCAATTCATATAGAAAAATCCACAGAAATGTGGATTTTTTTTATTGACATGAGAATAAATATGTGATATAATATATACATATAAATAGGAGGAGATGTTTTATGACACAACTTGCAATAAAGAAAGATAGATTAGTGGATTTACTAGACTTAGGATTCAAAAAAGAAGGAAATATGTATGTATACGAAAATACCGATGAATATGTAAAAGCTATGATAATTGTTATGGAGGATTATCCACTTATACATTGTTGTTATTTTGATATGGATATGCTTGATGATAGCCTATCAGACGGTAATATACCAGATATAGTTCTTGATTTATTTGAGGCAGGATTAGTAGAAAGGTTTGAGTATGATTAAAGAATTTAAGGGAAAATATTTTTTCCTGTCAAACTTTTATATGGCAGATGTTGAATATAATGGTATTAAGTATCTAAATAATGAAGCAGCATTTCAAGCACAGAAATGCCCAGAACGAGCAGAAGAGTTTTCTACATTAGACCCATCAATGGCTAAGAGAAGGGGGAGGAAGATTAAACTTCGACCAGATTGGGAAAGTGTAAAGTATGGAATTATGTTTGATATTGTTATGAATAAATTCAAACAGAATCCAGACTTATTAGAGAAGTTGGTAAAGACTGGGACAGCGCAGTTGATTGAGGGAAATACATGGGGAGATACTACATGGGGAGTATACAGACATAAATGAAAGAATTATTTAGGTAAAATTTTAATGCAAGTGAGAGCATTACTGGGAGGAAAATAGTGTGTCGGTGCATAAAATAGAGATAGTTGGAACAATGGTAAACTCACTACTTATTATGAGTAGAGATGGAAAAGGTAATTATAAGTGCAAGTGTCAAATATGTGGAAGAGAATTTCTAAAAAAGGCTTCCTCTGTTAGAAAAGGGTTGGCTATGTGTTTTTGTAAATATTTGACACAACAAGCATAATGTGATATAATAAACATATATTAAAGAACGGAGTTGATATTTTAATGGCAGTAGATAAGGAATTAGAACTTCTTATTTCTGAAAAGGAATTAGAATTTGGGGATAGACAGGTAGTAGTAAAGAAGATTTCAATGCTTGATACAATTCGTATTGCATCAAGTCTTAGTGATATTATCACTAAGGTTATGGATGATTCAGATGTATTTTCAACAGCAGTTGCTAAGTTGGCATTTGAGCCAGAGAACGGAGAAGATGCAACTGCAATTAGAGTAATGGGTCTATTAGAACTTCTAGGAGCG
>ERZ772764.1479-NODE-1479-length-14754-cov-4.775291_pt1 | contig 14754 bp, 20 predicted proteins | sample MGYA00512163_ERZ772764 | MGnify/ENA primary metagenome ERZ772764 (study PRJEB29015, sample SAMEA2737903) | human oral metagenome | biome: human oral; feature: human-associated habitat; material: dental | place: China | collected 2094 ... | reverse complement strand
CCCCCCGGGGCCCCCGGCCCCACCCGCACCACCGCACGAGGACCCCCGGGAGCCCTTCCCGGACCGGGACGGGCACACCCACCGGGTCCACGTCAGGGCCAAGCCTCCCGGACGCCGAGAGACCCACTTCACCGTCAGGGAGCTGGAGGAGCGGGGCCTGCTGGCCCCAGCGGAGGACCCCCACCACTACCTCGACGCCGATGTACGCAAGGACGGGACCCTCCGCCCCAGCGACACCACCTACGAGCACGACCTCGCCGCCGCCCTGGCCGAGCGCTACGGCCTGCACCTGGTGTCCGTCCAGCCGACCGACGAGCCGGGCCGCAAGACCCCCGACACGGTGACCACCGACAAGTCCAGGACGATCGAGCTCAAGCGCTCGGGTACCGGCACGGTCACGTCGGTGAAGAACCTGGTCAAGGACGGCTCCAAGCAGTCACCCACGGTCGTGGTGGACGCCCGCCACACCACCATGTCTGCCCCCGAGGCGGAGGAGGCGCTACACGGAGCCATGAGGTGGTCCGGCGACCGCCTGGACGAGGTCGTGGTTCTCCTCCCGGACGACCAGGAGCTACACTGGAGACGTGACGAGTGACATGGACGCCAATGACTGGGAGAAGGGCTCGGAGTACCTGCTCTGGGTCGGCTCCGGCCCCACGCGCGCCCAGGTCGAGGCCGTCCTGGACCCCCACTTCCACCCTGACGGCGACTCCTTCGCGTCCGCGCAGTGGGACGTGGACGAGACTGACCCCGACGAGGTCGCCCTGGGCTATCCCTGGATCGTCTCCGTGGACGGCTGGCCCGGCCCCAGGTCCACGCGCCACGTCCTGGCCCAGGCCCTGGGCGTCCCCGTCGAGGACGAGTACACACTGGCGGACATCGAGGCCCGAACCAGGGCGCTCGCAGCCACCGCGTAGACGACGCCGTCGCACTACTGCTGCGCAGCCCCGCATCACCTGACGGTGTGCGGGGCCGACCTGTACCCCCTCATTACCGCTGCCCTGACCGCACCTGGTGCGGCCGGGGCCTCGTCATACCCGAGGAGACCATGATGGGTGATTCCACCACCACGCCGTCCGCCAGGGGCGGCAGCAGGACCGCGGCGCCGCAGGAGGGCGCCGGGTTCGAGGCGATCACGACCCAGGAGGCGGCTGACGCCTACGTCGCCGCGCACCTGCCCGCCGACTACACCGACGCCCTGGCCCGCACCCAGGACCTCGAGGCCCAGCTCGCTGAGTCGAGGCGGGCGCTCGCGGCCGCTGAGGTCGCCGCGGAGACTGGTGTGCCCGCCCAGGCCCTGACCGGGGCCACCCGTGAGGAGATGGAGGCCTCCGCGGCCGCGCTCCTGAAGTGGCGCCAGTCCTCGGCGCCGAAGCCGACGGCTCCGCCGCTGCGTCGTCCGGGCCTGCGCTCCGGGGCCTCGACCCCGGAGCCGTCCCTGAGCCCCAAGGCCCAGGCGGCCGCAGCCCTGCGCCGCATGCGCGGCCAGGAGTAACCACGTACCACTACTGAAGGGACAAAGCCGATGCCCGTTGACATCACACGCTCCGAGGTCGCAGGCCTCATCCAGGACGCCTACTCCAGCGACTTCCTGGGCGCCGCCACGGACTCCTCTGTGGCGCTCCAGGCGTTCTCGCCCGTGAGCATGGGCACCAAGACCGAGCGCCTGCCCGTGCTCGCCACCATCCCCCACGCCAGCTGGGTCACCGAGCAGTCTGACGACGAGGCGGGGACCAAGCCGACGTCGAAGGCCACCTGGGCGGACAAGACCCTTGTCGCCGAGGAGGTCGCTGTCATCATCCCGGTGCATGAGAACGTCATTGACGACGCCACCGAGGATGTCCTGACCGAGATCTCCAAGCTCGGCGGCCAGGCCATGGGGTACGCCCTGGACGCGGCCATCTTCTTCGGCACGAACAAGCCCGCGACCTGGACCGACCCGGACCTGTTCGCCGCAGCCACCGCCGGCGGCAACATCACCCAGGTGTCCAAGACGGACCGGACCCTGGACCTGGTCGGCGCGGTCCTGACCAACACCGGCATGGTCATCGGGGACGGTGAGTTCGAGCCCGACACGCTGATCGCCCGCCGCAGCCTGCGCATGCAGCTCGCGAACCTGCGTAACGCCGAGGGCACCCCGATCTACCTGCCCTCCCTGTCCTCCGCCCCCGGCGCGGTCGACCAGGTCGCGGGCCTCACCGCCCGCTGGTCGCGCGGCACCGTCAAGGGCGACAAGCCCGTGTTCGACTCCGCCAAGGCCGTCGGCCTCATTGTGGACTCCACCGCTGTGCGCATCGGCGTCCGCCAGGACATCACCGTGAAGTTCCTCGACCAGGCCACCGTCGGCGGCATCAGCCTGGCCGAGAAGGACATGGTCGCCCTGCGGTTCAAGGCGCGCTACGGCTACTGCCTCAAGGACATCGTCGCGACCAAGAACGCCGAGACGGTCAAGAAGTACCCGGTCGGGGCCGTCACCCCGGCCGCCGGCTGACGGGAGACGCCGTGACCGCCTTCGAGCACGAGACCACCGGCGCCCGCGTGACCTACCCCGAGGGCCACCGTCTGCACGCCCTCCTGACCTCCAGCGGGCACTGGCACCCCATCGAGGATCTCACGGCCTCCGAGGAGGAGGGCTCCGGGGGGTCCGGGACCGAGGAGGAGGGCTCCGAGGATGAGCGACCAGCTTCTCCACGAGGCCGTGGCCGCCGCGCTGCGACGGCCGCTGACTAGCGAGGAGACCGCGGAGGTCGACCGTCTGGAGGTGGGTGCCCGCGCCCTCGTGCGCGGGCACCTGGGCTGCGAGCCGCCGAAGGAGGCCGAGGAGACGGTCCGGTACGTCATCTCCCAGATGATCGTCCGCGCCCTCAAGGGCCCCCAGGACGATTCCATCGGGCTGTCGTCCCGGACGGTTCAGGCCGGTGCCTTCCAGGTCGCCCAGGGCATCTCCGAGGGCGCCCAGGGCGGCGGCGTCTGGCTCACCCGCCAGGACCGGATCATGCTGCGCCCCTGGGCCTGCCCCATGGCCTCCGTCCCCCTCGTGTCGGAGCGACCATGAGCCTCCTCGACGCGTTCCCGGCCGCCTGGCGCACCGATGTCACGGTGGCGGGCCCATCCCACCGGGACGCGGACGGCCACTACGCGCCGCCCGGCCCTCCCGTGACGGTGTCCGGGTGCCTGGTCGCGCCCGGGGCGAGCACGGCCCCGGGGATGACCGCCCAGGCCACCTCGGAGGCCGCCGACGACGTCGCGACCCTGTACGCCCCTCCCGGCGCCCCGGTCCGCCACCGGGACGTCGTGACCGTGCCCGCCGGGCACGCGCTCGCGGGCTCCTGGGTGGTGGAGACGTCTCCGGCCCCGTGGCCGCTGGGGCTGGCTGTGACGATGGTCAGGAGGTGACCGGCAGTGGCGCGCAGGGAGCGTAGCTTCGTGATCGACCGGGCGGGTGTGGATGCGCTGCTGGTGTCGTCCGGGATGCGGGCGGCGATTACGGGGGCGGGGCAGGACGTGGCCCAGGTCGCCCAGTTCACCGCCCCGCACAGCAGTGGCCGGCTGGCCGGGTCGTTCCGGGTGGAGCCTACGACGGCGACGGTGGTGACCCAGCGCGGCGGTCAGACGCGTCGGGCGTCGGGCCGCGTGGTCACCGACCTGCCGTATGCGGCGGCGGTGGAGTTCGGGCACCTGGCCAGCAAGGTACGCGGCCACTCGAGCTTCAGGTGGGTGGTACCGGGGGCGTACACGCTCGGGCGGCTGGCCGCCACAAAGGCGTCGAGGGCTGCCAGGAAGGGGCGACGGTGAGCGACCTGGATCCTGTTCAGGTGGTCCGTGAGGCGGTCACCGCGGTCACGGGCGCCCCGACCACCCGGGTCCTCGACCCGGGCTTCACATCGGGGCCGATGCCTCTGGTGCACGTGGCCCTGCTCGACGTCGTCGAGGACTACATCGACACGGTCGCCACGGTGACCGTGGACGTCTACGCCCTGACCCCTACCGGCCCTGCCGAGCAGGGCGCGTCGGGGGTCGCGGCGGCGCTGCGGCGGGCCGTGCGCGACGGGCCGCTGTCCACGGCGGCCGGGTTCGTCGACGGCGTCGCGGTCACCCAGTGCTCCGGCGCCCGCCCCTACTTCGAGCGCGTTGAGGTCGTGTCCATGGTCCTCGACGTCACCTACCGACAACTCTGAAAGGACCAGAATCTCCATGACAGCGACCACTATCGAGGCGCTGAAGAAGACGCACAACAAGCGCGGCAACGTCCGCAAGGGCCTGAACGTCGTGATCTTCATGGCGCCGACCAGTGTCGAGCTGCCCGCGAAGATCACCGAGGGCACCGGCCAGCTGACGCAGCTGCCATCGGGCTACTGGCCCGTGGGCCTGATGAGCAAGGACGGCCTGACGACATCCGTCGACGTCAGCGTGGAGGAGGTCGAGGCCCTCGGCTACGTCGAGGCCGTCCGCACCGACGTCGTCAAGGCACCCAAGACCATCAAGTTCACGGCCCTGGAGGTCTACCGTAAGAACCTTCAACAGCTGGTGTACGGCCTGGACCTGTCCCAGGTGAAGGCCGACAAGACCACGGGCGAGGTCGTCTTCGACGAGGCGCCCCTGCCTCTGCACGACGAGTTCCGCCTGCTGGCCATCATGGCTGACGGCCCGGCGGACAACGAGTGGCTCATCGGCCGCGGGTTCCCCCGCGTGAAGCCGGCCTCCATCCCAGAGGAGGCCTGGAAGTCCGAGGACCCGGTCCAGTTCGAGCTCGAGCTGTCCGTGTTCACCGACGAGGTCCTGGGCACGCCCTGCCGCCACTACATCGGCGGCTCCGCCGCGCTCAAGAGCATCGACGCGCTCGACTTCGAGCGCGCCGCCTGAGCCCCCGTCCCCACTGTCGTCGGGGCGACGGCCGCCGGTCTCCCGGCCGCCGCCCCGACCACCACCGCCAGGAGACCACCACGTACCACCCCAGCACCAGGAGGCTCGTATGCCCACGTTCACGAAGACGATCGAGCGCACCACCGACGACCCCGCCGAGATGACCACGCTGCGCTACAGCGGCTGGGAGGAGAAGCCCTCCCCCGACAGCCCCGAGAAGTCCGCGACGCCGACGACCGAGCCGGACAAGAAGCCCGCTACCAGGCCCGCCGCGCCCAGGGCCTGATCACACCTGCGTAAGTAAGGAGACCGTCATGACCCAGACCAGGCCGACTCTGACCCTCGCTTCGCTGGAGAGGCTCGACGGCGCCGCCGAGCCCGAGCCGTTCACCTTCGGGATCGAGAACCGCCTCATCAGCTTCCCGGATCCTCTCGCGCTCTCCGTGGAGGAGTCCGAGGCGTTCATGGCCGACCTCGAGGGGACACGCTCCCTGTCCGGGACGCTGCGCAGGTGGCTGCCCGAGGAGGACGCCGAGCTGCTGATCAGGCGCCTGTCCGCCCGGCAGGGAGCCGTCCTGATGCGGGCCGTGAACAAGCACTACACCGCCTTCCTCGGCGACGCGGGGGAAGAGCCCGCCTCCGGGACCGCCTGAGCCGGTACCGGAGGCCGATCGTCCAGGACCTCGCCGACAGGGGCTTCGACGCCCCGCAACTGTTCCGAGCCAGGCGGTGGACGTTCCTGCTCGACCTGATCGAGGGTCTGCCGCCGTCGTCGCGGACGACGACGGCAGCCCTCAACGACCCGGACGAGGACCGCGTGGCGCAGATGGCCGAGACGATCACCGCCCAGGAGGCCGCCGCCGAGGAGGGCCAGGACACCCCGGCCGGCGGCAGGTCCCTGGTCGGCCGGACCGCTGAGGTGCAGGTCCTCGAGGACATCTTCGACGTCGTCGTGGCCGCGCTCGGCGGCAGGACGAGGTACCCGCGACCGGTGACCCGGGTGGCGGAGGCGGTAGAGGAGATCCGCCAGACGACCTCCCTGCAGGCCGCCGAGGACATCATCTCGGTCATGACCCCCTGGGCCCTGGAGGCCTGAAGCATGCCCCGCCACGGGGCTCCCAGCACGCGCAGAGAGGCGGTGAGCCACTCGTGTCCGCGTTCAAGGCAGGGACGGTCTTCGTCGACGTCGTCCCCTCGATGCAAGGTTTCTTCAAGGAGGTCGCCAACGACGTCCGCGGGCAGATGCCCCAGGTCGGCGCCGAGTCCGGGCGCGAGTTCGCCGAGGGCTTCCGCAAGTCCGTGTCGGCCTCGGGCAAGGACCTGGCCAACGCCGTCACCGACCCGCTGGGCAAGTCCGCGGCGCGGCTACGGCAGGAGGCCGCAGCCGCGGGCCGGGCCCTGTCCGCGGCGCAGGAGGAGGTGGCGTCGTCCGGGCGGGCGCTCGCGGCCGCCCGCGAGAAGGAGGCGTCCGCCGCCGCCGGCCTGGAGTCAGCTGAGGCCGCCCTGAACCGGGTCCGCTCCTCCGGGTCTGCCAGCGCGTCCGAGGTCTCCCGCGCCGAGGCCGCCTACGCGAGGGCGCTCAACGCGTCCAAGACCGCCAACGACGCGGCGGACACCGCGGCGGCTGCGCACTCACGGGTACTCGGCAAGGAGACCGAGGCGGCCAAGGCGGCTGACCACGCGAACGACGAGCTCGCCAGGGCGACGGGCCACGCGAGGCAGGAGGCCAGCCAGGCCGGCCCTGCGATGCGGGGCCTGTCGCAGTCGGTCAGCGGTGTCGGGGCCCAGGCCGAGAGGGCCGGGGCGCGTATGTCGTCGATCGGCTCCATCACCCGTTCCGCGATGGGCCCGCTCCTGGCCCTGTCCGCGGCGGTCGGTGTCGGCGGCTTCGCCGGTGAGGCGATCAGCGCCAGCGACGCGACCGAGAAGTTTGTCTCCACGCTCCAGTTCGCCGGGGTGGACACCTCGACGATAGACCGGCTAAAGGACTCGGCGAAGGCGTACGCCGATGAGACGGTCTACGACCTGTCGGATATCCAGTCGATCACGGCGCAGCTCGCAGCCAATAACGTGAAGGACTTCGACCGGCTGGCCGAGGCCGCAGGAAACCTGAACGCCGTCGCAGGGGGGTCGTCGGAGACGTTCAGGAGCGTCGGCATGGTCCTCACCCAGACAGCTGGGCAGGGAAAGCTGACGACCGAAAATTGGAACCAGTTGGCGGACGCCATCCCGGGCGCCTCAGGGCAGCTGCAGAAGGCGCTATCGGCCGCCGGCGCCTATACCGGCAACTTCCGGGAGGCCATGGAGGCGGGGGAGATATCTGCCGACGAGTTCAATGCGGCCATCCTGGACCTGGGGATGACCGACGTCGCCAGGGAGGCCGCGACGTCCACTTCCACCATGGAAGGAGCCTGGGGCAATTTCCAGGCGACTATGGTCAGCGGCGCGATGCAGCTGGTGGACGCCGTCAAGCCGGCCGTCACCGGGCTGCTGTCCGATATCTCCGACAAGGCGACCTCGGTCTTCGGCTGGGTCGAGGGTACGATGGTCCCGAGCCTACAGAGCGTGTGGAGCATATTCAGCCAGGGGGACTTCACGGGGCCGGTATTCGGTTTCGAGGAGGACAGCACGGTCGTCGATTACCTGTTTCGTCTGCGGGACGCCGGTGTCGCCGTGTGGGACACTCTGGTCTCCTTCGGGGACGCGGCCGTGTCCGTGGCCGGGAGCCTGTCTCCCCTGCTGTCGCTTGTGGGCGGCCTGGCTGTCGTGCTGGGCGGGGCGCTGCTGGACGCCTTCACCCAGGTGGTGACCTGGCTGGGCCAGGTCTTCGACTGGGTCAGCCGGAACAGTGACGTCATGGGCTCCCTCGCCGTGGCCATCGGCACCGCGATCACGGCGGTCTGGGCGTTCAGGACGGCTCAGGCCGCCCTGACCGCCGTCGACGCGGCTGGCTCGATCATGGCGCTGGTCAGGTCCACCAACCTGGCCAAGACGGCCACGGCGGCGTGGAACGTCGTGATGAACGCCAACCCGATCATGTTGGTGGTCACGGCCGTGGCGGCCCTGGTCGCCGGGCTCACCTACTTCTTCACCCAGACCGAGACCGGTAAGAGGATCTGGGCTGAGATCACCGAGGCATTCCAGTCGTTCATCGACTGGATCGGCTCCGCCTGGAGCAGCGTGCTCCAGGCTGTCAGCGACTGGTGGAGCACTACGTGGACCACGGTCGGAGCTGTTTTCCAGTCTTATGTGGTCGAGCCTTTAACTGCTGCCTGGGACGCTGTCGTCGCAGTGTTCCAGACTGCGATGGGCGTCATCAGCGCGGTCTGGGACGGGATAGTCACGGCCGCGCAGATCGCATTCGCGGTCATCGTGGGCGTCGTCCTCACCCCGATGCAGGTCGCTATCAACGTCATCGGCGACGTCTTCACCTGGCTGTGGACCAGTGTGATCCAGCCGATCTGGACCGATATCGCATCCGCTTTCACCGACATGTACAACGCCGTCATCAAGCCGGTCTGCGACTGGCTCGTCGCCCTGTGGACCGACGTCGCCACCCAGGCCCAGGCAATCTGGCAGGGCATGAAAAACAGTGTCAGCGCCGTCTGGGACGCTATCTCCTCTGTGATCATGGGCGTCTGGACCTATATCCGGGACACGGTCAGGTCCTACGTCACCGCGGTGATGACCATCGTGACGACCGTGTTCACCGCGGTACGCGACACGGTGTCCTCCATCTGGAGCGGGATCTGGGGGGTCATCTCCGGCGTGTGGGAGGGAATCAAGAGCACGGCGTCCGTTGCAGTGAGCTGGGTGAAGGACACGGTGACCGGCGTCTTCGAGAGCATGAAGTCCTCCGTGACCAGTGCCTTCGAGGGCATGAAGAACGCTATCGAGAACGTGTGGAACAAGGTCAAGGCCGCTGCCGCGAAACCTGTCAACTATGTGATCAGGACCGTCTACACGAACGGCCTCAAGAAGATGGTCGAGTCCGTGGCCAGCAAGATTGGACTGTCCCTGACGCTGCCGGCAGTCGCCGAGATCGGCGGCTACGCCGGCGGCGGCGTGATCCCGGGCTACGCCCCGGGGCGCGACACCGTCCCGGCGATGCTGTCCCCGGGCGAGGCCGTCCTGGTCCCCGAGCTCGTCCGCCAGATCGGCGTGGACCGTATCCTGGCCGCCAACTACGCGGCGTCCCGCCGCCGGCCCGGAGGGTCCCCCGGCTTCGGGGCCAACGCGTATGCCGGGGGCGGGGTCGCGCACTTCGCCGAGGGCGGGATCGTCGGCTGGTTCAAGGACGCCGCGAAAGGGGTCGCGGACTTCTTCGCCGACCCCGTGGGCGCCACCCTCAGGCTCATCACCAAGCCCGTCCGCGCCCTGTTCAGCGGCATCGGCTCTGGATTCATGGGCGACATATTCAAGGCTGGTGTCGACAAGATCCTCGACGGCCTCGGGAGCTTCTTCAAGAGGAAGACCGAGGACGGCGGTGCGACCGGCGGCGGTACGGGCCTGGTAGGCGCTGCCCGTAGGGCGATCGGGGTCCCCTACGTGTGGGGCGGGTCCAGCATCCCGCCGGGGCTGGACTGCTCGGGCCTGGTGTACTGGGCCGCACGCCAGCTCGGCTGGGGCTGGCCCCGGCTGACGGCGGCCGGCTACCAGTCCGGGTCCACCCCTGTCGCCTGGGGCTCCCAGATACCTGGGGACCTGCTGTTCTGGGGGTCTCCGGCTCACCACGTCGCGATCTACGCTGGCGGCAACCGGATGGTCGAGGAGCCCCACGAGGGCGCGTCCGGACGGGACACCGCCATCTGGGGCTCGCCCACGGTCGGCCGCTACGGCACCAGGAAGTACGACTCCGGTGGGGTCCTGCCCCCGGGCGTGACTGCGGCTGTCAACGCCACTCGCGCGCCGGAGGCGGTCCTGACCGCCCGCCAGTGGGCCGACGTGCACGCCCTGGTCGACCGGGGCGGCGACCCGGCCGCGCTCGCGCGCGCCCTGGACGGCCTGGGCGTGAGCCTCGTGCTCGACGACGGCGACGCCCTGGACGCCCACATCGAGGTCGTCGCCTCCGGTGTGTTGGGCCGCCGCGCGAGGGTTCTGGGAAGGGGGCGCCGCTGATGACAGGCCTGGTCGTCGTCGTCCCTGCTGGTCAGGCCCCCGTCCTGCAGGTAACCGTGCCGGGGGATATCGCTGGCCCCGGTGAAGCGGTCGAGGTCTGGGGGCACACGGACACGGGGGTGACCTGGCCCGTGCGCGGATGCCCCTGGACCTCGGACGGATCGCAGCGGGTCCTCGGCGACCCGCTGGCCCCCGTCAACATCCCGGTCTGGTACCATGCCCACGCCGCCGTATCCGGCCGGACTGTGACCTCGCTCGGCCGTGTCGTCCGGCCGTGGTCCGGGCTCTCCCTGATGACAGACGTCACCGGGGGCGGCCAAGTGAGCCTCATCTGGCAGGGAGATGACGACCGGACCCCGGACCAGAGGGTCACAGTCCATGAGGTTCCCGGCAGGGCGACCCCGATCACCGTCTTCGCCCCGACCATGGGCGCCGGAACGTTATCCCTGACCGCCCGCACATCCGGAGCGCACACGCGGGCCCTGGCGAGTCTGGCGGCGCGCCCCGCGGTCGTGGCCCTGTTCCACAACCCCGCGCACTGCCTCCAGTGCCGTCGGGGAGCATGTGATGTGGAACTGGTGACGGTTATGGCCCTCTCCTCGGTGGCTCACTCCCGGACCTCCCGGCGGGACGCCGCGGAGAGGGTTTGGACGATCAAGGGGACGATCTGCTCGGTGCCCGAGCCCCGCAGGCTCATCGGAACCTCCGTCTGGGACGACGTCGACGCGGCCCGGTTCTCGTGGGACCGCCTCGACGCGATGGGGCTGTCCTGGGACGCCTTCGACCGGACCTTGTGGAAGGAGGTTCGCCAATGACCATCTTCCAGCCGCAGACCCTCCCGGATGGTCTCCTCGAGACCGGATTCTCCTGGGAGGTCCGTACCGACTCCTGGCTCGGCGGGGACTGGCTCGGGCGGGTGCCCGTCGCCGGGGGGTCCGTGACCTGGTCGCGCGGCCAACAGGTGCAGGGATCTCTGTCGCTGACAGTCCCCCGGGTTGGGGCGGCCTCCGCTGACGAGGACGCGCGCGACTGGACCCCGGTCTCCGAGGAGTCGCCTCTTTCCTGCCTGGGGCAGATCCTCCACGTCACCGCCGAGGTCGGGTCCCTGGTCTCCGAGGAGAGATGGACGTTCCCGCTCGGACGATTCCTCATCACGCAGTGGGAGATCGTATCCACGTCCATCAGGATCACGGGGAAATCGCTCCTCCATCACCTGGAGGAGGACCGTCTCACGCGCCCGACGGCCCCGCTCGACGGCGGGAGGCTGTCCACCGAGCTGCGCCGACTCGTGGGCGGCTACCTGGGGGTCAGCATCGACCGCGGCCTGGTCGACCGGGCATGCCCATCCATGTCGTGGGGCGAGTCCCGCATCGACGCGGTCTACGAGATCGCCGATGCATGGCCGGCCCGCATCCGAGAGGGGCCTGACGGCGTCCTCCACGTCCTGCCCCCCGTGCAGGAACTGTCAGCGCGTCCCGCGCGGACCCTCACCGACGGCGCCGCGGGCACCGTCATCGGCGTGAGCAGGCAGGCCTCCCGCGGCGGGGTACATAACCGCGTCGTCGTCCGGGGACAGGATCAGGACGGCCCCGGGAACCCCAGGTTCCAGGCCGTCGCGGACCAGTCCACCGGCCCGATGCGAGTCGGCGGCCCCTACGGCACCGTAACGAAGTTCTTCTCCAGCCCCCTCATCACCAGCCCGGTGATCGCGCTGGAGACGGCCACGACCATGCTCACCGACTCTGTCCGCAGGCAGACCACGGTGCCCGTCACACACGTCCCCGACCCGACGCTCGGCCTTGACGACCCCGTTGAGCTCATCACCCACCCGGCAGAGGGCGCCGCCCCCATCACCTCCTGGGGGGTCGTCTCAGCCATGGAGATCCCACTCGTCCCGGGGAGCGCCGCCAGGACCGACATCGAGGTGATCGCACCGTGACCACCGTCCTCGACCTGCTCGACTCGGCCCCGGCCGATGACCCGCCCCGCAGCGGCTCCGACCGCTCCATGACCGCCGTCGGCCGCGTTCTCGACGTCTCCACGGACGGCACCCGGGTGACCGTCACCATCCTCGACTCCGCCCCCATCGTCCTGCCGGCGACGGCCTCCACCTGGACCGGAGTCGCGACCGCGCACATCCTCCTCGACCCCGGCACGGGCCGGCCCGTCCACGTCCTCGGCCCCGCCACACCGCCGGCGCAGGTCCTCCCCTCTCTCAGCGAACTGCCGTGGCACCAGCCGGCTCCCACCTCCAGATCCGTCACCCGCACAGTCCAGGCCGGATGGTCCTCCACCTGGTCCCCTGGCGGCTGGGGGACCTTCAACGCGGGCCGCTACGGCGGATCCCGTGACCTCTACCAGGGGGACGCTGGCACAGGGCCCCTGGTCGGCCTGGTCTCCTACGGCGCGCAGATCACCAGTATCGGCGCCACCAGGATCACCCACGCCTCCCTCACGATCACCGGAAACGGCTCCAACCGCGGCACCTGGACCGCTGTCGTCCAGTGCGCCGACGGGGCCGCCTCGGGCCCTACCCCTTCCGGGCCCACCGCCGCCGGCCCCGTCACCGGCACCAACACTTCATGGATCGACGTCACCGCGCTCGCCGAGGGACTGCTCGCGGGCCGGGGCCTGGCCCTGGTCGGCGGCGACTACGGCGGAGCCTTCGGGGTCGGAGAATCCATGTCTCTGACACTGACGTGCGAGGTGCCGGTATGAGCGGCGGAGGATGGTCAGTGTGCGCCCTGTGCGGCGCCATCGCCGCAGATATTCCCGCCCACATCTACTGGCACGAGATCGGGGCTCTCGAACTCGTCGCCGAAATCATCGAGGAACTGGCGGAGCTGAAGGACGCCGGCAGTCCCTATGAAACCGAAGATAAATACGGACCAGACACAGGAGGAGCGCGGAGTAATGCCGATTAAGGACGCTCGGGGGCATGTCGTGCCCACCGGCACGGATGCGGCCAACAGGGAGAGCCTGTTGGCGCTGTCGAGGTCGATCCCCTCCATCAGAACGGTCTCCTCGGAGGTGGCGGCAGGCAAGCACATCGAGGAGCTGAAGGCGGTGGGAGTGCGCCCGTCGGCCTCCGACCCGGTGTTCGTATGGCGCTCCGATCTCGGAGCCCTGATGCAGTGGGACGGAACCCGGTGGGTGACGCAGTCGCTTCTCCTGGGGTCCTTCCAGATAGAAGGCGACAACGGGATCGCGCTCTCCCACACCGGCGCACCCGCGATGATGATCAAGACGGGGCGGATGAGCTCCTACACATCCAACGCCTATGGCAACGGGTACATGTCGACCATACTATTTCGGACACCATTCCCGCACGACTGCCTGACGGTGAACGTGACACCTATCTACCGGCAGGGGAAGTACATGTTCACATCACCGACGGCCCCGCAGGTCGACGACATCTCCAGATCTCAATTCAGAGTCGTCTATCCCGGCGAGACCCAGACAGCCCCCCACTCATTCATGTGGGTCGCTGTCGGCTGGTGAAATAGGAAGAAAAAGGAAGGAAGGAGAAGAAGTGTGAGTGCACTGGGAGACAACGCGGCCCGCTGGATGGCATGGCTGACTGGTTCCGCCGCCCAGTTCAACATCGGCTATTCCCAGCCGCGGAGGTGGACATTCCTCGACGTCGCCCGCACAGGGGGTGGTACGGCAGACATGGACTGCTCGGCCGCCGTCGCCGGCGCCTACAATCTTGCTGGCCTGATCGATCCGTTCCCGGAGAACGAGGAAACGTGGACGGGATCACTGCGGCCGCTGGCCGCCGCCCGAGATTTCAACGTGATTCCCTGGCAGCAGGTCGGGAACGACCCCGACAACCTGTTGCCGGGCGACCTGCTGCTGTCCGAACGGGACTCCGGCGGTGTCGGGCACGTCGCCATGGCCCTATGGGGAGACGCCGTCGGAGAGGCCTGGATCGACTCCCAGGGCAGTGACGGCTGGGACGACCCCGACGAACTGATCGGCGACCAGACCGGCGGGGAGACCCGGCAGATCGCCTACACCAGCCACCCATACACGGTCTCCGGCCGGTGGACGCACGTCCTCCGCTACGCCGGAGACGAGCACACCACACCATCACAGTCAGCAGAGGAGTTCCCAATGCGCATCACCATCTCCGGGCAGCAGTACGACGCCGCCGACGTCATTGCGGCCATCGACCAGCGCGTCGCCATGACGGACCAGAGGACCGCCGGGATCGAGCAGACCCTCGGCGTCATCATCGCCAAGCTCTCCCAGATCGCCGAACGAGTCGGGCTGACCGGTGACGACGTCGCCGCCACCCGCGCCGCCGCCGAGTCCACCGCCGCCGTCGTATTCGGCCGCGGCGTTGACCTCGCCGACGGCACCCGCACCGACCTCGGCGCGGCCCTCCGCGACGAGCTCAACGAGAAGTCCGCGGCCTCGGCTGGCATCTGACCAGGAAGGAACCAGAACATGGGCAAGCACGAGGCCACCGCCTCCCAGATCATCCACCCGTCCCGCGCCGTCATCCGAACGGTCTTCCAGGCCCTCGTGGGCCTGTGCGCTCTCGCACCCGTCGTCTACACGGCCGCCGGCCAGCACGACCCGGCCGTCGCCACCGGGGCCGCCGCCGGCGTCCTCGCCGTGACGGGCGCGGTCACCCGCATCATGGCCCTGCCCGGCGTTGACGCCTGGCTCCGGCAGTACGTGCCGTGGCTGGCCGCCGAGCCGCAGCGCCACGCGTCCGAGTGATGCCGCCCGTCCTCGCCGACGCCCTCGCCGCGCTGTCCACCC
>ERZ772764.1478-NODE-1478-length-14756-cov-6.467859_pt1 | contig 14756 bp, 15 predicted proteins | sample MGYA00512163_ERZ772764 | MGnify/ENA primary metagenome ERZ772764 (study PRJEB29015, sample SAMEA2737903) | human oral metagenome | biome: human oral; feature: human-associated habitat; material: dental | place: China | collected 2094 ... | reverse complement strand
GCGTGGACGAAATGCGCATCCCGCTGCGCTATCTGGCCAACCTGCTGACCGCCGGTAAAATCGAGCCGATTAAAGACGCGCTGGAACGCATGATCGCCATGCGCCGCTACAAACGCGGCCAAGTGGTACACGGCGAAACGCTGGAGCAAACCTTGGACGGCACCGGCCTGACCCCGGCCATGGTGGAAGACATGTATCAGATTATGGCCATCGCCAACTACGAAGACCGCTTCGTGATTCCCACCAGCCACAAAGAACAGGTGGAGAATACCTTTGAAGACAAAGCAAGCTGCGGCTTCTCCTTCGGCAACGGCTGCTCCGGCGGCTCGGACGGCATGACCAAAGAAAGCCTGTTCGGCAAGCCAAAAGCTTCGCCCATCATCTTCTTCGACCGTCGTAAGGACTTGGAAGAAAACCGCGAAAAAGGGGTGCGCTGATGCAGGGCAATCCGGTATACAAATTCTTCTCGGCGCTGCTGTGCTATCCGGAAGCCGAATTGGTAGAGGCGCTGCCTGAATTCCAGGCAGCACTCGACCAGATGCCCGAATTAGCCGCACACCGCGAGGGTTTGCAAGCGTTGCTGGATTATCTGGGCGGCAACAGCCTGCGCCATATCCAGGAGGAATACGTTTCCACCTTTGACCGCAACCGCCTGCATGCACTGTATATTTTCGAGCACGTTTTCGGCGAAGACCGCGACCGCGGCAGCGCCATGGTGGATTTGTTGGAAGAATACCGCAAATACGGCTTCGAATTGGGCGACGACGAACTGCCCGACTTCCTGCCCGCGCTGCTGGAATTTTTCGCCCATATTCCGCCTGCCGATGCGCAAAAACTGCTCGGCGATGCCGTGCACGTGATCAACCATATCGGCAAAAACTTGCGCACCGCCGGTTCGCCTTATGCCGTCGTGCTGGAGAACATCGTGGCGCTCAGCCCTGTCGAGCCGCAGCCCCTAACCGAGCCGCCCGTGCGCGATATGGACGAAGCCATGGAAACCTTCGGCCCTGACGCATCCGGTCTTGAGCCTCTGCTCAAGCCGAGCATCCAAACCGTACAATTTTATCCAAAAAGCAAGTAAGCATACCTGCTTGGGAGTTTTGATATGAGTAACCTGCACTTCTTCTTCTTTGCCATCTATCCCTATATTTGTTTGGCAATTTTCTTCTTCGGCAGCCTCGTGCGTTTCGACCGCGAGCAGTACACTTGGAAGAGCGATTCCAGCCAGCTGCTGTATGACGGCCAGCTGCGCTTGGGCAATATCCTCTTTCATGTGGGCGTATTGGCCGTGTTCGGCGGCCACTTTGTCGGCTTGCTCACCCCGCTGTGGGTATGGCATGCTTTAGGCGTGAGCCATGCGGCCAAACAGCTCTTGGCCATGACCGCCGGTGGCATCTTTGGCACCATGGCGCTGGTCGGTCTGCTGATTCTGATCAAACGCCGCTTCACCATCGACCGCATCAACATCAACAGCACCTGGCGCGACAAGCTGCTGCTGGTGTGGATTTTGGTGACTCTCCTGCTCGGCCTCTCCACCATCTGCGTGAGCGCAGGCCACATGGACGGCCACGAAATGACCCTGCTCATGCAGTGGGCGCAGCACATCGTTACCTTCCGTGGTGTGGAAGCCGCCGGCTTCATTACCGATGCGCACATCCTCTTCAAACTGCATATGTTTATGGGCATGACCTTCTTCCTCATCTTCCCGTTCACCCGTATGGTGCACGTGTGGAGCGGTTTTGCCAGCGCACTCTACGTATTCCGCCCCTGGCAGCTGGTACGCCGCCGCTAAGGCAATATTTTCAGGTAGCCTTCCAGGAGGCTACCTGAAATTTTTTATAGAACCATATAAAGGACACCACGCTCATGATTGATCACGAACTCTGGCAAAACGCCTCCGACAGCGACATCATCGACCACATCCTGCCGCGCTACCACGACACCCACCGCCGCCAGCTGGAAGAACTCGTTCCCCTGGCCGAAAAAGTGGCCGGCGTGCATGCAGGTAAGTTCCCCGCCGAGATGGTTCCCCTGTTGCACACCATCCAAGGCGAACTGCTCAGCCACATGATGAAAGAAGAGCGCATCCTGTTCCCCATGCTCAAACAAGGCGCCGGCCGCGCTGCCGCCATGCCCGTGCGCATGATGATGCATGAACACACCGAGCACGATGCCGCCATCGAACGCCTGTTGGAAATCACGAACAACCTGCAAGCCCCAGCCGATGCCTGCCGCAGCTGGCAACAGCTCTACAGCCTGGCTCAAGAGCTGGTGGACGATTTGCGCGACCACATCGATTTGGAAGACAATATTCTGTTTGCCCGCGTGTTGGCGTAACTCCATAAAATGTAGAAAAGGCTACCTGAAAACGGATTTGCTGTTTTCAGGTAGCCTTTTATGAAAGCGTGGTACTGACACCGAATACAGGCAGCTCACATCTCTAAGGGATCGATATCCACCGACCATCTGGCCGCGGCAAACTGCCGTGCCAGAGCGGCGAGGGCTTGCTGCCAGAGGGAGACTTGGCGGTGCAGCGCTTTGCGGTTTGGGCTTTCCAGAAACACCTGGGCGCGTTCTCGGCCGGCGAGTTTGGCCAGCAGCATGGGCACGGGGCCGAGGCAGAGCACTTCTGCGGCTTCGGTTTCCGCACTTTCAGGTAGCCTTTGTTGCGCCACCCATTCGGCGGCCAGGCGCAACATTTCCAGCGCATCGGCCATATTGGCGGCATCGGCGCGGACGGCGGCGGTGTGGGCGAAGGGGGGCATATCGAAGCTTTCGCGTTCGGCCAGCTCGCCGGCGGCGAAGTCGGCATAGTTTTGCCGCAGCAGCGTTTGATACACGCGATGCTCCGGCAGGCGGGTTTGGATGAACACGCGGCCGGGTAACTCGGCACGCCCGGCGCGGCCGGCCACCTGCATCAGTTCTGCAAACAGCCGCTCGGGGGCGCGGAAGTCGGCGCTGTAGAGGCTGCCGTCGGCATTGAGCACCAACACCAAATTCAGGCGGGCGAAATCGTGGCCTTTGGCCAGCATCTGCGTGCCCACCAAAATATCCACGCCGTTTTCGGCGATGCGCCGGTAGAGCCGTTGCCAGTCGCCTTTGCGGGCGACGCTGTCGCGATCCACGCGCTCGATTTTGGCCTCGGGCAGTTGCGCGCGCAGGGCTTCTTCCACCCGCTGTGTGCCGATGCCCACTGCGGTGAGGTCTTGATTGCCGCAGTCGGGGCATTTTTTCGGAATCGGCACGGCCAGCCCGCAATGGTGGCAGCGCAGCTGGCGCGCGCGCTGGTGCAGCACCAGTTTGGCGGAACAGTACGGGCAGCCGAAGGTGTGGCCGCAGTCGCCGCAGAAGAGAGCGGGGGCGAAGCCGCGCCGGTTGAGGTATACCATGCTCATGCCGCCGGCAGCGTGGTTTTGCTGCAAAAGCTTGAAAGCAGCCGGGCTGAAGCCTTGATCCAAGGGTTCGCGGCGGATGTCGATCAGGCGGATTCCGGGCAGGCGGGCGGCCGCGCGGGCGCGTTGCGGCAGGCTGAGCAGGCGGTAGCCGCCGCTTTGCGCCTTGTGCCAGCTTTCCAGCGCGGGCGTGGCGCTGCCGAGCACAATCGGGCAGCCGGCTTGGCGTGCGCGCCACACGGCCAAATCGCGGGCGTGGTAGCGCAGTTCGCTGTCTTGCTTGAACGAGGAATCGTGTTCTTCATCCACCACAATCAGCCCCAAATCCGGCAGCGGCGTGAACACTGCCAGCCGTGTGCCCACCACCAGCCGCACCTGGCCGCACATGGCTTTCAGGTAGCCTTGGGTGCGCTCGCCGGCGGCGGTTTGGCTGTGCAAAACGGCGGTCGGCACATCGGCAAAACGCTGTTGCAAACGGGCGATGAGCTGCGGCGTGAGGCTGATTTCGGGCAGCAGGAACAACACCTGTTTGCCCGCCGAGAGCGCGGCGGCCATGGCTTCGAAATAGGTTTCGGTTTTGCCGCTGCCGGTGATGCCGTGCAGCAGGAAGGGGGCAAATCCCTGAGCCTGCGCCACCGCATCGGCCGCAGCCTGCTGCCCGGGGTTGAGCGGCACGGGCGAGGGCGGAATCGGCAGGCGGGCGGGCAAAGCGCAGGTTTCGGCTGCCAGCCAACCTTGCGCTTGCCAGCTTGCCAGCTGGGCGGCGGCCTGCGGCGCGATGGTGCGGGCGGCGCTTTGGCTCACCGGGCTCTCCAGCAGCGCCTGCCACAGCGCGGCCTTGCGGCGGTGGTGTGGTGGTGGCGCGGGCTGTTGCCGCCCCAAATCAGTGAGCGAAAAATAGGTTTCCGGCTGCGGCGGCGGGCAGGGTTTGGCTTCGCGCAGGCCGGCGGGCAGGGCGGTGAAGGCAGTTTGGCCGATGGGGTGGTGATAATAACGGGCAGTAAATTTAATCAGTTCGCGCCAGGCAGCGGGCAGTGGCGGCTCGTGCTCAAACACTTGCGTGAGCGGGCGGATTTTGTCCGGGCTGATTTCCGGCTCTTCGCACACGCCCCACACGATACCGGCCACGGTTTTGCCGCGAAACGGCACGGTCACGCGCACGCCGGGCGCGGGAATGTGGTCGGCACGGTAGGTGAAGAGCGTGTCGAGCGGAACATTGAGGGCAACTTGGCAGTAGGGCACGGCGGTGGGTAGGAATAAAGAAACGCGGGTATTGTACCTGAAACGGGAAAGGCTACCTGAAAGTGCAGCTTCAACAGGGGCATGTTTTGGCGTAGCCAAGGCCGAATTTCTACGAAACTGGGGCGCTGGCTTCAATGTCGTTGAAATGGCAGCACAGATTTCAGGTAGCCTCTAATCAGGGCGGGCGGTAAACTGGGTGTATCGTGCCAACGGAGAATCAGGCTACCTGAAAACCTTGGCCGCAACGCAGTGAGAATAGTCTGCGGCAAGGCCGAAGCCAGTTTCAGGTAGCCTCATCCAAAACTTAAGGAAGTCAATATGAACGACACTTTGGAAGTATGCCAAGCCGACATCACCACGCTGGCGGTGGACGCGATAGTTAATGCTGCCAATTCCTCGCTGTTGGGTGGCGGCGGGGTGGACGGTGCGATACATCGCGCCGCTGGGCCGGAGCTGTTGGCCGAGTGCCGTCAGCTGGGCGGCTGCCGCACCGGTGAGGCCAAAATCACGCAGGGCTACCGGCTGCCGGCACGCTGGGTGGTGCATACCGTCGGCCCGGTGTGGCGCGGCGGGCAGCATGGGGAAGCGAAATTACTGGCCGCAGCCTATGCCAATTCTCTACGCCTTGCTGCCGAACAGGGTGTGCAAAGCATTGCTTTCCCCTGTATCAGCACCGGCGTGTATGGCTACCCAGTGCGCGAAGCAGCGAAAATTGCGGTGCGGACGGTGCGCGAAACGCTGTTGCAATGCCCGCAGATAGAGCGCGTGGTGTTTTGCTGTTTTTCGCAGCAAGATGCGGCACTATACCGGCGATTGCTGGAGGCTACCTGAAAAATTCGGGCGGATACGCAGCGAATGTTTGGCAGTAAGCGGGCAAAATCGAGAGCATCGCTAAAACGGATTGCTTGGATTGTTGGTGGGAAGTGTCGTTTTTGGCGGCTAAATGCAGGTTTTTGGTGTATTTATGGCGAAACTTGCTATAATCGCGGGCGCGCTGCGCCAAGCGTAGCGGTTTTTGATAAAATACAGCGTTTTGGTGGCCGGGTTGAACAGTGTTCCCCATCAGGCTACCTGAACAGCAGGCGCGCCAAAGCGCGCCACCAGACTAACCTTAATAGGAGATTCATCATCGCACAAGAACGCGAAGCACGGATCAACGGCGAAATCCACGCCAAAGAAGTGCGTTTAATCAGCGGCACGGGCGAGCAGCTCGGCGTCGTAACCGTGAAAGAAGCCCTGGCCATGGCCGAAGAGCAAGACGTGGATTTGGTGGAGATTTCCCCCACCGCCAAACCGCCTGTCTGCAAGCTGATGGACTACGGCAAATATAAATACGAGCAGTCGAAAAAACGCGACGAAGCCAAGAAAAAGCAGAAACAGGTGCAGATTAAGGAAATCAAATTCCGCCCCGGCACCGACGAAGGCGATTACCAAATCAAAATGCGCAATGTTACCCGCTTCTTGGCCGATGGCGACAAAGTGAAAATCACCCTGCGTTTCCGCGGCCGCGAAATGGCGCACCAGCATTTGGGCGCGCAGCTGCTGGAACGTGTGAAGGCCGATTTGGCCGAAGTGGCCGCTGTGGAACAGTTTCCGAAAATGGAAGGCCGCCAGATGGTGATGATGGTTGCACCCAAGAAGAAGTAACCGTATAATTCGCCGTTTTCCGCTCCGCCGCACGCGGGAAACGGCTTCAATGTTGTGTGTGCGGCATAAAACCGTGGTTTCGGGTATTAAGCGCGGCCTGTTGCAGGCAGCCTCCCGATGCCTAATCCGATAAACCAATGGAGTTTTCCCATGCCTAAAATGAAAACCAAATCCAGTGCGAAGAAACGCTTCAAAGTGCTGGGCAACGGTGGCATCAAACGCGCTCATGCGTTCAAACGCCACATCCTCACCAAAAAAACCACTAAGAACAAACGCCAGCTGCGCGGCACCGCTATGGTGAACGAGCGCGACGTGGCTTCTGTTCACAAAATGTTGCCCTACGCTTAAAGGAGTCTGAAATATGCCACGCGTAAAACGCGGTGTAACCGCACGTGCCCGTCATAAAAAAGTATTAGTTCTGGCCAAAGGTTATCGCGGCCGTCGTAAAAACGTCTACCGCGTTGCCAAACAGGCGGTGATGAAGGCAGGCCAATATGCCTACCGCGACCGCCGCCAGCGCAAACGCCAGTTCCGCCAACTGTGGATTGCCCGTATCAACGCCGGTGCCCGCCAGCACGGCCTGTCTTACAGCAAATTCATGAACGGCCTGAAACGCGCCGCTATCGAGCTGGACCGCAAAGTATTGGCTGACTTGGCTGTATTCGACAAAGCTGCTTTCGCTCAGCTGGTTGAAAAAGCCAAAGCCGCTTTGGCTTAATGCCTAATTGGAAAATCGGCCGGAATCTTCCGGCCGATTTTTTATTGTGCTGGAGCTGGGTGTGAGAGGGCGCTTAGGCTTTAGTTTCGCAGAAACTTGTCCTTAGCTACACCAAACCGTCAGCCGGCCTCATTGAAGCTGCGCTTTCAAGTAGCCTTTGGGGCAGCGGCCAGCAAAACGAATTGTCCAAAGCCGATCGGCAGCGTATAATCCGTCTTCCTTTATCTGGGGGCGACCTTGGTTTCGACGGGGGTTGCGAAGCAGATGCGGGCATACCGGGGTCTCAGATTTCCCGTAAAACACTGAATTTAAATAGTCGCAAACGACGAAACTTTCGCATTGGCCGCCTAAGGCCTGCCGTTGCAGCAGTTGGTCAATGGGCTGTGTAGCGTAAGCTACCGCAACGTCATTCTACATTGACTGGTTTCCCGTCGGGTTACTTGGCGGGAAATGAGATTTAAGGTAACTGGCTCCCAAACAGCCTGTCTGTCGGCGGAATGGGGGCGAGATTCTAAGTTGGCAAGACTAAGTATGTAGAACGCTTTGTAGAGGACTTTCGGACGGGGGTTCGATTCCCCCCGCCTCCACCAGATTTCCTTTTGTAAAACTTGTTTGGGCAGCCTTCGGGCTGCTATTTTTGTGTGCTTGAAGTGTATTGGCAGTGTAGAAAGGCTACCTGAAAGTTTCAGGTAGCCTTGATTTGTAGTTGGTTAAAACAAGAATGCTACTGTGTAAGTTCGCTAGGTTGTATTGTCTGTGGCTTGTCGCTTTATTCCACTCTCATTTTCCCACTATTTGATAAGGTTTTGCTGTGACTAACTCGTTTCCGTTATGGCAAACGCATCAATGCAGTTTGAAGGATGTGGTTGATTACAGAGATCTTCGGAAATACCGGCCAATTTGGTGAGTACGGCAATTCACGCGCCATTTGTTGCTGTTTTGCCAATAATAATCCACGATGATGCCTTGGTTATCAGTGTAGAAGATGCGGTCTTGGTTTTGGCCGTAGCAGACGTCGCTATAGTAGTTGGTAATGATGGGGCCGTTTTGACTGCTGCCTTCGTATTCACGGCCGCCGTAGGAGTAGTAAGTATAGCGCCAGAGGTAGGCATAGCGATTGTTTCCCGATTTGACTCTACCTTCTGTCGGTTCGACGCCATAGGATTTGATAACGGCATCGATGGGTTTGCCAACAAAGCGTTTCATACGTGTGTCTAGGCTGGCACAGCCGGCAGTGAGGCAAACGAGGCCGGCCAGGAGGGCGGTGCTGCCGATGGAGATTGGGGAGGGCATGATGTGCTTTCTGATGGTGGAAATGAGGGGCGGAATGATAAAAAAGGAGTAGGCAAATTGGCAAGAGACTACCTGAAAAGCGTGAAATGTTTTCAGGTAGCCTCTTGGTTGATACGCACTTGGCGCTTTAATAGTGCGGTGGGATTTCGGCGGCGGGGTTAAAGGCTGGGTTGGCACCGCTACCGTCTTTCTCTTGCAAACGGCCGTAGAGCAGGCGCAGCTGGGCCTGTTGCAAGTCTAAGGCTTGCTGCAAGCGGGCGACGGTGTCGTTCAGGTTGTCGAGCAGGTCGTTTTGCAGGGCTACCTGAATTTCCAGTTCGGCCAGCCGCGCTTCGGTGTCGTTCTGTGTCATCACAGCACCATGGCGGCCACCCAGCCTGCGGCCATCAGCGGCAGGTTGTAGTGGATGAAGGTAGGGATAACCGAATCGTAGATGTGGTCGTGCTGGCCGTCTACGTTCAGGCCGGAAGTGGGGCCGAGGGTGGAATCGGAAGCGGGCGACCCGGCATCGCCCAGCGCGCCGGCAGTGCCGATGATGGCTACGGTGGCCAGCGGTGAGAAGCCCATTCCCGCGCACAACGGCACATAAATGGCCGTGATGATGGGCAGGGTGGAGAAGGAGCTGCCGATGCCCATGGTTACCAGCAAGCCGACGGCGAGCATAACCAGGGCGGCCATGCTTTTGTTGCCGGCGAACAGGCTGGCGCTGGTGTCGACCAAGGGTTTGATCTGGCCGGTGGCCTGCATCACTTCGGCGAAGCCCTGGGCGGCAATCATGATGAAGCCGATCATCGCCATCATGCGTAGGCCGCTGTCGAATACCGCATCCACTTCGCGGCGGCGCACCACGCCGGTGGCCATGAATACGCCGAAGCCGATCATCGCGCCCAAGAGCAGCGCATCGTCGTACACCAGCTGCACCACAAAGGAAGCCACAATCGCCACCACGGCCACCACGCTGCGGTAGGTGGAGATTTTCGGCGCATTGGCCGCAGCCTGCTCGGAGCTTAAATCCACCTGGTTATTGGTGTAGTGGCGCGGTTTGCGGTAGTGGACGAAGGCGAGCAGCAGCCCCACAAGCATGCCGGCGGCGGGAATCGCCATGGCTTCCATCACGTTGACGCCCTGCACGTCCATACCGGCTTTTTGAATGTTGGCCAGCAGGATTTGGTTTAAGAAAATCGCGCCAAAGCCATAAGGCAGGAACATGTAGGTGGTTACTAGGCCGAAGGTGAGCACGCAGGCCAGCAGGCGGCGGTCGATCTGCATGCGGTTGAACACGAGCAAAAGCGGCGGCACCACCATCGGGATAAAGGCGATGTGGATCGGGATGATGTTTTGGCTCATGATGCTCATCAGCAAGAGCGCGCCAATCAGCCCCCATTTCAGGCCGTTTACGCCGGAGGGGATTTGGTCGCGGCTGGCATCGCCGCCCATTTTGCGCACCACCATGCCGGCCAGCTGATAGGGCAGGCCGGAGTGGGCAATCGCCATGGCAAACGCGCCGAGCATGGCATAGGAGAGCGCAATCTTCGCGCCGCCGGCCAAGCCGCTTTGGAAATGGGTGATTACGCCTTTGGTGATGACTTCATGGGTGGCCGGGTCGGTAATATCCGCCAGCGGCAACCCGGCGGCCAGGCCGCCCACAAATGCGCCAATAACCAGACTTAACACAACGTGTACGCGTGCCGCCGACAAAATCAGCATCACCAGCACAGCCAACACTACGGCATTCATTTTGCTTTCTCCTTTCCTGCGCCTAATCCGCATCCGCCAAAAGCAAAAGCCAAAGCCCAATTTCTCCGTTTATTGCCCGATGTGGAGAAATAAGCGCTTTAGCTTTGTGGCAGGATGGACATTGGCCGCAGATTTATTTCATTAATCGGGAAATGAGTATAACAACGGAAAAAGCGGCAGGCAACAGGAAGATTGATTGGCTGTGAATAAATTTCTCCGCCGATTCAGCAGAATAGGGGAGGCTACCTGAAAAGCAGGAAAGTAGTTTCTGCATAAGCAGAATTTAGGTGCGGATGAGCGGGAAAGATAATTATCGGCCGGGGAGCAGAGAGGCGTGCTATTTGAATAAGAAAGGCTACCTGAAAAATAGTTGCACCCATTTTTCAGGTAGCCTTCAAGCTGGCGGCATCAATTATCCAGCAAATCCGCCCAGGTTTCCGGCTGTGTCCACACAATGCGCGGTACGTTCAGGTGGCGGTTGTGTGGCGCATCGTAGAGGCGGTGTTGCCACAGGGGCGGCAGGCTGCCTTCGATAGTCGGTTTGTCGTCGATGAGGATGTCGCCGCGCACCCAGGTTTTGTCTTTGGCGATAATCACGCGCCGCGTCCATTCTGCGCCCAAGTGTTGCTCCACCCAGGCGATTTTCTCGCCGGCGCAGTAGCGGTATTGGTTTACCGGCGCGGTGCATATACGCACGTCGTGGCCGGCAGCTAAAAGGGCGTGGGCAGCTTCCACCGCGCCGGGCATCGGCGGCAGGCTTTCGAAAAAACCGACTGCACCGTAGAGTTCGGTCGCGTGCGGGCGCAGGTGCTCGGGCAGGCGGTCGCGGATGTAGAAAATGTGTTCTTTGCCTTCTATCGGCGCGTCTTCGCCGAAGCGGCCGCGCCAATGGCGGCGGAATCCGCTTTCAAAGTCGGCGAGCACGTTGTCTTGGTCGAGCAGGATGAGCATGGCGGGCCTTCTGTGGTGTGTTGGGATAAGACGGGCTGAAAAGTTGGTAGCTAGATTATAAGGTTTTATCGGGCATCTAGGTTTGGGCTGTCAATTTTCAAACGCCAATGCTCGAATGCCTGAATTTGTGGCATGGCCTGTTGGGCTGAAAAGGCTACCTGAAGGTTCAGGTAGCCTTTGCTCTGTTTGCCCTAATCAATTCGGTAGTGCAGCAATCGGTAGGCATGACGGATTTTGGGAAATAGGCGCATGAGCCAGTAGTTGAGGCCGATGTCTTTGGCTTCGGGGAAATCGGTCATGTGTTTGGCGGACACAAGATGGAGGTTGGCGGCCCAGCTTTCCATTTGGCGGTCGTCGTCGCAGGCGAAATCGAAGCGGGCGCGGGCGTGTTTGAGGGCGTCGTGTTGGTCGGAATGTTTCACCATAAACGTGCCGGCCACGTCGAAGGCGATTTCGCCGCGGAAGCGTTGGGCAAGCTGTTGGAACAGTTCGCGCACTTGGACTTCGGCAAAATACATCAGCACGCCTTCGAGGATAAAGAGCACGGGGGCGGCGGGGTGGCTTTGGCGCAGCCGTTCCATCCAGCCGGTGTCGAATGCGGAGGCGGGGACGAGGGTTTCGTTGGCTTGCGGCGGCAGCAGTGTTTCGCGCAGGGCGATGACGTCGGGCAGGTCGAGCTGGTAGAAGGGGGTGTGGTCGGCGGCGCTGCCGAGCCGCTCGCGGCGGCCGTCGAGCCCGCAGCCGAGAATGGCAACGATGCCTTCGGGGTGGCGGCGAATAAAATCGGCGGCCACTTGGTCGAAATAGCGGGCGCGCAGGGCTGTGCCCACACGGCTGTTACGGGCGGAGCGGAATCGGGTGAAGTCGTAGTCGATTTGCGGCACAAGGCGCAGGGCGGCGGGGTCGTTCAGTATCGGCCGGCTTTGCTGTGCGTCGAGGTATTTCATGTAGAGCGGAATCAGCAGGGTTTCGCTGACGGCGTTTTGGATTTTTAGCATGACATCTCTCCTGAACCGGGCTGCCTGCAGGCGTTTCCTCAAATGAAGATTTGAGCTGTACAGAAACTGGGTTGCAGCTCTGCTTTCAGGTAGCCTGTTGGGCTAAATAGAAATGAGAATCTTACAGAGGAGATTGTACACCTGAATAAGCAGCTTGAGATGATGTGAAAGGCTACCTGAAAGCTCTAAAGTGGCTCATCCGGATACTTAAAGCAGCTATATCAGGGGGGACGCCGGCTGCTTCGTGCTGTTTTCAGGTAGTCTGTCTGCTTGAAAACCAAGCCAAACCGCCCAACTAGCAAAGTGCTGCTGATGCGGTAATTGCGTGTATACCGAATGCGCCTGCTGCTTCAGGCTACCTGAAAACCTCATCCCGCAAAGGAATCCCCATGAACCCCGTCTTCCAGCCCTACACCTTCAACAACGGCGCCACCGTTCCCAACCGCCTCGCCGTCGCCCCCATGACCCACTTCGCTTCCGATGAAAACGGACACATTACCGACCAAGAGCGCACGTTTTTGCAAAACCGATTCCGCGGCTTCGGCCTGTTTATCGCCGCCGCCACGCTGGTGCAGGCCGATGGCAAAACTTTCCACGGCCAACCGTATGCCATCAACGAGGACGACCTGCCCAGCCTGCGCGAAGTCGCACGAATCGCCCAAGCACAGGGCGCGAAAGCCATCCTGCAAATCCACCACGGCGGCCTGAAAGCCGAACTTTCCGCCGACATCGTCGCCCCGTCCGCCGATGAAGCCACGGGCGCGCGCGAGCTGACCGCCGCCGAAATCGAGCAGCTCATCGCCGCCTATGCCAATGCCGCCACCCTCGCGGTGCAGGTCGGGTTTGACGGCGTGGAAATCCACGGTGCAAACGGCTATTTGCTGCAACAATTCGTGTCCGCCCAAACCAACCGCCGCACCGACGAATGGGGCGGCGGCCTGCAAAACCGCCTGCGCTTCCCGCTGGCCGTGGTTGATGCCGTCGCCGCCGCCGTCAAAGCGCACGCCAAACCCGACTTCATCTTGGGCTACCGCTTCTCGCCCGAAGAGCCGGGCGAACACGGTATCACTATGGCGGAAACTTTCGCCCTTGTGGACGCGCTGGTGCAAAAACCGCTGCAATATCTGCATGTTTCCCTGCACGATTTCTACAAAAAAGCCCGACGCGGCGCAGACACCAACCGCGCCCGCATGGCACTGCTGCACGAGCGCATCGCCGGCCGCCTGCCCTTAATCGGCGTGGGCAACCTCTACACCGGCCGCGACATCGCCAAAGCGTTTGAAACGGGTTGGGCGGAGTTTATCGCGCTGGGCAAAACCGTGATGATTAACCCCGATTTGGCCGATTTGCTGCGCGACAACCGCGATGCCGACATCCAAACCGACCTCGACCCCACCCGCGCCGACCACTACCGCCTGCCCGATCCGCTGTGGCAACGCTGCCTGACCAACTCGCCGTGGCTACCGCCGGTGAAAGGGATGGAACGGCAGATTGTGGATATTTGAGCGTTTCAGGCGGCCTTTAGAAGCTGAGGGCTGTTTGAAAAATAGTAAAAGCAGCATGCACTTGAGAAATTCAAAGTGCAGGCTGCTTTTTAGGTTTTCAGGTAGCCTTAAATGCGCATCAAAGTAATGCGCGTCTCACCGCCTCCTGCCCTTGTGGGTCAAGCCGCAGGAATTGGTGGATGATGCGTTGGGCATCGGGTGCGTCGGCGGCGGAAAACAGCGATTGCACGTAATCGTTTGCCGGCTGCTTTTTGATTTCTTCGGGCGTGCCGATTTGTACCAGTTTGCCGTTATGCATTACACCGATACGGCATGCAAGTTTGGCGGCTTCCTGCATATCGTGGGTAACGAAAACGATAGTGGTGCCAAATTTTTGGTGAATCATGGCGATTTGGTCTTGCAGCACGGTGCGCACCAGCGGGTCGAGCGCGGAAAAGGGTTCATCCATCAGCAGCACTTGGGGCTTGGCGGCGATGGCGCGCAAAATACCGATGCGCTGCTGTTCACCGCCGGAAAGTTCGTGCGGATAGCGGTCGCGGTAGTGCGCAGGGTCGAGTTCCACCAGTTCCAATAATTCATTCACGCGCGCTCTGCGCTCGGCTTTTTGCCAGCCCAGAATATCGGGCATGAGCGCGATGTTTTGCGCCACGGTCATAGTGGGGAACAGGGCAATCTGCTGTAATACGTAACCAATTTGGTGGCGGAGCTGGCGGATGTCGTAGTCTTTAATCCGTTTGCCGTGCAGATAAACGTTGCCGTCGGTCGGTTCAATCAGCGCGTTAATCATGCGTAACGTAGTGGATTTACCGCTGCCCGAGCCACCCACCAACACGAAAAATTCACCCTGATAAATGGTCAAATCCAAATCGCGCACGGCATATTTGCCATCATACTGCTTGCCTGCGCCGCGAAATTCGATAAAGGGAACAAGATTATTTTGCATATTGTGCCCTTACTACGTCTTCAAAATTAAGCGGTGCACGTTCCAACAATTTCGGCAGGTCGTCTGAAACGGTGGCGAGTTCGCCTTTGGCAATGGCGGTATAGGTGGAAACCCATGCCTCAATCTGCCAATCGGGCGTATCAGGGTACGCGGCTTTGCGGCTGGCAAAGGCTTCTTCTAGGGTTTCGTTGTGGTAGCAGTGCGGTTTGCCGGTGATTTCGGTTAAGGCGGCGGCTATTTCGGCAAAACTTAATGATTGGGAACCGGTCAGCGTGTAGGTCTGATTGTCGTGGCGGTGGTTGCCGCATGCGATGTCGGCGATGACGTTTG
>ERZ772764.1473-NODE-1473-length-14776-cov-28.096461_pt1 | contig 14776 bp, 8 predicted proteins | sample MGYA00512163_ERZ772764 | MGnify/ENA primary metagenome ERZ772764 (study PRJEB29015, sample SAMEA2737903) | human oral metagenome | biome: human oral; feature: human-associated habitat; material: dental | place: China | collected 2094 ... | reverse complement strand
GGGGGAGGCGGAGCGCGCCCACCGGGCCGCGGACGCCGCGGTCGCCCGCAGGGACGCCGCCGAGGCGGAGCTGGCGGGCATGGAGGACCCGAGCGGCAGTGCGGATGGCGGGGACGCGGGGGGCGCGGCTGGGCGCCACCGGGAGGCCTCCCGGGCGCGCGACGAGGCGCGGGCCCGCGTGGACGCCCTGCTGGGCCGGGAGCGCGAGGCGCGGGCCGAGCGGGCGCGCTGGGAGTCGCGCCGCGACACCCTGGCCCAGTCCCTGCAGCCCGCCGACGAGACAGCGGACCTGCTGGGCGGGGACGGGGTCCTGGGGCTGGTGGCGGAGTCGGTGAGGGCCGAACCTGGCTTCGAGGACGCCGTGGCCGCCCTGTTGTCGCCGTACACGGACGCGGTGGTCGTCGCTGACGCGGAGGCGGCGCTCGAGCAGTTGGAGCGCGCGAAGCGCCGGGGTGGCGGCATGATCCGCATGGTGGTCGCGGGCGGTGGTGCGGGTGTGGACCCGGGTGCGGGCGGCGCTGCGGGGCGGGTTTCCGGGGCCGAACCGGGCGCGGGAAGCGCTGGCGCCGACCCCGGGCCGGGAGCCGCTGAGGATTCCGAGGCGGGCGCTGGCGCTGGTGCCGTTGGCGCCCACGCCGCGCGGGCCGCTGGGATGGGGGAGTTGCCCGAGGGCGCGCGCCCCGCCCGCAGGGTCGTCTCCCTGGGCGAGAGGGCGGGCGCTCTGGCGGCCCTCCTCGACGGCGCGGTGGTCGCCGCGGAGCCGCGGGAGGCACTGGCTGCCCTGCGCGTCCGGGGCGTGCGCGTGGCGGTGACGCGCGGCGGGGACGTTTTCGGCAGGGGCACGGTGACCGGGTCGGGGGCCCGCGCCTCGTCGACCCTGGCGCTGCGGGCCTCCCACGAGGAGGCGGTGCGGCGCGCGGAGGAGGCGGCGGCCTCGTGCGGAGCTGTGGCCCGCGAGTTGGAGGCGGCGAACAACGCGTTGGACGCGGCCGTGCGGGACGCGAACACCGCTTTGCGGGAGCTGCGCGCCCAGGACGCGCAGCGCGCGAAGGCGGAGGGGGAGTACGCGCGGGCGGCGTCGGCTGCGAAGGCGGCTGCCGCGGAGGCCCGTCGCGCCCAGGATTCGGCCAGGCGCGCCGACGACCAGGTCGAGTGGGCGCGCAGGGCACTCGAGGAGGCGCGGGAGCGGGCGGCGGCGGCCGAATCAGTCGAGGAGCCGGAGTCGGTGGAGGACGCGCAGGCCGCTGCGGCGGAGGCCGTGCGCAGGGCGAAGGAGGCGCGCGAGGCGGAGACCCGTGCGCGATTGGAGTTGCGGGCGCTGGAGGAGCGCTCCCGGCAGGTCCAGGCCAGGGCCCGTTCCTTGCGGCAGGCGGCCGCCCGGGAGCGCGAGGCCCGGGCCGCGCGGGCCAGGCGGGAGGCGCAGCGCCGTGCGGAGTTGGAGCGGGCGCGCGACGTGGAGGAGGCCGCCGCCAAGGCGCTGGCCGTCGCGGAGGGCGCGGTGCGCGAGGCGGCGGAGGAGCGCTCCTTCGCCGAGCGGGAGAGGGCGCGCGTGGCCGAGGAGGTGGCCCGGGCACGCAGGGCGGCCGACCAGGCGTCGGCGGAGCTCGGGGCGCTGACTTCGGCGGCCCACCGCGACGAGGTGGCGCGCGCGGAGCTGCGCATGAGGGTGGAGCACATCGAAGCGCGGGCCGTGGAGGAGTTGTCGATCGAGGCGGATGCGCTGGTGGAGGAGTTCGGCCCGCACATGCTGGTGCCGGTGATCGCCGAGGACCAGAGCGAGGGCGTTGTGTCGGGAGAGGCGCCGAGGCGGGGGAGGCGCGGCGCGGAGGGCCCGGCTGGCGCCTCGGCGGGGCGGCCTTTCGTCCGTGCTGAGCAGGAGGAGGCCCTGCGTCGCGCCAAACGGGATTTGGAGAAGCTGGGCCGCGTGAACCCGCTGGCCCTGGAGGAGCACGAGGCGCTGGCGGCGCGCCACAAGTTCCTGGTGGACCAGGTGCAGGACTTGAAGTCGTCGAAGGCGGACCTGCTGCGCATCGTCGAGGACGTGGACCGGCGGGTGGAGGAGGCGTTCACCAGCGCGTTCGCGGACACGCGCGAGCAGTTCGCCCACACTTTCTCGGTGCTCTTCCCGGGGGGCACGGGCGATATGGTGCTCACGGACCCACAGGACATGCTGACCACGGGCATTGAGATCGAGGCGAAGCCGGCGGGCAAGAAGGTGAAGCGCTTGTCGTTGCTGTCGGGCGGGGAGCGGTCGTTGGCGGCCATCGCGTTCCTGGTGGCGATCTTCAAGGCCAGGCCCTCGCCGTTCTACGTGATGGACGAGGTCGAGGCCGCCCTGGACGATGTGAACCTGTCGCGCCTGCTCACCATTTTCAAGGAGCTCCAGCAGGCGTCCCAGCTGATCGTCGTCACCCACCAGAAGCGCACGATGGAGATCGCGGACGCCCTTTACGGCGTCACCATGCGCGACGGTGTGACCACTGTGGTGTCGCAGCGGCTGGGGGAGTAGCGCACCAGCGTCTCCATACGCGCAGGTTGGCGACTATGGGACGAGTGGCGTGAAGCTGTGCCCGATACACGGCTATTGCGATCCAGCTTTTGCCAAAACGATAGACGCGCTGGTCAGTGCGCTTTACAAGCGCACTGACCGAGTGCTGGTTCCGCCTGCACCGGCCTCTATCCTTCTACTTCCATCAGCTGGCCGTGCTTGAGTTCGTAGACCGTGTCGACATAGCTGAGGATCGAGCGGTCGTGCGTGACCATGATGGCGCTCTTGTTCTTCGACTTGACTTCGTTGCAGATCAGCTCAGCGATCTCCCGGCCCTTGTCGGGGTCGAGGCTCGCCGTCGGTTCGTCCGCCAGAATGAGCTGAGGACCCCCAATAAAAGCACGTGCGATGGCTGCCCGCTGCTTCTGTCCTCCGGACATTTGATTAGGGTACTGACGGTAGCAGGCCTCAATGCCGAGATCAACCAGCAGGGACCGGACTTCCTCTTGCCTTCTTCTCTTGTCCTGCTCTCCCTTGAGTTTGGACACCAGTTCGAGCTGCTCTCCGATCCTCATATAGGATAGAAGCTGGTGGTCCTGAAAAATGAAGCCGAGTAGTTCCAATCGCTTCCTCGTCCACTGTTTCTGGTTGAGTTCGGTGAGCTCTTGCCCGCCGATTCGGATGTGTCCCCGGTCGGCCGACAACAGCAGACCCGCGATGGCCAAAAGTGTTGATTTTCCGGATCCGGAGGGCCCCAGAATTGCGACGAACTCTTTGCTTTCGACGCTCAGGTAAAGGTGGCTCAGCACGTGATGCGTCTGACTGCCATCGGCATACGACTTGTCGATGTTCTCCAACTCGATGATTGCCATCTTATTCTCCGTTTCCACCGATGACCTCGATGGGATCGACTTTCTTGATCTTGAGTAGGGAAAGAGCGCCGCACAGGAGGGACGTCAGAATGAAGCTCGCCGCGATGGCGACGTTGTCCTGAGGGGTGATGAAGGCGGGAACAGTCGGTGGCAACAGTGGGTTGACGAGTGCCGCTAGGCCGAGGCCGATCGCGACTCCGATGAGGGAGACGATGGTGAGCTGGGACAATTGGATGTAGGTGATTCTGCTCATGGGCATCCCGATTGCCTTAAGCACTCCGAACTGCTTGAGCTTCTGGAGGGTGAGGATGTAGAAGAACACTCCGAGGATGGCGGAGGAGGCGATCAACAGGACCCATGTGATCATCCGCAAGGTGAGGTTCTGAGCCTTGTAACCGGGGATGTTGTCGATGATCTGTTCCCGGTCGGCCACGATGAGGTCTCCGGTGAGATCACTGGACGTCACGGAGTTCGGAGTCACGATCGTTTGGGCGCGCCACTGGTAGTTCGGATCTGTCTGCTGTCTCATGCCAGCGTACGTTTCGGAGTTGACGAACCCGATCTCGCTATACCCGTACTTCGCGTCCTGCGCGAAGGCGACTACGGTGAGTTTCTGCTTGGAGGTCTTGTCAATCACCTCGTCGCCGAGTCGAATCCCCTCGTTTTGGAAAGAACGATCGAGAATGACCTCGCTCTCCTTCAAATCCGAAATTCTTAAGCTCTTTCCCTCTGTTTTCGGATTGAGTACTTCTTGACCGCTGTGCCCTACGGCGAAATAGGTGATATCAAGAGTGCCCGAGCCCTCCGTCTGAGAGATCGTTGCTCGCTGGATGAGAAGGCTGGCATACGCGATGTTGTCAATTTCTTCAACGGCTTCGATGTCTTCGGATGTGATACTAGAATATGGAATATTCTTGTCGGAATCGTCCGAGAGGATGTAGTTCAATGGTCCGAAGTTATCGATTTGAGCGGAAACGGCGCGCCCCAGGCCGTTCGTCACGCCGGATAGGAAGACGACCATGAACATGAGTATGGCGATCAGTAACTCGATGAGGACGAATTTTTTTGGTTGGTATTTGATTTCGTTCCAGGCTATTTTCATTCATTGTCTCCTTCTGGGCGCAGATGTCTGAGTGCCCACTTGTGCGCATGGCACGCCGGTTCATGCTATCACCGCTGGTGGGCGTGCCGACGCGCGTGGCGCTGTGCGGTACGAGTGCCAGCTTCTCCGCCCATCAGTGCGCCCGAGCGCTGGGAGAGTGCCGCCGAGGCGCTCGCAGGGGAATCCGCGCGCCTGCCAGACCGTGCCGTAACAAGACGGGCGCTGTGGTTTCTCGCCCGCCGCACCCATAGGCGGCTCTGCCCTAGCAGTAGGAGGGGTGCGGAGTTCTCAAGGGGGGCGCTGTCCCCTCAATTCCGTAACCAAACCCACAACTGTCCCCAGGTCGTCTCAAGCCGACGACCATGCGCGCCATCTACATCATGGAGTGCGAAGAACCGGGTTTCCTGGTTGGAAGGGAGTGGGCGCGGCTCACTGCCCGGCGGAACCGCCCGTGGGCGTGGGTGCGGGAACGTACTGGCAGTGGGCGGAGGCGACGCTGGGGTCGCCGGGGCGGGCCGCGGAACCGGGGATGCCCTCGCGTTCGCTCGTGCACACCATCGTCATGGGGGAACGGCCTGGGGGAGCGCTCGAGGTGGGGCCGTTCGTGGGCGTGGGCGCGGGGACGTACTGGCAGTGGGCGGAGGCGACGCTGGGGTCGCCGGGGCGGGCCGCGGAACCGGGGATGCCCTCGCGTTCGCTCGTGCACACCATCGTCATGGGGGAGCGGCCCGGAGGGGTGGTCTGAGTGGAGTCGCTCGTGGGCGCACCGGGGGCAGCAGGAGCAGCGGGCGCGCTCGTAACAGCGGAGGCCAGGGAGGCGTCGGCGAGCACGAAGGCGCACGCGAACGCGAGGACTGCGGGAACGTAGTGGCGGAGGCTCATAGGTTTCAGCACGGACTCTTCTCCTTCCAATTCAGCGCGGCGGATCAGTCAGCGTCGACCATGACGATGAATGTTCGCCTCACTTGCTTTCGATACTAACGCCTAACGCCCTACTAACGCAAGACCCTTATTATGGTCTGTGTATAACCATTGAGATTATCGGTGAGTATGGGTGTGGGGCACTGGATCGTGCTTGGTCCTGTGGAAGGTGCGTGATGCCGTGGCGCTCGGTCGGCGGGCTCGCGGCGACTGGGTAAGAGTATTGAGCCGGGTTCCCCCCTCTTCGCGTCCAGCCCGGCGGTCGTCGGGCTGTATATTCGCCCGGCGGAGCCATAGACGTTGTCTATACCCCCCGGGGCCCGGGAGTCCCACGACGTCGTCAACGTGATCATCCGCCTCTGGTCCCCGCGGGTGGGACAAGTCAGTGCGCGTCGGGGAACTCACCTGCCAGCCCAGGATCCTGCGCGAGCACACGTTGGTGGCGAAGGAGACGCAGGCTCAGTCGGCCTGCGCGCGCACGTAGGGGATGTCGGCGACCCACAACTCGTTGAGGCCACGGGCGACGAAACGGCGGTTGACCAGATCCGCAGGACACGCGTCCCAGGGCGCCGACGGGGTTTTGAGGATCTCATTGGCGCGGCGCAGCTTCCGGTTCTCTTCTTCCAACTGGCGGATATGAGCCTCCTGATCGCCGATCTCGCCGCGCTCATTGCGCCCGCCCTGCTCCACAGCGCGCCCAGGTGCGCAACGCCTGTGGGTGGACCCCTAGCCCGCCCCTCGATCCGCGTGAAAGCGTCACGACGCGTCAACGTATCAGCCCGCACCTCCACAACCAATTGCATCGCCCGTTCCCGCAGCTCAGTAGGGCACTTCCTCTGAGCAGACAGCCTAAACATCCAATCAGGCCGACGGCACTCTCCACCATAGCCGGGACACTTCAACCCTTAGTCAGAGTCTCAATGCACCTGATGGTGCTGGGTGCTTCCCGACGATCGACTTGGGTTCTTTTTCGGGGAGACCGAGATAGTCTCAATGCACCTGATGGTGCTGGGTGCTTCCCGACTTGTGGTCGACACCAACTGGCCATCTGGATACACTGGTCTCAATGCACCTGATGGTGCTGGGTGCTTGCCGACGGCGAAGTGGAGATCCTTGTTCTCCTCGGCGCTGTGGTCTCAATGCACCTGATGGTGCTGGGTGCTTCCCGACCGTGCAAATTCAGACTTCAAGAGCAAAGAAGATTCTTGTCTCAATGCACCTGATGGTGCTGGGTGCTTCCCGACGCTCGCGGCAGCTCCAAGTTCGGCGAGAGCAACCCGTCTCAATGCACCTGATGGTGCTGGGTGCTTCCCGACGAGATCAGAGACATGAGTGAAGGGAAGGAGAAATCGTCTCAATGCACCTGATGGTGCTGGGTGCTTCCCGACTAGTTTTTCTGACCGGGGCGCTGCATAACCTTTTCAGTCTCAATGCACCTGATGGTGCTGGGTGCTTCCCGACGAAACATGCGGAAATATATCTACCACCGCGATCAATGTCTCAATGCACCTGATGGTGCTGGGTGCTTCCCGACCCCTCGGCGTGTTGTCCGTTGTCCCGCCTGGGGAAACGGGCCCCGGATCGCCACCGGCCCGAAAGCGCCCCTATGGTCGAGTCGCACACCGCTCATTAAACCAGACTTTGCCCAGTTCTCGCAAGGGTCGCCACCGACGGGCCTCCAGGGGCTCCGCGCCACCAGAAGTCGACGTGGCCATGCGGGTCCCGGGGTGTCCCTGTCTAAGTTCTCAGACAATGAAGCGGAGATGCAGGTCACAAGACCAGGTTCTCGGTACTATGGTTACCGGACATATGAATTGCTGTGCCGTGCAGCCGCGCACTTGACGAGGAGTGAACGATCGTGCGAACACCTGGATCGACAGGCGGAACCGTTGCAGGCCCCGCCGTCCGGTGGAGCACGGGGCAAACGTCGGCGGATCGGTTCATCGGCATCCGATTGTACCCGCTTCGGCGCGTGCTCCACGGAGGTGCTCACCTCCCGGATGACGGGAGCTCGAAGAACCCCCACCCCGTCTACGACCGCGCAACATCCCGGCAGGCGCTGCAGGGAGCATGGAACTACTTGCTCGCGCGGGACGCCCGCGACGGCGACATCTCGGCGCAGAGCAGAACGATCATGCGGGATCCCGACGCTTTCATAGAGGAACTGGCCCGTCAACTGAGCGTGGGCACCTACCTGCCCGAGCCCCTCGTCACAGTGACGATCCCGAAACCCAAAGGCGGTGGGACGCGCACCCTCAACATCCCCACGATGCGCGACAGGATCGTGGAGCGCGCTGTGGTCGATACGATCACCTTCGACGTGGAACTCGTGCAATCCGCTTGCTCGTTCGCCTACAGGGGCGGAATCGGCCGCGATGACGCGATCCACCTGATCACCACGATGCGCGACGAGGGGCTGCCGCATGTGCTGCGCACGGACATTCAGGACTTCTTCGGCCACGTCAATATCAACGATGCGCTCGCCCAACTGCCCGCCGCGCTCAACGAGCCCGCCTTCCTCGAGCTTCTCCACCTCATCGGGCGCCCGCGCCGCTCAACCGGGAACAGGAGGGTCCGCACGCGCGGAATCCCCCAGGGCTCCAGCCTCTCGCCCCTCATCGCCAACCTCGCCCTCACCGACGTGGACAACGCGATGTGCGACGCGGGGTACGGGTACGTGCGTTTCGCCGACGACATCGTCGTGTGCGGAGAATCCCCCGCGCGGGTTGCCGAGGCGCGCGCCCGCCTATCCGCAATACTCAACCAACGTGGTTTCACACTCAGCGAGGAGAAAACAGCCGTGACCACTTTCGACGACGGATTCTGCTACCTCGGCGCAAGTTTCAACGGGCGGAGCCCCAGAACCGACCCACATCACGACATCAAAGGCAGCCCCAATCCCGACAGCGTCGTCTACGTGGGGCGGGACGGTACGCGCATCCACCTGTCGAAGGGGCGCCTCGTCGTGGACAGCGAGTCCGGCATCCCCCAAATGTCCATACCGCAACGGGCGATCACCCGAATCGTCCTCACTGGTAACGTCGGATTGTCCGCGGGGGCGCGCTCGTGGGCGCTGTACAACGACATCGATGTCGTCTGCCTTTCCCGGCACGGCCACTACCTCGGCCAACTCGCTGGGCCGAAGACGGCTGCGAACGCGGCGCGCTTACTGGCCCAAGCCTCGTTCTCCTCCGACCGGGAGAAACGCCTCCCGCTCGCGAAAGCGATCATCACGGCGAAAGTGCGCAACCAGGTCCATGTCCTCAACCGGATCGCGCGGAGGGCACCGTCTCTCGCGCTGCAGGACATCACCGCTCGCATGCGGTCGTGGAAGGGCGACGTGGCGCACGCGGGAACGGTCGATGAGGTCATGGGGCTTGAGGGTGCGGCGTCATCGGCGTACTTCGACGCCCTTGCGCTTTGCGTCCCCGAAAGCATCGAGTTCAACGGGCGCAGTAGGCGCCCTCCTCTCGACCTGCCCAATGCCGCATTGTCCTACCTCTACGCGGTCCTGCTCAGCGAATGCGCGGGGGCGCTCTTCTGCGCGGGACTGGAACCCTCGCTGGGCGTTCTCCACGCCTCGACCGACAAGCGGCCGAGCCTGGCACTGGATCTCATGGAGGAGTTCCGGCCCCTGCTGGTCGATCAGACGGTTATGGCGCTGCTACGGACGCGTCGCCTGCGCGCCGAGCACGCGACCTTGGGGCCCGAGGGGAAAGGGGTTTGGTTGAACAAGGACGGGAAGAGGATCGTCGTCGGCGCCTACGAGGCGACCGTGTAACGGAGTGTCAAGGGGGCGCTGCCCGGATTCGCGGGCACATGGCGGCACCACATCCATCACGAGGCCCAGTTGCTGGGCCGCGCGATCCTGGAGGACGACTACCGGTGGACGGGAGTCGCATGGCGGTGAATCATGATCTACGTCGTCGCCTATGACATCTCATCCGACAGGAGGCGCGTGAAAGTCGCCGACGCTCTGCGGAGCAGGGGATACCGGATCCAGGAGTCAGTGTTCCAAGTGAGACTGACTGCCGAGGACCTCGACCAGGTGCGCTCTCAGTTGCGCGCGCTCATCGACGAGATTGAGGACGTGGTGCACATCTACCCGGTGTGCGCGTCGTGCGCGGGCAACGCCGAAGTGCTCGGCGCCGCTGTGGCGTTGGACGACGTGGGTCTGTGCAGGGGCGTGTGGTGACTGATCGCCTCGTTGTGCGTGAAGCCCATCGATCTGAACGAAACCACGCGAGGGGAAGCCAAGGTCTCAATGCACCTGGTGGTGCTGGGTGCTTCCCGACGCAATAGTTGAAGATCGGGCTCGCTTCATTGATTCTGTCTCAATGCACCTGATGGTGCTGGGTGCTTCCCGACCTGGACAAACTGGAAACTGAACTTAGACATCTCTACCGTCTCAATGCACCTGATGGTGCTGGGTGCTTCCCGACTAACGATCGTAGTATCCTGTCTTTTGTTGCTGTCTCAATGCACCTGATGGTGCTGGGTGCTTCCCGACATAGACATGCGCAACCGTCAAGCGTTGGACGGAGTGTCTCAATGCACCTGATGGTGCTGGGTGCTTCCCGACTGTGCGACATCTTTACCGGAGTTCTTACTCACACACGTCTCAATGCACCTGATGGTGCTGGGTGCTTCCCGACTGAATACACCATCGAGAGCGTCTGTTCAAGTGTGTCTCAATGCACCTGATGGTGCTGGGTGCTTCCCGACGTCGATCGCTTCATCGAGAGACACATCAATCTGTCCGGTCTCAATGCACCTGATGGTGCTGGGTGCTTCCCGACCCTCGGCGTGTTGTCCGTTGTCCCGCCTGGGGAAACGGGCCCCGGATCGCCACCGGCCCGAAAGCGCCCCTATGGTCGAGTCGCACACCGCTCATTAAACCAGACTTTGCCCAGTTCTCGCAAGGGTCGCCACCGACGGGCCTCCAGGGGCTCCGCGCCACCAGAAGTCGACGTGGCCATGCGGATCCCGGGGGGCCGTGCCGTGTTCTTCCGATACCGGTGCGCGGACGTGGGCCATGAACCGGAAGTCCTGGTTTCCCGGCCGCCGGGCAGGGGGGCGCCGGCCCGAGCCCATTGCCCGTGCTCGGTGCGCGTCGCCGCGCGCCACAACCGCCCGGCGGCTGCCGCACTCGACGACGCGGAGCCACTGGCTGCACCGGGATCAGCGTTTCTTCTGACTGCGTTTCCTCCTGGAAGACTGGGGCTCCGCGATCTGCAGCGGTTGTGGGCTACGGGGGGACGCCAGGGGAGCGGGGGCAGCACCGCACCCGGCCTTCGGCAGACCCGTCGTGTGATCGGTCTGGTTGTTAGCTTTGTTCTCCGCCAGCGTCATGTAGCGGACATCGACCCCATCCGAATACCCGAAAGCGGCGCGTTGGAAAGCCATCACCCAGGGGAACCTCGCCGGGTCGAAGGATGTGGTGAAACTGTCCAGCCGGTACGCGGACTCGGAGGTTCCCAAGCAGCCGCCGAGGCTCGCGTAGTCCGCCGCGAGCCCCGCTCCCGCCGGATCACCATCGCCGTGCGGGCATGTGGGAACGGCGCGCACGACGGCGTCCTCCACCCGGACCTCGACCACCCCCAGCCCCAGGGGCTTGCCCAAGCCCATGCGGAGGTAGCCGACCCTGGTCCTCCCGTCGTCCTGCTCGTCTTGGGGAACGAGGTTCTCCGGTTGGAGCACCCACAGGAGCATCGCGAGTTCGTCGCGCGTCAAGTCCTCGAACCGGACCGTGCACGTGAGAACGCTGCCCGTCCTCAACCAGCTATCGACGTGCATGCGAACGACCTCGGAAGTGTCCAGCCCGTTCTGGTTGAGCAGGGAGGTCGCCGCTAACGGGAAACCGTCCTCGTCCGAAGCGCCCCCGGCCGCGCCCGTCTGGCCACAGCCCAGGAGGGCGCGGTGAACGGGGTACGCCGCAGCGCCGAGCAACTGCCCCTGCCGGTAGTACGAGTCCCGCCCGGGACGCGCGTCCGCCGCAGGGTTGAGGGCGCGCGCGCTGGTGAGGAAACGACGGGCCGACGACGGCCGGGGCTGCAACAGGGGAGTGAGGACCTTCGCCGCGTGCGACACCGTCTTCGAGGCGCTCACCGGGCCGACGAACAACCGCCCCCTCAGGGCGACCGCCCCGTTACCGGCCGCGGACCCGCCACCGACTGTGGCCCCGTCGGCGGTCCTGGTCCCCGCATCGGCCTCCGCCTCGCCACCGGCCGCGGACCCGCCGTCGGCGCGCGCTGGCGGCCGCCTCGTCGACTGGACGACGTAACCCAATAGGCGGTCCGCGGGCGAGGCCTCACCCGGGTCGCCGAGCGGAGCGGAGCCATCGGCGACCGCCAAATCCCAGGGGCTCACATCGAACGCCCTGCGCCCGACCGTGATTGGGGTCAGAGACGCCACTTTCCCCTGGTCGTCGAGCACCGCGTACGCGAGCGCGCCGACGCGGCGGATGGAACTGGGCAGCAGGGTCGCGAAACGATTCCGAACAGCCTCCTGCGCCCCCGTTTGGCGGGAGGCCCCGCAACGGTTCCGCGTGGGAGCGGGGCCCAAGTCGACGTAACTGCCCACGACCAGGTCGTATTTCTCGACCGCGATGGGATCCACGGCCACATCCTCCACCTCCTCGGCGGGCAGGGCGGTGAAGAACACCCGTTCGCTCTTCTTGTCGGGGAAGGTCCGCTTCCCCTTCCGCCGGGCGGAGTCCGGGGTGGTGAGGTACACGTACCCCTCCTGGTCCTCGATGCGGTCGACGATGGTGGCCTTGTGCTCGCGCTGGTCGATTCGGAACACGGGGATCCGCTCGCCGCCCGGGCCGTAGACGGCTGTCACGATCCACTGGGCGTAAAGGCCGTTGCTGCACAGGGACGCGTCGAAACGGATCCTCCGCTGGTGCGGAGTCAGCTCGATGAGGCGCTCCTCGTTGGTCTTCGCTTTCCTGCCCGGCGCGAGCCGTCCGTTCGGCAGCTTGACCATGGGCACCTCGTTGAACCCCGGGGCGAAAGCGATTCCCCGGTTAGGGCCGTCGGGAAGGGCCGCCGCCATCATCACGGGGACGTCCTTCTTCCCGTCGGCGACGGTGCCGGCCCGGTCGGTCGTTCCTTTGAGGAGCTGCACCCTCACCGAGCCGTCGGCCCCCACCGCGCGAACGCGCACAGGCACGAGGTGGAGGGCCGAGGCGGGGTCCGCGCGGTAGGTGAGGGACTCGTCGTGCTGGTTGAACACCCGGAAACGGGAGGACGTGACCCGCTCGTAGGCGTGCGACAGCATGCCCTTGACGAGCGTGGGCGCGATGCGCGGCCTCCCGTCCGGGGCGAGCGGGATCCCGACATGGTTGCGCCCCCGCTCGTCGGTGCGCTGCGTGCCTGTGACGACGGGCGTGCGGGCCGTGATCCGCAGGTCCAAGCTGCCGCTCCACCGTCCCGCGTGCAGGCGGTCCAGCGCCGTCGGGACTGAATCGTCGGCGAGGTCCCCCGGGATCCTGCCCTTCTTCGCGAACTTCCTCGCGATCTGGCGCATCACCGGGATGCGGTTCACAGATGAGTGGAACGGTTCGAAGCCGGTCATGTCAGCTCCACCTCCCCGTCATGATCTGGTCGACGAACACCGTGTTCGAGTACTCGGCCTCGGATTGGAACACCTCGACGCACGCCATGACGGGGCGCGCCGCGCCGGGCCCGTCGTGTCCCCGCCCGGTGGCGGGCCCGGAGCCCCCGCCGTCCGCCGGGCCCGCGCCCTGGTGCTGCAAGTACTCGGTCCTGCGGTACCAGCAACGCGGTGGAACCAGCACCTGGTCGGTGGCGGCGGGGGAGTCTGTGACGGTGACCCGCACGGCTCCGAACCCGTTCAGCCAGCGGAGCTCCTGGGCGACGACTCCGCCAGCGGTGCTCGCCCCGCTGTCGACGACCCGCCAGAGGCGGAGCTCGTAAACCGTGTTCAGATCGACGTCGTCGCCCGAGGTGGCGGTCACAGCGGCGCCCCCCTCGGTGGCGCGGAGGGCGCGCACCGCCAACGCGCCAGTCGACGTGTACGCGATGCCCGAGGCATCCCCGGCCCCCGCCGCCATGCGGACCAGGGCCGAAGGCCCGCCGTCGGGGATGTCCTCCACGCGGAACTCTCCCGCACGGAGCGCGTTGAGGGAGTGGTCTTCCCCGTTCATCGTTCCTCCCCTTCTCCTTCGTGAGCCCCGTCGTCGAACAAGTACGCCGACCAGCCCGGGTGCCCCTTCCCGCGCATCCCCGTCGGAGGCGCGTCGAACGCCAGTCCGGACAGCTGACCGAGCAGGCTACTCGCGATCTGCGCGCCGGTGCTGCCCTCCACGTCGACGTCGCCCAGCAGCGCTGAGCCGCCGGTGATCGTCAGATCCTCCACCTCGACCTGGCCGAGGCCGCGCGTCGTGCGGCTGCCCAGGGGGAGGGTGCCCGCGCAGAGCTCTGCCAGGGCCAGGCCGAGCAGGCACAGCGACGCCTTCGCCCGGTCGGACGCGAGCGCGTCCGCAGGCGCCCGCCTTTCGCCGCGCGACGCCAGCGAGCGGCCGGCGTTCGCAAGCAGGCGGCCGGTGTCCACGTCGATGACGAGCCGGTCCCACACCGTGCCGACGTACACGACTTCGGAGAAGAGCAGCCCGTCGGCGGCCCCGCCCGTCCACCGGTCGATCGCGTTGTGCGTGACCCGCGTGCGATCGCCGTTGTCAATGGCGAGGCAGTCGTGGACGGCCACGGCCCCCCGGTACTCGGTGGTGCCGAACAGGTTGCGGACCAGACCCGGTTCGTGGGCCACCTGCCAGTGGACTCCCTTGGACGCGCCGTTCGGCGCCCAATCGGGGACGCTGGCGGAACCCGAAGGCCCCAGCGCCGCCATGACCGTCCGCGCGATACGCGAGGCGCGGGCCCGCAGCGCCCCCCTGATGGACGAACCGGGCAGGACCAGGCGGGCCTCCCCGGGATCCTCGGGGTCGTCCACAGGCCTGTCGAAAAGGGGGACCGTCGGAACGGACTCGCGCTCCTCCGCGGTGCTCGCGCGCAGCCTCAACGCCTCGCGCGACTGGGGGTCGGCCACCAGGATTCCCGTGGGGCTCCGCCACTCCACCTCCACCCGGATGGGATCGGGGGCCCGGCCCGTGAGGACGGGCGCCTCGGGCAGGGCGGCCCCGCCGCCCCGGTGCCCGAGCCACCTCTCGATACCGGCCCGCGACGACAAATCCGTTCTGGCCAGCGCCGCCTTCGATGCCCCGGGATCGTACTCGACACGGCCCCACCCGGCCCCCGAGCGCGCCCCGAAGGTGATGGCGCCTTCCTCGAAGAGCCGGAGGACCAAAGCGAGCAGCGCCTCGACCTCGGAGCACGTCGGAGGGGCCAAGGGGGCGCCCGCCCCGTCGCGATG
>ERZ772764.1463-NODE-1463-length-14874-cov-2.665969_pt1 | contig 14874 bp, 17 predicted proteins | sample MGYA00512163_ERZ772764 | MGnify/ENA primary metagenome ERZ772764 (study PRJEB29015, sample SAMEA2737903) | human oral metagenome | biome: human oral; feature: human-associated habitat; material: dental | place: China | collected 2094 ... | reverse complement strand
TTAGAGTGAGAATCGTAATGAGAATTCAAAGCTTCTATCGTATGGATAGTTCAAACCACGCTCTCTCTTCGCTGTTGACAGGTAGAAGAGGTCGTTAGTAAGAAGTTCCAAGAACATACGCTTCAATCCATACTTCTGAATAAAGTTTGTTGGTACCTCATAAGAGAGTGACAAACTGCTCATACGCAAGAAGTTGTTCTTCTCTACGAAGCGTGATGTCTGATACGGAGTAGTTGTATCGTCGATACGCTTATACTTTGCAACAGTTCCAGGAGTCTTCCATCTGTCATTCAATACACGCTCATCAGCATTGTACTTAGGGTTAGCTCCCTCTACCTTTGTTGCCAAAGTCTCATTATAAACAGAACCTCCGAAAGAGTACAAGAACGAACAACTCAATGCAAATCGCTTATAAGTAAGGTATGAAGTGATAGAACCCGTACCTAAAGGATTCGTATCTCCGAAGATTACCTTATCATTTGAGTCATAAACGAAAGTATATGTACCATCTCGCTTAATGAAGATTTCCTGACCTGTTACTGGGTCGATACCTGCAGAAGGAACAACCTTCAAGGCTGTCAAAGACTGACCTTCTTCATAGATAGGAAGCGGTGCAACACCATTGTCGGACTTGTTCTTCTCATTCTGTTCACGCAGAGAATTACTGATCTTCTTAATCTTATTCTTGTTATAAGCATATGTAAGACCGAGTGACCACTGCCAATCTTTATTCTGAATTGGGAAGGTACGCAGACGAAGTTCAAAACCTGAGTTCTGTACCTCACCAATGTTTTCACGCGAAGTTGTCACGCCCACTGATGGTGCCTTAGTAATATCCAAGAGCAAGTTGTCAGTGTTCTTGATATAATAATCAGCCGAAAGGTCGACACGACCACGGAAAGCAGTGAAGTCAACACCGATGTTGGTGCTCAATGTACGCTCCCATTTCAAGTCTGGGTTACCTATAGTAATTGGCGTAGCACCAGTTCCCTTACCATAGAAGTAAGAACTGTTATAGCTATAGGTAGTCAATGCCTGGTATGGGTTAAAGTTGATATTACCCAAGTAACCAACACTGGCACGAAGCTTCAAGAGCGAAACTTGTGAGCCCTTCATGAACTTTTCGTTGTGAATATTCCATCCACCACCGACACTCCAGAATGGAGCAAAACGCTGATTCTTACCGAAACGAGATGAACCCTCATAACGATAGATAAGGTCAAGGAAGTATTTGTTATCCCAAATTGTATTGGCATTAACGAAGAAACCTACACCTCTTGTCTGTGTATCAGAGCCACTTGGACGCGTTGCAGCGTATGCTGTAGCGAAAGATGGATGTCCGAGCTTATCTGAATAGAATCCTATTGAAGTATAAGTAGCGGCATCTGATGACGTTGACTCAATACTTCCACCTCCCATTGCAGTAAGGAAGAGCTTCTTAAAGAAGTAGTTATTATATGATAACATTGCTTTTCCCTGCAACGTTGTGGTATTTACCCAGTTATCAGACAATGAACCACGCTGATCAGCAGACTTATTACGAATCTCGCTGTAAGCAAAAGGAGATGTGAAAGTGCGTCTATCCTGCTTGCTACGGTCGACTGTAAAGTCTCCATCCAAACGAATCTTCTCACCGAACCACAACTGAATACTGGTCGTATTGAGGAAGTCAAAGTTATTTGTCTTACTATAACTACCCAACGAAGCATCATACAATGGGTTCGCCAAGTCATGATAGAGTGAAGAACGCAACTGTCCATCAGAGTTATATGGGTTCTCATAAGGATTCATCTTAACCCAGTCTGAGAAGTCACCATAAGGTGACACGTTACTTGATACAGAGGAGAGTGTCGAACTGTTTGACACGAAGAACTTACCTGCAATATTGTAAGAGAGGCGGAAATTAGTTGAAAGACGAGTACGATCAGAACCCTTCATGACACCAGCATCCTTACCATAACGAATACCAAGATTATACTTTGCACGGTCATCACCACCATCTACACTCAAACTGTGTGACTGTGAGATCGCATTACGCAGTGGCTTAGACAGCCAGTCAGTCTCAACACCTCTCTGAACATCATTATATATACGTGCATAATCCTTATCAAGCTTATATTGAGTTGAAGGACTTGTATCTGTAAACAAACCAGCAAGACGCTCATACTCCAACTTCTGACGTGCATTCAACAAGTTATAATCGTGCAAATCAGGTGTTGACAAACGTACTGTTCCGCTATAGTTCAATTTCAACTTACCGCCCTTCAATGTCTTTGTTGTAATAACAATAACACCAGCAGAGGCCTTAGCACCATAAAGAGCAGACGCTGAAGCATCCTTCAATACAGTAACTGTCTCGATATCATTCATATCCATATCGGCAACATACTCAGCACTGACCTGCGCACCATCTACCACATAGACTGGTGTATTGGCTTGTCCTTCGAAGGTTGCACGACCACGGATATTGAGTTCTGCCACCTTATTAGGGTCAGAACCTTTGAGGTTATCATCTGCGATGACCATACCAGGAACGAAACTTGCAATACTCTGCAATACATTCTTCGTACCTACGTTCATCAATTGGTCACGACTTACAGCCACCTGAGAACCTGTAAACGAATTCTTATTCTTAGTCTGATAACCTGTTACAACCACTTCCTGCATCTCTTTTGAATCTTCACGCAGCGTGATATTAGCAGTTGCGCCATTCTTTACAGTCTTTGTAACTGTCTTATATCCAATATATGACACATTCATGTGCACCTCTTTGAGGTCTGTCACAATCTCGTATTCACCATTGATATCGGTAACATAACCACCATTCACGCCATCCACACGGATGACAGCACCGATGATTGGATCACCGTTATTATCAGTAACCTGACCGCGAACGCCACCCTTGCGCTGTGTAGTTTCCTTCTTTGCAAGCGTCAGGGTATTGCCCTCAACGGTATAAGAGAGTGGGAACTGGTTTGCCAAGTTCAGTAACAAACTTGATACTGACTGATCACGCACGTCAAGAGTAACACCCTTGAGTGCCTTCACACCTTCATCCGCAAACTTTACATTTAATCCAGTCTGCTTTGCGACCTCATTGGCGAAATCCTCTACCGTTGCATCATGCATAGAAAGAGTTACTTTTGCGCCATTCAGGTCCTGCGCTGACATGGGGAGACTTAATGGTCCAATGCATAAAAGGTTCAAAAAAAGAACACAGATTATGCGTTGGAGGAATTTAATCTTCTGCATCGTTCTCTAAAATTATGAATTTTGTTACTTGAAAATACAATCCTTTTAAACTCAAAAACTCTTACGTTGATAATTGTTCAGAGAAGAAAGACTTCTTTATAACTATTAATACTATTGAGATAGTCCCTTCACAGGTAGACAATACCTATTATATATTATTCTGCAAAAGTACGAAAAAAAATAAAATACCAAGCAATTTTATTATAAAAATTAAAGAAAAACTACCATTATTATTGATTTTTGATAGCAAAATATACGTTTTAATGGCATTTTCCTTACTTATTGATAGTAAACTTTGAACCAAATGTCCAAATCATATAGGATTTTCTTTTACTTCTTCACTTTTATGCTTTTAAAACTATTCTATCAAATACAAACACAAACTTAATATATACCAATATTCATATACCATAGACAAAAGCACCCTATTTATAAAATCTAAATCCCTTCAAAACAAATATTTGTTACTTTCTGGAGAGTCAAATAGCAAAATACTTACATCAAGTTACACACACATCCACTATATTTTGAAACGCATTTTACCCTCCGCACCAATGGTGCTAAGGCTTAACACCATTGGTGTTGACCGTTAACACGATGGGAGCTAACCACCAATACACCAAGAAAAAATGGATTGAACTGTTCATTATGGTTGTTGTTATTTATGAAAGACATGGATGTTTAACTCATTTAGAAAACATTTATTAGATAACACAAAAGCAAACTTGTGAAATAAAAACCATTCAAGTACAAAAAAAGAAAAGGGTTGTATCAAATTGAAACCATTAACAGTTTCTTTGATACAACCCCTTTTTGAAGTTATAACTGTCGTCTTTCTACTATCTATATAGATAGCAAAAAGCTATGTTATCACGTAAAAATCTTACTGATGCTGTGCATGATAATTCTCCAATCCCTTATCAAGGAACTCAAGATAAGCAGGTACATCCTCCTTAAAACTAAAGCTACCATTCAATGGTTTACCCGCATTGTCCAATGGCACATAGAATGGCTGAGCAAGATAACCGAACTTAGTCTGCTCCAAATAGCTCCACTTATCACCGATAGTACGCAGTGTACGTGAAGTTCCATCTGGGAGTTTCACCTCTACAGGCTGCTTCAATGGAGTCTTATCATCTACATAAAGCGAGATGAGAACGTAGTCCTTATTCAACTTATCTGCTACACGTGAATCAGTCCATACAGATGCCTCCATCTTACGACAGTTCACACATCCAAAGCCTGTAAAGTCAACCAAGACAGGCTTTCCTGCTGCGGCAGCTGCACGCATACCCTCATCATAATCTGTATAAGCAGCATGTACCGTCTGTGGAGCAAGGTTGAAATCCTGTGAATTAATAGGTGGTGCAAACGCACTAACAGCCTTACAAGGAGCACCCCAGAGTCCTGGAAGCATATAAACAGAGAATGCCAATGAACAAAGACCAAGCATGATAGCAGGTACAGGCATAGCCTTCTGATCTGGATCATCATGTGGGAACTTGAGTTTACCAATAAGGTAAAGACCCAAGAGACCGAAGAGAACGATCCAAATAGAGAGGAATGTCTCACGATCAAGAATATGCCAGCCATATGCAAGGTCGGCTACTGACAAGAACTTCAGTGAGAATGCTAACTCGATGAAACCCAACACGACCTTAATCATGTTCATCCATGAACCAGACTTTGGTGCTTTCTTAAGTAAAGTTGGGAAGAGAGCAAAGAAGGTAAATGGCAAGGCAAGAGCCAAAGCAAAACCAAACATACCCACTGCAGGGGCTACCCAGTCACCACTTGTTGCTGCCTGAACAAGGAGAAGACCTACGACAGGAGCTGTACAAGAGAAACTTACCAATGACAAGGTGAATGCCATAAGGAAGATAGAAAGCAAACCTGTTGTCGCAGAAGCCTTATTGTCAACCGCATTACCCCATGAAGAAGGCAATCGAAGTTCAAACCAACCAAAGAAACTAAAAGCAAAGACTACTAACAAAAGGAAGAAGAACACATTGAACGGTGCATTAGTTGCCAACTCATTCAACTTCTGTGGACCGAAAGCCCAAGTAACAAGCGTTGCCAAACCCATATAAATGACAATGATTGACAATCCGTATGTCACTGCATCACGTATACCCTTCTTACGGTCATCCTTCGCTCTCTTGAGGAAGAAACTTACCGTCATTGGAATGATAGGCCATACACAAGGGGTGAGCAAAGCGATGAAACCACCAAGAATACCCATAAAGAAAATACTCCAAAGAGAGCTATTAGTGCTGTCCTTGGTGCTATTGAAGGCTGACAACTCTTTTATAACAGGTTGCCACAAGTTAACATCTGCATTTACTTGTGCATTCTCCTGCTTTAGAGCCCCTGCAGTATCAGCTGGTAACACATCAGACTTTTTTGCAGTATCTGCAGTCATTGCGGTAAGTGCAGATAAACCATCAGCTGCTACATCAGTAGCAGCTGTCGTTGTTTTATCCGTTTCTGCATTGGTAACTGTTGGTGTTGCTGCGGGAGCTGAAGCAGGTCCATTACCTTTGAAATTAAATTCAACCTGCGTTGGTGGCAAACACATCTCATCGTTACAAGCACCATATTCCAAATAACCCTTTATACTATAGGTCTTAGCTGTTATCTTGTAACGCTGAACAAAACCAACGCTATTCTCGAAATAACGTAGTTTCATCTCGAAAGTCTTATCATAGACATTCAACTCTTTACCACGTGTTGTGAGCTTACCAACTGGTGTCAAACCCTCTGCTTTGTCTACATGTAAAGAAGCAGATGTAGGACCATCAGCTGGAAGATTCGTTGAATATACGTGCCATCCCTGGTCAATCTTCGCTGTGAAGACAACCTCTAACTCTGTTGGTGAAACCTGCTTCTGTTGTACAGAAAAATGAACAGGGTTCTGCTGTGCCATCGCTGTGAGGCTAAACAACAGCGTAAAGAGGATAAATAGTGTATTTCTTCTTTTCATCGTTTTATACTATTAGAATTTGAACTGCAAAGATAAGAAAATTATTTTTATAACATTGCATAATGTATATATTTAATATTTATATTCAATAACTTTTTATCAATCTATGTTCAAAAGGTTTTCAGGATTAAGATGAGTTCTCTCGTCGATTTTTGTTTTACGTATATTGTTGCAGACAGGTAGTCACCTACCTGCTGCAACAGCTATTCATTCAAGAATAATCAGCATTAGTTATGCACCAACGTACCTATATCTTCACCGTCCATAACCTTCTTCAGATTACCAACAACATCCATATTGAAGACATAAATAGGTAGGTCATTCTCCTTACACATAGTCGTTGCCGTGAGATCCATTACCTTAAGACCCTTTGTATAAATCTCATCATATGTGATTTCAGAGAACTTTGTTGCCGTTGGGTCTTTCTCTGGATCGGCAGTATAGATACCATCTACACGTGTACCCTTAAGCATTACGTCTGCCTCGATCTCAATACCACGCAAGCTTGAACCAGTGTCAGTAGTAAAGTAAGGACAACCAGTACCAGCTGAGAAGATACAAACATAACCTGCCTCCATAGCCTCGATAGCCTTCCACTTGCTATAGAACTCGCCGATTGGTTCCATACGAATAGCGGTCAAAACCTTAGCTTTCACACCGATTGCCTCAAGTGCAGAGCTAAGAGCAAGAGAGTTGATAACGGTTGCACACATACCCATCTGGTCGCCTTTCACACGATCAAAGCCTTTCTGGCTACCGCTCAAACCACGGAAGATGTTACCGCCACCGATTACGATACCAATCTGTACACCCATTTCATGTACTTCCTTAATCTGCTTAGCATAATCGCTAAGACGCTCAGGGTCGATACCGAAGCCCTGTTTTCCCATCAAACTCTCACCCGAAAGTTTCAAGAGAATTCTTTTAAATCTTGCCATTATTTTTGGAGTTGAAGGAGTTGAAGGAACTTCTTTACTTTCCCAAACACCTTATTATATAATAAATTCTACTTCTTTAAATTGATATTCACGAATCATACCCTTGCTATCACGGAGAATAAGATGTCCATCGTCTTCTACTTCAACGATAGCGCCTTCAAACTCGCCATCAGCATCACGGAACTTATGAAAGCCTCCACGGCGATACAAGGCTTCGTGATACATTGCACTGATATCATTATATCCGCCCATCTCTAACAGCCGATAGAGTTCTGAGAACTTCTTAATAATCTTATTCAGCAGTTCTTCTTTATCAACCTCATGCCCTAAAACCTGGCAGAGAGAAACGGGATTAGGAGCATCACTATGGAACGTTTCCTGATTTACATTCAGTCCCACACCAAAGACGCAATCCTTTATACGCCCCGCAGCGAGCTTTGTTTCAATCAGAGTTCCGCTCAGTTTCTTATCTTTCCAATAGATGTCATTGGGCCATTTCAGGCAGATATCCTCTTTCACATAGTCTGCTAAAGCTTCTTTTAGAGCCAAAGCACCAGCTTCAGAGAGTAGGAACTGACTACGAACAGGCAGCATCGTCGGGTGTACAAGTACCGAGAACAACAGGTTCTTACCCGCTTTACTCTCCCAAGTGTTCGTCCCCTGCCCTTTTCCTGCAGTCTGATAATCGGCAACAACGACTGTCATTGGCTCATCTTCAGCAGGTGTGTAAGTGCGAAGGTAGGCGTTTGTACTATCGACAGCATCTAACCTTACGACTTTCACCTCTCTTTCTTTCTCTACTACTGTTGGCTTGAAAAAGCCTAATACGGCATCTATTATCTTCATTTACAATCTATTCTTTATATGAATGGAAGAAAGGCATCCTTCACATGGCGCACTTCATTGGTTCCTGTTGGCTGCCCTACAACAGTGATTATATCAAAGCGGATATCCAAACTCATATTATATCGCTTGACATATGCATTGGCAGCTATCGAGAGCGAACGCACTTTCTGCACGGTGACAGCCTCATCGGCATCAGCAAACTGCTCATTCTTTCGGGTCTTTACCTCAACGATAACCAGCGTACCATTATCTATAGCAACAATATCTAAATCTCGATGATGATAATCCCAATCACGATGAAGAATGACATAACCCAACTGTTGGAGATAGCTTACCGCCACATCCTCTCCCCATTTACCTAATTCGTTATGGTATGCCATGCGTCTTTCTTTCCTCAACTTGCAGAAGTTTTAGAAGTTTAGACTATTAGAAGGAGATAAGATAATTCTTTATACGTATCAAATCGATTTACGGATGAAACAAAGGTATTGCCTACTTCTTCTAAAATCCTTAAACTTTATCACTCCCGTCAAGAATTGTGTACATTAATATTCACGCACAAAGTTAGAATAATCTTTCGTAAAATCAAAATAAAACCCGTATTTTTGCAGTATGAGTACAGAAGAACAAAGCAAGAAAGACCTATACTATATGCAGCGTGCATTGGCTGAAGCCGAAGCGGCTTATAAAGAAGGTGAAATCCCTGTTGGTGCTGTTGTGGTATGCCGCGACCGTATCATCGCTCGTGCCCATAACCTGACAGAGACACTCAATGATGTTACTGCACATGCAGAAATGCAAGCAATAACCATGGCAGCCAATGAGTTGGGAGGTAAATACCTGCAAGATTGCACGCTATATGTGACGGTTGAACCTTGCATCATGTGTGCTGGTGCCATCGGTTGGGCACAACTTCGGCGCATTGTCTACGGTTGTCCTGATGAAAAACGGGGCTATCATGAATATGCGCCCAAGGCTTTCCACCCTAAAGCTAACGTTACATACGGTGTTATGGAAGAAGAATGTCGTGCCTTGATGCAGCGATTCTTCCAAGAGAGAAGATAGGGATTGAGGAGTTAAAGAGTGCGAAGGTAGTAAAAGGAGTTAAGACATTACCTCCGTTCCTGATACTAATAAAGAGAGAGAAAGAAAGGAGGACGGATTTTATCCATGCTCTCTACGGATATTAGAGGTAAGAGATAAACTGCTGATAAATACCCTTTTAACCTCTTATAGCTACACTCCAACGAATTATTTTCATGAAAATAAATATTTCTTTTCATGAAGAAAAATAATTATTTACACGACAATAAATATTTATTTTCATGAAAATAATTCGTACAAAAGCTGCAGCAAGCATAAATAAAACCGTTATCAGAAAAACAATTAATACCATAAAACAAATAAATTTATGCCTTTGATGTCACCTTTTACAAATCAACAACGTTATACAAGTGAATCGGTTCAGAAAGAAAACCAAATGTATAACATATTAAAAACAAATGATTATGAATTATGTAATATTAGAATCAATCATTAAAAGTCTCGTTCCAATAGCAATTGTAGTAGTTCTTCCTATCATAATGGCTTGGCTCTCTTACCGTAACAAACAACACGAAACAGACAAAAGAAGCGAGATTGTTACGGCTATTATTGAAAAGAATCCTGACATTGACGTGCAGGAGTTTCTCGACAAGCTGAACCCTTCAAAGAAATCATACAAAGAGCAACTGATGACAAAAATGCACCAGGAACTACTTTGGGGGACAATCTGTCTTATCGGAGGGGCGGCAACCATATTGGTTATTATAGTTTTGAGCATTTTGCAAAGTTTTGACAAAGGATATATCCCTATAGGCGCCGTATTTGGTGTTGTCCCATTGGCAGTAGGATGCGGGTTGTTAATCGCCTACAACAATGCCAAAAAGACTTTGAATAATTTGAAAGACAACGATTAGGTTATTATGACAAGAGAACAATTCGTTGAATTGGTCAATCAGGAGCAGGCGCATCTACGTCGGTTCCTGACGGCTTTATGCTGCGGCAATAGTGCTGAAGCTGACGATATTGCTCAAGAAGCTCTCATCAAAGCCTACCTTCGCAGCAGTCAATATGACGAACGTGGACAGTTCTCGGCTTGGCTAATGAAAATTGCTTATCGTGTCTTCATCGACTCACGTCGCAAACAGAAACACCAACAGGAACTACCCCTTGAGAAGGCTATCACGCTCCAAGGGAACAGTAAGAGTGATGAAGCCTTCCGCTATCAGGAACTACACACTGCGTTGGCAACGCTCTCGGAGACAATGCGCACAAGTATCCTGCTTCATTATATGCAGGGTTATCAAATAAAAGAGATTGCAGAGATAACCGAAAACAGTGAGGATGCGATTAAGAAACAACTCTCACGTGGACGGCAAGAACTTAAACATATTTTGGAAAGATGAACGAAGATAAATTCTTGAAAGACTTACTCTCGGACTATCATCCACAACTGTCGGATGACAATGCCTTCATGCAAAGACTGCAACGACAGATGGAACTCATCGAAGAAGTTAAGGCATATCAACGTGCGGAGAGCCGAAAGAACAAACTGATGTCGCTTAAACTGCTTGTTGTCGGGGTTGTTTTGGGCTGTATTGTGACGCTTGCAAGTTTCACACTGCCTAACATCTTTGATAGATATATCAATGGAACTGAATCAGAATTCATCCTTACCTTGCTTCACAACGTTCAGTATATTGGACTGGCAATAGGTGCGGCCTTCGTCACGCTCAGCCTATTGTTTACCACGAAATTAGTAAATCTAAAAGACGAAGCACCACTTCAATAGTGGTTTCTTTGGGTTTTGTAGAAGTTGACATAACAGATAACACGATTACAAAAAAGGTAGACCTTTTTGCCCAAAAAGGTCTACCTTTTTTGAAGAAACCGTCAACCTTTTTGAAGAAATAGTTACCCTCTTCTGAATATATCCAATTGTGAGACTGTAATAAGTTTGGAGAAATAAAAAAGGAGATGTGCTGTTATAACACATCTCCTCTTTCTTATTTTGTATTTTATGATTATCTAACCTGAATAACCAAGTATTTGCTTGTGCTCCAGAATGTCTGTGGGTCAGTGATACGGAGTACATACTGTCCGTTTGTATCAGTTGTCAGCGTGTAGCTACTGCTTGGGTGAGCAGTCAACAGATGAGCACTCTTGCTGTAAAGCTTGATTTCCTTGTTAACACGGATATCAATCTTTGTGAAGTAACCCTTGTTGAAAGAACCCTGAAGAACCTTACCACCATCGAGGATGCGCTGTGCCTTCAACTCGCTCTTAGTACCGAATACATACCAACCTGTGTTCAACTGCTTGTCCTGTGTATTGATAGTCTCAGTCTTCTGGTTGCTCTCTGTCTGGAGATTCTCTTTCTCCTTGGTGAGGTTTTCCTTCTCTGCTGTAAGGTTCTCCTTATCAGTCTTGAGATTAGTAACATCCGTATTCAAACCAGTGATAGTCTCATCAAGTTCCTTAATATGGATATTCTTTGACTCCAACTCAGCACGCAACTGCTTCAACTCAGTCTCCTTTGCGCTCAATTGACTTGTCAGACGGCTAAGAGTTTCCTTCATTGCATCACCCTTAAAGCCTGTCTCGCGTAACTGCTGCTGCAACTTCTTAATGAGTTCACGGTTTTCCTGCATACGCTGAGCGATGAACTGGATATTCTCCTTCATCTGTTCTGTCTTGTTAGCAGCCTCACCATTCTTAGCGATAGTAACACGATTCTCTGCCTCGTTGATAGCAGCAAAACCCTGCTGGATATCATTCAGCGTTCCCATCATATCGTTAATCTCGTGATCACGTGCGTCGATAATATTACGCAATGAATCATTCTGTATTTCGGATGGATTCAAAGCCGATTTCTTTCCTTGATTGCAGGATGCCAGTGCAAGTACTCCACATACTGCTAAAACTAATAGTTTATTCATACATTATAATTTTTATCCGTTTGTTTCTTCCTATCAGAAGACTTTACTTTTTCTTTTCCTGCCACTACAATGACAAACTCACCACGTGGTTCTGTCTCTTTGAAGTGGGCTATTACTTCTTCCAATGTTCCTCGAACGCTCTCTTCATGCAGCTTTGAAATCTCACGACAACAACTTACTTGTCGATCAGCTCCAAACACCTCAGCAAACTGTTCCAAGGTTTTCACAACTCTATAAGGTGACTCATAGAATATCATTGTACGTGACTCTTCGGCTAAACTCTCTAAATGAGTCTTACGTCCCTTCTTCTGAGGGAGGAATCCTTCGAAGCAAAAGCGGTCACAAGGCAAGCCACTTGACACCAATGCTGGTACGAAAGCGGTAGCTCCCGGAAGCGTCTGAACGGTTATTCCATTGGCTGCAGCCTCACGAGCGAGGAAGAATCCTGGGTCACTAATACCTGGAGTTCCCGCATCTGAGATCAGTGCAACCGTCTCACCAGCTTTTAATCTATTGACTATACCAGCAGAACTTGCATGTTCATTGAATTTATGATGAGACATAAGACGATTCTTAATCTCAAAATGTTTCAACAAGATACCCGATGTACGAGTATCCTCACACAAAACTAAATCAGCCTCCTTTAGGATTCTGATAGCACGGAGTGTCATATCCTCCATGTTTCCAACTGGTGTCGGTACGAGATATAATGTTCCCATTGTTGGTTGCAAATGTAAAGTAAATGAACAGAAGAACAAAATAAATTAGCTTTTTTTACATAACAATCATGTCCGTTTGCAAGGAAAAAGACAAAGTAACAATGATGTTATAATTTTAAAGAATAAATACTACTATCTACGAAAAAATACAACTTCATTCCATAAATTAACTTTCAGTTCTCTTTTATTTTCCGCTAAGAAGACAAAGAACACACGTCCTCAATAACTTTTAACGCTTAACGTTTATCTATTCTTTTTTAATTATATATCTTTGCATTGATTATGACAAAGATAGACAATCATAACGGTGAAAGACGTCGTCAAGGACGCATTGAGGTGATATGTGGAAGTATGTTCTCTGGTAAGACAGAAGAACTCATCCGTCGTATGAAACGTGCCAAGTTTGCAAAACAGAAGGTGGAGATTTTCAAACCTTCGCTTGACACACGCTATTCGGACGAAGATGTTGTCAGCCATGACAAGAACATTATTCATTCCACACCTATTGATTCATCTGGCAACATCCTCCTTCTTGCCTCGGATATTGATGTCGTGGGCATTGACGAGGCACAATTCTTAGACGAAGGACTCACTGAGGTTTGCAATAAATTAGCAAACAACGGTGTACGTGTCATCATTGCGGGTCTTGATATGGACTTTAAAGGTGTACCCTTCGGTCCGATTCCAGCACTTTGTGCCATTGCTGATGAGGTGACTAAGGTACATGCTATCTGCGTGAAGTGTGGTGCATTGGCATACGTAAGCCACCGCCTCATTGCTGATAATCGTCGTGTCATGCTTGGCGAACAGCAGGAATACGAGCCATTGTGCCGTGAATGCTACAAGAGGGCAACACAGAATGAAGCAAATAATAAAGAATAAAACAAATATGCGACAAACGATTACTTTCGATAAATTCATACGTTGGGCTTTAGTAGCATTAGCAATCCTTACGGTAGGATTTATCATCAAGTCACTCTCTGATGTTCTTCTGCCATTCTTTATAGCATGGTTGATAGCCTATCTCCTCTACCCTATCGTGAAGTTCGTACAGTATAAACTCCACGTACCAGGTAGGGCTTTAAGCATCATCATTACCCTTATATTTGTCACAGCACTCTTTACTGCCATCTTCATGTTCATCGTTCCACCAATGATCAATCAGGTTGATAAGTTTATGACGATTGTCAATCGCTATCTACATGAGACGACACATACCAATGACATAGCGACAATGATACAGAAATGGATTAGGGAGAATCAGACTGAAATCGAAAGATTCTTAAAGAGTCCTGACTTCACAAACACGATTAAGACCGCTATGCCGAAGTTATTCTCTGTAATAGGTCAGACGGCAAGTATCGTGATTTCTATCATTGCATCATGTATCACCCTACTCTATACCTTCTTTATCCTGCTTGATTATGAGGTGTTGACTAACAATTGGATTAAGATATTCCCAAAGAACGTACGTCCTTTCTGGGCTGGATTGGCACAGGATGCTGAGCGAGAATTGAATAATTACATACGTGGACAGGGATTAGTTTCACTCTGTATGGGTATACTCTTCTGCATTGGCTTTACCATTATTGATTTCCCAATGGCTATCGGTATGGGAATCCTTATTGGTATTCTTAACCTTGTCCCTTATCTCCACACCTTTGCACTTATCCCAACAGCTTTCCTTGCATTGCTCAAAGCTGCTGATACAGGACAGAATTTCTGGATTATCTTTGCCTCTGCACTAATTGTCTTTGCGGTTGTACAGCTGCTAATGGATATGGTGATAACACCAAAGGTCATGGGTAAAGCAATGGGCCTCAACCCTGCTATCCTACTCCTCTCTCTCTCTGTTTGGGGTGCACTCTTGGGATTTATCGGACTTATCATTGCCTTACCACTCACGACGCTTATCATTGCTTACTGGCAAAGATATGTCACGAAAGAGGGTAATACAGTAGAAACGGAAAACGTACCTGCTGTTGCGGAGGATAAGAAAGAGGAAAAAGAATAAACAAGGATTCAATCTATAAAACGAAAAGAGGTCTCCTTTTTACACAGGAAAGAGACCTCTTTTTTATGCTATCTACTACTAACACCAATGGTGCTTACCATGAACACCATATGTGTTAAGCCTTAGCACCATATGTGCGCTA
>ERZ772764.1462-NODE-1462-length-14881-cov-17.994469_pt1 | contig 14881 bp, 8 predicted proteins | sample MGYA00512163_ERZ772764 | MGnify/ENA primary metagenome ERZ772764 (study PRJEB29015, sample SAMEA2737903) | human oral metagenome | biome: human oral; feature: human-associated habitat; material: dental | place: China | collected 2094 ... | reverse complement strand
GCCGCTCGCCGTGGTGGCAGATGTTGTGACCTCAGTGGTCATCCGTGCCCTCCTCGTGTGGGTGACCGGAGAGCCACCCGGTTGCTGTCGCCCTTGGTGAGGCGAGGCGGCACATCGGCGCGCCGTCGATCTCAGAGTAGAACTCGAAGGAGACCTTGTGGGCCACTAGTCCCAAGAAGTCCCGGTGTGATGACTCACAGGCCAATCGACATCGATCCAATCTGGGACATAAGTCCTTCTATCTGCTGTTCAGAAAGATGTTCGCCATCTGATAACAAAGCCGCTCTCCCTCCGACAACATCCAGCGAGTCCGGGCACACTCCCAGATTCCGGGACTGCTGAGTCAATTAGGACGGGCGTCCCAATCTTCATCGGTCACTCCACCACGGATGGGCGGTCCGGGAGGCGCCGAGCACCGTCTCAGAGCCCTTATTCGGCCCCAAGGTCCCGGACTCCGGGAGCATCTGCGGCGCCGTCGGTCGCGGCCCGGGCCGCCTCCGCGATATCGGGGGCGCGCATACCGAAGTCCTCGAGGAGCTGGTCCCGGGTGGCGGTGTCGACGAACTGCCGCGGAATGCCGATGCGACGCCAGACCCGTGGGCCGGCTGCATCGGAACGGCCGGCCCGATAGTCCTCAACGGCATCGCGCAGCTGGGACCCGATGCCGCCATCAACCAAGCCGTCCTCGACCACGATGACGACGTCGGCCTGGGCGGCTGCCGCCACGAGAGGCCCAGGGGGCGGAATGACCCAGTGCGGGTGCACGACGGTGACGGCTCGGTTCTCCTGCTCCAGGGCCCGGCCGGCCTCATGGGCGTGGGCCGCCATGGCTCCGACGCCGACCAGCAGGAGCTGCGGGGCGTCAACCGGTTTGCGGTTCTCGAGCAGCACGTCGACGACGTCGAAGGCGGAGACCTCTCCCAACGCCTCACCCACCGAGGCGTCCCCCTCGACGCCCGCGTCGTACGGGCTCTTCTCAGCATCCTCCAGCCCGAGGCGACGCACCGCCGCCAGAGGCTCGGGCAGGGTGCCCTTGGGATAGCGCACCACGGTGGGGGCGTCGCCGACGCTCACGGCCTGACGCAGGCTGTCGCGCAGTGTCACCTCGTCCCGGGGAGCGGCCAGGCGCAGACCCGGGACATGAGCCAACAGCGCCATGTCCCACATGCCGTTGTGGCTGGCCCCGTCGGTTCCGGTGATCCCGGCCCGGTCCAGCACGATCGTCACTCCCTCGCGGTGCAGGGCGACGTCCATGAGCACCTGGTCGAAGGCTCGGTTGAGGAAGGTGGCGTAGAGCGCCACCACCGGGTGCATGCCGGCGAAGGCGAGCCCGGCTGAGAAGGTGAGCGCGTGCTGCTCGGCGATGCCGACGTCAATGACCCGGTCCGGCATGGCGTCGGCCAGGGGCTGAAGGCCCACGGGAGCCTGCATGGCCGCCGTGACTCCGACGATCCGCTCGTCGCGCTGCGCCAAGGAGACGATCTCCTCGGCGAAGACGGCCGTCCACCCGAAGCGCTCGGCCACAACCGGCAGCCCCGTCTCGGGGTGAATCTTGCCCACGGCGTGGAAGCGGTCGGGGACGTGCTCCTCGGCGGGCGTGTATCCGTGCCCCTTCTCGGTGATGACATGGACGATGACCGGCTCGGCGTACTCGCGGGCCCGGGTGAGGGCGAACTCGATGGCGGTGATGTCGTGACCGTCGACGGGTCCGGTGTACTTGATTCCCAGGTCCTCGAAGAAGGCCGAGGGCACCAGGACGTCCTTGAGCCCCCGCTTGAGGCCGTGGAGGGCGTCGAAGGCGGCCCGGCCGGGAGCCCCCTGGGACAGGAGCGTGCGCTTGACCCCGGACAGGACGCGCTCGTAGCCGGGGTTGGTGCGCAGCGCGTCGAGGTGATGAGCCAGCCCCCCGATGGTGGGTGCGTAGGAGCGACCGTTGTCGTTGACGACGATGACCAGGTGCCGGTCGGAGGAGTCTGCGATGTTGTCGAGGGCCTCCCAGGCCATGCCCCCGGTCATGGCTCCGTCACCGATGACGGCGACGACGTGGCGCTCGTCGTGCCCCTGGAGGTGGTTGGCCCGGGCGATGCCGTCGGCCCAGGACAGCGAGGTGGAGGCGTGAGAGTTCTCCACGACGTCGTGAACGGACTCGGCCCGCGACGGGTAGCCGGACAGCCCACCCCGCTCACGCAGGTGGGCGAAGTCCTGTCGGCCGGTGAGCAGCTTGTGGACGTAGGCCTGGTGACCGGTGTCGAAGACGATGGTGTCCCGCGGTGAGCGGAAGGTGCGGTGCAGGGCGATCGTCAGCTCGACGACACCGAGGTTAGGACCCAGGTGGCCGCCGGTGCGCGCAACCGAGGCGACGAGGTGGCGACGGATCTCAGCCGCGAGCGCCACCAGGTCCTCGCTGGTGAGCCGGTCGAGGTCGGCGGGCTTTCGCACAGAGGCCAGGAGCGCTCTGCTGGTCTGCTCGGCGGGCCGACCAGTGTGCTCAGCTGCTGGCACGGTGCGCCTCCTTGTCGAAGGTGAGGGTAATGATGGCGGATCAGTCATGCGGGTGCATCGCTGACGACCAGGTTGGCGGGATGCCGGAACGGCACCGGGGAAAGGGTATCGGTTAAGCCGCCCGTGATGTTTTTGTGACGATTGATTCTCCGGCACCCCGGCTCAGCAGGGCTCCGTCATGCATCCGTGATGCTCCATAGCGGTTCACGAGGCCTCAGGGCGGTCCCCAGCATAGGGCGGCCCGTCCGATGTTCGGTCATGTGTCACGCGGGGTCACGGACGAGCACGTACTGTATGCCTTGACCGTCGGAACCGTTCACCCTCGCGCCGGGCCAGCGGCATCGTTCCCGATCGCCCGACCGCTCTCAGGACAGCCTTCCAGGAGGAATCATGAGCACCACCGCCCCCTTCGGCACCTGGCCCTCGCCTATCACTCCAGGCACGATCACGACCCGGACGGTCCTGCTGTCCCAGGTTCGCGTGGACGGCGGCGACACCTACTGGGTGGAGCAGCGCGCCTCGCAGGCCGGACGCAACGTCCTGCTGCGCCGTGACGGCGACGGCCAGATCGGTGAGGTGCTTCCGCTGACGCCGGCCGACGAGCTGGTGGACGTGCGCACCCGGGTGCACGAGTACGGAGGGCGGGCCTACGCCGTCGACGGCGGGATCATCGTGGTCTCCCACGCCGGGGACGGGCGCCTCTACCGGTACGACGTGGCCCACCGCCTGCGCGGCCTGGTCCCGCTGACCATCTACGGCGACGTGCGCCACGGCGACCTGGAGATCGACACGGGCCGGGGCCTGGTCTACGCAGTCCGTGAGGACCACCGAGGTGAGGGAGAGGCCGTCAACACCCTGGTGGCGATCCCCCTGGACGGCTCGGCCGCGCGCGACGACTCGCTCGTGCGCACGCTCGTGTCGGGAACGGACTTCGTAGTCGCTCCGACGCTCTCACCCGACGGCGAGCACCTGGCCTGGATCACCTGGGATCACCCGGGGATGCCCTGGGACAACGCCTCCCTGCATGTGGGGGACCTGGGCCCGGACGGGACGATCATCGAGCAGGTGCTGGTCGACGGCGGCGACGGGCACTCGGTGTCCGAGCCTCGGTGGACCGAGGAGTGCGAGCTGGTTCACGGCTCGAACGCCTCGGGCTTCTGGAACCTCTACCGCACCGAGGGCTTCCCGGTACGGGGCACCAATCGCCCGGGCTGGCCGGAGAACCTGCGAACCCGGCCGCTGCACCCGGCCGAGGCCACCTTCACCAATCCGGCCTGGCAGCTGGGGCCGCACTCCTTCGATGTGCTCGACGCCGAGCACATCATCACCTCCTGGGCCCGGGACGCGGTGTCGCACCTGGGGACCATCAAGCTCGCCAATGGTGAGCTCGAGGAGTGGAACGTGGGCTGGCAGCCGATCGGCAACGTGGCCTCCAGCGCCGGTCGCGTCGTCATGCTGGCCTCCAACGAGATGGCGATGCCCAGCATCGTTGAGGTCAAGAACGGCACGGTGCAGGTGCTGCGCGGCTCGGGCGAGTTCGAGCCCGAGGGCGTCGGGGTGTCCTTCCCCGACCCGGTCTCCTGGCCCACGAGTGACGGCGCGACGGCTCACGGCTTCTACTACCCTCCGACGTCGGCCGCCTACGAGGGCGGCGAGGACGAGCTGCCGCCGCTCATCGTCAACGTCCACGGCGGCCCGACGGCGACAGCCGTGCCCGGCTACGACCTGCGCATCCAGTACTGGACCAGCCGGGGCTTCGCCTACCTCGACGTCAACTACCGCGGCTCCATGGGCTACGGCACCGGCTACCGCAAGGCCCTGGAGGGCAAGTGGGGCGTCTACGATGTCGATGACTGCGTCAGCGGCGCCCAGCACCTGGTGGATGCCGGACTCGTCGACCCCCGACGCATCGCGATCCGTGGCGGGTCGGCAGGCGGCTTCACGGTGCTGTCGGCCATCACTCGCTCCACGGTGTTCACGGCTGCCAGCTCATGCTTCGGGGTGACCGACCTCAAGAGGCTGGTGCGTACGACTCACAAGTTCGAGTCGCACTACATCGGCCAGCTCGTGGGGACCCAGGACATCGATGACCCGGTCCTGGACGAGCGCAGCCCCATCAACCACATTGATGACATCGGGGTCCCGCTGCTGCTCATCCAGGGCTCTGAGGATCCGATCGTCCCCGCTGAGCAGGCCACCGCCATGTACGAGGCCCTCAAGACCGCAGGCGCACCGGTGGCCCTGGAGATCTTCCAGGGCGAGGGACACGGGTTCCGCCTGGCTGCGAACATCCGACGCCGCTACGAGGCCGAGCTGAGCTTCTACCGTCAGGTATGGAGTATCGGCTCCTCCTGCCCCGAGGCCGAGCGCCGTGGCGAGGAGGACACCTTCATGGTCAAGGTGGAGAACCTGCACTGATGGATCACGCCTGGAAGAGGCTGTCCCGGCCCCTGTCGCGGCGCGCGGGCAGCCTCTTCCGCCACCATCGCCTCGGGCTCTACCTCCTGGCCGTGCTGGTAGGGCTCGCCTCGGGTCTGGGAGCCGTGCTGTTCCGGATGGGGATCGACGCCTGGTCCCAGCTGCTCAGCGGGGCCGATGACTACACGCTGTCGATGGGGCCCTCGGTGGGCTCGCTGGCTGCACTCGGCACGTGGTTCGTCCTCGTCGCGCCTGTCCTCTCGGGCCTCATCGTGGGCCCGCTCATGTCCCGGCTGGGCCACACTCCCACAGGCCACGGGGTGGCCGGGGTCATCTGGTCCACGCGCCACGGCAACGGCACGATGGCGCCGATTCCCGCCCTGGCGATGACGACGTCGTCCGCCCTGACAATCGGGGGCGGCGGCTCAGTGGGTCCGGAGGGGCCGATCGCGGAGCTGGGCGCGTCCACGGCCAACGTCATCGGACGGGGTCTGAACCTGCCCAAGCTCCCGGTCCGTTACCTGGCGGCAGCCGGAACCGCGGCCGGGATCGCCGCGGCCTTCAATGCTCCGCTGGCGGGGGTCTTCTTCGCGCTGGAGGTCGTGCTCATGGGCTTCAGCGCCGACGCCTTCATCGTTATCGTCCTGGCCTGCGTGGCCTCCACGGTCCTGTCGCACCATCTGCTGGGAACGACGCTGTCGTTGTCGCTCCCCTACCTGGACCTGTCCGGGGACGCCCAGCTGGGGTGGGTCGCCCTCCTGGGCGTGACGGGTGGAGGCGTCGGTATCGGTTTCATGCGTCTTCGATTCATCGTGCTCGACGCCCTGACCCGTGGCTGGCAGCGGCTGGGCGTGCCGATCTGGGTGCGCCCAGCGATCGGGGGGCTCGCCGTGGGAGCAGTCCTTCTGGTCCTGCCCGAGATGTACGGGGAGTCCTCGGCTGCGCTCAACCGGGCGCTGGCCGGCCGCTACACCCTGACGCTCCTGCTGGTGCTGTGCGTGGGCAAGATGCTGGCGACCTCGTTGACGCTGGGAATGGGGTTCGTCGGCGGGGTCTTCGCGCCGTCGCTGTTCATCGGCGGAACACTGGGAGCGGCCTTCGGAACCCTGGTGGCGCCCAGCTACGCGCCGGCGGCCGGGGTCTTCGGGGTGATCGGAATGGGGGCGGTATTCGCAGGTGCGGCCCGCGCTCCGATGACTGCGGTCCTGCTCATCATCGAGATGACCGGCCAGCACGCGCTGCTGCTGCCCCTCATGCTCGCCACCGTACTGGCCACCTTCGCCAGTCGCTTCCTGTCACGGGGCACGTTGTTTACCGAGGAGCTGCGCCGCCGCGGGGAGGACGTCGAGGACCCGATGTCCACCACTCTTCTGGGACGCACCCGCGCCTCCCAGCTCATGATCGACCCACCCGCCGTGGTTCAAGCCACGGCGACGGTGCACCAGGCAGCCGCCCTCATGAGTCGGCACGGAGCCTCGGTCCTGCCCGTGGTCCGGGCGAGGAGCGACGATACCCGCGAGCTGCTCGGCTGCGTCACGGCAGCGCAGCTCACCGCAGCGCTCCTCGGAGATGAGGCCGACGACGTCGTGGACGACGCTCCCCTGGCGATGACAGTGGCGGAGCTGCCTCTGGTCTCCGACCGTCTGTCCCGCGACGCCGAGGCGACCGACGTGCTCGAGGCCCTGACCCGAACCCATCTGGAGGGACTTCCGGTGGTCGCCGAGGAGTCGGGCTCCAGCAGTGATCAACAACCGGATCAGCCGGCTGACCAGCTGGTGGGGTGGGTGTGCCAGCGGATCGTCGTGGAGAGGATCTACGAGGTTCAAGCCCGGGCTCGCGCCGCAGCATCCGCCTACACCTCGCTGGGCTCACGGCTGCAGGACAGGTGGCACGCCCGCCCCGTCCCTGCGCGCAGGATCAGCAGAATCAGCCGGATCAGCTCACGCGGCTCGCGTCGCTTCCGGCGCCGGTGAGCCCGCCGACACCCGGGCCACTCGAATTGAGCCGCAGGCCCGTTCCTTAGGGCCGCCCGCCTTGCTCGGCCGCCGACCCAGTGGGATCGGTCTGGGAGGACGTCTCCGAGGCCTCCGTCTCACTGCTCCGGAGGCTCTTGAGACCGCGGCTCTCCTGGACCGCCCGAGCCTTCTCAGTGAAGCTCTCAGTGAGGGTGTCGGACAGCTCGGTGATGCGTTCGGCGTTGGCCACGATGCGCCGAGGATCGGACATCCACATCCATGCAGCGGCCACCACCGGGAGGATCGCAGGCAGGTACCACCGGGACCTGCCCCAGTGAGCCCATACCGACGCGTTGAGGTCGGCAGGCGTGGGTGAGGGGACCGTCATCGTGAGGACGCCGATGAGCACGGCCATCGTGGCCAGCGCCCCCAGGCACATCCAGCCGATGTTGCGCATCCGGCGCCCGTTATGAGCGACACACACGGCCAGGAGGATGTACAGACCGCCTCCCAGAAGGTTGAAGGACCACACCGCGGGCGCCTCGTCGGGACTCCGAAGCAGTGAGACCAAGGAGGGAACGAGCACGATCGCTCCGAAGACGGCGAAGACACCGACCAGGACGCGTCCCCCTCCATAGGCGGGGCGGCGGGTGTCCTGGACCGGGCGTACTGATGAGTGCTCGTCCATGAGGAACGACCTTTCCACGTGATGACCTCCGGCACGCGCGGCGCCAACTCAGCCTCCATCGGATGCTTGAACGTTACTATTCACAACGTGAGCACCATTAAGTTGACCAAATCCCTGAACGCACACGCCTCGGTGGACGACGACCGTAAGGATACCGATCTCAGCAATCAGGCCGAGGTTGACACGGTCGAAGAGCCCGGGGACTCCGAAGCCACCGGCGACGAGGACCAGTCCGGCTCCGCAAGCGCAGAGCAGGACACTGAGGACGCCGAGAGCGACGCGAAGGAGCGCCAGGCCGCCGGCGACGAGGAGGACGATGCCGACAGCACCGCTGGCTCCGACGGCGCATCCGACGCCTCAGACCTCCCCCTCGATGCCGAGCCTGCAGCTGACGTCCTCGTCCTGGCCGCAGCACCGGGGAGGGAGGGCGCTGAGGCTCCCGAGATCCTCCTGGAGGGCCTTGAGCCACCCTCCAGCAACGCTCTGGAGGGCCTGGATATCGACGCAATGGTGTCCCTGCTTCCCGCTCTGGGGTTCTCGGGAGCTCAGGACTCCGTCGTACGACTGCCCTCCTCGTCGGTGAGCACCGCGGGCTACCACGGCCCGCGAACCATTCTCGTCGTCGGTGTGGGAACGGGGTGGGCCGACACCGATCCGCTCGCCGTGACCACCGATGATGAGGCCGCCCTGGGCTACGACCAGACGGGTCTGCTGCGTCGGGCCGCCGGACGCGCCACCCGGGCGCTGGCCGGAACCGACTCCGCGATCCTGGCTCTGCCCACGCTCAGCGGGCAGCAGCTGGCCGCCGTGGCGAACGGAGCCGCTCTGGGAGCCTATTCCTGGAAGGCCACGAAGAACGAGGACCGTCCTGACCAGGAGAGCTCCTCGAAGCAGAGCACGCCCCTGAAGAGCATCTCCATCGTCTCGCCTCTGTCCGACACCCCGGAGGGGCAGGAGACCTTGGCGGGCGCCCTGGCGCTGGCCGAGGCCACGTCCCTGACCCGCGACCTCGTCAACGAGCCGCCCAACCGCCTGACTCCGGAGGTCTTCGCGGAGCGAGCCCGCTCGGCCGGTCAGGAGGCCGGGCTCAGGGTCGAGGTCTGGGACGCCCCAGCACTGATCGAGCAGGGATTCGGTGGGATTCTCGGGGTGGCTCAGGGCTCGGTGCACCCGGCTCGCCTGGTCCGTCTGGAGTGGGTGCCGTCGCAGGCCGCAGAGAGCGCCGCCGGTCAGGCGAGCGCGCAGACCGAGGGTGACAGCGCCCCGGCCCGCCCCAAGCACGTCGCACTCATCGGCAAGGGCATCACCTTCGACTCTGGCGGCCTGTCCCTCAAGCCGGCGGCCTCCATGCCGGAGATGAAGTCCGACATGGCCGGCGCCGCCACCGTGCTGGGAGCCGTCATCTCCGCTGCGCGCCTGGCTCTGCCCATCCGCGTCACCGCCTGGTTGGCACTGGCCGAGAACATGCCGGGGGCCGACGCCCAGCGCCCCAGCGACGTCGTCACGATGTTCGACGGCACCACCGTGGAGGTGACCAACACCGATGCCGAGGGCCGCCTGGTCATGGCCGACGCCCTGGCCCGGGCCGTCACGGAGGAACCCGACGCCGTCCTGGATGTGGCCACCCTGACCGGAGCGCAGATCGTGGCCCTGGGCGACCACGTGGCCGCCGTGATGGGCACGCCGAACCTGCGTGAGGAGGTCGTGGCCGCGGCCCAGCGGGCGGGAGAGTCCTTCTGGCCGATGCCCCTGCCCGCGCACCTGCGTGCGACCCTCGACTCCCCCTTCGCCGACCTGCGCAACGCCAAGATCGGTTCCCGGGCCGGTGGGATGCTCTCGGCCGGACTGTTCCTGCGCGAGTTCGTAGGACGCCGGCAGTGGGCGCACCTCGACATCGCCGGCCCCGCCTACAACGACTCCGCCCCCTGGGGGCTGACGCCGACTGGCGGCACGGGGATGGGAGTCTCCACCCTGGTGGAGCTGCTTCGTTCGCTGTCCGCCGAGGTCAGCATCCTTTCCTGACCCTTCCGTCTGCCGGCAACGAGTCGCCGGGGTCCCCACCGCGTTCTTGGTCGCAGGTTCTGTGACGACTCGTGCCGGCAGCACCCACGCACGGTGATACGTATCACCCCGTTTTCAGGACTCTGGTCCCTAAACAGCAACCCCGCTGACTCCTGAGTCCACCCCTCAGGTGGAACAATGGCCCCGTGCCGAGCCGCCCCACAAGGGCGTCGTGACCAATCAACAAGGAGTGAGTTCGTGACAGAGACCGTCTACGACATGGTCATTCTGGGTGCGGGGTCAGGGGGCTACGCCGCCGCCCTGCGTGGCGCCCAGCTGGGCCTCAAGGTCGCCCTCATCGAGGCCGACAAGCTCGGGGGCACCTGCCTCCACCGCGGCTGCGTGCCCACCAAGGCCCTGCTGCACGCCGCCGAGACCGCCGATGCCGTGCGCGAAGCTGCCACTGTGGGCATCAAGGCCGCTTTCGAGGGCGTGGACATGCCGGGAGTCCAGAAGTACAAGAACAGCATCGTCTCGCGGATGCACAAGGGCCTTGAGGGCCTGGTCTCCTCGCGGGGCATCGACCTGATCCAAGGCTGGGGACGCCTGGTTGCTGCCGACGCCGTCGACGTTGACGGTCGCCGCATCACCGGCCGCAACGTGATCCTCGCCTCCGGCTCCTACTCCAAGACCATCGGGCAGGAGATCTCCGGAGGCGTCATCACCTCCGAGGAGGCCCTGGAGATGGACCACGTCCCCGCCTCCGCGGTGATCCTGGGCGGCGGTGTCATCGGGGTCGAGTTCGCCTCAGCCTGGGCCTCCATGGGCAGCCAGGTCACCATCATCGAGGGCCTGCCTCACCTGGTTCCCAACGAGGACGAGGCGATCTCCAAGCAGCTCGAGCGCGCCTTCCGCAAGCGCAAGATCGCCTTCCGCACCAACACGATGTTCGAGTCGGTCGAGCGCCACGACGACGGGGTGACCGTGCGCACCCAGGACGGCAAGTCCCACGAGGCCGAGGTCCTGCTCATCGCCGTGGGCCGCGGACCGGCCACGGCCAACCTGGGCTACGAGGAGGTCGGGGTCGCCATGGACCGCGGCTTCGTCCTGGCCGACGAGTACGGCCGCACCAATGTCCCCGGCGTGTGGGCCGTGGGCGACATCGTCCCCGGCGTCCAGCTCGCCCACCGCGGCTTCGCCCAGGGCATCGCCGTGGCGGAGAAGATCGCGGGCCTGGACCCCACCCCGGTCGACGACGTCCTGGTCCCCAAGGTCACCTTCTGCGAGCCCGAGATCGCCTCGGTGGGTCTGTCCGAGGCCAAGGCCGCCGAGATCCACGGCAAGGACAACGTCACCACCGCCGAGTTCAACGTGGCCGGCAATGCCAAGAGCCAGATCCTGGGGACCCAGGGCTTCGTCAAGCTCGTCTCCCTCAAGGACGGCCCCATCGTGGGCTTCCACGCCATCGGCGCCCGCATGGGCGAGCAGGTCGGAGAGGGCCAGCTCATGGTGTCCTGGGAGGCCGACGCCGACGACGTCGCCTCCCTGGTCCACGCCCACCCCACCCAGAACGAGACCCTCGGCGAGGCCGCCATGGCCCTCGCCGGCAAGCCGCTGCACAACCACGGCTGATCCAGCTAGACGAGAGTAAGGAAGACAGCAATGTCAGAGTCCGTGAAGATGCCCGCTCTGGGTGAGTCCGTCACCGAGGGGACGGTCTCCTCCTGGCTCAAGGCCGTGGGTGACACCGTTGAGGCCGACGAGCCCCTGCTCGAGGTCGCCACCGACAAGGTGGACACCGAGGTCCCCTCCCCCGCATCCGGCGTCCTGCTGGAGATCCGTGTCCCCGAGGACGAGACCGTCGAGGTCGGCACCGTCCTGGCCATCATCGGTGACCCCTCGGAAGCGGGTTCCGCTCCTGCTCCGGCCGCCCCCGCGCCTGCGGCTGAGACGCCTGCCCCTGCCGCCCAGGCGGCTCCCGAGCCCGCCCCTGCACCTGCCCCGGAGCCTGTCGCCCCCCAGAGCGGAGGCTCGGCCGAGGGCACCGAAGTGACGATGCCGGCCCTGGGTGAGTCCGTCACCGAGGGGACGGTCTCCTCCTGGCTCAAGGCCGTGGGTGACACCGTTGAGGCCGACGAGCCCCTGCTCGAGGTCGCCACCGACAAGGTGGACACCGAGGTCCCCTCCCCCGCATCCGGCGTCCTGCTGGAGATCCGTGTCCCCGAGGACGAGACCGTCGAGGTCGGCACCGTCCTGGCGATCGTCGGATCCCCGTCGGCCGCACCAGCGGCAGCACCCGCCCCGGCTGCCACGCCGGAGGCCCCCGCTCCTGCCCCCAAGCCGGCCCCCGCTCCGGCTCCGGCAGCGTCGTCGGCCCCGGCTCCTGCCGCGACCGCGGCACCTGCAGCCACCGCTCCGGTGAGCTCGGGCGCCACGGGCTCCTACGTCACTCCGATCGTGCGCAAGCTCGCCAAGGACAAGGGCGTGGACCTGTCCACCGTCACCGGCACCGGCGTGGGAGGCCGTATCCGTAAGCAGGACGTGGAGGCCGCTGCCAAGGCCGCCGAGGAGGCTCGTGCAGCCGCCGCGGCCGCAGCCGCCCCTGCTTCTCAGGAGTCCGCTCCCGCCGCTGCGGCCAAGCCGGCCCCGGCCAAGCCCGAGGTGGACACGACCCTGCGCGGCAGCACGGAGAAGATGAGCCGCCTGCGCCAGGTCATCGCCGAGCGCATGATCGACTCGCTGCAGACCTCTGCTCAGCTGACCACCGTCGTCGAGGTGGATGTCACTCGTGTGGCGGCGCTGCGCGCCCGCGCGAAGAACGACTTCCTGGCCAAGAACGGCACCAAGCTGACTTTCCTGCCCTTCTTCGTCCAGGCCGCCACGGAGGCGCTCAAGGCCCACCCGAAGATCAACGCATCCATCGAGGGCAAGAACGTCACCTACCACGACGTCGAGCACGTCGGCATCGCCGTGGACACGCCGCGCGGCCTGCTCGTGCCCGTGGTCAAGAACGCCGGCGACCTCAACATCCCCGGCCTGGCCAAGCGCATCAACGACCTCGCCGCCCGCACCCGGGACAACAAGGTCAACCCCGATGAGCTCAGCGGCTCGACCTTCACGATCACCAACACCGGCAGCGGTGGCGCCCTGTTCGACACCCCTATCATCAACCAGCCGGAGGTCGCGATCCTGGGTCTGGGTGCCATCCAGCGCCAGCCCCGGGTCATCAAGGACGCCGACGGCGGCGAAGTCATCGCCATCCGCTCGGTGTGCTACCTGGCCCTGTCCTACGACCACCGACTGGTGGACGGTGCGGATGCGGCCCGCTACCTCATGACGGTCAAGAAGCGCCTCGAGGAGGGCGACTTCGGCGGCGAGCTGGGCCTGTGAGCCTGAGCTCGGCCCTCTAGCGTCAGCGGGGCCCCGCACCATCACGGTGCGGGGCCCCGCCCGTCTTGGCGGGCATATCAGGTCCCCTGCTCGGGCACGCGGCGACCGTCCCGGTCCGTTCCCGGTCTTGGCCCTCGGCTCACGAATCCTCCGCCGCAGCCCGCGCGATACCGGTGAGCATGTTCTCCAGCCCCAGACGAGTCCCCCGCCAGAAGATCGGGTAGAGCAGCGCCCCCAGCGGACCCCACGTGCGATGCGCCAGGACCAGGCGGACACGAGTGCCGCCCGGCGCCTCGATCAGGTGCAGGTCCTTCACGAAGGCCACCTCACCATCGCGACACCCTGAGACGACAGTGCACGACCAGGTAACCCTTGTGTCCACGGACGTCTCCAGCCGCCACCTCAGGAAGCCGGTTCGACGGCGCCCCTCCACCCTCTGCACGGCGCCGTCGGAAAGAACCTCGGTCAGTTGTTGTCGGGGCAGAGCCCACCACGTGAGCCGGTCCGGGTCGCTGAGTAGGGCGGTCAGGTGAGCCACCGGCGCTGAGATGAAGCGTTCCTGGCTCAACTCCCGGTCCAAGCCGTACCTACGGTACTCGTCAGTCATCCGGTAGCGTCCCAGGGCCGATTCCCTGTCGACCGCTATCTCACTGAGCTCAGTGCGCAGATAGTCGACATCGACACCGCAATGGGCAAGAAGTCTGACAGCCGGGGACTGGAGCGAGGCTGCGGATGAGGAGATGAGGGCTTGCAGGGCCTGAGCGCTGGTGTTGAACGAAGCCCCTTTGTTGTCGATGAACTCGGCGGCGGCGTCCGAGAGGGGAATCTCCCCTCCCTCCTTCGCGGTCAGCTCTTCGGCTGCGATCGGCGAAGGTCTGAGGGCGTCGGAAAGGCTGATGCCCACGCGCGCAAGATCTGTATCAGCCATCTCGTCGATGGCGGCGCGCGCTCGCGTGAGGGTCACGTCCTGGGTGGCCAAGACGGCCGCAGCCGTCCCACCCTGGGCCAGGAGGCCGAGGAGCATGTGCTCCGGCTCGATCTCCCGATGATGCAGGCGCGCGGCTTCCGCGTGCATGGCGCTGAGCCAAGTCAGGTAGTGGTCAACGGCGGGCATCGTCATCTCCTCCTGGTTGGAGCCAGACCGGGCTGAACCCGCTTGGCGTACTTCTTGTGGACCGCCTGACGAGAGACCCCAAGACAGGAGGCGATCTCGCTCCATCCCATGCCCGAGCGCAGAGCGGCCTCGACCTGCGCAAGCTCAAGAGTGTCCGTCAGTCGCCGCAGAGCCGCCACGGCTCGTAGCCCGTCCTCGGGGCGAGTGATGTCAGCAGCCTCAGTGGCTGCGGCAAGCGCGTCCATATAAGCAACATAGGTTGACATGACCATTTTGTCAACTTATGTTGCTAGCCGCCTCGAGCGAAGACAATCGGTCAGGACAGAAGGAACGACATTCCGCTTCTACTGCACACCCTCTGCTATGTCGATTTCCCGCTTTCATCCCCGCTTTCATGGAGGCCTCCAGCAACAGGAACCTCGCTCAGACCAACAACCTCACGGGCGAACTCGAGGCGCTCCTGGACCGAGCCGAACGCGCCCACCAGTGGGCCGTCGAGCAACAGCGAGGCCAGGCCGTGCACGCCGGACCAGAAGAGCACCTCCATCTCGAGGGACGTTTCCTCGCCGGCCACACGCCTCGCCAAGCGGGCCAGCTCATCGCGCGCGCGCTCACTGGCCCGCACCACTTCCGGGAAGCGGTCCGGATCGCACACATCGGGCCGGAACATCACTCGGAAGACCCCGGGACGACGCAGGGCGAACTCAACATAGGCATTTCCCGAGGCAGTCAGGACCGCCCGACGATCCGCACCTTCAAGCCCCTCACGCGCCGAGGCGAGCCGGTCCGCGAGCTCATCGAAGCCCTCGCGCA
>ERZ772764.1461-NODE-1461-length-14884-cov-10.627419_pt1 | contig 14884 bp, 16 predicted proteins | sample MGYA00512163_ERZ772764 | MGnify/ENA primary metagenome ERZ772764 (study PRJEB29015, sample SAMEA2737903) | human oral metagenome | biome: human oral; feature: human-associated habitat; material: dental | place: China | collected 2094 ... | reverse complement strand
GCCGCAAGGATGTCCTCGCGAAATGCTACGGCGGCGACATCACGCGCAAGCGCAAACTCCTCGAAAAGCAGAAGGAAGGCAAAAAGCGCATGAAGGCCGTCGGCAGTGTCGAGCTCCCGCAGGAGGCATTCATGGCGGTGCTGAAAATTGACGACTGACATGCGCAGGGCAGAGGGGCGGCAGACGTGGGGCATCTACGTCCACATCCCCTACTGCGTGAAAAAATGTGCATACTGTGACTTCGTCTCCGCCCCGTCCGCACAGCGTGGGGCGGAGATGGAGGACTATGCGGCGGCGCTGACGGCAGAGATCCTGCGCGAAGTGCCGCCGCTTCGTGCACGGTGGGGCGATGCAGCGACCATCTACGTGGGCGGCGGCACGCCGACGGCGCTGCCCGCGCCGCTCCTCACGGGGCTGCTGCGCACGCTGACGGCTGCGGCAGGAGAGCCCCTTGAATGCAGTGTCGAGGCGAACCCCGGCACCGTGGATGAGGTGTACCTCGGCGCACTCCGTGCGGCGGGCGCGAACCGCCTCAGCCTCGGCGTACAGAGCTTTGACGATGAGCTCCTGCGCGCTGTCGGGCGCATCCACACGGCGGAGGAGGCGGAGCGGGCATTTCACGCGGCGCGCGCGGCAGGATTCGGAAATATCAGCATCGACCTCATGTACGGACTGCCGGGGCAGACTCTTGACCGCCTGCGCCGCAGCGCTGCGGCGGCCGCCGCCCTCGCGCCGGAGCACCTCTCCGTCTACGGGCTGACCATCGAGGAGGGGACGCCGTTCGCGGCGATGCAGGCGGCAGGGCGGCTCAACCTCCCCACGGAGGATGCGGCAGAGGAGATGTACGACTTCCTCATGGCGGAACTGCCCGCGCGCGGCTACGCCCGCTATGAGATCGCGAACTTCGCGCGGCGGGGCTTTGAGAGCCGTCACAACCGCGGCTATTGGCACATGACGCCATACCTCGGACTCGGCGCGGCGGCGCACGGCTATGTGGACGGCGTGCGATGGGCGAACGAGGCGGACACGCCTGCCTACATCCGCGCCATGCAGGCGGGGGCGTGCGTGCGGTCACCCGAGGACGGCGCACGCACACGAGAGCGTGCGATGGAGGAGTATGCCTTCCTCGCCCTGCGCACGGCGGAGGGCATCGACGCAGCGGACTTTCATCGCTGCTGGGGGCGAGACTTGGAGGACGTCTACGGCGCGGTGATCGCGCACTACGCTGGGCTCGGACTCCTTCGCCGCACGGCGGCGGGTATTGCACTGACCCCCGCGGGCATGAAGCTTGGCAACGAAGTCTTTGCCGCATTTTTGCTTGAGGAGTAGATCTGTGGTATGATGATACGAAGTGCGGCATTGCTGTCCGCGCGGACACCTCGTTTGCAAGCGGAGGAAGTGCGCCGCTAGGGGGCGCTTTTGACAGCAATATCCACGGACATAGCGGTATGTCTCATCATACCGTGTAGGAGATATGGAATGAATGAACAGGAGAAATTTCCATGAAAACACTGACCATGATCGAAATGCAGGGCTGCCCTTACTGCGCGAATGCCCATCGCGCCATCGACGCACTGCGCGCAGAGGGCGGCGTGTACGCGGACGTTCCGCTCACCTTCATCGACGAGAACAATGAGCCGGAGCGCACTCAGCCCTACGCTGGGCAGTATTACTACGTCCCGAGCATCTTTATGGACGGTGCGAAGCTCTACGAGGCACAGCCCGGGCAGGGCTACGAGGCCATTTACGCCGAGGTAAAGCACGCATTTGATGCGGCCGGCAGAGGGTGAAGGGCGGATCCAATGAAACGTGCCGGATTGGTGAACTTTATTGGAGCTGTGTGCTTTTGCATGTGAATTGCGGCACGAATACGTGAGAATTTGCTCTCAAAACGAAATAAAACTTGTAAAATTGTTTGAAATGACGCATAATAAACAGCGAATTAGATTTAGCGCATTCCTATGGAGAAATGCGCAGCTGAAAAGGATGAGGTGATTGTATGCATCAACCGGTCACGGACAACCCCTTCGTCATTATGGTCATCAACATGGTCATTGTCTTTGCTGTGCTGACGGCGGTGTGGGGGCTCATTGAGCTTGTCCATCTGATTGATCCAACCAAGAAAAAGGAAGTGCCGGCAGCGCCGCCGCAGACAGCTGCCGCACCTGCTGCACCCGTTATGGCTGCCGCACCTGCCGCCGCGGATGAGGGCGTCAGCGCGGAGACCATCGCAGTCATCGCCGCCGCCGTCGCCGCCTGCGGCTGCAGCCCTGCACAGATCAAGGCCGTGCGTCCGGCGGAACAGCCCTCGTGGAGCCGTTATGCCCGCGAGCGCGGGATGCGCTAAGGAGGGATCATCATGGACTTTATCAATGCATTTTCCGTCTCCCTGCAGGCGATTGTACAGGGCAGTGGATTCTCCGGATTCACATCCGGCAACCTCATCATGATCTTCGTTGGACTGGTGCTCCTCTACCTTGCGTTTGCCCGTGACTTCGAGCCGCTGCTCCTCAGCCCGATCGCCTTTGGCTGTATCCTTGCGAACATTCCGTTCAACGGCTTTGAGGAGCCTGGCGTCATGTCCGCGATCGGCATGGGCATCAAGTATGAGATCTTCCCTCCGCTCATCTTCCTCGGTGTCGGCGCAATGACGGACTTCGGTCCGCTGATCGCCCGCCCGTCGAGTCTTCTTATGGGCGCGGCGGCGCAGTTCGGCGTCTTTGTCGCTCTGCTCGGCGCGATGATGCTCGGCTTCAACGCACAGGAGGCAGGTTCCATCGGCATCATCGGCGGTGCGGACGGCCCGACCTCCATCTACCTCGCCTCGAAGATGGCCCCGCACCTCCTCGGCGCGATTGCCGTTGCGGCGTACACCTACATGGCCCTCGTGCCGCTCATCCAGCCGCCCGTCATGAAGCTCCTCACCTCGAAGCGGGAGCGCGAGGTCGTCATGGAGCAGGCACGTGAGGTCACGAAGTTCGAGCGCATTGCCTTCCCGATCGTCTCGACCATCTTCATCAGCCTTCTCCTGCCGTCCATCACCGCCCTCCTCGGGATGCTGATGCTCGGCAACCTCTTCCGCGAGAGCGGCGTGACGGATCGTCTCTCCGATACAGCGCAGAATGCGCTCATCAACACCGTCACCATCTTCCTCGCGCTCGGCACGGGACTCACGATGAGTGCTGAGAGCTTCCTCGTCAAGCAAACGCTCATGATCATCGGACTGGGCCTGGTCGCCTTTATCTTCGGTACGGCGGCGGGTGTTGTCCTCGGCAAGATCATGTGCCGTGCGACGGGCTGGAAGATCAACCCGCTCATCGGCTCGGCGGGCGTCTCTGCCGTCCCGATGGCAGCACGCGTCAGCCAGATCGTCGGCATCAAGGCAAAGCCCGGCAACTACCTCCTCATGCACGCCATGGGGCCGAACGTTGCCGGCGTTATCGGCACCGCCGTCGCCGCAGGTGCGATGCTCGCGATGCTGATGTAATGAGTCATTCTGCCGTCTCGCTGTAAGCCCAAGCATCCTCCGCCGGAGCGGGGGAGGCGGCGAACACTCTATATTTGACAAAATCATCCTTCCTCTGTACTATGGGGGAAGGATTTTTGTATTCTTCGCACACTTCCACCGAAGAACCGATAAGAACAAGTGGGAAAAGAAAGAAAAGTGCCGCCCAAGACAAAAGAAAGGCGCGGGCTTTTATCATGGGAGGAAATTTATGCGCGGCACATTCTACGGCATCGGCGTCGGTCCGGGCGACCCCGAACTGCTCACCGTCAAGGCAATCAAGGCAATTGAGGCAGCAGATGTCCTCATTGCCCCCAAGACCGAGAAGAAGGACGGCAGCGTCGCCCTCAAGATCGCCCGTCCCTACCTCAAAGAGGGCGTCGAGATCGTCTATCAGGTCTTCCCCATGGTCAAGGACTTCGCGAAAAATCCCGAAGCATGGGAGGAAAACAAAGCAGAGATCCTCGCCCTCCTCGACGCGGGGAAGAACGTCGCCTTCCTCACCCTCGGCGACCCCATGTTTTACAGCACCTACATCTACGTTTTCCGCCTCATGGAGCAGGAGAACGTCGAGATCGTCACCATCCCGGGCGTACCCGCCTTTGCCGCGATCGGCAGCCGTCTCAATCGCCCCATCGTGGAGGGCGATGACATCCTCGCCATCATTCCCGGCACGGCGGACCGCGCAGACATCGAGAAGATTCTCTCCGCCGTGCAGAGCGCTGTCGTCATGAAGGTCTACCGCAACGCCCCCGAGATCATTGACCTTCTCGCAGAAAACCACATGGCGGAGGATGCCGTCCTCGTCAGCCGTGCAGGGCTCGACGATGAGAAGATCATCCGCGACATCGGTGCGCAGCGCGGCGAACCGCTGAACTACCTTTCCACTATTCTTGCACGGAGGAACTGACATGAGAGCATTGGGAACGACTTTCCTCATCGCCGCCGCCCTCGTCCTCAGCGCGTGCGGTGCGCCCGCCCCTTCCGCCGACAGCGGAGCGGGCGGCACGTATGCTGCCGTGACGGATGACAACGGACGCACGGTCAGCTTTGACCAAAAGCCTGCGCGCATTGCCGTCACCTCTGCCTCCTTTATCGCGCCGCTCTACGCCGTCGGCGGCGAGGTCGTCGGACGCCCCGACTCCAAGATGAAGATCCCGGACGCAGCAAAGGCGGCGCCCTCCATCGGAAAAACCTACCAGATCGACACAGAGAAGCTGATCTCTCTCTCGCCGGACCTCGTCCTCCTCAATCGCGGCATGAACGAAAAGCTCATCGACACGCTCGATGCGAACGGCATCAAGACCCTCGTCCTCGACGGCAAGAGCTACGATGACGTAAAGCGCGAGATCGGCATCCTCGCCGCGCTCACGGGGGAGAAGGAAAAGGGGGAGGAGCTCGTCCGGAAGATGGACAGCGACCTCGACGCCGTCCGCCGCTCCATCCCGCAGGAGAAAAAGCGCGTCGCCATCATCCACAGCACGGGGCAGGGACTTTCCGTCCAGCTCGATGGCAGCATCGCGGGCTGCATTGCGAACATGCTCGGCTGGGAGAACACGGCGGCGGGCATGCCTGCCCTTGACAAGAACCCCGACGCCGCCCCCTACAGCATGGAGACCCTCGTCGCACAGAACCCCGACATCCTCTTTGTTACAAGCATGGGCGACGAGGCGGAGATCCGCGCGTCCATGGAGGCAATGTTCGCGGATAACCCCGCATGGCAGACCGTCACGGCCATCCGTGAGGGCAGAGTCTACTACCTCCCGCAGGAGATGTTCCTCTTCAGCCCCGGGCTTGACTACCCCGCGGCGGCGAAGTATATGGCGGGGCTCGTCTATCCATGAGAAAACGCATCCTCGTCCTCGTGCTCTTTGCCGCGCTCGCCGTCATCGGCTGTATCGTATCGACGGCAAAGGGGTCGGTGGACATTCCCTGCGCGGAGATCGCCGCCGCCCTCGGCGGCGTGCGTGACACGGCGCACGCCCAGATCTTCTGGAACATCCGCCTGCCGCGCACCATCGTTGCTGCCCTCGTCGGCGTAAACCTCGCTCTCTCGGGGGCGATCCTGCAGGCGATCCTGCGCAACCCGCTCGCCGACCCGCACATCATCGGCATCTCCTCCGGCGCAGGACTGGCAGGCATCTTTATCATGCTCGTCCTGCCTGGAGCGGCATGGCTCATCACGCCGGCGGCGTTCGGCGGGGCGATGTTTGCCGCCCTCCTTATCTATCTCCTCGCGTGGCGTGACGGCATCCGACCGACGCGCGTCATCCTCGCGGGCGTCGCCGTCTCGGCATTCCTCGGCGCTGGCATCTCAGCCATGATGATTCTCTACAGCGACCGCGTCCACAGCGCGCTCATGTGGATGGTCGGCGGACTCTCTGCGCGGAGCTGGCCGCACGTCGAGATGCTCCTGCCGTACACCGTCGGTGCGGGGCTCTGCGCCCTGCTTGCGGCGGGGCGGCTCAACATCCTCCTGCTCGGCGACGACATGGCTCGCGGCGTGGGGCTCGCCGTCGAGCGCACGCGCGTCATGCTCACGGCGCTCGCCGCCCTGCTTGCCGCGAGCGCCGTCTCCGTTGTGGGGCTCCTCGGCTTCGTCGGGCTCATCGTCCCGCACGCCGCACGCCTCATGGTCGGCGCGGATCATCGCGTGCTCCTGCCCGCGGCGGCACTCCTCGGCGTCGCCGTCCTCACCCTCAGCGATACAGCGGCGCGGCTGCTCTTTGCCCCGCTTGAACTGCCCGTCGGCATCCTCATGGCGGTCATCGGCGCACCGTTCTTCCTCTATCTCCTGCGGAGGCAGCTGTGAGCGCCGTACTGCGGGCGGCGGGGCTCACCGTCTCCGCCGCCGGACAGGAGATCCTGCACGGTGTGGACATCGAGATCCCGGCGGGGCGGCGCACGGCGATCATCGGCCCGAACGGCGCGGGCAAGACCACCCTCCTGCGCGCCCTCGCGGGACTGAACCCACACTATACGGGGACGATCGAGCTGGCAGGACGCGAGCTGCGCAGCTATACGGCGCGGGAGCTGGCACGCGTGCGCGCCATCCTGCCGCAGGAGCGAACGGCGGCCGCGGGGCTCACCGTGCGCGAGCTCGTCGCCTATGGACGCTTTGCCCACGCGGGGCGGTTCTCCCTGCGCACGGGGGCGGCAGACCGTGACGCGGTCGCGTGGGCGATGGAGATGGCGAACGTCGGCGCATTCGCCGCGCGCGACGTACACACTCTCTCGGGCGGCGAGCGGCAGCGCGTCTTCCTCGCGATGGCGCTCAGTCAGAAGCCGCGCCTCCTCCTCCTCGACGAGCCGACCACCTACCTCGACATCGCGCATCAGCTGCGCGTCATGGAGATCACGCGCCGCCTCAGCACGGAGCATGGCATGACCATCCTCATGGTCCTGCACGACATGGCACACGCCATGCAGTACGCCGACGACATCATCCTCGTGCGTGACGGTGCTGTCGCTGCCACGGGCACGCCTGCCGAGGTGCTGACCGAGAAACGCATCGCCGACGTATTCGGCGTCCGCGTCGAGCTCCTGCGCGCCTCGGGCGGCACCCGCATCCCCGTCCCGCTCGCCCTCGTGGGGGAGTGAGAGTGGTCGAGATGCATCAACAATCATTGACAATGCACGATAAAATCCATACAATGAAATTAACTTAAGGAGCCGCTGATGAGAGGAGGCAAAATCATGGCACAGACCAGCGTGAGCATCCGCATGAATGCAGACCTCAAGCGGGCATTCGACGAATTCTGCACGGAGATCGGCATGACGATGACGACGGCGTTCTGCGTCTTTGCAAAGACGGCGGTGCGCGAGCGCAAAATACCGTTTGAGATCTCAGCCGAGCGGAGCAGTGACCCGTTCTATTCGCCGAGCAACATTCAGTATCTGGAAGGACTAAAGCGCGACATTGAGGCAGGAAATAGACATTTTGCTGAGCATGACTTGATCGAGGCGGATTGATGGGGCTCCTATGGGAAGACCGTGCATGGGAAGAATATCTGTATTGGCAGACGCAGGACAAGAAGACGTTGAAACGCCTCAACGCGGTGATCCGCGACATTCAGAGAGATCCCGCGGGAGGGATGGGGAAGACCGAACGCCTCCGAGGGAATCTCAGCGGATGGCGGAGCAGACGGATTGACGAAGTGAATCGTGTTGTTTACTACGAACAGGATGGTATCTCCATATCGCTTCTTGTCGTGGGCATTATGAAAAATAGCAGAGATCGCACCTCCCCCACAGAGACGGGGGAGGTTTTTGATTCCGGCGGATCACTATCCTTCCCAACAGACAGGATGGCTCCCGCTGTGTTTGCCAAGCACGCAGAACCTGAAACCAATCTGAATTTCATAACCTAGTATAAAATTAATTCACAATAGGTCTTGCATTTTGTTTTTGTGCATGGTAATATAAAGGCGTTCCAAACGAGAGGATACAGAGGGCAAAGGAAACATGGATACTTTCACCCGTGTATTCCTCCGAATGGAAATCGATTACATCCATTTATTGAAGGAGGAGTTTCTCATGAAGAAGACACTCGTATCCGCACTTGCGACGGCCATTGTTGTCGGCGCAGCATCCACGACGTTCGCAGCTGCGAACCCGTTCTCCGATGTGCCCCGTGATCACTGGGCATACGACGCTGTGACGCAGCTCGCTGCTGACGGCGTTGTCGAGGGCTACGGCGACGGCACGTTCCGCGGCGACCGCAACATCACGCGTTACGAGATGGCGCAGATGGTTGCAAAGGCAATGGCAAAGGGCGATATGTCCGCATCGGACCGTGCGCTCGTTGACCGTCTCGCAGCAGAGTTCGCTGATGAGCTCAACAACCTCGGCGTCCGCGTCTCGAACCTCGAGCGCAACGCTGACATGGTGAAGTGGAACGGCAAACTCCGTTACACCTATGAGAACATTCGCCGCGAGAACCTGCATCGTGACCGCGATAATGGCGTTGTTCTCTTCCGTCTCGATCCGACGGCTGAGGTCAATGATCATTGGCATGTCAAGGCACGTCTCGATGCAACGACCAGCCTGAGAGATGACCGCGGCACAGGCACAAACCATGACAAGGACAAGGTCACGCTGAAGCGTGCCTATGCACAGGGCGACTACACGAACTTCCAGGTGAAGCTCGGCAAAATGGATCTCCTCACGCCGGAGGGCAACTATCAGGCACCGGGCGCGATCGTCTATGATGGCAACTTCTCGGGCGCACAGGTCAGCTTTGGTAAGGATCTCAAGGGGATTCTCCAGGCAGGACGTGTCCGCGATCATGCCGCAACGAACCGTCTTGACTCGGCACCTGGTACGACACTGAATACGGACTTCGATGATACGGCGAACTTCTACGGCATTGCAGCGCAGTATGACAAGAACAGCCTCGCAGCAGGCCTTGGCTACTACCGTTTCAATTCCGATGATGCGACGGCTGATTTCAACCTCCGCGCGGGTCAGAAGACCATGAGCATCTGGAGCGGCAACCTCGGCTATCGCTTCGACAAGAACAGCGTTCTCTCCGGTGCGTATGCGCATGCTTCGAACATCCTTGCTACGCATAAGCGCCTGAACAAGTCCTATCAGGTTACGTATGGCTACAAGGGAGCAAATCCTGCGGACAAGGGTTCGTGGGGCGCATATCTCTCCTACCGTTACCTCGGCAATGCATCGGTCGCTCCGACAGAGGATGGTGCACTCCTCCGCACGAAGGGCATTGAGGTCGGTGCAAACTATGCCGTGGCAAAGAACATCGTCCTTTCCGCGAAGTACTTCAAGGGTCGGTCGATTATCCCCGCGAACGCAGCGTATGATCACAAGCGTGTCAGCCATGTGTTCGGACGTGTTGAGTTCCTGTTCTAAGATGAACGCATTGTGCGGCTGTGCTGCATGAATGAAAGAATCCCTCTCCCCCGCGGGAGAGGGATTCTTTTGTGCGGCGCACATGGGATTGAAAATATAATTCATTTGTCCTATTGTAATTTTCTCTCAATAATGTTAAAATGACCGTGTTCCGTATAGGAGAATGCAGAGCAATGAGGAAACATGGACACTTTCGCATGCATTCCTCTGACGGAAGAGCGTAAAACTATTTACCGAAGGAGGAGTTTCTTATGAAGAAGACTCTCGTGTCTGCACTGGCGACGGCCATTGTTGTCGGCGCAGCATCCACGACGTTCGCGGCAGCGAACCCGTTCTCCGATGTGCCCCGTGACCACTGGGCGTATGACGCTGTCTCGCAGCTCGCTGCCGACGGTGTTGTTGAGGGCTACGGCGACGGCACGTACCGCGGCGACCGCAACATCACGCGTTATGAGATGGCGCAGATGGTGGCAAAGGCGATGGCAAAGGGCGATATGTCCGCCTCGGACCGTGCGCTCGTTGACCGCCTTGCCGCAGAGTTTGCTGACGAGCTCAACAATCTCGGCGTCCGTGTCTCGAACCTCGAGCGCAACGCTGACATGGTGAAGTGGAACGGCAAGGTTCAGTACGAGTATACGAGTGAGCGTTGGGAGAGCGTACCTAAGGACAACGACAACAATCTCAAGCTCCGTCTCGAGCCGACGGCAGAGATCAACAATCACTGGCATGCCGTTGCCCGTCTCGACGCCTCAATCAATATGCAGGACGACCGCGGTGCAGGCGACGACCATGATGAGGATCGCCTCACGCTGAAACGTGCCTATGTACAGGGCGACTATGACAAGTTCCAGGTTCGTCTCGGCAAGATTGAGCTTCTTTCCCCGGAGGGCGACTACCAGGCGCCGGGCGCGGTCATCTATGATGGTGACTTCTCGGGCGCACAGGTTAGCTATGGCAAGGATCTCAAGGCGATTATCCAGGCCGGCCGCGTAAAGGATCATGCAAACCTGGCTTGGCCCCACTCGCTGCCTGCTGAGGATGAATTTACGGATAGGGCGAATTTCCAGAGCTACGCTGTCCAGTACGATAATGACAAACTCGTGGCAGGCCTTGGCTACTACAACTTTGGTTCGCAGGATCTTGTCAGCGCCGTTGCCGGTTCCGGTCCCTTCAATCTGAAAGCGAACAAAAACCGCATGGGGATCTGGGGGACCAACCTCGGCTACCGTTTCGACAAGAACAACGTCTTGTCTGCTGCATACGCACGCAACAATGCGGTTGATGCAACGCACAGCAAACTGAAGAAATCCTATCAGGCTACCTATGCATATAAGGGAGCTGATCCGGAGGACAAGGGTTCCTGGGGCGCATATCTTTCGTATCGCTACCTCGGCAATGCATCCATTGCACCGACGGAGGACGGCGCACTCTTCCATACGAAGGGCGTTGAGGTCGGTGCGACCTATGCACCCTTCAAGAATGTCGTTCTCACGGCCAAGTACTACAAGGGGCGCTTGATTGAGCATGCAGTGGGCGACAAGGTTCAGAAGGTCTACGGCTCGGTCGAGTTCTTCTTCTGATCGACAGAACGCGCAGCGGCAGACCGCCGCATGAAAAATCCCCCTCCTGCGGGAGGGGGATTTTTGTGTGTTTATGTTGGTATAGGAAAACGGGGGTGTGCAGCGCACACCCCCGTTCCTGTTATGCCGATACGTCGATGCTGCCGCCGAGGCTCGGGTCGAGGCTCGCGGTGCTCTGCTCGATCATCTCAAGCGCCTCGCCGCTCGCGTCCATCGCCATCTTGGCGGCGGCGATGCCGAGACTCTGCGCGGTCTGCTGTGCCGCCATGCTGACGGAAAGCTGTGCAATATCCATTCTGCATTCCCCCATTATACATAGATGCTGAAGAGGTTCAGCATATTCGAGTAGCGTGACATGGTGGGCAGGGCACGTCCATTGAGGATGTTTGACGCGTAGCTGAGCTGTCCGCCGATCGCCTGCTCCATCGTCGGGATGACGCTGCGGCGCGAGAATTGTGCCGCCTCCGCATGGCGGTCGGCGCGTCCCGCGAGTCCATCCCTGCCGAGGATCGCCTCGGAGCGTGCGGGGGAGTCAACAAGGGCGTCGGCGAGCAGGTTCTCGTTGACGCGCAGCTTGCCCGTTGCGCCGTCGACGGAGATGCCCATCTTCGCGTACGACCCCGCCATATATGTAGTGTCGGAGAACTCGCCCGCGAGGGCCTGTACGCCCTTGCCGAGCTCTTTGTTTCCGCGCAGGAAGTCGCTCGTCTCGTTGTATTTGCTGACGAGATTCTTCACGTCCGAGATCGCGCCTTTCAGACGGTCACTGTAGCTGCGCGAGCCGTCGGCGTTTGTCGTGATGTCGCTGCTGCTGAACTTGAAGTCCGTGTTCTCGACGGCACGTGCCGCCTTGCGCAGATCCTTCATATTGCCGTCGTACTCTTTGTAGAACTTGGCGCTGGTCTCAGCGTAGGTCTTGCGGAGCTTCGCTGCCTGATTCGCAATCGAAAGGATGGAGCTGAGTTCCTGTGCGCTTGAGTCCTTCGCGTTGTAGTAGGCGGAGTAGAGACTGCTGTTTCCCTGACGCTGCGCCGGTGTGCCAAAGAGTGCGCGCGCTGCATCCGTGCGGGAGCTGCCTGCGTAGAGAGAGCGGTAGATGCTGCTTGCTGCGCCGGTCATCTGTGTAATGGTTGCCATATCTGTGTCCTCCTTCCCTGGTGAATGGTATAGGAAGAAAATCCTACACCTATTATATCGTTTTTTTCGTCAATGTCATTAGTTTGGAGAGAAAAATTTATGACTGCGGGCATGCCGTGTGTGCCTTGCCAAGATGGGCGAAATCTGTTAGGATAGAGATACAAAGAAGAGACCTCGACAAGGCGTCTGTCTCTTCACAAGGAAACGGAATTAACCGCCGCGCGTTGGGAGCAAGGGGCGGTTATTTCTTTTTTATTGTCGGAACGCTGTATGAAAACAGGAGGTGTGCGGTGCGCGCAGCATTTATGACGCTCGGCTGCAAGGTGAATCAGTTCGAGACGGAGACGATGGAGGGGCTGTTCCGTGCGCGCGGCTATGAGATCGTGCCGTTCGAGGAGCGGGCGGATGTCTACGTCATCAATACGTGCTCGGTGACGCATCTGAGTGACCGCAAGTCCCGCCAGATTATCCGCCGTGCCGCGCGCATGAATCCGACGGCGTGCATCGCTGTGGCGGGCTGCTACGCACAGGTATCGCCCGAGGAGGTGCGCGGCCTCGAAGGGGTGCGTGTCGTGATCGGGACGGAGGAGCGCGCGCGCATTGTGGACTATGTGGAGGAGGCCCTGCGCGCGGACGGTGTGGTGGAGGAGATCACGGATGTGATGCAGGCGCGTGCCTTTGAGGATATCCCCCTGCACGGCGTACCGCACCGCACACGTGCCTTTCTCAAGATCGAGGATGGCTGTCAGAATTTCTGCTCGTTCTGCATCATCCCCTATGCGCGCGGTCCGGTGAAGTCGCGTCCGCTCGCGGCGGTGGCGCGCGAGATGGAGAAACTCGCGGCGGCGGGCTTTCGCGAGGTGGTGCTGACGGGGATCCATCTCGGCGCGTACGGCATCGACCTCCCGCAGCGCCCAACGCTCGCCGATGCATGCCGCACAGCGCTGCGCACGAAGGAGGTGCGGCGGCTGCGGCTGGGCTCACTGGAATCGGTGGAGCTGTCGGAGGATCTCCTCTCGCTCGTACGGACAGAGCCGCGCTTTGCGCCGCATCTGCACCTGCCGCTGCAGGCGGGGAGCGACAACGTCCTGCGTGCGATGAACCGCCGCTACGATACGGCGGCGTTTGCGCAGCTCCTCGCCGATGTGCGCCGCGCCGTGCCGGGCGCGGCGATCTCGACGGACATCATTGTCGGATTTCCGGGGGAGACGGAGGAGGACTTCACGGCAGGTCTTGACTTTGTGCGCGCGATGGGATTTGCGCGGATGCACGTCTTCCCGTACTCGGCGCGGCGCGGTACGCCGGCGGCACGGCGCACGGATCAGATCGCCCCGCCGGTGCGCAGGGAGCGTGCAGCGCGGATGCAGGCACTCGCTGAGGAGATGGCGGAGGCGTATCATCGTGCGGCGCTCGGCACGGTGGATGAGGTCCTCTTTGAGACGGAGCAGGACGGTGTGGCGGACGGACTGACAGGGACATACATCCGCGTTTATACAGATGCCGCCGTCCCGCGCGGCGAGCTCGTCCCCATGCGTCTCGTGCGTCTCTGCCGCGACGGCGTGTGGGGCGAGCGCGTCTAGGAGGCTGCACAGGGCACAATGCGGTGCTTCCTTTTATTTGCTTGTGCAGCATGTCTATGGCAATCCTGCAACTTCCGGAAAATCCCCCTTGACAGTCTGCCTCAAAGATGTTATTATAATCACCGTCGCAAGACACGTGACTCAGTAGCTCAGCTGGATTAGAGTATTTGACTACGAATCAAAGGGTCGGGGGTTCGAATCCCTCCTGGGTCACCATTTTGAACGCAGACGCCGATGAAGATCGGCGTTTTTTTGTACATGGATGATGTTTTTGTCATTGAGAATGAAAATATGAACGAGGTTCATATTTTGCTTTTCAAATGGCTTTTTTTTCGTTATAATGGTTATGAATAATGAGAGAGAGGGTGCGATCCTTTTGGAAGAGATGATGGGACGCCGTGAACGAAAGAAGCTGCAGTCACGCAAGATGATTCTCGAAGCCGCGATCAGCGAGTTCTCGAAGAAGGGCTACAAGGAGACGTCGGTTGCGGACATCATGACGGCGGCGGATCTCGGCATCGGCACGTTCTACAACTATTTCGCCTCGAAGGAGGAGCTGCTGTTCTCCCTGCTTGGACGGCTGGGCGAGACGATACGCATGGCGCTTGCCGAAGCGCGGTCGGCGGAGCGCAATTCGCTGGAGCTGCTTGAGGTCGGTGCGCGCGTGACGGCAAAGTTCCTCGATGAGAACCGCTTTGTGATGCCGCTCTTTCTCTCGGTGTCACACCATAAGCCGCAGGAGGGGGCCGAGGATAAGCCGCATCCGAGCCGCATGGCGCCGCAGGTAAAGCGGGTCTTTACCGAGATTATCCGCGAGGGACAGAAGGCGGGGGAGATTCGCGGTGACGTTCCCGTCGATCTGATCGCGGAGATGTTCCACTCACTGTATCAGGCGGCGGCGTTCAGTCAGCTGGATCTGAGCTTTCAGGAAAATATTGCGCTCAAGACGCGCCTGCTCCTCGACGGCATCCGCAGGCAGAATGAGGAGCCGGCAGTCTGAGGAGACAGTTTCCCGAACCAACTGTGTATTTTAGGAGTACCAATGATCAGTGTAACAAAACTTCTTTTTATGGATGAGTACTATGGCGATGCGCTGCGTTACTCACACAACGCGCATCGGATGAAGAGCGGTGCGGCGGAGGGCATCGGCCCCGTCGTGGTCTGGAACTCGACGCGTACGTGCAATCTGCGCTGCCGCCACTGCTATATGG
>ERZ772764.1460-NODE-1460-length-14895-cov-20.457412_pt1 | contig 14895 bp, 14 predicted proteins | sample MGYA00512163_ERZ772764 | MGnify/ENA primary metagenome ERZ772764 (study PRJEB29015, sample SAMEA2737903) | human oral metagenome | biome: human oral; feature: human-associated habitat; material: dental | place: China | collected 2094 ... | reverse complement strand
AGGGATCGATCTTCTGGGTGAGATCGCCGGGCAGGAAGCCCAGGCGCTCGCCGGCCTCGACGGCGGGACGGGTGAGAATGATGCGTTCGACCTGGTCGCGGTCCAGCGCGTCGATGGCGCAGGCCACGGCAAGGAAGGTCTTGCCGGTGCCGGCCGGGCCGATGCCGAAGGACAGGTCGTGCGCCAGGATGTTCTTCAGGTACTTGCGCTGGTTGGGGGTACGCCCCTGCACCTCGCCGCGGCGGGTGCGGAAGGTGGGGTTGTCGGGCGACTGCGGGGGTAGCGCTTCGGTGACCGGCAGGTCGGCCGGGCTGCTGTGACGGGATTCGATGATGGCCAGTTGAAGCTCCTCGTTGCTGAGGGGGTGACGGCGGGCGTGGTAGAGCCTGTCCAGCAGGCGGGCGGTGCGGGCCGGGGCGGTTTCATCGCCTTCGATGGTGAAGGTGCTGCCGCGCCGGGTGATGCGCACGTCCAGCGCGCTTTCGATGGTGCGCAGGTTGGCGTCGAGCGCGCCGCACAGGCTGGCCAGCCGGGCGTTGTCGGGTTCGTCGATGGAGAATTGGGCCTGGACGGGCATGGAGGGTGCTTTAGGGGGGGCAGTGCTGACCGGGAGGAGAAACCTTTGTCCAATTGTAGCGGGCAGCCGTGCCGTGCAGGCGGGCGCGCTACCCATGTTGTCTGGCATGAGGTGGGGCGGCTCCTCTGGCAAGGCGGCTGCCTTGCCTGCGTGGTGCCCTGTCGGCACACGGCTGAGGTCAGCACGTGGACGAATGAGTCCATGACGCGTTCTGCACACGACCGGGGCTCGCGCGGGGACGAACAGGCTCGCGACACGCACCCGTTCATGATGCGGACGGGGCAATCAGGGTGTTTCCCGCTTCATCACCGCCACGCCGTGGATGGTGTCGGTTTCGCCGCTGTGCTTCGGGTTGGTGACGGTGTAGCCAAAGCCCATCTGGGTGGCGTTGTCCCCGAAGAAGCCACCGTTGATGGCCGCCCGGCAGTCGCCGGTGCCGCATTGCATGGCGTCGCTGCTGCCCTGCGAACGGACGCGCAGATCCCCGGTGAAGGTGTTGGGGCTCTGCATGCGCAGGTTGGTGGTGCCGATCTGGCTCAGGCGCCCCTGGGCATCGAAGCGGGCGCCGTCGGTGGTCATGCGGTAGTGCTGGTCGCTGCCGAACTTCAGTTCGCCGTCCAGCGCGATCTGGGTGCCGGTGCCGGGGGCGAACTGCACGAGGCCCTGGCCGGTGAAGGTGCCGGGCTGCACGCCGCCCTTGCTGAAGGTGGGGGCGGTGGCGCCGGACAGGGTGTAGCGGGCCGTGCCGGTGGTGGGCATGGTGACGGTGGGGACACCGGCCAGATAGTGGATGCCGCGGGTCTGCTGCAGCTGGTTGTCCAGATCCATCAGCAGCAGGGTCAGACGTACGCTGCCCTGGCTGAAGCGCCCCCAGGTGACGGCGCCTTCATGGCCGGCCTCGGTGGTGTCGGCCATGTCGAAGTTCATGCAGTTGCCGAGGATGCCGCAGGGGCCGATTCGCTGTGGACGCAAGTCACTGCCCAGCCGGATGGCGGGGGCGGTGTCGCCCACGGTGTAGTTGAAGGGCCAGGGGGCGTTGGCGGTGATCAGGCGCAGGCTGCCGGCCGCGTGGCTGCCGGTGCCGAGGGTGGATGGCAGGGCAGGTGGCGCGGGCGGGGGCACCGGGACGGGAACAGGGGCCGGGATGGGAGTCGGGACAGGGGCCGGCTCTGGCAGGGGGGCGGGCGCCGGGGCCGGGGGGCCGGGATCCGGGGCGGGGGAGACCGCCTCGACGCGGGGGATGTCGGTGGCCTCCTCGGGCATGATGAGGTACCAGTTCGGCTGGATGAGGCGCGCGAGCTCCAGGGAGCGCCCGTCGGGCTGGACGCGGCCGGCGTTGAGGTCGTAGATCTGCTGGTAGGCGCGCCCGTCGCCCAGCGAGCGCTCGGCGATGTCCCAGAGGTTGTCGTGGTAGTGGCCCTGGGGCGGCTGGACGATGTAGACGCGCCGCCCCACGAGCTGGGCCCCCACCTCCGGGTCGATCACCGCATCGCCCAGCCTGTAGGTGACGTCCCCGGTCTCTTGCGCCGCCCGCTCGGGCGCGGCGTCGTCCTGCGCCACCGCCTGCGGCGACTGGTCCGCCCGCGCGCCGTCCTCGGCCTGCACGGCGGCGACCGACTCGGAGGCGGGCGCCAGGACGACGGGCGCCGCGGTCGCCGGGGAGGCGGCGGTGGTCACGAGCAGCGCCGCGATGACCAGGCGCCGCACGAGGGTCTGCATGCCCCCCGACAGCGGCACGTGCCCGGGCACGCCGCTGCCCCGCAGCGCGGAGACCGCCTCCACCACCGCGCACACGGTGAACTGGAGCCACGCCAGCCACAGCACCCAGATGAGCACGCCCAGGAGGGCGTCCACGCTCACGGCGCCGGTGAGGACCGCGAGGGACAGGCCGGAGGGCAGGGGCGGCGGCCCGAGGGTGAGCAGGAGCAGGGCCGGCATCCCCAGGACGACGGCGAGCAGCGCCAGGCCGGCCCCCGCAGAGCGCCACGCCGAGGAGCGCTCGGAGGCCGCCGGCGCGCGGAACCGCTGGGGGCCGAGCGCGGCGGCGGACGAACGGGGCGCCATGATCACACGCCCCCCGCCGCAATGCCCGACTCAGCCTCGGCCGTGCCCGACACGGTCACGGTCACGGACCCCATGCCCAGCATGGAGAGCATGAGGGTGGGGACCTGCCTGTGCGCGGTGACGGTCACCGTATTGCCCGAGGTGGTCACGCTCACCCCGCCGAGGTCCATGTCCGTCGTCGAGGCGAGGTAGGCGCGGGCCGCCGTCCGCGCCGCGCCGGGATCGAGCACGACGTCGAACGAGCCGCGCAGCCCCTCGGTCAGGACCTCCTGGGCGCCGGCGCGCGCCGCCTGCTCGCACACGTCGGTCAGGGTGGCCCGGGCGTTGAGGACGCGCCCGCCGTCGATGCACAGGCCGGCCAGCAGCATGAGGACGGCGACGACGCAGACGGCGAAGACGGAGGTGGAGCCGCGCTCCCGGGAGGCGGCGCGGGCCGGTGGGCGGGCGGGGCGATCGCCCGTGCGGTGCTTCATGCGGTTCCTCTCATGGTGTCGACCGGCGAGCTCGCCTCCGCGGTGATCGTCGTCGCCCCGGGCAGGAGGACGAGTCCGAGGTCGGCGAGCTCGACCCGGCAGCTGACCCGGACGGTGACGCTGCCGCCGGCGCGGAAGTCGGCCGTCGAGGTGGCCGCGGTGCAGTCGGCGGAGGCCGTCTGGGCCCGGGCCAGCGCCGCGGAGGCCGCCGCCGCGGCGGAGGCGGAGGAGCGCTCCAGGGAGGCGGCGCGGGCGGCGTCGCGCGCCGCGGCCCGCGTCATGCCCTCCGCGGAGACGTAGCGCCCGCCGGCGACGGCGATGAGGACGACCATGAGCAGGACGGGCACCAGGACGATCATCTCGACCGACATGGAGCCGCGCTCGCGGTCGGGTCGCGGGGCGGCCCGGCGGATGCGCTTCACGAGTCCCCCCGGAATTCCTCGATGGGCGAGGTGACGGTGGCCCTCACCCGGGGCGTCAGCCCCCCGAAGACGTCCATGGCGCTGCCCGTGACGGTCACGGTCACGGCGCCGCCGTCCACCGAGGCCTCGACGACGACGTCGGTCAGGCCCGAGCCGGCCAGGCTCTGCGCGTAGGCGGCGCCGTCGGTCCGCGCCGCGGCCAGCGCGGCGTCGTCGTGGGCGCCGGTGCGCAGGGTGCGCGCGGTCTCCCGGGCGGCCGTCATGGCCACCTCGTTGCCGTACCAGGACAGCCCGGTCTGGACGGCGAGGAGGATGATGAGCAGCAGCAGCGGGAAGAAGACGAGGAGCTCGACCGAGGACGCCCCCGCCTCCCCGCGCAGATGGCGCAACCGTTCCATTGGCGGTTCTCCACGGGCGGCGACCGGTCCGCTCAGGGCCCGATGGACGGCACCTTGAGCTTGTCGCCGGCGTCCTGGACCAGTCCGTAGATGATCCGTCCGACGACCGCCGCCAGGACGATGAGGAAGCCGGTGATGATGACCCACTCGACGGTGGAGGCGCCCTCCTCCCGGCGCAGGCGCGCACCCGCCCGGTCGCGGACCTGGGCGGCGACGATCTGAAGCGTGCACAGTAGGGACAACATGCGGGACTCTCCTTGTGTGAGGGTTCGAGGGACGAGATTCGAGGGGCGCGGGGGCGGACGGCTACCCGCCCCCCATGATCCCGGACAGGGCCGGGTAGACCAGGAAGACGATGAACCCGATGGCGATGACCAGCTGGGCCACGAGCATGGACTCGGAGTTCTCCCCGGCCCGGCCCTCGGCGTCGGCGAGCTCGCGGCGCCGCATCGAGGTGGCGCGCGCGGACAGGGACTCGCGGATCTTGGCGCCGTCCTCGGCCACGAGGGCCAGGGCCGCGGACAGGTCCCGCAGCTCGTCGATGCGCAGGGTCTCGCCCAGGCGGCCCATGGCCGCCCAGGGCGTCTCGCCGCGCAGCCGGGCCGCGGCCAGGGCGTCGCGGATCCGGGCCATGGCGGGGTCGTCGGACAGGGCGGAGGCGGCGTCGAGGGCCTCGGGCACGCCCCGTCCGGCGCTCAGCGACATGGACACCAGGTCCAGGAAGGAGCCGACGACGTGCCGGAAGTCCCGGCGGGCCTGCGCCGCCCGGGAGCGCAGCCTCGCCGTGGGCAGGGCCGCCATGGCGGCGCCCAGGACCAGGCACGCCAGGAGCGGCAGGGAGCCCATGGGCCGGCCCGCGAGGGCGCCCAGGGCCGTGATGAGCAGGGGCGCGCCGAAGCCGAGCAGGCCCAGGAGCAGGGAGGCGACGAGGTGGCGCTCCAGGGAGCGCCCCAGGACTGACAGGTCGCTGCTGAGGCCCCCCAGGTCGATCCCCGTGCGGCGCAGGAGCGCGGCGGCCCGGTACCCCAGGGCGTCGAGCCAGTCGGGCAGGGCGCGCTCCCGGGGGTTGAGCCTGCGGGCCTCCTGGCGCAGGCGCCGCTCGTCGCGCTGGGAGTCGAGCTCGGCCAGGGCGGCGGCGGGCTGGATCGCCGGGGGCGCCAGGATGAGGACGAGCATGAGGACGCCCGCTCCGCTCAGGGCGCCCCCCAGGAGGATCCACGTGATCATGACCGCCCCTCCCCGCTCGGGGCGGCGCGCGCGGTGAGGAAGCGCCGCGGCAGGCTGACTCCGGCCAGGCGGCGCATCCACAGCAGCCCCATGGTGAACAGGGCCATGACCACCAGGAGCACCAGCTGCCCCGTGAGCGAGTTGTAGGGGGCGACGAAGGACCGGTTGAAGACCGCCAGCCCCAGGATGACCACGATGGAGAAGACGACGACGATCTGGGCGGAGCGCCTGGTCCCGGCGCGCGAGGCGGACACGCGCTGGCGCATGTCCAGCTCGGCCCGGGCGGTGGCCGCCAGGCCGCCCAGGAGCTGGCGCAGGCCCGGGCCGCGCAGCCGGGAGTTCATCATGAGCGCCGCGATAATGAGATCGGCGGTGGGGTCGTCGAGGTCATCGGCGAATTGGCGCAGCGCCTGGGGCAGCGGCACGCGCACCCGCATGCGGTCCGCCAGCAGGGCCAGATCGGAGCGGATGACCGGCGAGGCCGCGTAGACCGTGGAGGGGATCGCCTGCTCCAGGCCGACGGCGCCGGCGATCGTGTCGCGCAGGGACTCCGCCCAGGTGGCCAGCGCCTCGATCCGGGCCGCGGCCTCCTTCTCCTGGCGCGTGCCGCCGAACAGCATGGGCCACACGAGCACGAGGGCCGCGGCCGCGGCGGTCAGGACGACCCACCGCGTCACCAGCAGGACGAGGAGGGCGACGATCCCCGCCGCCACGAGGCGCCTGCTCGCGGCCCTGAGGAGGCGGCCGTGGTCCTGGCGGCGGGCGGGCAGGACGTTCACGCCCAGCAGGAAGGCGATGAGCAGGAACAGGCCGCCGCCCACCAGGGCGCCCGCCAGGATCATGATCGGCAGCGCGGTCCGGGCGATCACGGGGCGCCTCGCGGGGTCGCGTAGGAGGCGATGGGGTCGTAGCCGGCCTCGACGAGGTCGTCGACGCAGGCGATCGGGGCGGCCGGGCGGGCGTGGCCGGTGCCGTCGTCGGCGAAGACCTCGGAGGACAGGACCCGCCCGTCCACGCCGTTGACCTCGCGCACGGAGGCGATGTAGCGGCGCATGGTGCCGCCCTGGGCGAAGCGGTTCTCCCGGGTGAGGAAGATGACGAAGTCGATGGCTCCGGCGATGAGGAGGTTGGTGGCCTCCTGCGGGAGGCGCTCATGGGATTGGATGGCGTAGGTGGCGATGCGGTTGAAGACCTCGGAGGAGGAGTTGGCGTGGATGGTGGACAGCGAGCCGTCGTTGCCCTGGCTCATGGCGTTGAGCATGGTGACGATCTCGTCGCCCAGCACCTCGCCGACGATGACCCGGGAGGGGTTCATGCGCAGGGACCTGCGCACCAGGTCCGCCATGGTGATGGCCCCGGCGCCCTCGGAGTTGGGCAGCCGCTCCTCGAAGGCGACGACGTTGGGGTGCAGGTCGGAGAACTCCCCCAGCCCCAGCTCCAGGGCCCTCTCGACCGTGATGAGGCGCTCCGACGGCGGGATCTCGTTGGCCAGCGCCCGCAGGAAGGTGGTCTTGCCCGCGTTGGTGGCGCCGGCGATCATAATGTTCTTGCGGGCGCGCACGGCGGCCGAGCAGAAGGCCGCCAGGCGGGGGCTGAGCGTGTCGAGCCCGATGAGCTCGTCCAGGCCCACCTTGTCCAGCCTCGCCCGCCGCAGCGACAGGGCGGGGCGGGCGCACACGTCCATAATGGCGGACAGGCGCGAGCCGTCGGGCAGCCGCAGGTCCAGCTGGGGGTTGGCCGAGTCGAAGGGGCGCGAGACCAGGCCGGAGTAGGAGCCCAGGACCTGGACCAGTTCGACGAGCTCGTCGTCGGAGTCCGCCACGGGGGCGCCGCGCTCCTCGCGCCCGTCGGCGTACTGGATGAAGACGTTGTCGTATCCGTTGATGTCGATGTTCTCGACGTCGGGGTCCTCCAGGAGCGGCTGGAGGCGGCCGACGCCGAACAGCGCGGCGTGGATGCCCTGCGAGACCTCCTCCTCTTCCTGGGAGGTCATGGGGGTGCGCCCCGCGGCTATCTCCTCGCGGGCGTGCTGGTCGAGCACGCGGCTGATCAGGGCCCGGGCGAACTGGCGCTCGTCCTCCGCGCTCATGGGCGGGATGCCGCTGGCGGAGTCGTCGTGGCGCTGCTGGGCCAGCAGGTCCGCGACCTCCTCCCGCAGCCGGCGCACCAGGTTCTGGTCCGTGCTCATCGCATCCTCCCCTCGGGTCGCGGGCGGGATCCGCCGTGCAGGGCGGCGGCGAGGGCGCGGGCGGAGCGGACCAGGAGCGTGCGGCCCAGCGGCCGCGGGCGCCTGCCGGCCAGCGAGTCGGCGGCGCCCGGGTCGTGGGCCAGGGTGCCGACCACGGGCGCCTCGACGTCGCCGGACCTCAGCAGCCTGGTGAGGTCGTCGGCCTCGTGCCGCTGCTTCCAGGGCGCGATGAGGACGACGCCGAGCCCGGGGCGCTCGGCGCGGTGCGCGGTCTCCTCGATGATCCATTGCAGTCGGTCCCGCAGGTGCCCGTAGGCATCGACCCCCGGGCGGGTGACGAACAGGAGGAGGTCGGAGGCCAGGGCGATGGACAGGCTCGCCACGCCGGGGGCGAGCCGCCCGACGTCGCACAGCACGTCGCGGTCGGTGCGCAGGCGCGCCGCGATCGCGCCCCAGTTGGAGGCGATGGCCGCGGCCTGCTCGGGGCGGGGCATGCCCAGCAGGACGTCGAGGCCGCCGTCGACCGTGGTGGTGTGCTCGGCGAGGTCGGCGTCGGGGCTGCGGCGCACCTGTGCGGCCAGTGAGAGCAGGCCGCGCTCGGCGTCCAGGGGGAGCCCCGTGGAGGTGCGCAGCCGGTAGAGCAGGTCCGAGCCGAACGGGTCGGCGTCGGCGAGGACCACGGGGGCCGGCCACACCGCCGCCAGGACGTGGGCGCTCGTCGTCGTTCCGGGCGCCCCCTTGGCGGAGGCGAGGGAGATGAGCATCAGCTGTCCCCGATCGGCTGGTGCGTGGCGGTGACGACGACGGCGGCGTTGCCGGCGGCCCCCAGCGTCGCCGTGCTGCCCGCCGCCTCCCGGGGGACGAGGAGCGAGACGACGGCCCCGGAGCTCCAGTCGCCCGCGGTGCCGGAGGAGGGCGCGGCCTCCAGGACCTGGGCGCGGGCGACCGCCGCGGAGCCGTCCTTGATATCGATGACGGTGACGACGTCGCCGGCCGACAGCCCGCCGGCCGGGAAGCGCCCGGTCTCCAGGGAGATCCCGACGAGCGTCCTCCCATCGCTCACTGGGGAGTCCGCCGACAGCTGGGTGGTCTGGATGAGCTCGCCCTTGGTGATCTGGACCCGCGCGGTCATGCCGACGACCTCGCCGGCCCGGCTCGCGGGGATGAGGACGCTGCCGGTCGCGGAGACGGGGGCCGAGACCAGGTCGGCCAGCTCGATCTGCTGCCCGGCCTCGATGGTGTCGGCCGCCATGAGCATCTCCTCGCGCTGGTCCATGCGCACGGCCAGGAGCCCGGCGATGAGGGCCCCGCCGACGATGAGGATGATGGCGAGGGCCGCCAGCAGCGGGCGGCGCTCCCGCGGCGCCGCCGGCAGTCGGTCGCGGGCGGCGTCCCGCTTGCGGGAGCGCGTCGAGGCGGTGCCGCGGGCGTCGCGATCGCGACGGCGGGCGGTGCGGGCGTCGGTTGGTGTTGACATCTCGGCTCGGGGAGAAGATGGACAGGGACGCCCTTTAAGATACCGAACCGGTCACGATTCACCAGAGGGATGTCGCTCACCCCCAGCGAACAGCGTAGATTTGTGCTTCTCTCTTGATCTGATCGCCGGAACGTGCAAGCGTGGCCCCCGTCGGCCGCATCGTCCACGCGGCCCGTGAGCCTGATGTCGGACGGTCCGTCATCCCTTGAACGAACTGAGGATTCTCCATGCCACTCTCATCAGATCTGAGCACCCTCGAGGCCCTGTACAACACCCTCAAGAACGATGTCGACTACGCGCACTCGATCGTGTCCGAGACCGGCACGTCCCTCGACGCGGCCGTGTGGGAGAGCCCGAACGCGGACGCCTTCCGGGCGGCCTGGGACGAGTTCCGCCCCAAGCTGGTGCAGTTCGAGGTCGCCCTCGCGGCAGCGGCCACCGACGTGGCGAACAACCACAACAACAACGCCCTGGTCAACGGCGTGACCGACGCTCCGGAGCTCTCGTCCGTCGAGCCCTACGAGGCGGCCTGAGTTTCTGGGACCTGAGTCCCCGAGTCCGGTTCGATAAGTGCCGGCAATAAGCGTCGCGGGGTCGGAAGGATAAGGTTATTCCGACCCCGCGACAATGCCCTCTGCTGCAATCGTTCGGCGTTCTCCCGCCGGTCTCCCAAATCGTTCGGCCTCCTCGCCGCTGATTCGGTGAGCCCTTCTCACCGGAGATGGCGGTGCGGGGCCGGATTCGATCGCGCTGTCCGTCGGCGCGCCGTCCCCCGCGCGCCCCTCCTCGGGAGAGCCGGGTGCGGCCCGGGACCCGGCGCGCCGTTCGCGAGTCCCCCACCCCCGGGGGGAGTCGTTTTGGTGATGTCACCTGGGCTCGCATTGCGCCAGGTGGGCTCGCAAGAATCGAGCGCAGGCGGATTGTGTCGCGCTGGGCTCGCACGGCGCGAGGTGAGGCGAACTGCGTCGCGCTGAGCTCGCATTACGCAAGCCGGGCTCGGCCCGCGCCGGCCGGTCCGCACCGCCCCGGGCCCGTCGCGGACCGGCCCGGGCTTCAGCTCAAGGTCGTCGCGAACCTGGTTCCGGTCCCCGCCCCATCCCATCCTGCCTCCGGCCGGGTCCGTAAGATTAACCTCGATTTTTCGTGGTTTGGGGTGCCGGGGGTGGGGTGAGGGTGCTCCTCGTCCTGGGATAATGCGGATTGCTGACATCCGAGATTCTCAGGGGAGGGGCACCCTCGTGGTGAATGGTACCGGGTTGTACCCGGCTGTGGGCGTGGAGGCGGGGGAGGTGCCGGCGGTGGGGCCGGCCGGGGCGAGGCTGCTGACCGGGACGGTGCGGGCCGTGGGCCTGGACGTCGGGTTGTCGGGGGCCCTGGCGCCCTGGCGCAGGCCCCTGGCGGTGCACGACCCGGGCAAGATCGTGGTGGACCTGGCCCTGTGCGCGGCCCTGGGCGGCGATCACCTGTCGGACCTGTCCCTGCTGCGCAGCCAGGGGGAGCTCTTCGGGCCGGTCGCCTCCGACCCCACGGTGTGCCGCCTGGTCAAGACCCTGGCCGGGGACGTGGAGGCCGTCGAGGCGGCCGTGGAGGCGGCCCGGGGGGAGGTGCGGCGGCGGGTGTGGTCCCTGGCCGGGGGGAACGCCCCGACCGCGGGGATCAGCGCGGAGAGTCCGTTGGTGATCGACGTGGACGCGACCCTGGTGGAGGCGCACTCGGCCAAGGAGGGGGCGGCGCCGACGTTCAAGGGCGGGTTCGGCCACCACCCCCTGACCGCGTGGTTCGACCACGGCCCCGACGGGGCCGGGGAGTGCGCGGCGATCATGCTGCGGCCGGGCAACGCGGGGGCGAACACCGCCGCCGACCACATCGAGGTGATCTCGCGGGCCCTGGATCAGGCGGGCCTGGGATCCCGGCCCGGCAGAAAGGTCCTGGTGCGCATAGACGGGGCCGGGGGCACGAAGGAGACCGTGGGGTTCCTCGCCCGCCGCCGGGTGTCCTACTCGGTGGGGTTCAAGCTCCCCGGCCACACGCCGCAGATCTACGCGAAGATCCCCGAGACCGCCTGGGCCCCGGCCCGCAACGCCGACGGAGACCCCAGGGAGGGGGCGGACGTCGCCGAGATCACCGGCATGCTGGACCTGTCGGGATGGCCCGAGGGCATGCGGGTGATCATGCGCCGAGAAAGACCCCACCCCGGCGCGCGGCTGCGCTTCGACGACGTGGGCGGATACCGGCTCACCGCCTTCGCCACCAACACGCGCACCGGGCAGCTCGCCGACCTGGAAGTCCGCCACCGGCTGCGGGCCAGGTGCGAGGACCGCATCCGCTGCGCCAAGGACACCGGCCTGGGCTCCTTCCCACTGCAGGGCCTGGCCGCCAACCGCATCTGGTGCCAGATCGTGGCCCTGGCCCACGACCTGCTCGCCTGGTCCCAGCTGCTCGCCCTGACCGGCCACCGCGCCAGACGGTGGGAGCCCAGGACGATCCGCGCCCGGCTGATGCACATCCCCGCCACCATCGCCCGCCACGCCCGCCGCACCCTCATCCGCTACAGGGCCGACCACCCCTGGACCCGCCTCCTGCTCCAGGGGATCGGACGCCTCCAGACCCTGCCCGCACCCTGACGAGCGGCCCCCGCCCCTGAGGACGCCCCCTGACCCCCGGAGGCCGGCCGCCCTGGATCGCACCGGGTTTGATGGAGGCGGTGATGACAGGAAGGATCACTGCCATGGGACTCAAGGAAGTACTCGTTGGAGCTGCGCGAACGGGCGACTCGGATGGCGTTGGAGGCGAGGGCCGACCCGGACCGGTCCAGGGGGGCGGTGCGCCGGATCGCCGAGGAGCTGGGAATCCACCCCGAGGCCCTGCGCACGTGGGTCAGGCAGGCCGAGATCGACCGGGGCGACCGGCCGGGAACCACCACCGACGAGGCCCGGCGCATCAAGGAGCTGGAGAAGGAGGTGCGCGAGCTGAGGCGGGCCAATGAGATCCTGCGCAAGGCGAGCGCGTATTTCGCCCAGGCGGAGCTCGACCGCCGCTAGAGGTCATCGACTCGTTCATCGATGACAACAGGGCGGACCTCGGGGCCCGCGCCGGGTCTGCGAGACGCCGGCCGGCGCCGGCGTCAAGATCGCCCCGAGCGCCTACTACGCCCGCCGCAGCCGGCCGCCCAGTGCCAGGAGTGCGCGCGATGACGCCCTGCGAAGCGAGATCGGTCGCGTCCACAGGAGCAACTACTCGGTGTTCGGGGCCCGCAAGATGCACGCCATGCGGGGCCGCCCCGAGATCGCCGAGCGCCACGGGGCCGGTCACGTGGCCCGGTGCACCGTCGAGCGCCTCATGCGCGACATGGGTCTGCACGGGGTGCGGCGCGCCAAGTCACCGCGCACCACCCGGTCCGCGCCGCGGGAGCAGTGCCCGGCCGACCTGGTGAACCGTCACTTCGCCGCTTTCAGGCCGAACGAGCTGTGGGTGTCGGACATCACATATGTGCGTACTTTCAGCGGCTGGGTGTACGTGGCCTTCGTGACGGACGTCTACTCCCGGCGGGTCATCGGCTGGCAGACCTCCACGAGCCTGTACGCGGACCTGGCCCTGGACGCCCTGGAAATGGCCGTCTGGGCGCGCCGGCGCGAGGGCGCGGACCTGACCGGCCCGGGTCCACCACTCCGACCGCGGGGCGGGGTACCGGGCCATCCGCTGCGGGCAGACCCTGGCCCAGTGCGAGGCGGTCGCATCCGTCGGGTCGAAGGGGGACTCCTTTCGGCTTCGCTCTGGCCGAGGCCCTCAACTCCCTGTACAAGGCCGAGCTCATCCGCAACAAGGGCCCCTGGGAGGGCATCGACGATGTCGAGCTCGCCACCGCCCAGTGGGTCCACTGGTACAACACGGTGCGCCCCCACTGCGCCATCGGCATGCGCACCCCGGCCGAGCACGAGGCCGCCCGGGTCCCCGACACCGACCACCAGGAACAACCACAACCGGCCACCACCGGAACCAACTAACAGAGCCTCCACAAAACCCGGGGCTTGACAGTCCGTCACAAAGGCCACGTACACCCAGCCACTCATGGTGCGCACGTAGGTGATGCCCGCCACCCACAGCTCGTTCGGCCTGAAAGCGGCGAAATGCCGGTTCACCGGGTCGGCCGGGCACCGCCCCCCTCGGGTGCGGACCGGGCGGCGCACCACGCCGTGCAGACCCGTGCCGCGCGCATGAGCCGCACGGGCGGCGCACCGCCCCCGCGCGACCGGCACCGTGACGCCCGGCGATCTCGGGCCGACCCCGCATGACGTGCATCTCGCGGGCCCCGAGACCCGCCCCGCCATCATCGATGAACGAGCCGCCTCCAGCGGCGCTCACACCCCGCCCGGGCGAAACACGCCCCCGCCCTGCGCAGGACATCACCGGCCCGCACCCGACCCGCCGGGCCCCCGACACCGGCTCCCCGATCCGCTGAGCCACCTCGGCGGTGGTTCCCGGCCGGTCGCCCCCGGTCGATCTCGGCCCGCCTCACCCGGGTGCGCAGGACCCCGGGGCGGACTCCCAACCCCCTCGACGATCCGACGCACCGCCCCCGGGCCGATCCGGGCCGGCCCCCGCCACCCGACGCCATCCCAGTCGCGCCCGCCCGCGCAACTCCAACGAGCACTTCCCCAAGCCCCGCGGCAGTGCCCCCCGTCATCACCGCCCCCATCAAACCCGAAACGATTCACAGAGAGGGCGCCCACGAGAGACGATTCCGGGATGTGTGGCACGCGGGCACGCCCGCGGCCGGGTCGATTCAGACCCAGGATGGCAGCAGCATGTGCCAGTGCCAGAAGTCGTAGGAGACCGTCTGGCCGGTCCAGATCGGCCACCACAGCACGGCGAAGATCGTGGCGGCGATGACGACGGCGGCGAGAACCCACAGTCCCTCGGCACGCGTGCGCCACGCCGGCACCCCCGTCCATTCGGCCGGCAGACCGCGACGCGTCGGCCGTCCGCCGAATCCCAGCAGCCGCGCCATGAATCCGCGTGGATACGGCCGGTTCTCGCCAATGCTTCCAGAGGCCAGGGCGGCATCCTCCCTCGACGCCAGACGGGAGCCGGGCACGGGTTCAATGAGCCCGGAGATCGCACCGAGCCACAGGGTGAGGGCGAGCACCACGAAGGGGACGAAGGCCACCGTGTAGAAGCCGAAGATGGTGCGGTTCTGGTAGATGAACCACGGCAGGTACAGGCCGACGTACCCGATGAGAGCCACCCAGGCCCGCCAGTCCCTGTTGCGGAGGGCGAGCACCAGCACGCAGAAGATGAGTCCGATAACGGCCGACCACCACACGGGGATATTCCCGATCGACGTAATGGCCTGGACGCACTTGCCGGTCCCGCAGTGAGTACCGGCGAGCTCGCGCTCGTCGGGCCAGTAGAAGGATGTCGGCCGCCACTGCACCAGCCACTGGATGGGCTTGGACATGTAGGGGTGGGGGTCCTCGAGGTGGGTGTGGAAGTTGTACATCGACAGGTGGTACTCGAGCAGGCTGTTGAGGCTGTCGGGAAGCCAGCTGCGCACGAGTTCGCCGGCTTCGCGATGCGTGGCCGCCCAGTTGCGGTCGAATGCGCGAGCGTGCATGAACCACGACCACCATCCGAGCACGTAGACCACGAGGGCGACGGGGACGAGGTGGAGGAAGTCGAGGACACCGCGGTGCAGAATCCCGTCGAGGAACCAGCTGCGCGCCCGGATGCGATGCAGCGCCGTCAGGTCCCATACGACGGTGAGGATCCCGACGCCGGCCAGGAGGTATGCACCAGACCACTTGATCGAGCAGGTCAGGCCCAGACTCACGCCGGTCGCCAGGAGCCAGGGCCGCATAAGCGGCAGGGGCGCCCAGGAACTGACGTACGTGCCGTCCAGTCCGGTCGCCAGGCGAGCGCGGAACCACTCGCGGTCGCGCACCAGGCAGTAAATGGACAGGAGCGAGAAGAAGCCGATGAAGATGTCGAGCAGGCCGATGCGCGACTCCGTGATCCCGGTGCCGTCGATGGCCAGGAGGAATCCCGCCAGGCCCGCCAGGAGCGGTGAGT
>ERZ772764.1454-NODE-1454-length-14933-cov-8.270735_pt1 | contig 14933 bp, 18 predicted proteins | sample MGYA00512163_ERZ772764 | MGnify/ENA primary metagenome ERZ772764 (study PRJEB29015, sample SAMEA2737903) | human oral metagenome | biome: human oral; feature: human-associated habitat; material: dental | place: China | collected 2094 ... | reverse complement strand
CCTCGCCCACGCCCGTCACGACGCCCCCCTCGGTCACCGTCGCGACCCTCGGGTCACTGGGCTCGAAGGTCGCCCTCCCGCCCGGGGACGGCAGCGCCACCGTCTCCCCCGCCCCGATCTCATAGGCGGCGGCGTCCCCGGGCCGCGCGGTGTCGGCATGCGCCGTCGCCGCGGGAAAATAGCCCTGGGGGGCCATCGCAACCGTCGGGATGGCGACCAGAGGCGTCCTCGCGCCAAAGCGGATCTCTCTCGACATGCCGCCGCCCATAGCTACCTCATCTCTCTAAGGGGATGCTTTGGTCAACCATAACACGGAGATCCTGTGGAGACAAGTGAAATCCGCCTCAAACGACCTTGGGTTGGGGGCGTCTCCCGCAGCCCCCGCGCCGCCAGGCGCCCCTCGGGGGCCTCCCGAGGCGACCGTGCCTGGGGTTACGACGGGCCGGTGTCCTGCCCCGCTTCCCCTGCGGCCACGCGGCGGGGTGGCGCGCGGCGCCTGGGGACACAGCGACCCTCGCGCATCGCGGCCCTTGCGGGGCGTGGTATGATGGGAGGCAGCAACCCCGCGACGACGGGGAATCGTCATCGGAAGGGAGCGGGTCCCACATGTCTGACCAAGGGAGGCGGCCCGAGCGCGACTTGCAGGCGGGCGCGGCCTCCGGCGCGTGGCGAAGGTACCTGCAGCCGCTCATCGGGGGTGCGCTCGTGTCCCTCGTGGTGCTGGCCGTGAACGTCGCGGTGCACACCCTCGTCGCGCAGGCGCTCCACGCCCGCTGCAAGGGGTCGCTCGAGTCCGTCCACGCCTCCGTGGCGTCCGCCGCAGCCTTAGTGAGCGCGCTCGTCGCGGGCGTGGGCACCGTGCTCGTGGAGGACAGGGTCCTCGACGAGCGTGCCAGCGCGCCCATGTGGCTGGCGGGCTGTATAGTTCTGGACGCCGTCGCACTGAGCATTCTCTAAGAGCCTGCTTGTGAAGTGTCGAGCCAGAGGGGCGGCATCAACGCCGATTGGTTTGGTCATAGCCGTCTGTGGGGGCATTTTCAGCCGCGTCGGCTGCGACACCAGGGTCTTTCCGATTCCCCGCGCAAGAACAAGCCCTTGCGTCTCTGTGACATCCATCGTCTGAGGTTAGCTTGAGCCATGACGCCCCCTCATCGAGACTCCCCTCGCCCGATGACGGCATCGAAACCCCCATCAGTCTGAACGCCAGCTTGTAAACCTGCTTCACACCCGCACAGAGCTCTGCGACCAAACTCCCCCAAAGCCCAGTCTATCCCGAGAAGCCCGAGAAATCGATCGGATCGAGCCTGACGCCCTTGAGCGCCCCAGAGTCCGTCACTGGCGTCGATGCCTCGGCGGCAACCAGGCCAACCATATAGAGCGGCAGGTAGTGCACTGTCTTTCCCGCTCTCCTACCCTGCGAGACGTTAGCCTCCGAGAGCACGACCGCCTCCTCGATCCCGTATGCATCCGTTCCCAGCAGGCTATTGAGGGCGGTATGAAGCTTGTAGTCCTTCCCTGACTTGACTTCGATGGGCAAGACCGCGCCCTTGCGCGTCTCGATCAGAAAGTCCACCTCTCCCTTACGGCTATGGTGGTAATAGCGTAACGGGGACCGCAGTGCGGCCAGCTCCTGCGCCACGACGTTCTCGTACACCGAACCAAAGTTGACCGACCTCTCACCCGATATCGCCGCCATGGCAACCTCTGCGGGGTAGCTGGCAAGGAGCATTCCGACATCGCTAAGGTACAGCTTGAACCGCCCCTGCTCCTCTGTGCGGGCAAGCATGGGTTTGGGCTCTGTCACATTGACCGTCCTCAGCACAGAGCGTGCGGCGACGAGCCAGGCGAAGTCGTTGGCATATCGCTCGAAACGGGCACCGTCTTTCAGCATCTTCAGTTGAAAGCGCTTGTTTTCCTTGTCAAGCTGTGTTGGTATGGCGTCATAGATCGCCTTGACCTGAAGGGAGCGATTGCCCGCGTATTTCGCGATGTCCTCACGATACAGGCTCAGGAGATCCGCCTGCACCTGCCGCACCGCACCAAGGTCATTGCGCGTATTCAGGCTCTTCTGCACCACCTCCGGCATGCCGCCGATGACAAGATACTGCCTAAAGAGGTCGATGAGAAGCCCATGCAGGGAGTCATCGAGCGGGGTCTTCTTCTCATAGCCCTCTCTCACCTGGTCGAGAATCGATTGGGGAACCCCCCTCGCCCAGCAGAACTCCTCGAAGGTAAGAGGAGCCATGTCTATGGTATGCAGATAGCCTACAGGCCATGACCTTACCCCTCCCAGCTCGACTCCAAGCATCGACCCAGACATCGCAAGGTCAAACCTTCCATCGATTACCAGATACTTCGAGAAGGTGACGAGATTCTGCGCCCTCTGGACCTCATCGAAGAAGACAAGGGTCTCCCCGGGAACCAGCTCGTGTCCCGCGATGAGGGAAACCAGCTCGATGACCCTGGCGGCGCTTTGGGCAGATCCGAACCGCCTCCTGACGTCCTCGTCAACGAGAAAGTCGATCTTCACGAGGTCCCGGTACTCCCTCCTCCCAAACTCCTCGAGGAGAAACGTCTTTCCGACCTGGCGCGGACCATCGACCATGAGGGCCTTCTGATGGTTGTTGGCCTTCCAGTTGAGCAGGGCATCATAGAGAGACCGCTTGAGCACGAAAGCACCCCCTCAATTCGTATCTGTCTCTAAATCAGAATAAATATAGGGCCAATATGGCACTAACGCAGATTGTATCAGACTCACGCCCCGATCGAATCAGGTCCGGTCGTGTCATCGCGATGTGAGTGATTCACTCACATCATGTTCCTGAAGTGAGTGAATCACTCACTTCGATATTCTATTCAGTAAGTCTTTTACCTGCGCATACGCAAATTTGACTCTATGGACCACGTCGCCTGAGAGCCGAAAAACCACTCACTTCGCGAAGACGATGTGAGTGATTCACTCACATCGCGCAGTCACACGCCATTGCAGTATCACGCCGTTGTGATCGCGCCACCACAGCCGTCCGCGAGCGTCACCGATACTGCGCGATCGCCTCCGAGACCTCGGTGTCGCCGTCGGACATCTTGATGATCCTCCCGTAGCTGTTCTTGGCCTCGAGCACGCCTGCGAGCACGGCGGCCACGTTTGCGATGGAGTTGGGAGAGGACCTTTCCGTGACGTGCAGGTTCACCCTGCCGCTACCCGACCCTTCGACCAGGCTGCCTGGCTGCACGATGGTGTACACGAGGTGGGTGTTGTTCATGAGCCACTGGTCGGCAAAGAACTTCGCGATGTTGTAGTCGGTGATCTTGGCCAACGCCGGGTCGCCCCACTTCTCGGGCTCGTCGGCAAAGACGGAGCTCAGCATCACGAAGCGTCTCACACCCGTCGCCTCGCATGCCTGCATGAGCTTCACGGCACCGAACGCGTCGGTCTGCAGGAGGTCCTTGCCGCGCGAGCCCGCCACAAAGTACACGGCGTCGGCATCCGCGATCAGGGCCTTAAGCTCCTTTGCGTCGGCATGCAGGTCAAGCGCGGTGGACTGTACCTCCCGGTCGGCCACGTTCTCTGGCTTCCTGGCTCCGGCGACCACTTGGTGACCGGCAGCCTTCAAGTTGGCGATGAGCTCTGTCGCCACACGACCAGTGGCACCCGCTACGAACACTCTCATGGCTATTCTCCTCGTCATCCCTATGGACCCGTGCGCCAGTGCCCCACACCCTGACAACAGTCCCTCAAAGGCCCCGGCACGTGGGCCCGTCCTGCGACAGGTAAAGCCATGGGGCCTATCGAGATCGATGGTACCCCCACCCCCACGGATGTCCATCCCTTGACCTGCACGCATTTATGAGACCATAAGCCCTTTTCATGGCCTACAGTAAGGGAAGCCACACTGACGAAGGGATCACACCATGAAGACCTCGTTCGACTTGCTCAACGACCCGTTCCTTAATAAGGGGACAGCCTTCGACGCCAAGGAGCGCAGGCGCCTTGGTCTGGTGGGGCTGCTTCCTCCCCAGGTGCAGACGCTCGAGGAGCAGGCGTGCCAGGCCTACGACAACTACCAGTCCAAGGACAGCGACATCGCCAAGCGCCGCTTTCTCATGAGGATCTTCTCGCAGAATAGGACGCTCTTCTACAAGCTCTTCTCCGAGCACGTCGAGGAGTTCATGCCCATCGTCTATGACCCCACCATCGCCCAGGACATCGAGGAGTACAGCGAGCGCTACGTGGACTCCCAGTACGCCTGCTACCTCTCTGTGGACGAGCCCGACTGCGTGGAGTGGGCGCTTGCCAACGCCTCGGGGGGCCGCGACATCGACCTTATCGTGGTCTCCGACGCGGAGGCCATCCTCGGCATCGGGGACTGGGGCACCAACGGCGTGGAGATAGCGGTCGGCAAGCTTATGGTCTACACTGCGGCGGCCGGCCTCGACCCCGCGCGCGTGCTACCCGTTGTCATCGACGCCGGCACGAATCGCCCGTCTCTGCTCGATGACCCACTCTACCTGGGCAACCGGCACAGGCGCGTGGACGACGAGACCTACTACGCCTACGTGGACGACTTCGTGCGAACGGCCGAGAGGCTCTTTCCCCACCTATACCTGCACTTCGAGGACTTTGGGCGAGGGCATGCCGCCACGCTCCTGAACAAGTACGCAAAGACCTACCCCGTCTTCAACGACGACATCGAGGGCACGGGCATCGTCACGCTCGCGGGCATCCTCGGTGGCCTCAACATCACGGGGGAGAGCCTGCTCGACCAGACCTACCTATGCTTTGGCGCCGGAACCGCCGGCTGCGGCATCGCCGAGCGCGTACTCCAGGAGTTCGTCGACCAAGGCATGGACCGCGAGGAGGCGCGAAGGCGCTTCTACCTCGTCGACAGGCAGGGACTCCTCTTCGACGACATGGACGACCTCACCCCCGAGCAGCGTCCCTTCGCACGCAGGCGGTCGGAGTTTGCCGACGCGTCCAAGCTCACTTGCCTGGAGGCCGTCGTGGCCGCAGTACATCCCACCATCATGGTGGGTACCTCGACGGTCCATGGAGCCTTCACGGAGGGGGTCATACGCCAGATGGCTGCCCACGCGAGGCGACCGATGATCTTTCCCCTCTCCAACCCCACCAAGCTTGCCGAGGCGAGCGCGGCGGACCTCATTGCGTGGACGGATGGGCGGGCGCTCGTGGCGACGGGTGTGCCCTCCGCGCCTGTCGAGCATGCGGGGGTAAGCTACGACATCGGCCAGGCCAACAACGCGCTCATCTATCCCGGGCTCGGCCTGGGTGCGATCGCGGCCCACGCCAGCCTCGTCACCGACCAGATGATCTCGCGGGCGGCCCACTCGCTCGGTGGCATCGTGGACGTGACGAGGCCCGGGGCGGCCGTGCTCCCACCCGTGTCGAGGCTCACCGAGTTCACCGAGAGAATCGCCGTCGCCGTCGCCCGCCAGGCCATTGACCAGGGACTCAACCAAGTCCCCATCAAGGATGTGGAGGCAGCCGTCAGGGCGACCAAGTGGGTGCCCGAATACGCGGACGCCCTCTAGCATGGGAGGCTCAGAGACGGGCTGAGGCCACCCGACGCCAACGGCGGGTCGGGTGAGTCCCTCCTCGTCCGACACGGAGCCAAAAACACAAGGAACACCGACGACAGCGCTTCAAAGGAGCGGTGATGGTTATCTTTAGCGCACTTGAGAGCATGCTCCCCATAATCCTCCTCATCATCCTTGGCTACGTGCTGAGAAAGGCGGGGTGGCTTGGGGACACGTTCGCCCCCTCCGCGTCGAGGCTCATCATGAACGTGGCGCTCCCGGCCTCCATCTTCACGTCGGTCCTCAAGAACCTGACGCTCAAGACGCTGCTCTCGCTCGACAGCGGCCTCGTGGTGTGCTTCGCAAGCGTCGCCATCTGCTACCTCGTTGCGCTGGCGACGGTCGTCCTCCTCAAGGTCCGACGAGGCAGGAGGGGGATCATGGTGAACACCTTCGCCAATGCGAACACCATCTTCATAGGTATGCCGCTCAACGTGGCCCTCTTCGGTGAGGGCGCCGTCGGGTTCTTTCTTGTGTACTACATCACCAACACGGTCTCGACCTGGGCAGTCGGTACCTTCCTCATCGACGCGGATCCTATGGTCAAGGCTGAGGGATCCGAGCCGTCCGCCCAAAGGAGGCGAGGCATCGACATCAAGAGGCTGCTCCCACCGCCCCTTATAGGGTTTCTCGTGGCCCTCGTCTTTTTGCTACTGCAGCTACCCGTTCCCTCCTTCGTCGAATCGACGCTCACCTACACGGGCAACCTGGTGACGCCGCTCTCCCTCATCTACATCGGCATCGTGCTAAAGGAGAGTGGCTTGACGAGCGTGAGGATGGATCGCGACACGGTGGTGGCCCTTGTGGGTAAGTTCGTCATCGCCCCCCTGTCCATGGTCGGTGTCCTTGCCGCCTATGCCGCCCTGTTCGGAGCGCTGCCTGCCACGGAGGCGCACACCTTCATCATCCAGGCCGCAGTGCCCGCGCTCACCGTGCTCCCGATCCTTGCCAACGAGGGGAAGGGCGACGTACGCTTCGCAACGAACGTCGTCGTCACGAGCACCCTCCTGTGCGCCGTGGTGGTCCCTATCGTCTACGCGCTGCTTGGGTGAGGGTAGGACACCCTGTCTCCTTCGCGGCCACCCGAAGAGGGGTCCGCCTGGCGGAAGGGGACGTGTCCGGTGACAGCCGAGCGATGTGGGTGCGTTCCCGCAAAGACGTGAGCTGACCGACCCACGAGGAGGCCCAGCCCCTGGCACCATGCGCGGGAGACGCAGGTCAGCGCGATCGACGGGCATCAGGCGTAGGTTTACGAGAGGCGGCTCGGCCAAAGTGCGCCTTTCCCGTGAGACGTCCAGCGCAGAGTGCGTCTTTCCGTGAGGCCAAACTCCAGGCCGGGTTTGCGGACCCTGGTGCGGTCCGCCCCGCAGCCTAGCGGGGGGTTCCTCGAGCGCATTTGCCCAGTTGGACCATTTTTCACGGTACCCCGCAGTCTGGCGGGGGGTTGGCCCCACAACCTCCTGTGGGCGGTAACGTGACGCAAGGGCGCAGTGTGCGCGATCTGGGGGTCGCAGGGTGCGCCTTTCCGTGAGGCGTGGGGGACAGACTGCGCTTTTCGGTGACGCTCAACAGACAGAGTGCGCCTTTCGGTGAAATGCACCTTTCCTGACCTGCGCAAACGTCGCGCCATCTCACGGAAAGGCGCATTTCGTGGCTGCGTCTCATGGAAAGGCGCACTCTGCATGTGTCCGGGTTGCGGAGAAGCTCTTGAAAGTTTAGCCTCATCGCACGCCCCTTCGGATGCTCTGTCTGCAGTGGGTGGGACGGAGCCGTCACTCCCCCGTCGTGGGTTGGTCGCTCCTGCGAGCCTCTAAGATCGAGCGAAAGGGCGGGACGGTCACGCCTCGGGTGCGGGCCAGCTGCGCCTGCGGGTCCCAGCCCTCGGGGGGCCTCCTGCAGCCCGTCGCGTACTTCCACACGCAGCCGCCGGCGACCCAGCGCTCGCGCCACTCGGCGACGAGCCTCTCCCTGTCCTCGTAGGGGAAGTCGTCGAGGCCGAACTGGAAGCCGCAGCACGGGCAGATGTCGTCCGAGCCGGCACCCCTCTCGTTGAAGGGGGGCTCGACCAAGCTGCCGCAGCCGCAGACCGGGCATATGCTCTCTCCCATGTTCATGTCTCCTCTCGTGCGTGCGTCACGGCATGGCCCATCCCTGATTGTCGAAGTAGGCCTGGCCTCCGGTGGGCGCGAGGTAGGTCCTTGTCGTCCCGTCGGGGTTGTATGAGCCGAACAGGTTGCGTGCGGCGTCATATATCCGTGTGATCCCCTCTTTATCGACTTTTACCTGGTACTGTTCCTTGTGGAGGTAGAGCTCGTGGGCGATCCTGGCGTACTCCTCCTCAGAGGTTGCGCACACGCCCATGGCCGAGAGGAGCTCGTCCTTCTCCGCCATGCACCTCCGGCCCGCGTCCTCGAGGTCGGAGAAAGTCGTCTGCCTCACCATGCGAAGCCCCTAGAAAATGGCTCTTACCTGCAGTTAATGTACCACAGGAGGCATTGGACGTGCAGGCGACGATCCCTCTCGCATACGGGCGTCGGGAAGGAGAGTTAACAGGAACTTCCATAGGATCGATTCGGCGAGAGCGTCCGGATGTACTCCTCGGGCGTGAGCCGTATGACGACCGATGTGGCAAACGCAGTCTCGTCTCTTGAGATCAGGTACTGGCAACCCTCACGCTCTGCTGCGGCACGGATGAGACCATCCTCATTGTCCGGCTCATCGGATGAGAGTGCCTCCTCGCAGACATGGCGATCGAAGCCCACAAGGAGGAAGGCATCAAGGAACAGGGAGATCCAAGCTCTGCGAGTCTCCTCGCTGAAGTCCCTCCGCGTGATGAAGTAAAAGTCTTTCAGGGAGCCGGGAAACACATACCCAGGGCGTGATTATCAGCAATGTGATCGAAGGGCAACTGTGCTGCCTGTGCTCCGGGCCGATGTCCGACGGCGATGCCGAGGAGTACATGGTGTCCAAGAGCAGGCTATCCACGGTGTGCCAGCTCCTCCTTCAGGCCTGCGGGCGTGAGGCCCTCCAAGAACTCGGAACGTGGCGTAGCCCTGCGGAGATCTCTCATGCGAGCCTTGAGGCTGTCGGTGGCCGCAACGTCATCGATGGTGGGGATTCTTCCCGTACGGGCGATGGCCCCCCACACTGATCGGATAACCGACGCCTGCGTTTGCCCCGCCCTTGCTATGTAGGCGTCTGCCTGTGCCTTTATCTCGGAATCGACCCTTCCCGCCACAAGCGACGTACCCATCAAATCTCCTTTCGGGAATATTATCAGTTAGCTGCTTTTACTATACCCCCACTCTCTGTTAGGGCACCATCGGCATGGCCAGCCCCCCAGCAGGACCAGAGGGGCTGCGGCCTTCGCGAGCACGAGCCTCGTGTGGCCGTGACTCCGTCGCCGCCTGGCCCGGTAGGGTGTTCGCTCTGTCGGCGTCCGGCCTCCCCGTCCGCTTGCCCTACAAGAACCAGCCGGGGTGGTGGTCGAGCCTCCCCGGCAGGACCCCCGAGACACGCCAGGAAGCCCTCAGGCCTCGCGGGACTCGTCGCCGAGGTCGTCACCGCTGGCCACGCACGTCTCGAGTTCGATATGTCGCGCTCAGAAGCTCTTGAAGTTCAGCGTCATAGCGCGCCCTCCCCCGTCGTGGGTTGGTCACTCCTGCGAATGTCGGGTCCCGGTGGGTAGGGCGGGACGGTCACGCCCCAGGTGCGTGCCAGCTGCGCCTGCGGGTCCCAGCCCTCGGGGGGCCTCCTACAGCCCGTCAACTTCCACACGCAGCCACCGGCGACCCAGCGCTCGCGCCACTCGGATATGAGCCTCTCCCTGCCCTCGTAGGGGAAGTCGTCGAGGCCGAACTGGAAGGCGCAGCACGGGCAGAGCTCGTCCGAGCCGATGCCCCTCTCGTTGAAGGGAGGGGCGAACAGTCCGTCATAGCCGCAGACCGGGCATATGTTCTCTCCCATGTTCATGTCTCCTCTCGTGCGTGCGTCACGGCATGGCCCATTCCTGATTGTCGAAGTAGGCCTGGCCTCCGGTGGGCGCGAAGTAGGACTTTGTCGTCCCGTCGGGGTTGTATGCCCCGAACAGGTTGCGTGCGGCGTCATACACCCGTGTGATGCCCTCTCTATCGACTTTTACCTGGTACTGTTCCTTGTTGAGGCAGAGCTCGTGGGCCATCCTGGCGTACTCCTCCTCAGACCGCGCCGGCGCACGACTCCCCGCGACAGCCCTCGCGGGCGCTATGCCTCGCGCCTGGCCCGCGCCGCCTGAAAGAGCACCCGCTTGATGGCACAGACGAGCTCGGCCTCGGGCCTGACGGAGCGCGCGACGTCATCGAAGACGAAGACATTGAAGCTCAGGGGTCGTTTTCCCACGAGGGGAAGCAGACACAGATCCTTTTGCGTCTTCTCGAACGCGATACTTGTGGCAACCCCCACGCCCATCCCTGCCACGACGAGCCGGCGCATCATCTCGGGCTGATCAGTCTCTGCGGCTACGCCCAGCTCATGTCCGTCGTGGCCGAGGAGGAGTGCCAACGCCTCGCGCTGGACGAAGTCCCCCGTGAACGAGAGGATGGGAAGCCCCAGCGCCTCGAGCTCGTCGATGCCGACGGACCCCCTGTCCGCGAGGCGCGACGCCTTGGGAAGCGCGACGAGAAACGGAAAGGATCCCACCTTCCACCCTCTGACCCTTGGCAGGCCGAGGGATACCTCCACAGAGGCGATCATCCCCACATCGATGCCGTGGCGCTCGAGCTCCGTGTGCATGCGCTCCGAGCCATAGGAGAGTATCTCGACCGGATGGGTGCCGCATGCGTTTGCGAGCGAGTCCAGGCCGCCGGGAAAGTAGTGGTGGGTGATGATGGGAGGCAGGCCTATGCGGACTGGCCTTCTGCCCTCCATGGCGGTTATGGCGTCGGTCGCCTCGTCCATCTCGGCTATGGCCCGGCTTGTGTGGGCAGCTAGGACCTCTCCGGTCCTCGTAACGAAGCCCTGCCTTTTGCCTGAGCTCTGTCGGTCGAACAGGGTGGTCCCCAGCTGCCGCTCCAGCCGCGCTATGGCAAGCGACACCGCCGGCTGGGTCATGCCCAAGCTGCGAGCCGCGCCAGAGAAGCTCCCCTCCCGCACCGCGCTCTGGAAGATCTCGAGGTCGCGAAAGCTCTCTGTCGGTACCATCACACACTCCTTGCCTCTGCCGCTTCTTCCGGGATGGGAGGCACGACCGCTACGACCTAGCGACTCTTCGGATACGGGACAAGCTCCAGCTCATCCTTGAGAAACTCCCCGAGGAAGATGTCTCGCACGCCCTTGTAACCTTGCTCCCCCACCTTCTTGGCGACCCACGCCTCGTCTCGGCCGATGAGCTCGAGGGCCTCGCGGTTGATACGGCCGTTGCTGATGACGAGGAGCTCCACGTCATCATCGCCCGCACACACGGTGGTCAGGCGTCCGTTTTGCTCCATGACGGTCGCCTTCACGTCCCTGATGCTGTGCACGCCCTCCTCGCGCAGGTGTCGGCTCAACTGGTCGGCCGTCAGCCCCACTCGAGCGCACTGGGCCACATCGACCTCGCCATCGCGCACCAGCACCCTCGGCCTGCCAGCGACGACGGACCGGAAGAAGCCACTTGCCTCTATGAGCACCTTCACGATTATGACAACGAGGGACCAGACCAAAAGCACTATGCAGAAATGCAGCACCGTGATCGAGGGGTTGTAGATGACGCCCCCTATGATTCCACCTAGGACGTAGTTCTGTATCTGGTTCAGGGGCGTGTTGATAGAGAACTCGTACTTTCCCAACAGGTTGATCTGCAGGATCATGACCAGCATCCCGATGAGGAACTTACCGGCAACAACAGCGTATGCATCCACGGTGTTATCCCTCCTGGTTCACGTAGACGTTATGGTCGATGATGTGGGTACGCTCAAGGGAGAACGAGTTGTTGTCATCATTGAGGTGTACGAGGTAGTCCTCGCCCTTGAAGCGGACGATCATCCCATCTGCCAGGGAGGTCGAGTTGACCAGAACCTCATCCGTGGAGACGCCCTGGTCGGTCGCCACCCCCTCTATGAACTTGACCAGCATCTGCGACTGGGAGCTTCTCAGACTCACCTGCGAGTAGTTCTCCACCTGCACGCCCAAAAGGATGAGGGTGAGAACCAGCATGCCTATGCCCACGTCACGCCAGCGGGTCTTGATCCTGTTACGCACATAGACCGAACTGAACGCCACGGCTAAGACCAGGAAGAAGATGATGAAGACAGCCCTCAGCCTCAGGTCGAAGGACTGGTGGCTAAGGATGTACTCAAGGCTATAGAATCGCATGCACTCACCTTCCACGCATAGACCAGACAGGGTCCCGTGAGCCAAGACGACTGATAATAGCACGACTCGGTCGTATCGCCCAAAAACCTCGCCTTAGGCGGACAGCGTTGCCGCCGGTATCACGTACACGCCATCCTTGCGCCGGTACGCAAGGTTGCCCTTCCCCACGATGACGGCAAGAAACGCCGGCTCCGCAGTGCGAGCGACCGGGTTTTTCAGCACCTTGTCCCGAAGTCGCAAAAGACTTCCTGCCCCCTCCCCAACCTTCGCGTCGCTCAACTTGATCTCTATGCCAGCCCAGCGGGAGGCATGCTCCACTATCACGTCAACCTCAAGCCCCGTATCATCCCGGTAATAGGACAGCGTGTTGCCCATGCCCGGGTAGGAGGACAAAAAGACCCTCAGATCGCGCAAGACGAGGTTCTCGAAGAGCATCCCAAGTGTCTGTGTGTCGCGAGACAAACGCTCAGGGGTGGCATTCAGGAGCGCGACCGCAAGCGAGGGGTCAACGAAGTACCGTTTGGGCTTGACCCTCACGCGCGCCTTCGCGCGCATCGGGGGTTCCCAGCCACACAGGTCTTCGGTAAGATACAGGCGATGGAAGAGCTCAAGATACGACGCGATGGTCTCGTCGCTCGTCCTGCCACTCGCACGGCCCATGTCACGAGAGAGCGTCTTGTATGTGACTGCCTGACTCTCGTTTACGGCAAGCGCCCGCATCAGACCAAACGCCAGCTCGGGCGAGCGACCCTCATCGATGACGTTCACGTCCAGAACGGCCTGTATGTACTGTCCCGCAGTCTCCATGGCGGCGTCATCCTCAAGCCCCAGGTTTGCCGGCCATCCACCACGACAGCACCACCGTGCCACGTCTCGGAGCCCCGTCTCCCTCCTGAAGGAAACGTGGGCATCTCCCCCGAAGAGGCTGCGTAGGCTGACCTCGGCTGTGGAATCTCCTGTCTCGGCAAGCGTCATGGGACGCATGGTGAGGCGTGCGATACGTCCTGCGCCAGAGTGACGCAGCCTGTCGCGCTCGTCCTTGCGCAGACACGTTGAGCCCGTGAGCAGGAGCAGCCCGCGGCGATTTCCAGAATCATCGACAAACCTGCGGGCAGCGTCCCAGACCTCAGGCACCTCCTGCCATTCGTCGACAAGGTGAGGGGTGTCACCGAGCAGGGCCAGGGAGGGATCCACCTGAGCAGCCTCGCGTTCCGGCCTGACATCGAGCTTAGAGACGCTTGCGCAACGTGACAGGGCCGTCCATGTCTTGCCACACCATTTAGGACCCGTGATCTCGACACAACCGAAGCCGCGCATGAGGACATCGAGGCGCTCCTCGATCAGTCGCGGACGGTATCCGACGGGCGTGAGCTGTTGTCTCTCCTGTTGCATCATGGGTCCTTGCCGCGAAGTGAGCGAATCACTCACTTCCATCTAAAGTTCAATAAGTCTCTGAGCTGCTCCTATGAGATTTTGCCCTCTTGGCTGCACGCTGATTTGAGCGAGAAAGCCACTCACTTCGTGATGATGTCGCGAGCGAGTCACCCACATCGTACGGGCGGGCAATGTGGGTACACGAGGCGGCCGTGCCACCTTCGGGCGGGCGCACGACAGCACCTGCTCAGCCTGACCGCAGGTCCATGACCCTCGGGGGCACGAGGCGTGACAGGGAGTCCGACCGACACACCAGACGCAGCCACGGCCAGGCGTACCTTGGCGCAGAGAGACGACGTGCGGCCGCAGCGCCTTTCGCGAGGCCCTCGCCACCACCCGTGGTCCCGCCGTCGTCACGGTGCCCGGCAGAGCCCGTGCCGACCATGAGCCACTCGAAGCCAGGCTCGTCGATCAGGACCTCAAGTAGCTGCTCCCAGACGCCCCTGTCCCTCCACCTGCAGAAGCGTCGATGCGTGTTCTTCCAGCCGCCAAAGTCGGGCGGCAGGTCGCGCCACGGGGAGCCGGTCCTCAGGATCCAGAGGACGGCATTGACAAAGCGCCTGTTGTCCTCGGCGATGCCTCCCTACTCTCCGACCCTGCCGGGCAGGCGAGGTTCCAGCCGTGCCCACACCCGATCGTCCAGATCGTCGCGGTGGTGGTTTGCCCCTGCCATCGAAGCCCCCTCACGTCGGCACGCATGACGTCGCCGGGCCCGTTCTTGCCGCCACGCTCGCGACCACGCCTCCCCTATCCATCAAGCAGGCTAAAGTCCACGTGGCAGTAGCCCCCAGGATTCTTCTTGAGGTAGTCCTGGTGGTAGCTCTCGGCCGCGTAGAAGTTCTGGAGCGCCATGAGCTCAACCACGATGGGCCGCTCGTACTTCTCCTGTTCCTCTGCAAACACCGCCCGCAAGGTCGGGAGGTCCGCCTCGTCCGTGTAGTAGACCCCGGTGCGGTACTGAACGCCATGGTCGCCTCCTTGGCGGTTCAAGGACGTCGGATCGATCACGCGAAAGAGCTGACGCACGAGCTTAGCGAGGCTCACGCGCGCCGGGTCATACTCCACACGCACGCACTCCACATGCCCCGATCCAAGGCACACCTCCTCGTAGCTGGGATTTTTTGTGGCACCGTTCGCATAGCCGCTCGTGGTCGCGACGACACCAGGCACGCGCGAGAAGTACTCGTCAATGCCCCAGAAACAGCCGCCTGCCAGATATATCTCCTTGGTACGTCCCATCTTTGCCCTTCTCTTTATCGCGCTCGCTGACTCGCCACCTTTTTGTGCGGCGATCGCCTGTGCGCTTCCTGTCTCATATATAGAGTATGCGTACAAGCCTAGCACGCAAGGCGCCTACGCAAATCCCGCCGCCCGCTCTCGTGTAAGGAATGTGCGCAGGAGCAACGGGGGGTGACATTTCCAAGACACCCATTGACTTAGACCATGGCATAGGGTCAACAATGTCCCTCATATGACCCGAACACTGTCAATAGACAATGACCGTCTTCTCGAAAGTTCTTTGTCAACCTTCGATGGCAGATCCGCACCTGCGTCCCGGAAGACCGCTGCGAGAC
>ERZ772764.1448-NODE-1448-length-14947-cov-41.059562_pt1 | contig 14947 bp, 14 predicted proteins | sample MGYA00512163_ERZ772764 | MGnify/ENA primary metagenome ERZ772764 (study PRJEB29015, sample SAMEA2737903) | human oral metagenome | biome: human oral; feature: human-associated habitat; material: dental | place: China | collected 2094 ... | reverse complement strand
CTAGAGCCACCGTCATGTGCATATCATGTCCGCAGGCATGCATGCGACCTTCATGGGTACTAGCAAAGTCCAGACCTGTCTCCTCGACAATCGGAAGACCATCGATATCCGTCCGCCAGCCAATCGTCTTATCCGGTGAACTGCCCTTGATAAAGACCAAAATACCCGTCCGCCAAGTTCGGATTTCCACAAAGTCTAGACCTGCTGTCAGTCCATCAATGACCTGCATCAAATAGGCATGAGTCTTGTGTTCTTCCAGACCGATTTCTGGTATCTGGTGCAAATCACGGCGAATGTTCAGATAATCAAGCATTTTTCTTTCCTTTAAAATCCTGTCAGAGCAAACAAAGAGCTAGACCGCCCCTGATGCAATTCAAGGACGGCAATATTCTTTTAACCAAAATTAGAGCGTACGCAGAGCATCTTCCAGAGCTGTCTTCTGCTGAGTCTTCTCATCAATGGTCTTGATAACTCGTGCCGGAACGCCAGCAACTACTACATTTTCCGGAACATCCTGGGTCACAATCGCGCCAGCCGCAACAACGGAACCACTGCCAATTTGTACACCTTCAATCACAACCGCATTGGCACCAATCAGCACATTGTCTCCAACCCGAACTGGCTCAGCACTAGCTGGCTCAATAACTCCCGCCAGAACCGCACCAGCACCGACGTGGCTATTTTTGCCGACAATAGCTCGGCCACCTAAAATGGCACCCATATCAATCATAGTTCCAGCGCCAATCTCTGCACCAATATTGATGACTGCTCCCATCATGATGACAGCATTGTCACCAATTTCGACTTGGTCACGGATAATAGCGCCCGGCTCAATACGGGCATTGATATCGCGCTTGTCCAAAAGCGGCACCGCTGAGTTGCGGGCATCCTGCTCTACGACATAGGTCTTGTCTTCCTCTAAGTTCACTAGGAGCGGCTTGATTTCTTCCCAGTCTCCAAAAAGAACATTGCCTAACTTCACAACAGACCAAGGAATTGAACCGTGCAATTCTCCATCAAAGGTTACCTTGACAGGAGTCTTTTTCTTGGCATCAGCGATAAATGTGATAATTTCTTGAGCGTTCATTTTAGTAGCAGACATGGCGTCACCTCTCTGTTCTTTCTATTCTTTGTTGGAGGCTGGGACAAAAGTCCTAGCCTCTCAATTGTCTTTGGATTGTCGAGCAAGACGCAGTGGTTGAGTGGGCTCTACTACGCTGATTTCATCAGCTTTTACAGCCCTACTCAACTGTGCGGAGGTGGGACGACGAAATCGAATTCTAACGAATTACCGATTTCTGTCCCACTCTCTATCTCTTTTATTTTTCTATTATAACACAATTTGTCTATACAGTTAGGACTTTATTAGCAGCTAGTATGCTATTTAGACTCTTGAACTTTATTCAAATGAAATTGTCCGTCCTTGCCCCTTACAAAGTTTAAATGGAAGAAGGTTTTATCCTCTGCCCTATAGCCCATAGACATACTATAATATCCTTTCACCACTGCTTTGTAGTAGTTGTTGGGGAGTCCCAAATGTTCTATCACTTCTAGATCAGTGATGCCATTTTCTTCATCTGATGTCATTCCCTTAAGGAAGGAAAGCCGTTCCCCTGTCAAATCCTCATTTTGATAAATATTATAAGCTATGCTAGTAAGATGTAGACCTGAACCAAAATCCCAGAATTGAAGGACGGCAAAGCCTCCTCCCTTCAAATCATAGATCAGTGATAATAATTTATCCTTCTTGCCAATCACCGTTTCATCGCTGCTTTTAGCTAAACCATGTTGACGAACAAAATTGGATACTGTTATATTTTTATCCTCGTCCTCTTCAATCTTATACTTTATAAAATCCCTTGGTTCCCAATCCAAAACTTCAGCATTGAAGAAGAATATTTTGCTTCTGTTCTTACAAACGGATTCTTTCTGTAAGAATTGGTCCAATTCCCGATTAAGACAAGTAGGCCGATAACAAGGCCAATCAGGGCTAGAGCACTCACTAGCTTGAAAAATGGTGATTTGTGTTTAAACTTTGCGGTTCTCTTAAAAGTTGACTTTGGTACCTGCCTTGTGCCTTCCTTGAGATTTGTTTCAGCTAGCAAACCAGACCCTTCCTTAGACTCTCGTTTTAAGGGTGCCCTAGTTCTACTAAATTTTCCCTTATGTTCCCTTCGTAATTTTTCTAAATCTCTTTTTCCCATCCTTCTATCCTTGTCTATTTAAGAAAAAATTCCGCGCTCTCCAGTCTAGGCTCTCAGACTGTGCTTGTCATCATACTGGTGAGGCGGTAAGTCCCATTCACTTCGTCAAAATACAACGAAACAGACATCTTTTCCTTAGTTGGATAGCTCATACTAAAAAAATCAACTTGTTGTTTAAACGGTTTATGAGCATAAATACTCTTAGGCATCCCCAGTTCTTCTATGGCTTGCTTGACTTCCATTCCTTCTCGATCACTTTTGGGAATGAGCGACCGATAATCATCAACTGTCTTCGTAATTGATTCCCCAGCATTCTGGAAGAAAGCTGCAGATACCGTATAGAGCTCCATTCCTCCTCCAGTACTCCTAAGACGCATATTAACAACTCCTTTTCTTCCTGTTAGCTTGTATGAAAGCAGTACCAGTTGACTATTCTCCACACGATTATCCACACTCCCAGAGCTGGCTTTCCCATACTTCTCAACGATATCCTCTGGAGACACATTAGGTTGGTTCATAGTTTTAATCAACTCGAATATCTCTTCGAATGGAAAATCTACCTCTCGATTATCTTCAATAAAAGGTGAACTACTCTCCGTCAGGATCTCTATCTTATTTTCTGATTCTGTCGGAACAGTATTAACAGACGATATAGCCGATTGATTTCCTTCTGACTTAAAAGTTGGTCGCATATACATCATAAAGAAGCTAATCAGTCCCACTAGAACTGCGGCAATCACTAAGAGTGAGGCATAACGAGATAGCACAGACTTTGCTAAAAGCTGGCCATTAGGTTTGCCTGTTGACTCTGTTCGCCGCTTTTCTTTACTTGAAAACTCAAAACCCGACTCTCGAGAGCCATCATTAGAGAAGGCTCTCTGCTTTTTTTGGTCTAAACTTGACCTTTTTCCCCAATCTCTTTGGACTTTTCTTCCTTTTCCCATCCTCATCTCCTCCAAGGAACCTAAGTTCCTCTTGCTTTTCTGGTAATTCCTGTCTTTCCGCTAAAAACAACTTCTGCTAAATAAGCCAAGCTCTAGCACCAAGCACTCCCTATCAATAAACACTCTTCCGAGTCAACTCATAGTCACCTGTTGGACTTAAGACAAACTCTAAATAGAGATATCTTCCATCTTTTAGTTTATATTTGATGTAAACTGTCGTTTGATTCTTATAGTCCGACGACTTATTGATAACTTGTGGAACACCAAATCGTTCTAATACTGCTTGTAAATTTTTACTTGGTGCTGATTTATCCACAGTAAAATCTTGAAAATCCTCCTCAGTCCATAAATCCGAATGAGTTGATTGAGACTGGCTAAGCAATCCTTCCCCTCGAATTGTATTCAGCCGATACTGATCTCCGATAAGATTGAAATAGAGCTTGACGATTTGCCCTCCACCTGATGAGAGATAAAAAAGGTAGAGAGCCTTTTCTTCTCCATCTTTAGCTACACTTCCCGAACTTGCTTTTCCATATCGTTCAGCAATTTCCTCTGCTGTCGGAGGCAGTTGCTCACTCGCCCCTTGCCCAGGCGAAGAAACTTGCAGAGCTAGGACATCCTCGAAAGTCCAAGTCATATTTTCTGGCTCCTTGTCAGCACTAGAAGCCGACGATGCCGACTCCTCTTGATCCGAAACTTCCCATTCGCTAGACGAGTCTGCAACGTAAGCAGAAGCTATATTTTCTTGGCTCGATTCCCAGCTTATTTGGTCAATACTTCTGTCACGAGTGCCCATATTTGAAAGAAAACGATAGAGCAAAAGAAGGGCTAATGATAGCAAGACCAGACTCGCCAAAGCAGCAACTAGAGACTTAACATCCCCCTTCTTTCTTGTTCTAAGCCTACTCGATTTCCAACCAGTTTTACCTCCAAACTGCTTCTCTCCTAGTTTTTCTTCCCTTGCTTCCTCCTTTGTCTGTTCGAGGGCAGCTCCTCCCCGTTCCCGCTGATTCTTGACCGACGAAGTGTTTCTGGCTTTAAACTTGGATTTATGCTCCCGCCTCAATGCTTCTAAATTTCTATCTTTCACCTTTTCACCTATCAACTAAATACTTGATTGCTCATTCCCTTTCTACAAACAGCTGATGCTCCTGCTAGCAAGCGCTACTGAGCGCCTGTATCTCCCGCTTCATTTCCCAAACCTGAACTCTCTGTCAATTGATAGCTCTGAGACTTATTATTTTCAAAAGAAAAACCGACTTCCTGCCCATCCTCTAAACGGTAATAAATCGATAAAGTAGCATTGCCAAAGATTCCCCCATTCCAATCAAGGCGCTCTGGAAGTCCCAACTGACTGACAATCTCCTGATAGGTCTTTCCTTTCTCTATACCAGTAAGTTCTTGACGAGTGAGTTGAGCATTTCGGTTTGGCAGATGCGCACTACTGAGATGAGCACATTTTAGGGATTGCAACTTAGGAGTTTCAGAAGAACCAAAATGGCTCTTAAAAGAGAGGCTAACTTTCGCTTCCGTCCCCGCTTGTGAATAGTCTAAATCTATCGTCTTGATTGGGTCATCTTGGTCTATTTCTTTACCGGACTCAGCTTTCCCTAACTTTGCAACCACCTCGTCGACCGTGGTCAGATTTGGAACCGATGAAGTGAAGTCTGAGAACAAAGAAGTGACATCATCATAGGTGATATGGAACTGATACTTCTCTTTTTTAGCAATCCATTCTGGACGATTAGCAGATTTTAAATCTTGATCCTTTATATATGAGTCTAACATACGAGAAATAGCTGCAGCTTCTTCCATGCGTTTTAAATCATCATTCTTTTTCCACTGCTCTACTATGTCATACATTGAGGCTATAATCCCTAAAACGAAAAGTATCACCACCCATATCTTAGAAAAGATTCCTAGTTTTTTCTTCTTAAACTCTACTTTATCTATCTCTCTAGCAAGCTCATTAGAGGATATTCGCGGAGAAAGTTTTGTCTGCTTTGGTTCAACAAGGCCTGACACCGGCTGGCTAGCTTGATTTCCACCAAGGACTTGGTTTTGTTTTTTAGCTTTCAGTGATTCTAAGCTAGAAATAAGACGCTTCAGCTCTCTCTGCTTTAATTCCAACAAATTCTGTGATAGAAGCGACAGAGGCTCCTTTACCTGCTGAGCTCCTTCTAACTGCTCAGAAAACACTGGCTGGTCTTGAGGACTTGGTTTAGCCCCATAGCCGGTTTTGTCCTCTATTGAAGAGACGGCAGACAACTCATTGCTTGAGCTCTCTATTGGAAAGGCCACTTTTGATGGGGACGAAACAGAAGGACGAGGTTGATTTTCTTCTGGTCTTCCCTGCGCTTCTTGCAATCCAGCAGATGGTTTGATATGTTTGTCTTCCTTGGTTTTCCATTTAGATAGAAAGAATGGTTGGCTATTTGCTGGCTTTTTCGTTTGAGACTTCTTGAATTTCGATTGATGCTTCTGCCTCAAAGCTTCCAGATTTCTCTTTCCCATAACTCCTCCTCTATTGGCTCTTCTATCATTGAAAAGACGATTCGTCTAATAGTTAACAATTCTTGCTCGCTGAATACTGCTATTCTATTTTCTATAACCATACCGGTCAAATAGCTGCACAAACTGTCAGGATGGCTACCTTTTATAAAATAACTATTTGAAGACAGTAGCCTAGCGTGAAACTTGTCATGCTAATATAACTTTATTCCAGTATATCATATTTTGAACTGGCTTAGCTTGAAAGCACACAAGCAAAAAGGCACGAACTCTCTTCCGTGCCCACAAAACCAACTATATATGACTATTTTTGTTTCACTTTTTCAGCCAAAAATAACTTCATCCGAACTCCTTTCCGATCTTGGTCCTCTGCTTTTCTAGAACCGTCCAAATAGCAGCCAGCTCAACTTTCTGGATAAAAGCCTATCCCATTGCTCCTGCATCTTCTCTGACTGTAACATATAATCAGGGAAAGGAAAACTGCTGCTGAATAGAGCTGAATAGATAAGTAAGTAAAAGACAAGCTAGATAGCGAGCTAACTAACAAAACATGATAAAATCTATTTTTTAAAATAGCAAAAAACCTCCTAGAAGGGAGGTTGTACCTAGTTTTAGACTTTTATTTTTCTAAATTGCTTGATTTGAAATTTTATTATGGTCAAGCAGTTTCGAAAATCTGAATGGTAGAGCTCTTTTCAATTACTACTGCTTGGTCTGCTGCAACATGGAGAGTGCCCGGCAGGCTGCCCTCTTTTGAACCATCAAAAGAAATCGTGATATGGCCCAGTCCAGTTAGATTTTTTTCTACTACATTTCCTACGGCAGTAATCGAATATTCCTGACTATCTACGACTAGCTTTCCACCTTCTAGTATTGCACCTAGAAGATTTTTGTTATCGATTTTAAAACAATACTCTGCTAAGTCTTCCGGAGCTTCTTCTCCAAACAAAATGAGCATATTGGCATCTTGAATCATATTCTGAGCTTCAGGCCCCACTTGAATTACTTTAGCTTCAAAAATTTTCTTCATCTAATTCCTATTCATCCTTTCTCAAATCTGTCATAAACTTATGCTTATAGATAAGTTTAACATAATAGTTGCTATGTTTACGTGCATCTATCAAAGGTCTACTGATAAAGACCAATACTAGCTATCCAAGCTACTAGCACCCGCGGAACACCATTGAGGAAGCGTGAATAAAGCACAGAAGGGACACCAACCTCAACTGTTTCAGACTTGGCTTCAGATAGACCGAGTGCTACAGGAATGAAATCACAACCGTTTTGAGTGTTGATAGCAAATATAGCTGGCAGAGCCATTTGGGGCGGAATATTCCCTTTGCCGATTTCAACTCCAATTAAGGTTCCAATAATCTGACTGATAACAGCTCCGGGGCCTAACAAAGGAGAAAGGAATGGCAAGGAACAGATAAAGCCAATCAAAATGAGTCCCCAGATGTTCCCTGCTAGGGGAACCATTAATTTTGCCAGCCAATTTCCAACACCGGAACCTTGAATAACCCCAATCAGCAAGGAAACAAAGGCCATGAAAGGAATGATTGTGTTGAGCATTGTTTGGATGGCTTCACGAGCAGCCTGGTTGAAAGTCGCAACGACCTTCCCAGCGCCCATCCCAATTCGTGCTACAATACTTGTTTCAGCTTTTTGCTCTGTAATTTTTTTAGTAGTATCGTAAGTTGGCTTTTCTGTTACCACAGTTGTCTCTTTTTCATCTTCATTAGCAGCAGAAATTTGATTAAGGCCAACTGCTGACACATAGATTTCCTCAGTGATATATTGAGCTAGAGGGCCACTTTTCCCTGTAGCGACAATATTGATTGTAGGGATCCCCTTTTTAGGATAAATACCGCAGCGAAGAGTACCGCCACAATCCACGATTGCTAAAGCAATTTCCTCATCAGGGATAGAAGTTTTAAACCCGTTAACAGCTTCCATACCGGTCAAATCAGCAATTTTATCTACAATATCTGGCTTTTCTCCGCCGCCAGTGATATAGATAAATTTGTGCTTAGCCTCACTAGGTGTAATGACCAAAGGTCCTCCGAAGCCGCCATTTCCTTTAACAACTTTTATACTCTTATATGACATAATTTCACTCTTTCTATCAATCAAATGTTTTACTCAAGGTAACACCTTGCTGTTTTGCTACATAAGCAGTTGTAAAATCGGTCACCCAACCGCCTACAAAGTTCATGACAAGCCCAACAAGCATGTAACGAATGGCTAAGTCCATTTGACTTAAACCTAAAGTTTGAATTCCTGTTGCAATTCCCATCCATACAAACAATTCCCCAGGATTGATATGCGGAAATACACCATTTGAAGTGTGGCAGAACTGCATCTGAGCTGCTACAAAACTAGGTTTATAATATTCTGGTAAGAAACGTCCCATACTGATTGCCATCGGATTCCCCAGCATAAAGGCTGAAATGAAAGGTAAAATCATATACCGGCTAATAGGATTTTTGGCAGAAATCTTAGCCAGAGAATTGACCTTCTCTTCTCCCAAGAAAGCGATAAGTGTATTCATTGCAATCAATAGCATTAAGACAAGCGGCACAATATTTGTCATCCAGCTAATAAAGGTTTCTCCACCTAATTGGAAGAGTTTCATAAAACTCTCTGCAAAATTTGTAATGTGATTCATAAGGAACTCCCTTTCTTATTTTTTTTAAATAACTGTTTAATAGATAATTGTAAGTAATTCGCATAAAAGCCGAATCCCAGAAAAGAATCAGATGAACCTGTCTCTTTCTCAATACCTGCCTCATGCCAAAGATAGACTTTTCTAGCATCTTCTATGGCTGATTGCATCAACTTATTTTCTTTTCTCACAAGAGGATTATACTTGTCAAAATAATGGATGTCTTCTCCAACATAATCGTCCATATTTTGAAAACGTGCTAAGATTGTGACTCCTTGCATTTTGCTAGCTTTAAGAACCCGACCGTTTTCATCAACCGCGAACATGACAATCGTACCGGATTTGATTCTTCCGGACTCCCTGCCAATCGCTACGCGCCCCAGTTTTCGGAGCATCGTATAGGTCTTATTGAAGTCTTTAAGTTGCTGCCAGCCGAGGAACATTTGAAATACATAAGCTGCCATGACAAATACAGCGAAAATTATTAGCGAACTCATTAAAATACTCCTTTACTCTTAGAAAATGATAGAAACTCTGTCTCTGTTTCTACAGCCCTCAATGCTTCTTTTAGAGAAGGCTCTCCTGCAATTCGAAAAATGTCGTCATACAATTCCAGCAATTCACTTTCCATTTTTCTTTCAATTTCTGAGGGAATGGCGACTAGAAAGATAAATTCAATCCATTCATCTTCTTTTTGATAAGGCTCTTCTAGTTTTCCGAACATTAAAATAGTCTTTGCATAACCCTGGTTAATTGTATGGGGGAAGGCAATTCCTCCACCAAAAATGGTTGATTGCTTTTTCTCCCTATCAATTATCCGATTTCTAAACCCTTCATCAATCATCTGAAGTTTCTCTAACTCTGCAACCATATTTAGCAAGTATTGCTGATAGGTTTTTTGGGGGCTCAACCGAAGAAAGCGTAAGCTGACTGTTTCTAGATTTTTTTGATGAAAAGCATTGGCCCTCTGCCATTCTTCCTGCAGCCATTGATCATCAAAAAGATGATTAACTTGAATGACTGGAGATTTGGAATTTTTATATTTCAGAGGCACCGTCGTAAAAATTGCAAAATATTCCTGGTTCAGCTCTACATTAAAATCCTCTTCAGAATGTTGGGTAATGTCTATATCATTTCCAAGGACTCGCCTGAGTTGCTGAATAATCATCGCAGCAGTTCCTCTTCCTGTTGTGCAAACTACAGCTATCTGCTTGCGAGAACCCTTAACAGCAGAATTTTGCTTTCTTAAAATCATTTCAAAATACAAAGCCAGATATCCGATTTCAGATAATTCCAATTCAGAACCAAAAATTACAGATAGTTCTTCTCCAGCTATTTTTGCCATTTCAAAAGCAAAAGGATATTGAGTTTGAACCTCGCCATGAAATATATCATTAGCTTGCACATGGAAAATCAGTCGATTGATTAAGGGGCCTAGATGAGATTTGATTTCTTCAAATAACTCTTCATCATCAAAGTGAACCAACATTGTTTCTTTGACTTTCTTGACAATCCCTTGAAAAATGTTTGAAAGCTGTTCAGATTGATAAGACGGCTTGCTTAAAGTGTCAATAAAACGGACATTAAACGGAAAACACAAAAAGTCTATCTCAAACTGACTGAGGGAAATCTTATAAGTCATCTCAATATGATAGATTAATTTCTCAGCCAAATGTGTCTCTGTTAAATCATTCCTATAGTAAGGAATAGGACAATTCAACACTCTAGATGTATGAATACGCTCCACCATAATTGAAATGGTCTTTCGAAGGAGTTCCTGTGTTTCTTTAGGGATTTTATAGTCCTGAACTAGCGTCTCCAGAAAAGAAGATGTTGCCTCAGTGAGTGTCCTTCCTTCAAAGTAAGGAGCCACTTGGTGAATATAGAGTAAGCGCAAATTCAGCTCGCTCCCCAAGACCTCCAGCCCACGGTTGGGCTTTCCTGAAATAGTGATAGAGTAACTCTCTGCCAAAGATTTTACTTGTTTCAAATCCTTATTAAGGGTACTTCTACTAACACCTACTTCCTCAGCCAAGTCGTCAATAAGAAGAGGGGAGGTTGACTCAATTAAACGTTTTAGCAAATAGGCAATTCTTTTACTGGAAGAATTGAAGTCACTCTCCTGTTTTAAACTACCAGATAAAATCCTTTCCAACTCTGTATAGTCATACACTTCTAACATTAACTGATCATCTTGTGTGATAATCTGGATATTAGGAGCCAAAACATCATTTAATTGTTGGATACTCTTTTGCAAGGTTTGCAAGCTAATATCCAGTTCTGAGCGCATATCTACCAAGGAATAAGTTGGCTGCGAGACCATTTTATCTAAAATATTATACCACCGATTTACTAAGGTCAACTCTCTTCCCCACCTTCATTGTTTTAACCGCGAGTTTTACCTCCGGCAATATTTGTAGTGACACCTGTTATATAGCTAGAACGGTCTGAAATATAGAACGCTACAAGATCAGCTACTTCCCGTAGTTTCCCACTCCGTCCCAATGGAGTCGTTGAAGTTGAAGCATAACCAGCTCGAATATCTTCTACCGTCTTTCCACGAGTATAAGCAAGAGCTTCCTCATAAGAAAGAGTTCGAAGTCCCGTAGCTTCCATAATTCCTGGAGCAATTCCAACCACACGTACACCATGTTTACCAAGCTCTTTCGCCCATGAACGAGTGTAACTATAGACTGCCGCTTTCGTTGCAGCATAGGCACTTTGTCCTTCAGAACCTTCCAAGCCTGCTTCTGAAGCCATATTCACAATTACACCTTTTCCGTTTTGAACCAGAATCCGGCCTACTGCCTGACTAACCAAATACAGACCTTTTTGGTTAATCATTGTTACTTTTTCAAACGTTTCATCGTCTAACTCGTAAGGACCTTTAGGATTTTCTGCATCAATTAATAATCTAGGAACATTAATCCCTGCATTATTGACTACCGCATCAATATTGCCAAATCTTTCAACTATTTTGGCAACACCCTCTTCTACTTCAGAGCGAGAAGTTACATCAACTTTTACAAATAATAGATTCGGGTGACGTAAATCGTTGTCGCTAAGATCAAAATTCGCTACATTGACTCCTAATTCCAACAATTCTTCGACGATTGCCTTACCAATCCCAGATGACGCACCCGTCACAAGAACTGTTTTGCCTTTAATGTCTAACCAATCATTCATTTTGATACCTCTCAAATTTTATTTACAAGGCAATTATACAGCGCTTTCATAAAAGAATTAAGACACTCTTTTTTACACTGTTCAAAAAAATAATAAACTAATTAAGAGGCTTGTACTAAAAAATCCACAAGAAATGAACCTGTGGATCTTTTTATATCCTGAATGAACTCAAAGCATATGAGAATCAAAGGCGTGCATTCAACTCAGCACCCAGCTCTTCAAAGCCTGGTTTCCCAAGAAGAGCAAACATGTTTTTCTTATAAGCCTCAACTCCAGGCTGATCAAATGGATTGATACCATTCAGGTAGCCAGAAAGAGCAATAGCTAACTCAAAGAAGTAAATAGTATAGCCCAAAGTGAACTCATCTTGCTCAGGCAGGGTCACAAACATATTTGGCACTCCGCCGTCTGTGTGAGCTAACAGCACTCCATCTGTTGCTTTCTTATTGACAAAGTCAACATCTTTTCCTTGCAGATAACCAAGGCCATCCAAGTCTTCTGCTAATTCAGGAATCAACACATTTTTGCGAGGCTTATCTACACGAATAACTGTTTCAAAGAGGATACGAGTTCCTTCTTGAATAAATTGCCCCAAAGAGTGCAGGTCTGTTGAGAAGTTGGCTGAAGTTGGGTAGATACCTTTTTGGTCTTTACCTTCTGACTCACCAGCCAGTTGCTTCCACCATTCTGAGAAGTATTGCAAAGATGGTTCGTAGTTAGCTAGAACTTCTGTCAGATAACCTTTACGGTACAAGATATTGCGTACAACTGCATATTGATATGCTTCATTTTCAGCCAACTTATCAGAAGCATAAGCCTTGCGAGCAGCATTTGCTCCTTCCATCAACTTGCTGATATCAGCCCCTGCAGCTGCGATTGGCAAGAGTCCCACTGCTGTCAATACTGTAAAACGACCACCAACACTATCAGGCACTACAAAAGTATCCCAGCCATTAGCATCTGCTTCAACCTTAACTGCACCTTTAGCGCGGTCTGTAGTTGCATAAATCCGTTTATTTGCTTCTTCCTGACCATACTTCTTAACCAAGAGTTCTTTGAAGACACGGAAAGCAATAGCAGGCTCTGTAGTTGTTCCTGACTTAGAAATAACGTTGACAGAGAAATCTTTGTCTGATACATAATCTATCAAATCAGCCAAATAGCTTGAAGAGATAGAATTACCAGCATAGAGGATTTGAGGTGCCTTACGTTCTTCCTTGCTTTGTAGATTTACAAAAGAATTATTCAAGAAATCAATCGCTGCACGTGCCCCTAAATAAGATCCTCCAATACCGATGACGATTAACACTTCACTATCAGATTGGATTTTAGCAGCCACCTTTTGAATACGAGCAAATTCATCTTTATCATATTCTTCAGGCAAATTCAACCAGCCTGTCATTTCTGCTCCAGGACCTGTTCCGTTTCGTAGAGCATTATCTGCTGCAGTCACTTGAGGCTGCATATAATCTAATTCATGTGGTGCTACAAACTTATCCAGTACCTTTGAATAGTCAAATTTAATATGTGTCATGTTTATCCTCCAATTGTTCTTTTCTTTTATGATAACGCTTTAAGAAAAAATAAGCAAGTACTTTTACTATTTTAAAACGTTTACATTTTTATTCTATACTATTTTTCTAAATAAGCTAACCCTAGGGCATAACTGAGAGCAATCGTTTGCGCAAGTCAACAAATCTTAGGCCTATTGAGAAGAACAGTTTTGATTGACAAGAAAACCAATATGCTTCTTAAGATTGGATGTCAGCTGAATTCATTTCAGGTCCGTTCAAACTAGATTCACTGCTCCAATATTCATCTGCGCCTTACACAGGCTTGATTCTTAAATATCGGAACCTAGTTCTCACTTTGCTCAAACTGCGTCAATGTCTCTAAACTCATCTTCCTCCTTCGGAGTTGATTTGTTAAGAGGCATAGAAAAAGAGCACACAGTTCAAATCGCTTAGGGCTGCTGGATTCCTCCCCTGACCCGCTTCACGCAGAACTGTTGCTCCACTAATTAGTATAACACAAACTTTCTTTTTTGGCTAATTTTCTTTACTTTTTCCTGCGATTTCTGAAAAAGTTCTGCATAATCGCCGCACATTCTTCTTCTAAAAGGCCGCTTTCAACCTCTACGCGATGATTCAAGCGCTCATCCGTCAGGATATCGTAGAGACTACCCCCAGCACCGAATTTCTGGTTTTTCGCCCCATAGATCACCTTGGGAATGCGAGCCAGTCCGATGGCGCCGCTACACATGACGCAGGGCTCAATCGTGACAAAAAGCGTCGTATCCAGCAGACGCCAGCTATTTTCACGCTGATTGGCCTCTTCAATCGCCATGATTTCCGCATGCATGACCGCCCGCTGCAGCTCCTCACGCGCATTATGCCCGCGTCCGATAATCTGACCATTCTTGACCAAGACACAGCCAATCGGTATTTCATCATTGGCGAGAGCAATCTCCGCCTCCTTCAGCGCCTCCCTCATAAACATTTCTTTTTCCTCTATCGTGTAATCCATCTCTTCCCTCTTCCTTTTAGTTTCTTTGTTCATTATACCACAGGCAGCTTATGACTCACAAAAAAGCCGCCGATTGGGCGACTCTTATGGGAGATTATTATGAAAAAGTTTAGGAGGTTTAAACAAAGTTAGGAGGTCTTTGTTTATGCTTCTAGTATAGCTGGCCTATCTTAAATAAAGCTTAAGCTTTTTGAGTATTGATAATTTTAGCAATTTCTCCAACTTCTTGGACAATATAGGTGGCTCCGGCTTCTTCCAATTCTTCCCTGCTACCAAAGCCATAAAGAACTCCGATAGAATCAAGCTTTTGCGCTTGAGCCCCAAGCACATCGTGCTCCCTGTCTCCAATCATGATGGTATGCGCCAAATCTGTAATCCCATTTTGCTCTAAGGCATACTGGATAACATCGCTTTTTTTACTACGTTTTCTGTCCATGGTCGCACCAGCAACAAAGTCAAAACAATCATACAAGCCAAAGTGCTTGAGAATCTGAATGGAAAATTCTTCAGGTTTTGACGTAGCTACAATCAACTGTTTGCCAGCCTGCTTCAAAAAATCCAACAAGTCAGGGATACCCGGATAGACCTCATTTTCATAAAGGCCTTTTTCAGAAAAGTACTCATGATAGTAGTCAATGGCCTTTAAACATTCTTCCTTAGAAAATCCATAAAAGCGCTCAAAAGAATCCTGCAAGGGCGGACCGATGAAAACCCTCAATGCCTTCTTGTCTGGCACTTGAATCCCATATTTTCCTAAAGCGTAGGCCACTGAGTTGGTAATCCCTTGTTCTGAGTTGGTCAAGGTACCGTCTAGGTCAAATAAAATCGTTTGATACATTTTTTCCTCTTTCTGCTTTCAAAAAGAGGCTGGGACAAAAGTCCTAGCCTCTCAATTGTCTTTGGATTGTCGA
>ERZ772764.1441-NODE-1441-length-14963-cov-3.987993_pt1 | contig 14963 bp, 8 predicted proteins | sample MGYA00512163_ERZ772764 | MGnify/ENA primary metagenome ERZ772764 (study PRJEB29015, sample SAMEA2737903) | human oral metagenome | biome: human oral; feature: human-associated habitat; material: dental | place: China | collected 2094 ... | reverse complement strand
CGGTTTTGTTGTCGGCGGCTTCGATTTGCGCCCTGAGGTCGTCTGAAAGCTTGCCCTGCTCTTCAATGCTTTTTAACACAACGGCTTTGCGCTCTTCCAGCTCGCGCAGGTATTGCAGCCGTTCGGCAAGCTGGCGCAACTGCGTATCGTCCAGCCCGCCCGTGGCTTCCTTGCGGTAACGGGCAATAAAGGGCACGGTCGCGCCATCGTCCAAAAGCTCGACGGCAGCGGTAATTTGGGCGGCGGTGGCGGAGAGTTCTTGAGAGAGGATTTGGGTGATGTTCATGGGGATAGGTCGTCTGAAAAAGTAATTATTATATCAATGGAAGAGGAGGGCGGAGGCGAAGATTGTGTTTTGAATATGAAGCTTAGTCCTGAACCTTCTGAAAACAAAACGTCGTCTGAAAACCCCAAATACAGTTTTCAGACGACGTTTTATTTTTACTTGCCTGACTTAAATCTCGCTACCGCCGACGGTCAGTCCGGCATCAATCCGCAAGGTCGGTTGTCCGACGCCGACAGGAACACTTTGCCCGTCTTTGCCGCACACGCCGACACCACTATCCAGCGCGGTATCGTTGCCTATCATGGAAACATGTTTCAACACTTCAGGACCGTTGCCGATGATGGTCGCGCCTTTGACGGGATATTGCAGTTTGCCGCCTTCGACCCACCACGCTTCGGATGCGCTGAAGACAAATTTGCCGCTGGTGATGTCCACTTGTCCACCGCCGAAGTTGACGGCGTAAATGCCTTTGTCGATGGACGCGATGATTTCGTCGGGTTCGTAGCCGCCGTTTTCCATGAAGGTATTGGTCATGCGCGGCATAGGGGCGGAGGCGTAGCTTTCGCGGCGGCCGTTGCCGGTCGATTGCGTACCCATCAGGCGGGCGTTGGTTTCGTCCTGCATATAGCCGACCAAGATGCCGTCTTCAATCAATACGGTGCGGCGTGTTTCGTTGCCTTCATCGTCGATATTGAGCGAACCGCGTCTGTCGGCAATGTCTCCTTGGTCAACGACGGTAACGCCTTTGGCGGCAACGCGCTCGCCGATTCTGCCTGAAAAGACACTGGTTTCTTTGCGGTTGAAATCTCCTTCCAAACCGTGTCCGACGGCTTCATGTAGCAACACGCCCGGCCAGCCGTTGCCCAAGACAACGGTCATTTCGCCTGCGGGTGCGGGGCGGGATTCGAGATTAATCAAGGCTTGTTTGACCGCGGAATCGACAAACTGCCGCACCAAAGTTTCATCAAAATAAGCCAAGTCGTAGCGACCGCCGCCGCCCGCGCTGCCCTGTTCGCGCCGGTCGCCCTGTTTGGCGATGACGGTAACGTTCAGGCGCACCATCGGACGGATGTCGGCGGCGTGCCTGCCGTCGAGGCGGGCGATGTAAATCATGTCGTATTCGCAGGTCAGCCCCGCCATCACTTGCACAATGCGTGGGTCGGCGGCTTTGGCGAGGGTTTCGACTTTGTTTAAAAGAGCGACTTTGGCAGCGGAATCGAGGCTGGCAATGGGGTCGAAACCTGAGTTTACCTGTTTGCCGTACTTCACAGCGGGAACGCGTATATGTTGTTCGCCGCCACCTGCTCCTATGACGCGCACGGCATGGGCCGAACGGTTAATCGAATCGATACACAGGCTGTCGGCGTAGGCAAATGCGGTTTTTTCACCCGATACGGCACGCACCCCCACCCCTTGTTCGATTTGGAAACTGCCGGATTTGACGATTCCCTCTTCCAAATGCCAGCTTTCAAATGCGGTATGTTGGCAATAAATATCGGCATAATCAACCTTGCGGCCGCCGATGATACTCAGGCTGCGTGCGAGCAGCTCCGGAGACAAGTGATTGGCTTCGAGCAGGTTGTGTCGGACAGTTGGATAGGTTTGCTGCATGGTTTCAGACGGCCCCTTGATTAAATTGCTTGAATTATACGGTATTCGGCAATCCTTGGGACGACGATTAGTCGGAATCTATCACATCTTTTGAGTTTGCCAACCCGAAGAGTTAAATTTATATCCTTTTATTACAACAGGTTATCTACACCAATCTTTTAATCCTTGATTTGCTATTGATAATAATTTTTATTAGCGTATAATGACTTTCACTCGGAAGCCGTTCTGCTGCGAGTCATTAAACAAACGATTATCCCTCTTCATTCATTTACCCTTCGGAGTGCGCATATACGAGAAATACTGTTCCCTTTATATCAGATACTCAAAACCGAAAAACACAAAACCCGCTGTTTCACACTGCGGGTTTTGTGTTTTCAAGCATTGCTTTCCTGCTTTTACAGAACTCGATTCATCCGTTTCAGACGGCCTGTACTTGGTTTATTTGCAGTTTTTCACATTCAGTTTGCCGTAGCGCCCGACCACGTTATTAATATCCTGCGCCATACGGCCGTCAACCGACATGAAGGTGATATGCATCCGCGCCACACTCAATGCACCGTCGGAAGTACCGCCGCCCTCCTCATCTTCAACGATACGCGCGCCGCCGATATTGGCACTGGACAGGCGCGAGATGATGATTTGTGCAGCCGAACGGCTGTGGGTAACACCCACGCTGATTTCTCCGTTATGCAGCGTACCGCTGAAACCTTTCGCATTCAGGTTTTCCAGTTGCGCTACGGCATCGCCGCCGGTGGAAATCAGCACACGGTAATTCTTCGACGGTTTCTGCGCGCTTTTTTTCGGTGTGCGTTTCTCAACGCTTCGGGTTGCGGCGTGAGGCCATCTGCCGAGCAATCCTTTGATACGGTGGTAATCGTCTTCGTCTATCACAACCGTGGCGGTCGAACATTGTTGTTGTGCCGGTTTGCCTGCCTCTGATGCGGTGTTCTGGTTTTCCGCCGTTTTTTCTTTCCGTTCTTTTTCCCGTTCCCGTTTGAGTTTTTCTTCGCGCTCTTTTTTCTCTTTTTCTTTTGCCTTGGCCTCCTGCTCCTCCCGTACTTTTTTATCTTGTTCGTTTTCAACACGCCGCTCTACGGCTTGGGATTCTTCGGTTTTTTCCGTTTTGCGTTCGGTCACTGCGGCATTGCTTTCAGACTGCGCCACCCATTCGGGCACACTGTCGGGGGCGGATGCAGGGGTTGTCGATTTCGGGGTCAGTGATTCGGGACGTGCCAATTCGTGTGTGCCGCCTTCCAACGGTGCGGAGGCCTGCGCCACAGTCTGATTTTGCTTCACCGTCATGCGGTACGCCACCATTCCGCCGAAGACGATGAGATTCAACGCCACCAGCAATGCAAATAACCATTTCATTTTTGTTCTATCCAGTTGAGTAAGCCGTAAATAACGAGATTATCTACAATTTTTACCGTATTGTCCAAAACAAAAGCCTCCGGCAGCGCCTGAACGACTTTGGCCGCACCGCCGCCCGTAATCACCACGTCCACCGGTTTATCCGAACCGATTTTGTTTTTCAGACGGCCATGCATCACCATCAATGCGCCGCATACTGCATCCATCATGCCGCTGGCCAACGCATTGGAGGTGGTGGTCGGGAACGGGTACACTTTTCCGATAGGACGGTTAAGGTTGGCCGTTTTCAAGGCCATCGCCTCTTTCATCAAGTGGAACCCGGGCATAATCGTGCCGCCGAGATAATGGTCGTCATCGGTCAGCGCATCTGTGGTAACCGCCGTACCGCAGCTTACGATGACGCAGGCGTTCCGGCTGAAACGGCGGCTGCCCAGCGCATTGAACCAGCGGTCTGAACCGTGTTCCGCCGTATTGCGGTAATGGTTTCGGATGCCCAGTCCTTGAGCCATCGACGCCAGCCATTCCACCGGCCGCATCAGTTGCGCCTCGGCCAGTGCCTTTTTCGCGTCGCCGCAAACGGCGCAACCGACGACTTTGACGTCCTCGCCGCCCCGCGCCGCCCATTCTTCGCCAAGCCTGCTCAAATCGCGGTACGGCGCGCGACCGACTTCGTGGAAAGCGCCGTTTTCCACCCATGCCCATTTGAGTTGGCTGTTGCCGCCGTCCAACAGTAAATAACGGTCGTTGCAGACAGGCTGTACAGGCACGGGATTATCATTGGGTCGCAGGCTGATTTCACCGCTGACGATGGTCTTTTCCCCCTCCCGCGTGTTCAGCCGCAACGCTCCCTGCCCCGTAACTCCGGCAACCGTTCCCTCGTGAATCACCCGCTCTTCTTGCAACAGAATGACCGGCCGCCCCTGATCGCGGTTGGCGGCCTGATAATCGGCCAGCATCGGTTCGAATCCATACTCGCCGAACTGCATCAGTGCAATATTCAGTTCGTCCAGCAGGCTGTCCAGCAACTGCGCCGCCGATACGCCTTTTTGTGAGGCCGTCTGAAAAAGCGCCTGTACGGAAGCCGCATTTTCCACTTCCTTCGGCAACACGAAATTGATACCGATACCGACGACGGCAACGGTTTTCCCGTCCGTACGGACGGTTTCGATTAAAATCCCGCCCAATTTGTCGCGCCCGACCACCAAATCGTTCGGCCATTTAATCTGCGTCGCCAAGCCCAGTTTGGCCAAAGCACGGTTACATGCAAGCGCCGCTGCTAGGGCAAGCGCGCCCAACTCGTTCTGCTGCCTGTCGAAAGACCAGCCGAAACTGAACATCAGGCATTCGCCCAAACGGTTATGCCAGCTTTTGCCCTGTCTCCCCCGTCCTTTGCTCTGAAAATGGGTGACGCATAAAAATTTATGTGCCCCATCAGCCGACTGACGCGCCCGATCCAGCACCACATCGTTGCTGGAAGTACATTCCTGTTCCAAGGCCGTCTGAAATCCGTGTTTCCTGCCGACGGCATCCAAACCGGCTTCATCGAATACCGCCAGCGGCCGCACCAACCGCCACTGCCCGTCGTGCTGGCGCAACAAGCCGCGGATATGCGGCGGCATCTGCTGCCAGAAACCGTTTAACTGCTGCGGCTTTATCCCTGCCAAACGCCCCAGTTGCGACACATGCTGCGGCAGGCCGTCTGAAAGGGCGGCCAGCAGCTGCCAGTGGCGCTGTTTAAACACCGTCATTTCTCCGCCGCCTCTCCGGCACGGATTTTCGCCAATGTTTTGGTGGTCGAGGTCTGATGCAGGAAAGGAATCGAATACACCTTGCCGCCGCGCGCCAGCGTTTCCTTAGCTCCAACGATTTTATCCGCCGCCCAATCGCCGCCTTTAACCAAAATATCCGGCTTCACCAACTCAATCAGTTCGGCGGGCGTATCTTCGTCGAACCATGTTACCAAATCCACACTTTCCAGCGCGGCGGCAACGGCGGCACGGTTTTCCAACGGATTGACAGGGCGGTCGTCTCCTTTGCCCAATCGGCGCACGGAAGCATCGGTATTTAACGCCAATATCAAAAACGTGCCTGTCGCCTTAGCCTGCGCCAGATAGGTAACATGGCCGCGGTGCAAAATATCGAAGCAGCCGTTGGTAAACACCAGCGGACGCGGCAACGCAGCCAGGCGCGCGGCTAGTTCTTCAGGCGGACAGATTTTCTGCTCGAAAGCGGGTAACGGCCATTCGGACATGATATTTTCCAATAATTTATCGATAGGCGGCATAATACAGAAACGCGGAACAAAGGAAAAGCAAAGGCCGTCTGAAAGCCTTTGTCTGAGCGAAACTTGAGTTCACCCGTATAGACGCGGCCTTTCAGACGGCATAATCAATCCTTCCGGCACGCAACGAACCGAGCAGACAAACCGGATAACATGTTCAGCAAAAGAATAAGCCATAGAAAAAGCCCGCATAATCATGCGGGCTTTTATCTGGGGTGGCTGATGGGGCTCGAACCCACGACAACCGGAATCACAATCCGGGGCTCTACCAACTGAGCTACAGCCACCATAAAACTTTTATGGCGCGCCCGACAGGAATCGAACCTGTAACCGCCCGCTTAGAAGGCGGGTGCTCTATCCGGTTGAGCTACGGGCGCTCTACCTATCCTGTCGTTCACAATTTTTCGGAGAACTTTGGTCGGGGCGGTGGGATTCGAACTCACGACCCTCTGCTCCCAAAGCAGATGCGCTAACCGGGCTGCGCTACGCCCCGACTGAAAGTGCGAAATATACAGGCGTTTGCATACCCAGTCAACAAATTTAACCTACATCCATACTAACAAATTTTATCTTATTATTTTTATTTAATATTTACTCAAACCTTCTCCAAGCCGTTTATGATAGAGGCCGTCTGAAAAACAACAGAAAGCAGCATGACCGCCCGTTAACCACCTCGTTGCACCATATAAAAAACAAAATTATTTGGCTATAATCTCCGGCAACCGTTTAACTTTTATTTCATCCAAGCTAGGGGAAACCATCATGACCGCCCAACTCATCAATGGTAAAGAAGTTTCGCAACAACGTCTGGCATCTGTGGCTCAAGCCGTTCAGGAACGCACCGCTGCGGGGCTGCGTGTGCCTTGCCTGGCGGTAATCCTCGTCGGCGACGATCCTGCCAGCGCAGTTTATGTGCGCAACAAGAAAAAAGCCTGCCTACAGGCGCAAATCGAATCACTGTCTTACGAACTGCCTGCCTCCACCACACAGGAAGAGTTGCTGCAACTGGTGCAACAACTGAATGACAACCCGAAAGTGGACGGCATTCTGGTCCAGCTCCCGCTCCCTGCCCATATCGACAGCCAAGATATACTGGAACACATTCTGCCGCATAAGGACGTAGACGGCTTCCATCCCTACAACGTCGGCCGGCTGGCCGTTAAAAAACCGCTGCTTCGCCCTTGCACTCCAAAAGGTGTGATGACGTTGTTGGAGTCCTACCATATTGACCCTAAAGGTAAAAAAGCCGTGATCGTCGGTGCTTCCAACATTGTCGGCCGACCGCAGGCATTGGAAATGCTGCTGGCACGCGCCACAACAACCGTCTGCCACAGTGCAACGGAAAATCTGGCCGCGGAAGTCGGTGCAGCAGATATTTTGGTTGTCGGCGTCGGTATCCCGAATTTCGTCAAGGGAAGCTGGATTAAACCCGGGGCCGTCGTTATTGATGTCGGCATCAACCGGCTGGAAGACGGCAGCCTGTGCGGCGACGTTGAATTTGATATTGCAAAAGAACGGGCGTCCATGATTACTCCCGTGCCCGGCGGGGTTGGGCCGATGACCATCGCTACGTTGCTGGAAAATACGTTGGAGGCCGCAAAGCTGCATGACTAAAATAACTATACAATCAATCATTTATTGAAAACAGAGGCCGTCTGAAAAATTTCAGACGGCCTCTGTTGTAAAGTACGACTCTAAAAAATCTCACCCCAAGAAAGCCGGCGTACTCCGCAAATCCGCCCCCTGACATTAAAACTTTCGTTTTTGTTGGTCAGCAGCACACGCAGCGTATCTTTTCCAAAACAAGTGTTGTTCGGAATTTCATTATTTGCCGTTTTATAGGCTTGATCGGTACCCGCACCGCCGCTGTCTCCATCGGCGGTAACGGGCGAATCGTTTAATTTCGCGCTATCCATATAGGTGAAACTGGTAATTCCTTCCTTTTGCAACCCGGCATAATATGTATCCGTTGCCTCACCTTCGGCCCGAAGGATGGTCAAATGCGCGTCGAATTTATCCAGTTTTCCTCCCGTCAGGGCATTCAATGTCAATATCCAGCTACTACTCATTGTTTCAGTCTTGTAACTGTCTATCGAACAAGGATCGCCCGAACTGCTGATTTTTTCTTTTTTCTGGTTATAAATTCGCGTGCTGACAATCGCCGTGCGCAGAATCATGGTCGGTTTGACGATTACACGCTCGCCATCATCCGTACCGAGTTTCACCACCCAGCCTTTGTGATTGGAACCAACTTGGTTATTCGTGGTAATCTGCCGCACTGTTTTTCCGTCGACAGTCATTTCACTCAACTGCTGTTCCAACAAATCTTTCGATTCCGCAGCAACAACCTTATCCCCCTGAAGGTTCAAATCATCGTAAATGCCGTAAATCGCCTGCCGGTTTTTATCGTCGACATCCTCTTGATAAATATCGCTGCCGGTGCCGAAAATCACGACATACTTGTTGAAACCATAGCGTGATATTGCAGGTGCGGAAGTAATCGGTTGTGCCGCCGATCCCGAAAAGATCTTCTTAACCGACCATTTGGACTTATCGGTACTCCGCAAATCAAAACGGTACATATTGCCTTTATAATCGCCTGCATATGCCACATCGACAATCCCGTCGAAATCGGCATCCACCAGTGTCGGGGCGGACAAACCTTGCGCCGAACTGTTATCAGCCACGATTTTTTGTATCAATGTGCCGGCCTTGTTGCCTCCGTCAGCACCGCTGTCCGCATCCTGCCCCAGCATATCGTAGATATACAGGGCCGATTCGTTTTTTACCCCGCCTTTAGTAAGTGCAAAACCGTTTGATAAGAAACCTGCGTAACGGGTATTTTTATAACGAACTTTTTTCTCTTTTTTATTGTTTACCGTTATTTCCCTTTCTGCCGACTTTACTGCACCGTCTGCTTCGCGCTCCAGCGCAATGCGGCCGATCTGCGGAGAACCTACGATATAGCCTAACTGGTTGTTTTCACCTTTTTCGGTTTCGAACAAAGGGATTTGCTTATCCCAAGTGTTTTCCGGCGCATTCAGTCCGACGGCCTTGCCCGTAGTTCGACCTTTGCCGCCGATATTGAGTGCGTAAGCACCGCGCGCGCCTTGTCCCATTGTGCCGAACAGGAACGACTGCTGACCGATTATGCCTGCTTCGGCATCTTCAGCGGTACGGCGTACGACAATACCGCCGTTAATCAGATAACGGTGGGGATGAGAAGCATCTCTGCCGTATTTCTCATGAGCCACTTCTTTCAGGGTTTCGGCAATATTTTTACCGCCGTAGCTTGCGTCCCTTTCCATACCGCCCGGAATATAACTGAGTTTCAGGCTATATGGATGGGTATCATTTTTGCTTTGAAACAAATGAACCATGCCGTCATTGGCAGCGGTAACCAAAAATTCATTCCGTCCGTCTACCAGCCCATCCGTCGTTTGCCCGCCGCCGACGGTTAATACCGAACTGTCGATAATATCGCCCAAGTTACGCTTATCCGAAGGCGATGTCTCACGCAGACGGTAATTCTGGCTGTAGCCGGTCGCTTCGGAATATGTATCTTTGATGGTATTGTCTTGACTTGAGCGTGTTACCCACGGCATCAAGGCATTCTTCCATTCGTCTTTCTTTTTGGTCAAACCGAAATAGGCATCACTGCCATATTTGCCGGTTTCATTCGCCCAATAAACATTTTTGCCGTCTGTATTAATCAGCGTCTTACGCTCGGTAAATAACGGATATCTGATATCCGCACCCGAGGTATTGACTTCCCCCGTTTGCTTATCAATGCGGAAAAATTGTAACTGACTGCTCCACGAACCGGAATCCAGTTGCACATTGGCCGCCATCCCGCTGATGCCGCTGCTTGTTACCGCCGGAGAGACGGTTCCTTCAGCTTCAATGATCTCATTTTTGCTGTCATTGGCAATACTGTCGGTAATCGCATCAAAAGCAGCGAATAACCCGTTTTCGTCCCTAGCATTGAAATAGTTATTACTTCCGCTTGCCCCGTTCCTCAGATAGGCTTCGCCCGTAGCACTGATTCCGGAACCGAAACCGACCGTATAGGTCTGCACCAATTGATTTTTAAAATTAGTACCCCTAGGATCGCTGTAATCACCATCCCAGCTTTTCCCGGCTTTATCCTTACCGCCCACTTTGATATCTTTGGTCGCTAATGTTCTGCTGAAGAATGCCAAGCCGTCCTCTCTGTCCCAAAAGGTATCATAAGCACCGCCTGTTTGATTTCTACAATATCCGCCAGAATGAGGGCCGAAATAATTATAGGAGCTCATTCCTACGCTGGGGATATAATCTCTATAATAATCTGAGTAATATCTCCTTCCATAATAAAACGGACTTATTCCGTATCCTGGCCGCCCCCAATAATCATAAATATCGCAACTCAAATTAGCATCACCATCAGACATCAGTACGACATAGCTTTTTTGGCAACGGTATTTGATATTCGGCATCACAATATTACTGACCACTTCATAATAACGTCGAGTGGTCGGCGTACCGTTTTCCGCGCGTATGCCGTTTACTTTGTTTTTTATTGTCCGCCAAGGCGACGAAAAATCCTGAGTATCGGTTCGCCCGTTATTATGTAATGTCTGCAAACTCCAATTAAAACGGTCTTGATATTTATCCAATACTTTGTTCAAAACGTTTTTTGTTATATCTAGGCGCGATATTTCTCTAGCCCCGTAACCATAGTAATAACTAGAGTAAGGCCTTCTGTCGCTACTAGGGACATATTCCATACTGCCTGAGTCATCGATAAGCAACATGATGTTATGTTTTACCGTGAGTTGCCCCTTGGTAGAAGATTCATTTTGCAGATACGGCGGAGTGGCTGAGAACTGGGCATGTGCTTCAAGACTGATAAAAAGCAAGGCGGAGGCCACGCTGTAAATCATTGGACGCAACGGGCTGCGAAAACCCGACGGTATTTTGATATTTTTCATGATTTCCCTTTTTATAATTATAAAAAATGGTTATAACTTCATAATTTATAACCGGAATCAATATGTATTTAAATTAACGAAATATTCCCAAATTATTCGGCAGAACCAATTAAGATAACTCAATCACATCCTGCATACATACCGACTTATGTAATCTGATTTTATCATGTATGAATACCACAGGATAAGATTAACGGTATTAATTTGCACTGAGTGGTTATATAGCAACAATGACTGTACTATTTCTTCGGTAAAATCTATCAGGCTGTTCAAAATTATGAAATATAACTTTCTTTATAGATAAGGCCGTCTGAAAAATCAGTTTCAGACGGCCTTATCTATAACACAAGATTAAGTATATTTGTTCGACATTATCTGTCTTTGGTGGTGTCGAAAACCTCACGCCATGAAAGCCGACGTAAACCGCAAATACGGCCACCAATACCAAAACTCTGGTTTTTGTTGGTCAACAACACCCGTACTGTTTTTTTGCTGAAGCAGGAATTGTTCGGAATTTCGCTATTGGGTGCCTTGTATTTCTGATCCGTACCCGAACCGCCGCTATCACCGTCACGCGTTACGGGCGAATCATCGGTTTTGGAACCATCCATGTAGGTAAAGCTGGTGATTCCTTCCTGTTTCAAACCAGCATAATACAGTGCCGGTTTGCCGGCCTTCAGGAAGTTGACATAAGCATCGTTTTTACTCAACTTGCCGCCTGTTTTCGCATTCAGTGCCAAAATCCAGCTACTGCTTGAAGTTGCTGTTTTGTGGCTGTCGATAGAACATGGATCGCCTGAGCCACCGCTTGTTTCCACTTTTTGGTCGTAAATCCGCGTGCTGATAACTGCTGTGCGCAGAATCATTGTCGGTTTGACCACCACTCGTTCGCCGTCTTTCTCTCCAAGTTTGACCATCCAACCTTTTTTATCGCCTATTTGGTTGTCGCTGGTAATTTCACGCAGGGTTTTGCCGCTTGCATCTATGGTCTCGGACAATGTCTGCTCCACCAAATCCCCGGACGTTGCTGCGGTTACCTCTTTTCCTGTCAGACTCAGGTCGTCATAAATACCATAGACTGCCTGTCGGGTTTTATCGCCGACATCATCCTGATACACATCGCTACCGGTACCGAAAATCACGACATATTTATTGGCGGCATAACGTGACACTGCAGGAGCGGAAGTAACCGGTTGGCCTGCCGAACCTGAAAAGATTTTTTTCACCGACCATTTGGTCGCATCTTCGCCGCGCAAATCGAAACGATACATATTGCCTGCGTAATCGCCTGCGTAAGCCACATCGACAATGCCGTCAAAATCGGCATCCACCAGCGTCGGCGCAGACAAACCTTGCGTCGTACTACCGGCTATGAGTTTTTTAATCAGGGTTCCCGCAGCGGTTCCTTCCGAAATGCCGCTGTCGGCATCTTGGCCCAACATATCATAGATATATAATGCAGATTCGGTTTGACCGCCTTTGGTCATCAAATAACCGTTTGCCAAAAAACCCGCATAACGTGTATTTCGGTAACGTACCTTTTCCTCCGTTTTGTTACCGGTTTTGATTTTTCTGCTTCCGCTCTTCACAGTGCCGTCACTGTTTCGTTCCAATGCGATACGGCCGATTTGCGGCGTACCGACGGTATAGTTCAGCGTATTGTTTTCGCCTTTGGCCGTTTCAAACAGCGGCACTTTCGTATTCCAAGCTGTTGACGCCGCATTCAGGCCCACCGAATCACCGGTTGCTCGGTTTTTACCACCAATGTTGAGCGCATACGCGCCACGCCCGCCCTGCCCCATTGCACCGAACAGGAATGACTGCCGATCTTTGATTCCGGCTTCGGCATCTTCGGCAGTCCGGCGCACGACAATACCGCCGTTGACCAAGTAACGATGAGGATGGGCAGTATCACTGCCATATTTCTCATGCGCCACGTCTTTCAAGGTTTCGGCTAGATTTTTACCGCCGTAATTCGCACCGCGTTCCATACCGGCCGGAATATAGTTCAGTTTGAGACTGTAAGGATTTGTTTCGTCCCTGCTTTGGAACAGATACACCATACCGTCATTGGCGGCAGTTACCATAAACTCGTTACGTCCGTTCAATAGGCCGTCTGAAGATGCGCCACCTATGGTTAATACCGGACTGTCGACAATGTCGCCCATATTGCGTTTGTCGGATGGACTGGTTTCCCTGATGCGGTAATTCTGGCTGTATCCCGATGCCTCTTTGTACCATCCCGCGATGGTACTGTCGGCGGCCGAACGGGCCAGCCAAGGAATCAATGCTCCTTTCCATTCATTTGCTTTTTTGGTCAAACCAAAATAGGCATCGCTGCCGTATTTATTGGTTTCATTTGCCCAATGGACATTTTTACCGTCATGAATCAGCACTTTGCGTTCGCTGAACGAAGGGGATTTGAATTGGGTTTTATCAACAACCGCGCCGGTCGACGGATTAATGCTGTAAAACTGCAAACGGCTGCTCCACGAACCGGTATCAAGCTGTACATTGGCCGCCATCCCGCTGATGCCGCTGTTGGTTACGGCAGGGGCGGTCGTACCCGTCGTCTCAATAACGACGTTTTGGCTTTCATCTTTGATACTGTCGGTAATGGTGTCGAAAGCACGATATAAATCGTCTTCACTTTCCGCGCTGAAATAATAATCATCACGGCTGGCTCCATTGGTCAGATAGTTCCGCCCTGCCGACGAAATATCCCGACCGAAACCGATGGTAAACGTCTGTACCAACTGGTCCCTGAAACCGTTGGGATTTTTAGCTGTTTTAGGGTCTTTAGGATCGCCTTGCCAGCTTTTTCCCGCTTTATCCAGTCCGCTGGTTTTAAAATCGATGGAGGACAATTTTCGGCTGAAAAACGACAAACCCGTATTCCTATCCCAGAAAGTATCATACGAACCGCCGTCAATATCACGGCAAGCTCCCGCATGCTGCCGGCCGAAATAGTCATCATACGCATATCCTGCCGGATAGACGAACGAACGGTTTCTGGAGGAAGAATAACGGCCGCATGCCTGACTCAGGTTCGCATCACCATCGGACATCAGGACGACAAATGCCTTCTGGCAACGGTACTCCACGCTCGGCATAACAATACCGCTGACAATTTCGTAATAACGGCGCGTCGTCGGCGTACCGTTAGCCGCTTCGATACCGTCCACCCTGTCTTTCACGGATTTCCACGGCGTTTTAAAATCCGCCGTGTCCGTGCGGCCGTTGTTGTGCAGCGTCTGCAGGCTCCAGTTGAACTGGTCTTGGTATTTGTCCAAAACCTTGTTCAATACGCTTTTGGTAATGGCAAGGCGCGATTTTTCTCCGTAATACCTAGGGGGCCTTTTCTCACCGGGAATCCATTTCATACTGCCGGAATCATCAATAAACAACATGATGTTGTGTTTAACGCCAAGCTGGCCGGCACTTGAAGAATCGTTTTGAAGATACAGCGGAGTAGACGCGAATTGCGCATGAGCCTCAAGGCTGAACAGGGACAAGGCAGAGGCGATGCTGCAAATCATCGGACGCAGCGGAACGCTGAGGCGGGGCTGTTTGGTCGTAAATTTCATAATGTGTCGCTTTATATTGTCGTTACGGAAACCGAACTGGCCGGCAAACCCAAAAAGTTGGTTCGGTTTCAGATATCTGTAAATCGGATGGGGCTAAATTCAGGAAATATTTAAGTCAAACAAGTATATCTGATGCTGTTTTTCAAATTGGGACATTGTTATTTTGCGGCATGTTTATTTTATCACAGATGAGTATTTTTCGTAAAAATTATCCAACTTTTCATATACTTCTGCTGATAAATAAAATTTTTAACATGATTATTTTGCTTGTTACATTACCCAATGGCTTCAATTTGCCCGATAATCTGCAAAACATACCGATTAACTCTAAATTTATTCACTCCCAAAGCCTCTCATCCGACAAAAAAGCAGCAATGCCCCCTCTCCCTAAAAATAAAGGCATAAGGCCGTCTGAAACATACATTCAGACGGCCTCATACCTTTTATACATATAACACCATGAATAAAAATAAAAAAATTACATCATTCACTCCGATCAGATTCCGCCCGAACCGCCGCCAAGTCCAATTCTCCCTTGAATCCGGCCCTATTTTGACTTAAAATGTGTTGCTTCTAAGGCATATTATGGTATGTCTGAAAAAGCACGTTGACGCAGATATTTTGGATGCGTTGCGTGTTTTTTTTTAACCGATATTCGGGTTTGTTGACAATCGATCGTGCGGCAGCGTTTACAACGGCCCAAACCGGATGTCTGCCGGTCCAAAGGCCGCGCCCGCAAACAACCGTTTCTTTCAGACGGCCTCTCCAAATATTCCATCAGGAAAACTAAACAGGATTCCATCATGACCACTCCGGCTCTTCTCGTTCTCGCTGACGGCAGCGTATTTCACGGC